>Ga0181521_10007138_pt1 | contig 11822 bp, 10 predicted proteins | sample PEATcosm2014_Bin_32_FD_119764 | JGI IMG/M metagenome (GOLD analysis project Ga0181521, IMG submission 119764) | Peatland microbial communities from MTU Mesocosm Facility, Houghton, MI, USA - PEATcosm2014_Bin02_60_metaG | ecosystem: Environmental > Terrestrial > Soil > Wetlands > Peat | place... | reverse complement strand
TCAAGTGGACGGGCACTGTCGTCGATCTCGTCTTCGGTTCCAACTCCCAGCTCCGAGCCCTCGCGGAAGTCTATGCGTGCAGCGACTCGCAGCAGGCGTTCGTGTGTGACTTTGTGGCGGCCTGGAACAAGGTGATGAACCTCGATCGCTACGACCTTGCCTGAGCTCGGCGGAAAACAGAGCTGTCAACTTGGTACTAACCGCCGTTCCTAGTTTTGATGCAACCGATCGATTTTGGCCGCAAGAATAAAATCGCTTTCGGTCAAGCCGTCGATCTTGTGGGTCCAGGTCTTGACTTCGACCTTTCCCCACGACAGGCAGAGGTCGGGGTGATGCCCTTGTTCTTCCGCGAGGGCGCCCACGCGGTTCACAAAGTCCAGCGCCGTGCGGAAATCGGGGAATGTATACGTCTTCGACAGATGGTGCTCATCCACCACCTGCCAGCCGGCCACCAGCGCCTGCATTTTCCGCAACTCTTCGCCTTTGAGCGGCGGGACGCCACCCCGGCACGGCACGCAATCCTTTTCGGCCAAACTCACTGTTCACCTCCCGGACGAGCCGAACCCACCCGTTCCACGGCGCGAATCGGCCAGATCGCCTTCCTCCCACTCTACCGCCTCGTAGCACGCCACAATCAACTGGGCGATGCGGTCGCCGGCGTGAACCGTGTAGGGCTCGCGTCCCAGGTTCAGCAGAATCACACGCACCTCGCCGCGATACCCCGGGTCGATGGTGCCCGGCGCGTTGGGCATGGCGATGGCATGGCGCAGAGCCAGCCCGCTGCGCGGCCGCACCTGCGCTTCGCAGCCCGCGGGAACCTCGACGACGAGGCCGGTGGGGACCAGCCGCGGGACGCCTGGCTCGAGCGTGACGTCCTCCACGGCGTGGAGGTCCATGCCGGCGTCCTCGAGCGGGCCGTGGGCATAAGAAGGAAGAATGGCGGCCGGGTGAATTCGTTGGATTCCGATGCGCATCTGCTTCCGCTATCATAGCGTCTTGAGCCCCACCAAACGTGTTATCACCGTGGCGCCCATGCCGCCGGAGAAGAGCGCTTACGCGCTGGCCCGCTACAGCCGCTCGCCCGATTCCATTCGCGATTCGATCGAATGGGTGCGCCGTCACGACTCGCAGAAATTCCTGGAGAGTTTCTATTTCCAATATGGCCACGCTTCCATCGCCGACCTGGGCCACACCGTGATGTGCTTCGAGGGCATCTCCGAGCTGGCCGCCACCGAAATCGAAGAGGAGCCGCTGTGGGACGGCCAGGCAAAATCGTCGCGCTACCAGGACTTTTCGCGCTCCGGCTTCGTCACGCCGCCCGAGTTTTCAGCCGGCGACGCCGAAGCTTACCGAACCGCAGGCGAGGCGCTGCTGGCGGCTTACGGCCAGGTGAACGAGCTGGCGTTGGCGCGGCTCTCGGAGCGCCTGCCGCGCCCCGACGACATGAAGCCGGACCCATACCGGCGCAGCATCGCGGCGCGCGCTTTCGATGTGGCGCGATACCTGCTGTTCTGGGGCGTGCCCACCAATGTGGGCCAGGTGACCACCATCCGCACGCTGGAAAAACAGATCCGGCGGTTGCGGGCTTCCGAATATGCGGAAGTGCGCGAACTGGGCGGCGAGATGGCCCAGGCATGCGCGGCGGAACCGGACTGCCGCTGGGACCCGGAGGCGGCGGCCGAGCCGCTGGCGCCCACCCTGGCGCGCCACGCCGAACCCGACGAGCACGCCGCGCGGTCGCGGGAAGACCTGAAGCTCTGGGCGGAACAGAACCTGCCGGGCGGAGCGGGTTCCGCGCCCGAGCGGGTGGACCTGGTGCGCCCCACCGACACGCCGGCGGACATCGCCGCCACGCTGCTCTACCCGGTGACGGACCGCCCCTTCCGCGAGTTGTACGAGATTGCCCGCGGATGGAGCGCCGCCGTGCGCGCCGAGGTGATGGACGTGGCGCTTCGCTCGCGCACGGCGCGCGATGAAATCCTCGGCGGCTTCCGCGGCGGCCTCTACGCCTACGATTTCGTCATCGACATCGGCGCTTATCGCGATCTGCACCGGCACCGGCGCTGCCAGAAGTTTCGCCAGGCCTACTCCGGGAACCTGGGTCACGATACGCCCAAGCTGGTGGCGGAGTGCGGGGCGGGGGAACTCTACGATTCCGCCATGCGCCGCGCGTTCGACGCCATGCACGGCCTCCCCGCGCCCGGAGCGCACTACCTGCTGCCATTCGGCGCACGCTCGCGCTTTCTGTTCAAAATGGACTTCGCGGAAGCCGAGTACATCGCGCGGCTGCGCAGCGGCGTGAAGGGCCACTTCAGCTACCGCGAAATCGCGTGGGGGATGAAGCGCAAAATGGAGCAGGTCGAGCCCGAGTTGGGCCGCCTGATGGAAGCCACGCCGCCGTGGGTGGAAGACCCTCTGCGGCGGTAGGGATTCTGCCATACTTAAGATCTGAAGATGAACCCCCGCGCCTGGCTCATATCAAAACACCTCTTTACTGGTTCGGTCCCACGGCGCTATCCAGAGGGCACGCGGCATTCTGCAATCAATTGCAAAAGAACATCCCAAATCCCACCCTTGGATCCTCTTCACTCATCCACCAAATGGCAAAAGTTGGGGCCGATTTGCCAGTGGTCTCCCTCCGTGTTGCGAACGTTGCAGACGTAGTTTGTCCTAATCTTGGCTCCGAAACTGTTCTGAGCATCCACCCACCCGGCCACCGTATAACTGTCAGTGGCAGCGTCATAGGTGACCTTGGTTTCACTACCCCCGAGAAGTCAGCAGTGGATGGGGCCTTCAGTTGGCCCTTTATGAAGGCCTCCGCCATCACCCTCGCGACAATAGAGAGACTCCCTTTTTCATGGCTCGTCTTGGATTCAGGCAGAACGGCTACGATTATGCCCAATGGGACAATTAAGCCAAAGCAACCGAGGCAGCCGTACCTGGTGTTCCTTGCCTTTTCTTCGCCTTTTAGCTTCTCCTGCGCCTCGCGCCTCTAGCCTTTTCTTCTTGGAAGAATCGATTTCGCTCTTCTGGGGAGAGTTCCATATCTACGCTCTTTCAGGTCTAGAACACCGAAAGCTTGCCCAGACAGTTCTATGCCATTTCATGAATGCTGGGGGCCTCACCACGGTCTTTATGGCAGTGCCATCCCATTGCGGACCATCCGCGTGGTCAGGTCGGTGCGCCTGCGACCGAAAATAGAACGATATGAGGCAATATCGGACACTATTCCCCAGGGGCGAAGGCTTACCACGGATACCTGCACACACCTGGAAGTCCGGTCGGCGCTGCTGGCTGGTGAGCCCCGCCATTCAATGCGACGGAAGCTCATTCGCCACGTCGTGACGCAGGCCCGGACTCCTACTTCGCTCCCGGCACAATGGGGGTCGGCAACGGCTGCGACTGGAAAGTGACAGTCGCTGGTTTGAGCCCACGGGCCTCCACGGTTACGGTGATGCTCCCCGCCTTGGGCGTGGAGCGTACCAGGGCCGTGGTCACGCCCCCTTGCGCCTTCATCGGGTTCGCCCAGATGGTTTCGTCCCCGATCACCGCTCCTTCGCCGGTCACGCTGAACTTCACGTGGTCGTCCCCGAGGGGCACCAGGGTGCCGTGGGCGTCCTGGACGTAGGCGCGAACCGGAACGAAGTCCGAGCCGTCAGCCACTAAGTGCCGCCCCGCCTCCTCCACGGACAATGCAAGTTGGGCCGGCGTGCCGGCCGTGCGGACCACATACGTCGCCACGACCTTCCCGCCAATCAGACCATCGGCCTTGAGCTCGCCGGGGATCCATTTGCGCGTCGGCCGCTGGCCGTTATCGAAGGTGGCGGACTGCTCATAGTGACCCATCGAATAATTCAAGCCGGTGAAGGTGACCGCCGGGTGCGGTAGCTTCGACGATTTGTCCGGCTCCTTCACTCCGATCTCCTTGCCGTCCTGGCTCAGGCGCACCTGTTCGCAGTTAGTGAAGACGGTCACATCCGCGGGCGCGCCGGGCATCCAGTAGGTTGCGATGAACACCATCGGGCCGTCGTCCAGGCCGGGAACGCGGATGTCCGGTGGCCGCTGGCTGGCGAATAGATAGTAGTCGAACTTCGGCACGCGGAAGAGATCGAGGAATCCGCCATAGAACGGATTGTGATGATAGCCGCGCTGAGCGTCGATACCCGCCCACAGGCCGAAGCCGCTGATCCCGGGGATGGCGTACTGCCTCTCCATGCCCCGCATGTGGCCCTGGATCTGCCGCAGCATGGCATTCTCGCCCGCGTCCCGCCGGATGCGGTAGGGTCCGTTCTGGTCGTCCCAGTTATCCACAGCATCGCCCCACTCCCGCGTCCAGATGGGCTTGCCGCTAGTCTGGCCGCGACCATACAACACGTCGTATTGAGCCGCGAAAGGGCGGCCGCCATCAGATGCGGCGTAAGTTTGGTCGCCTGGGTATTCCGCGTGCACGATCTGGTAGACGGTCCTGGCGAATTCCTCGGTGTAGCCGATTTCGTTCAGGATCGGTTCCCACAGAATAACCGAGGGGTGGTTGCGCTCCCATCGGACCATCTCCCGCGCGTCTTGATATGCGCGCTCCACAAAGACGCCTGGCCGGAACCACTGCCAGCCGGGATTCGACACGATGACCATCATCCCCAGCTCGTCGGCGGCGTCCATCATCGCCGGGCTGAACGGATAGTGACAACGCAGCGAGATGGCCCCGGCCTCGCGCAACAGCTTGATGTCGCGGTATTGCCCGGAATCCGGCAGAGCATTGCCCACGTAGACGTAGTCCTGGTGGCGGTTCACGCCGGTGCCGATGAGCCGATCACCGTTGATCCAGAAGCCGTCTTTATCAAAGCGAATGGTGCGGACGCCCACCCGCGTGGCGCGCTTGTCCACCAAGCGGTCGCCGTCGTAGACCTCGGTCACCAGCGTATAAAGGTAGGGGTGGTAAGGGTGCCAGAGCTGAGGTTTGGTCACCTCTAAGGAGCCGGAAAAGGTTCCCTCGGCTCCGGGCTGGAGAAAGGAGGTAGCGGAGGACCGCGCGATCTGGCGCCCGCCGGAATCGACCAGAGAGTTCTTCACGGTGCAGTTCCTGACCGTGCGATATTCGTTCTTCACTTCCGCCTTGACGTCAACGGTCGCCGCTTCGGCGGTCACCCGCGGATAGGTCACGAAGACTCCGCCGCCGGCGACTCTGTTCGCATACACGGCATCTGTCACGTGCAGCTTGTCCGTGATGTACATCCACACATTCCGGTACAGCCCTCCCAGGTAGGTGAAATCCAACTGGTTTTGCGGCTTGCCGGGCGGTACGTCGGGATTGTCCGAATTGTCCAGGCGCAGGGCGATCACGTTGTCGGTTTTGCCATACTGGACAAGGTCGGTCAGATCCACCGTGAACGGGAGGTATCCGCCGTAGTGCGTGAGCAGATGCTTACCGTTGAACCACACATCCGCCACCTGCATGGCGCCCTCGAACTCGACGAAGATCTTCTTCCCCTTCCAGCTTTCTTCCGCCGTGAAGTGGCGGCGGTACCAGGCAACGCCCTGGAAATTGGTCGTGCCGCTGGCGTTCTCCGGTTCCAGGCGGACCGTGTGCGGCGCATTCACGCGCTCCCAGCGCGTGTCGGCGAACGCCGCAGTGCTAAAGGCCTCCTGCGGCAAGGGCTTGTCGACGCGGTAGAACCGCCAACCCTGGTTGAGGCTCAAGGTGGCGCCGGGCAGTTGCGGACCAGCCGGCGCGGCCGATCCATGGGCCGCGCACAGAGTCACGGCGAGAAAAAGACAGTAGGGCTTCGTTCCAGTCATATGCGTCATCCACCGAAATTATCCTCGATTTCCTTCTCCGTTGCCTGGCCGTCTTCGTGGGAGCCGACTTTTCATTCTTTACATCCCGAGCTACTCGGGCGGCTCAGCAAGGGGCCAGCTCTGGCTCTTGCCGGTACGGAAGAACCAGAGGAAGTGACCCATTCCGGTGCCTGCTGCCGATCACTCCCAGAGCAGACCATTCGCGCGGCGGTAGATAGGGCGCCGAAGACACCGGCGAGTCCGTTTTCCTTGATCCTGGCCTCGTACTGCGGCTTGGTCCTGGCGATCATCGAAACAAGTTTTGAGCGGCTTCTTTGACCGTGTGAAATCGTCCGACCTCCGGGCGGTCGGTTGGCTGGCTTGGCGCGGGTATTCTGCTGCAAGGTGCGGATCACCCTGGTTTTCGTATCCCGGTTTCGTGGTCCGGATGGCGCGAACGGCTCCGACATCCACATCCGGCGCCGCCCGGTATGTCAGGGTGGCCGGTCGGGGCTGCCGTACTGAATGAAAGCGTGGGGCTTTGCCATCGGGCCGCACACGGTCGCGCGGGGGACTTGCCCTCCTGTTTATGCCGGCCTCTTCAAGTCCAGTCGGACTCGAAGGGTGATTCCCTCTTTGCGCGCGATGGCGCGGGACTCCCGCAGGACGCGGCGCAGAACGGCAAGCACCGGGCTGTCGGCCCGTCCGAAGTTCAGCTTGCGGATCTCTTTGCCGGCCAGCATCACTGCTGCGCGAGGTTCAGCCATGGGAGCGCTGGAGGTCAGTCATCGCCATTTCCGATTAGAGTATCAGGCTGCCCGGCGCCAGGCACGATCACCTGACGCAGCCCGGAGCGGCGCCTCGATATCTGGTGTTATCGGTAGCTTTCCTGTCGGGCGGTCGAACCCATCGAAGCGGCAACATTCCGGAAACATAACTCCTGGCGCTCGGGATTTGGCAAGCCCCTGGCGCCAGTGGGTGCCGGGCCCAGTTTCCGAGTGGCGCGCTATTCGGGCGGAATGCCGCGAAGATCGCTGTCGCCTAGTGTATCGTCGGTTCGTATGGATACTGCTCTTAGAACAGTGCCTCGACTGTTGCGCGCCGAGCAGAGTTGGAGAAATGGTCGAACGAGCCGACACCGCCGACTGCGGAGTGGAAGACGATAAATCTAACTTCCATGATTCGAGGACGGTTGGCCCTGGCAGTCCGCCTAAATCGTCCGCGAGTTTGCTTACGCAGGGCTGGCGTATAACATTGGGTACTTCCCCTGATCTTTCCAATGCAGCCAGGCATTGCTGACCACGTGAAAGACTTCCTTGCTGTTGAAGGGTTTGGCGAGAACGTCGTAACCGCCGAGGTTGAGCACTTCCGCCCACAGAGCATGGTCTGCCAATCGGGATGTCACGATCAGCAGGGGGGCATGCTCCATGCGAGTGGTCTGGTCTAATAGATCGCGCCAGGTACCGTCGATTAAGTCGGACTCGCAGATCAGCACGGCGACGGCATTTTCTCGAAGGAAGGTGAGTGCTTCGGCCCGGCTCCGGGCAACATAGTACTTCCACTTCGAGTGCCCTAGGATTTGCGTTAAAGAGCGGTGGTCGTCGTCCAGCGGACTAATCAGCAAGACCTTCACCGGTTCACATTCCGTCGGAAAGGAGTTTTGCCAAATTGGGTGGGGTGCGTGCAAGGGGTGGGGGTCGCCTGTTTCGGCAACTGCGAGAGCCCCTTGGAGATTGCGTGGCATCGTCGTTGGCCTCCAAGTTGTGATTTCCGGGGTGGCTGGGCGGCGCGGACGTTCCCGGCAACCAAAGGGAAGTCTTTACTCTGCCCGAAACGAGACGAGTTTACCATGGGTTCCCTTTAGATTACCAGATATTTCTGAGGTTTCTCAGAAAAATCTTAGAGTACAGATGTTTCAGCTCCTGCAAACCTGTGGAAATCAGGCTACTTTGGGTGCGATATCCGGGGGTGGAAACGTGCATTTGCAGCTTGTTTTCTGCTACTTGCGGGTGATTTCAAACTCCTTACTCGGGAATCTCCACGCTTACGGCTTCGGCGCTCGCGAGAAGTGACCCACCTCTGCTTTCCAAAACTGACCCAGGCAGCTTGAACTGAAGCTGGCAGCCGCGCGCGCCCGATCTGCTGTCGCTTGCAATCATCTGGCCGCTCCGAGGCGCGTCTCTCTTCCATCGCCTTTCCTGCTCCCGCCGCTTTGAGTTGATACTCTTGAGGAGGAGGGCGCAAGGGAACGAAATCTCGGCAGGCGCGCAACCGGGCCATGAGAGTTCTTCTGGTTTCCTCGAATACCGAAAGGACGGCCATCATCCCCTTACCGCTTGGGCTGGCGTTTGTCGCTGCCGCCTGCCGACGGGCCGGCCATGAAACCGTCCTGCTGGATTTGATGTCCGAGCGCGATGCGATAGCGGCGCTCCAGAAGCGCATCGAAGAATTCCGGCCCAGCGTGATTGGTATTTCGGTGCGCAACATCGATGACCAGAACATGGCCAGCCCGAAGTTCTTGCTGCCAGCGGTTCGCGATGTCGTGGCGGTTTGCCGCAGGCTATGCGATGCCCCGATCATCCTCGGCGGGCCCGGCTACAGCATGTTTCCAGAGAGCGTGCTGCGGTTCCTCCAAGCCGACATGGGAATCCGGGGCGAAGGGGAAACCGTATTCCCCGCGCTGCTGGAGCGGTTGGAGGGCGGCTCCGACCCGTATGGCCTGCCCGGCGTTTACTTCCCCGGCCATCCCCCGGCGGGTGTGATCTTCAGCACCAGCTTGGAGGACCTGCCACTGCCCGAACCCGAGCTTTGGCTCCCGACCACGCGGCAGAGCCGTGATTTCTGGATACCGGTCCAGGGGAAGCGCGGCTGCCCGATGGGCTGCAGTTTCTGCGCCACCAGGCTGATCGAAGGCTCGCATATTCGCAGGCGGTCGCCGGAGAGCATCGCTCGGTGGATGGAGCAGGTTGCGACGTGCGGCTTTCGCAATTTCTGCTTGGTGGACAACACGTTCAACATTCCGCCCTCTTATGCCAAGGGGCTTTGCCGAGAGATCATCCGGCGGGGCTTGGATGTCAACCTGTGGTGCATCGTGTATCCCAAGTGGGTGGATCGCGAACTGGTGGAGTTGATGGCCAGAGCCGGCTGCCACGAGGTCAGTCTCGGGTTTGAAAGCGGTGCGGACTGCGTGCTGACCCGGTTCCACAAGCGGTTCCGCGCAGGAGAGGTGCGGAGCACCGCGGGAATGTTCCGGGAAGCGGGCATCCGGCGCACCGGTTTCCTGATGCTGGGAGGGCCGGGGGAGACCAGAGCAACGGTCGAGGAGAGTCTCGCCTTTGCCGATTCCCTCGATCTCGACTCCCTGAAAATCGCGGTGGGTATTCGGATCTACCCGGAGACGGACCTCGCGGCTACTGCGGCGGCCGAAGGCATGATCACGCCGGAGGACGATCTGTTGCTGCCCACGTTTTACCTGGCTCCGCAGATCCAAGAGTGGCTGCCTCTCCGAATTGCCACCTACAAAGCTTCGCGCTCTTGGGTGATGTAGAGCGCTTTGCCGGCGTTCACCGCGATCCTGCAATTGAACTCGAACCGTTGCGCCGGCCCGGGGGCGCGGGCCGGGCCACGGCGGCTGGCTCGCAATTCGTGGGCGCGCTCGTCGGCGAAGTCGGTTACCTCGATGACGGCCCCGCCGAGCACCGGCAAGCGACTTTGTACAGAGCGTTGTTCGTTATTATCGGTTGCGATCTGGCTACCCAGAAGCGTGCAAACTGGCCGACGCGCCGCGGATTCACAACGGGGCGAGGACGCAGTACCATGGGACCAGGAGTGGTGATGCGCTTCCTGAGTCTTGTGTTCGCCGCGGCCGGTCTGGTTTCGGCCGCGGAAATCCCGGCGGGTACGCACGTGCTGCTGCGCTTGGTCAATTCGATCAGCACGCGGACCGCGCGAGACGGCGACCGTGTCTACATGCGGACCGCCACCCCCATTCTGGTCAATGGCCAGTTTGTGGTGCCGGTCGAGAGCTATGCGGAAGGAACGGTCTCCCGCGCGGTTCGCAGCGGGCGCGTGAAAGGGCGCGCTGAACTCAGCATCCGCATCGAGAGCTTCACGCTTCCCAGCGGCAAGACCATCCGGGTCTCGCCGCATTTGAGTTCCGTCGATTCCGAGGGCACCGAACAGAAGGTTGGGACGAAAGAGAACGAGATCCAGCAGGGAGGCACCAAAGGCCAGGACGCCGAGAAAGTGGCCGTGAGGGGTGGCGAGGGCGCCGCGATCGGCGGCATCGCCGACCGCAGTTGGAAGGGCGCGGGGATCGGGGCGGGAGCCGGCGGTGCCGTTGGGCTCGCGACCGTGTTGCTCACCCGCGGCCGGGAAGTGGATCTCCGGCAGGGATCGACGCTCGACGTGGTCTTCGACCGAGCCATCTCCATCGATTGATCATCACTTGATTGGTACCCGTCGAACGCGCCGGGGAGCCAATGTTCGGGTAACCACCAATTGAAGGCCGCCGCCCGCCGGGGTTGGCGGCCTTTTCTCTTGCCCTGGCAATGCAACCTTCCAGCCGAGCGGGAGTGCATCCATCAAGCCGGCTGCGGTTCAGCCCAACGCTTTATGGCCTTCCGGAATGCTGGGCTCATCCCACGTGGCGGTATATCGTTCCCCAAACTGAATCTGGGATTCGTACTTCTCTGGGTTCTCGTTCTTGAGTGAGAGCCGGGCGTAGACATGATCCACGGCATTCTTCATGATCAGGTTCATCTCGGCGGCGGCGATCCGGGAATAACCAGGCTGACCCGTGCACGGGGGACAGGGCCGACCGGCATGTAAAAGCCCTTAATGGTCATTGATAGCCTGATCGTTTTCTGGGGGGCAAAGGGCTTGAAAAAGGCAGGTCAGTGGCTCCATAGCCCGAGACGTGACCGTCCTCTCGAAATACGAGGCTAGTCGTCGATGACCTAGAAGGGGTTGACCTGGGGAAAATGAATCTTCAGCTTATAGCAAATGTAGAGAGCCAGGATCGCACCCAGTGTGGAAAAAATGAGGCCGGCGGGATGATATCGTTCGTTTCTCGGGCGCAAAAACATGTGGGTAACAGCGCCGCCGAGGATCGATCCGACGATGCCGACCACGATCGTCCAGAAGATCGTTAGGTGCTCGTGCATCACCGATTTGGCGATAACCCCCGAGATTAGCCCAATAAGAATATACCAGATTAAGTGAAACATACTTTTTCCTCCAGCGTTTGCCTTCAGCCGGGATCTCCATTTTAGATCCCGGATGCCTATCAGTATACACCCAGCCGCCATCCTTTGATCCTGCGAATTGCATCTTTCCCTTCAGGAGTCAACTGGGTGCTGGGGGCCGGACTGTTGTCGCCGCTGAAGCCTAGCGTCCCATTTCCCGCAATGGTGGTGATCACCCCATTGGAAACCTCGCGGATGCGGCCACCAGAGTCCGCGATGTAGCGGCTGAACTGGGCTTTTGTGCCGCGGAGCCATCTTCAAGCCTGCTGCAGTTTCCGAGTACCACGTAATCCGGAAACGGGCGGAAGATCGAAGGTTGATGCCCGGTGCGCTTCACTCCATCTCGAACATCACCACCGCGCGCCCGAAATGGATCTCATCGCCCGGTTCCAGCTTCGCGCCCCGGGCATCGCGATGCACTTCCAGGCTCATCCCGTCGCGGACCACCCACGTGCCACACTCGCCGGCGCGCGTTCCGCGGGGATACCAGCGGTCGTTGAACAGCCGGTACTCGCCCGCCGCTTTGTCGAACACGATGTGCGCGTGCTCGCGCGATACCGAGCGGTTGATTTCGGTGTCCCCGGCAAATGTCAGGTCGTTGCGGCGGGACAGGCCCTCGGCGCGGTACACGTCTACCACCCGGCCGATATTGGTCCTCGCTTTTTCAAGCCGGATCTCCGGCGCGTTGGCACTCCCCTCGCGCACCACCAGCTTTGCAGTGGGTCTGGCCAGGGCGCCCGGCTGCTCTTGCGAGGCGACGTCCACCACCAGCCACTCCTCGCCGCGCCGCGGCAGCCCGAC
>Ga0181521_10007137_pt1 | contig 11822 bp, 7 predicted proteins | sample PEATcosm2014_Bin_32_FD_119764 | JGI IMG/M metagenome (GOLD analysis project Ga0181521, IMG submission 119764) | Peatland microbial communities from MTU Mesocosm Facility, Houghton, MI, USA - PEATcosm2014_Bin02_60_metaG | ecosystem: Environmental > Terrestrial > Soil > Wetlands > Peat | place... | reverse complement strand
TGACCGAGTATTGATCCGCCGGAGCGTAGATCACCGATACCTCGCGCGTGCCGTAAGCGCTGTACAGCGCGTCCTGGATCTGCTCCGGCGTGACGCCCAGCGCCTGCGCGCGGTCGCGGTCGATATCCGCCATCACCTGCGGGGCGTTGATCCGCATGCCGGTGTTGAGGTCCACGAACCCCGGGATCTGGCGCATCCTGGCCGCCAGTTGCGGCGCCCAGGTGTGGATCTCGGCGAGACTGGCGCTTTGCAGCGTGAGCTGATAGACGCTCGCCGAATTCTGGCGGCTGTTGGGGCGCAACTCCTGAAAGTCCTGCGAGCAATCATACATACAATCGATGTATATTATAAGTATGGATGAGGCGATCCGGTTCGATTGGGACAAAGCCAACACCGAACACATTGCCCTTCATGGGGTGAAGCCCGAGGAGGCTGAACAGGCTCTCGAAAACGATCCTGTCGACCTGGATTACGAAGTCGTCGAAGCTGAGGACCGCTGGACGTCCATCGGCCATACAGACCGTTTGCGCGTGTTGAAACTCGTTTGGACCCTTAGCGCGCGCGTATCTGCGAGCGAGAGGAATCGCGTTATGAAGAAGCTGGCAGTTCCCAAGTTCGCCACCGAAGCCGAAGAGGCCAAGTGGTGGGATGAGCACATGGGCGCCGTTGGAGAGAACTTGATTGCCGCCATGAAGAGCGGGACAGCGCATCGGGGCGGCCCGCGGCGCGTGCTGCAGGAGCGCCGCGAGTCGCGAAACATCACCATCCGTATGCCGCTGACCGATCTCCAGGCCGCCCGGGAAATGGCGCAGGAGAAGGGCCTGCCCTACCAGACGTACATGAAAATGCTGCTGCACCAGGCGCTCGAAAAGGAACGCCGGGCAAGCTGAGAAAGACAGCGCGTGTCGCCATCCTCCGGCTCCGGCCGCGCCCTATGTCTGCGACACCGCATCCCGCGCGGCGGAGCGGTCCTTTCGCAGCCATTCCTGGAATCGCTCCAGGTAGAGGTAGATCACCGGCGTGATGTAGAGCGTGAGGAACTGGCTGACCACCAGGCCGCCCACTACCGCCAGGCCGAGGGGCTGGCGCGCGTCGGCGCCTTCGCCGTAACCGAGCGCGATCGGCAGCGTGCCGAACAGCGCCGCCACCGTGGTCATCATGATCGGCCGGAAGCGCAGCAGGCATCCCCGCCAGATGGAATCGTAGGCGCTCGCGCCCTGCCGCTGCGCGCCGATGGCGAAGTCGATCATCATGATGGCGTTCTTCTTCACCACCCCGAACAGCATGATGATTCCCACGAACCCGTATAGGTCGAGCTCCTTGTGGAAAATCACCAGCGTGAGCAGCGCGCCGAATACCGCCGAGGGCAGGCCCGAGAGAATCGTGATGGGGTGAATGAAGCTCTCGTACAGCACTCCCAGCACGATATAGATCACCAGTATGGCCACAATCAGCAGGATGGAGAGGTTTTGGAAGGAGCTCTGGAACTCTTTCACGGTTCCCTGAAAAGCGGTGCTGATGGTGGCCGGCATGCGCAGATCGCGAACCGCGTCGTCCACTTGCTGCGCCGCCTGTCCCAACGAGTATCCCGGCCGCAAGTTGAACGAGACCGTCACCGCCGGAAGCTGTCCGAAATGGTTGATCGAGAGCGGACCGGTCTGGCGCCGCATCGTCACCACCGCATCGAGCGGCACCAGCGGCCCCTGCGACGAGCGGATGTAGAGCTTGGAGAGCGCGTCCGGCGTCCGCTGGTACTGCGGCTCAACCTCCATGATGACCGAGTATTGATCCGCCGGGGCATAGATCACCGACACCTCGCGCGTGCCGTAAGCGCTGTAGAGCGCGTCCTGGATCTGCTCCGGGGTGACGCCCAGCGCCTGCGCGCGGTCGCGGTCCAGATCCACCATCACCTGCGGCGCGGAGATCTGCATGTCGGTGTTGACGTCCACGAAGCCGGGAAGCTGCTGCATCTTGGCCGCCAACCGCGGGGCCCAGGCGTAGATCTCGTCGAGGCTGGCACTTTGCAAGGTGAGCTGATAGACGCTCGCCGAATTCTGGCCGCTCACCGTGATCGGCGGAGGATTCTGCATAAACGTGAACAGGCCCGGAACGGCCATTACCTTGGGGCGCAATTCCTCGATGATCTGGTCCACCGAGAGCCGCCGCTCGGAACGGGGCTTCATACCGGCGAAGAAAAATGCCTGGTTGCCGCCCACCACGAACGCCCCCGTGATCTGGACATTGGGGTCCGCGCGCACCACCTCGACGATGGCGTGCTGGTGCCTCGCCATGGATTCGAACGAGATATCCTGCGGCCCCTGGGTCACGCCGAACATGAAGCCGCTGTCCTGGCTGGGAATGAAGCCGGTCGGCATGGTAAAGAAGAGATATCCCGTCCCCACCAGCATCAGAATCGCCACCGTCAGCGTTGCGAGGCTGTAGCGCAGAGCGATCCTGAGCGTGAGTTCGTACCAGCGCAACAGCAGGTCGAATCCGGCCCCCAGCGCGCGATAGAGCGGGCCGTGCCGCGTCTCGTGCTCCGATTTCAAGAAGCGGCTGCCCAGCATGGGGGTCAGGCTCAGCGACACGAACCCCGAAATCAGGATCGCCACCACGATGGTCACCGAAAACTCGTGCAGCAGCCGGCCCACAATCCCGCCCAGGAACAGCACCGGAATGAATACCGCCACCAGCGAGAGGGTCATGGAAACGATGGTGAAGCCGATTTCCCGCGCGGCATTCACCGCCGCGGTCATGCGCGACTCGCCCATCTCCATGTGACGCACGATGTTTTCGAGCATCACGATGGCGTCGTCCACCACGAACCCCACCGAGAGCGTCAGCGCCATCAGCGAGAGATAGTTCAAACTGTAGCCCAGCAGGTACATCACCGCGAACGTGCCGACGATGGAAAAGGGCACCGCCGCGCCTGGAATCAGCGTGGCCGAAACGTTGCGCAGGAACAGGAAGATGACCAGCACCACGATGCAGACGGTCAGCAGCAGCGTGAACTCCACGTCGCGAATCGAGTTGCGGATGGATTGCGATGTGTCGAAGAGCACCGACAGCCGCACCGAAGGCGGAAGCTCCCGCTGGAACTGCGGGAGCAGGCGGCGGATATTGTCCACCACTTCCACCGTGTTGGTCCCCGGCTGCCGGTTGATGGCCAGGATCACCCCGCGAGCGTCGTTCATCCAGGCGATCAGCTTGTTGTTCTCGACGCTGTCGATCACGTTGCCCAGTTGCTCCAGCCGCACCGGCGTTCCGTTCCGCCACGCCACGATGATGGGGCGGTAGTCGACCGCTTTCGCCAGCGTGCCGCTCGATTCAATGGTGAAGGCCTGCTTCTCGCCGTTCAACTGGCCCGTGGGAAGATTGCTGTTGCTGGCCGCGATGGCGCGCTGCACTTCGTCGATTCCGATGTTGTGCGCCGCCAGCTTGTCCGGGTCTACCTGCACCCGCACGGCGTACTTCTGCTCGCCGTAGACCTGCACGCGCGAGACGCCGCCGACCATGGAGATGCGCTGCGCCAGCATGATGTCGGCGTACTCGGTCACGGTGTACAGCGGCAACGAATCGGAAGTGAGCGACAGGTAGAGCACGGCCTGCTCGGCCGGATTCATCTTCTGATAAGACGGCGGGCGCGGCATGCTGGGCGGCAGCCGGCCGCCGGCCGAGGCAATGTGCGCCTGTATGTCCTGCGCGGCCGCGTCAATACTCCGGTCGAGCGTGAACTGCACCGTAATCGAGGTGCTGCCCTGCGAGTTGGTGGAACTCATCTGCTGGATGCCCGCGATGGTCGAGAACTCCCGCTCCAGTGGCGTCGCCACGGTGGATGCCATGGTCTCCGGACTCGCCCCCGGCAAGGAGGCATTCACCTGGATGGTGGGGTAATCCACGCTCGGCAGCGCCGCCACCGGCAGCGCGCGGAACGCCACCGCCCCGAACAGCACGATGGCAAAGCACACCAGCACCGTCATGATGGGGCGCTGGATGAAGAGTTGCGAAAGGTTCACAGCGGCCCCGATCCGATCTTGGCGGCGTCCACCGCCCGCACCCTGGCCCCCGGATACAGGAACAATTGGCCGTCCGTAACCACCATGTCGCCGGGCGCGATTCCTTTTTCGATCACCATCTTGTCGCCGAATGCCCGGCCCGTGGTCACCATCCGCATCTCCACCGTGTTGTCCGGCTTCACCAAGTACACGAACTGGCCCCGCTGGCCGGCCTGCACGGTTTCGGCGGGAACCACCGTCGCGTTCCTGATGGTATCCAGCGTCAGGACGGCGGTGACGAACTGGCCGGGCCAAAGCAGGCCATCGCGATTCTCGAAGGTGGCCTTCAGATGGATGGTGCCGGTGGCGGCGTCCACGGCATTATCGATCACCGAGAGATACCCCGTAGCCGCGCGCCCGGGATCGTCCTGCGAGGTCACGCGCACTTCCAACTTCCGGTTGGCGCTGAGACGCCGGATGGCCGGCAGGTGCTCCTCGGGGACGCTGAAGTCCACGAAGATGGGCGCGATCTGGTGGATCACCACCAGCGGCACGTCGTTCACCTTCACCAGGTTGCCCGCATGCACCAGCAGGTTCCCGGTGCGACCCGCAATGGGCGCGCGGATCTGGCAATAGCTCAGGTCGAGCTTGGCCCGGTCAACCGCCGCCTGGTCGCTGGAGAGCGCCGCGCGCGCGCTTTCGATGCTGGCCTGCGTGGCCTGTGCGGAGGCGCGCGAGACGTCGGCGTTGGTGCGCGACTGGTCGGCTTGCGAGCGCGAAGCGAGGCCCCCCTCTTGCAGCTCCGTTTGCAGAGCCGCGTCGCTCGCCGCGTACTTGGCCTGCGCCGAGTCGCGCGCCAGCGTCGCTTCGGCCTGCGCGATCTGGGCGCGGTCCCGCTCCACATTGGCTTCCGCCTGGCGGAGCGCCTCCTCATACGGCCGCGTATCGATGGTGAACAGCAGATCGCCCTGCGCGACGTTCTGCCCTTCCGTGAAGCCGGTGTGAACCAGCTCGCCGGCGATCTGCGATTTCACCTGCACGATGGCGGATGCCTCCACCGTCCCCACCACCCGCAGTTCCGTGGGGACGGACTCCTCGGTGGCCTTGGCTACCGAGACGGGCACCGCTGGAGGCCCGCCCATGGGCCGCGCCTGCTCCCGCCTGCACCCGCTGAGCGCAAGCAGGCATGCGCTGAAAATCAGAATTTGGATTTGCCGCACCGATCACTCCCCCGATCTACGAAGTTTAGCAGAGATTCCCCACCAACTCCTGGAAACGCGGGTGCTCCCTCAACGGGTCGAGGCTGCTGTCGTGCTCGTATCAGCCCTTGTGGGTCAAGCCGTTGCGGGCTGCCTTCTCCAGACACTCGATGGCCGGCTCCACCCGGCCCAGCGCCATACGGGGCTTCCCGAGCGCCGTCCTCTCGTTCCGAATTGTCCGCCATCCAACCCGCCGAAAAGAATGGAGAGACACCCATGAAGAAAGCTGCTGTGATATTCGCTACCCTGTTCCTGCTTGCGGCGTTAGCAACCGCCAACGCCAAGACGTACTCTGTGGAGTTGTTCGGACCATCGGTTGTGGCCGGGCACGATCTAAAGCCCGGCACGTCCGACGCTGCGATAGCCGCCGGACAGTCGGTCCGCTGAGGGGCCGCCGGGGAATAGCCGCTGCCGGCGCTACTCCTTCCAGAAAAGCTCCGCATCCGAGCGGCGCACGTAGTTGGCATCCAGCGCCGCCGGGTCCGAAGCTTCGCCGCCGCGGAAACGTGCCAGCGCGATGCGCGCAACCGCGGCGGCCAGCGCCGGCGGCACCGTCGCGATGGGGGCGTGCTCGAAGCGCGTTCCGGCCAGCGCGGCGCGGAATGGCGTGAAATCGGTCGAGACGAACTCCAGGTCGCCCTCCGGCAGCGTCTCGAGCCACGCCGGAAACTTCGTCACCACTTCCGGCGCAGCCAGCCGGCCGGCAGCGTCATACACGGCGCCGTAGATTTCACCGCGGCGGGCATCCAGCACTACCGCGCGCAGCGGAGCGCTTCCGAAACTTGCCAGCGCCTGGAGGTTGGAAACCGCCACCGCCGGCTTGCCTAGCGCCTCCGCCAGGCCCTTGACGCACGCCAGCCCCACCCGCACGCCGGTGAACGAACCCGGCCCCGAGGCGGCCGCGAAGCAATCCACCATGGCGGGCTTCACGCCGTGCCGGTCGAGCAATTGCGCCAGATGCCCATAGATCACGTGCGCGAAGCCGCCGGGCGCGTCGAGCGATGTTTCCTGAATCAGCTCCTGGCCGCGCACCAGCGCCAGGCTGCCGGATTCGCGGGTGGTATCGATCGCCAGAATCAGTGGATTCACTTATTCAGCCCGAAAGCCGCGTCCATGGTGTAGACCTTTCCGTTGGAGTTCATGCCGTACAGCCGCAGGTGCATGATCGCGGGGAAGTTTTTCGCCAGGCCCGCCAGCGGCCACATGGTACCTTTCTGCCCGGTGCCGATCACGCGATAGCCCTGGCCATCGGCCGCCACCTCGCCGGTCCACAGCCACATCATCGACCGCGTGGCGTGCGTCTCATGCGTGATCTTAGCGGCGTACGGCGTGGGCAGGATCACCGCGATGTCGCCGGAGGGCTGCTCGATGGCAAACGGCACCTTGGGGCTGTTGGACTCGATTTCCTGTAGCACGATCTCGCGCGATTCGAACTTGTACGACTTGTTCATGCCCTCCAGATGGCCTTCTCTCACCACGTGCAGCACCCAATCGTGCGACTTGTCGGGAGGTTCGCCCGTGAAGTGGTCGCCGCTGAACTTCTTCTTCGACTTCACCACCTCGCCATCGATGGGATTCATCCAGTAGACGTCGTAGCCGTGTTTCTCGACGGTCAATTCCACCGGGCCAGGCTGGGCCACGTAGACCACGTACTCGGTGTCTTCGAGCGCCACCGCCCGGCCGCCATCCACGTCGAAGTACGGCTCCAGCTCCCAATGGCGCGTGTCGGAGAAGAAATCGAACCACACGGTCATCTGTTTGGCGCCCGCGCCGCTGCCCGTATACGTGACGTACTGGCCGTCCATGGTGGCGTTCCACAGGCGGCGCCGGAAGGCCGCGGCGTCGCTCGCCTCCGGCCCAAGATCCAGGTTCACGAATGGAACCGCATAAAGCTGATGCTCGATGGCCCCCACGTTGTCGTCGGTGGTGCCGTACGCGGCGAAATCCATCCAGCCGTCATCCAGCAGCGGCGCCGAGGTCACGTTCGCGCCCGTGGTGCGCGGGTGCTGGTAGGGGTCCAGCTCCTTCAGCAGCCCGCCGATCTCCTTGAGCAGCGCGCGCCCGTCGGCGTAGTCTTCAAACTTGTCCACCCCCTGCCAGGTGACGTTCATGGCCGCGTAGCGCCCCACCACGAAGCGGATGAAGCGGCGACGCTGTTCCCAGGTGGGAAAGACCTTGGTGAGGAAGTCCGGCCGGCCGGCCAGCACCAGATCCGCCGTGATGCCCTTTTCATTCAGGTAGCGTACACGCTGGTCCAGCCGTTGGAATTGCGCCAGGTCCGGCGAGTCCGGCGACTGGTATGCGGCATCCTTCCCTTCTTCCATCACCACGCCGCGCAGGTGATTGAACTTCTGCGCGGCGCGCTCGTCCGCCACCGCGCGAAACGCCGCGTCGGCCAGGAAGGCGAAGCGCATCTCAGTCGAGCCCATCCACAGGTGCGGCCGGTCCAGTCCCGCCGAGTCCCGCTCCGTGTAGGCCCAATGATGCATATTGGCGGCGCGGATGAATCCCGGCGCTTCGGAAGCGGCGGCGATGAACGTGCCGGTCTTCGCGTTCCATTCCGCGATATTGCTGGTGACGAGGTAATCCCATTCGCCACCCTCGGTCGGGGAGAAGCGGACCACCATGCGCCGGCCGCCATCCCAGTAGCCGGGGAGCGCGTAGGTGTGACGGTGCGGGGAGCGAAACTCCACCTTCAGATCTACACTCACGTAGGGCTGGGGATGCGCGGCGGCGGCCTGATCGCCGAGCTCGAAGACCAGCTCGCAGGTGGAGTAGGCGGGGGTATTGTTGCACGGCACCTGCGCCCGGAGCGCCAGTGGAACCAACGCCAGGAATACCGCGGCCAATCTCAAACCCATAGGACCAGTGTAGGGCAAACCGAATTTCGGTGACAGGCTACGAACCCCCCAAAACTTTCGGGCGCTGGAGTTTCGGGGTTTCGTAGCCTGTCACCGAAACTACCGGTACCGGTACAACGTCACGCGCTGGATGGCGCGTTCACCCCACGAAAGGCGTACGACGCTCTCGGAGGAATCGTCGCCCCCGAGGGACTGCGCCGCCACCCACTTGCCGTTCTTGTCGAACCGGCCCGCTTCCTGCTCGGCCAGACCGGCAATCGGCGGCCCCGGTGTGTCCGGCGTGAAAGTGATCATCACATTATTGCCCGCCACCAGGTACTCGTCCGGGCCGGTGGCCATGAATAGACCATAGCCGATCAGGTCGGGAACGGTGGCCTGCTGGCCGCGGCCGCGTGGCAACCCCACGTTCAAAATGTAGTTCCCCAATTTCACCTTTTCTTCCGGTCTCTGCTGGTCCAACGCGACTCCCGCAATGGTGCCTTTGCTCTGGTGCTCGAGGATCTGAGGAGCGATCTGCGAAAGGGTCAGGAATGCCTGCGAAAGCGCCTTCGCTTCGTATTCGGCGGGCACCGGCGGGAGTGGCTTGGTAGAGCCGGGCCCTCCAAACCCGAACAGCCGTGTCGGCGCATCCATGCCCGCCGGAGTATGCCATGCCGGCGAATTGATGCCCGTCTTTGTGAACCAATCCAGCAAGCCGTCGTTACCCATCCCGGAATAACCGATGGCGCGTTGCTGACCGATGGCATAGAAGGCATGTGCGGCGCCAATCTCACCGTCCGCCGCTTCGACCGTGAAGAACGGAACGGCGCGGGCGTACCGCGTGGTGATATCGACTATGCGATTGGCGGCGTCCTGGCGGCCCATGTACGCATCGGGGCAGGACATGTCCACCGCCGGAGCGCCCGCTTTCAGTATGTCGATCACGTGGTCGAACGCCTCGCCGCTCGGACCCCTCCCCCAACCTTTAATGCCCCACACATTCACGAACATGGGGACCGGGTATTCCTTCTTGCCGGCCTCCGCGACGCGATTGATATAGCGCGCATAGTGCCAGACCATGAAGATCTCGTCCGCCTCCCGACCCTTGCCGAATTCCTCCTGCCACGTCCCGGAGGTTTTGAAACCGGCCGCTTCCCAGACTTTGCGGAGATCCGGTTGCAACTCGTCTTTGTGCTTCTGGAGGTAATTCATCAACTCGGCCGGGACGGGCGCCGCAAATGCTTTCTCCGCCAGATCGGACCGGTCCCGCGAGTCACCGTTGATGCCGATTTCATTCTCGACTTGAACCGTCATCACGCGGCGCGACCGGTCCACCTCGCGGATATGCCGCATCACGGCCGCAAACGCGCGGGCATCCGCTTCCGAGTTGCTCTCGCTAAAGGTGGAGAGGGCTTCGATGGTCTTGCCACCCTTGATCTGTGCACGCGGGAAACGATCCTGGTCGGCCTTCACCCAAACGGGCGCGAACTGAGACTCGCCGTTCTTCCAGCTTCCGAACCACACCAGGACGACGCGCTGGCCGATCTGCCTGGCGTCCTCGATGATCGCATCCACGATCTTGAAGTCGTACTTGCCTTTCTGGGGCTCAAGCCAGTTCCAGCCCACGGCAATGTCCGAGGTGTTCTGGTGCGTGTCAGCCTGCACCTGTAACATGTACTTCAGGTACTCGAGGTTGGACGCTCCACTGGTGGGCGGTTCCGCGCCCAGAACCAGGAAAGGCTTCCCGTCCACGATCAACTGCGTGGCCAAGCCGCGCTTCTCCAGATGGGGAACGGTCGAATCCGCGGGCCTGGTTTGCGCAAACGCCGCGGAGATTGCCAGGGCGCAGACTGCGGCGCCGCCAATTCGAATCGAACGTAGCATGAGGTTGCTCCTTCCAAGCTCTTATCGGTACCGGTACAATTTCACTCTCTGAATGGCGCGTTCACCCAACGCCAGCCGCACGCCGCTGCCGGACTGGCCGAGCGCGGGAGGGTCGGATGAAATCACGGAATCGTCGCCACCCAGGAAATGCGTCGTCACCCACTTGCCGTTGTTGTCAAACCGGCCCGCTGCCTGCTCGGCCAGACCGGCAATCGGCGGCCCCGGCGTGTCCGGCGTGAAAGTGATCAGCACGTTATTGCCCGCCAGCAGGTACTCTTCCGGGCCGACCGCCATGAATAGACCGTAGCCGATCGTTTCGGGAGTGACACTCGGATCGTGGCGGCCGCGTGGTATCACCACGTTCAAGATGTAGTTCCCCAATTTCACGTGTTCCTCCGGTCTGTGATTGTCCAGCGCGACACCCACGATCGTGCCGCTGCTCTGGTGCTCCAAGATCTGAGGAGCGACTTGGGCAAGGATCAAGAACGCCTGTGGAAGCGCCTGCAATTCGTATTCGGCAGGCGCCGGCGGGAGCGGCTTCTTGGAGCCGGGCCCGCCAAACCCAAACAGCGCTTCCGGCGCACCCATGCCCGGCGGATTTATCACTGCCGGCAAATTCATGCCCGTCTTTGTGAACCAGTCCAGCAAGCCGCCTTCACCCATCCCCGAAAAACCGATGGCGCGAAACTGGCCGATGGAATAGAAAGCCTGTGCGGCGCCCCGGCTGTCGCTGTTGGCTTCGACCGTGAAACCCAGATTGCCGGAGCGGGCGTACCGTGTGGTCAAACCGATCATGGCATTCGCGAAGCCCTGTGCGGAGGAACTCGATACGTAAGCATCGGGGCAGAACATATCCACCAGCGGAGCGCCCACTCTCCATATGTCTTGTACGTGGTCCTCCGCCTCGCCCCTAGGATAGCCATTGAGCCCCCAATCGTCACCCAGCCACACATTCACGAACATGGGGATGGGGTATTCCTTCTTGCCGGCCTCCACCACGCGATTGACGTAGCGCGCATAGTTCCACGCCATGAAGATCTCGTCGGCCTGCTGACCCTTGCCGAATACCTCTTCCCACGTCCCGTTGGTTTTAAAACCGGCTGCTTCCCAGACCTTGCGGAACTCCGGAAGCAGCTCATCCTTGTGCTTCTGAAGGTAATCCATAAGCTCGGCCGGGACGGGCGCGGCAAAGGCTTTGTTGGCCAGCGGAGACCGGTCCCGCGTGTCGCCGAGAATGCCGATCTCATTCTCCACTTGAACCATGATCACGCGGTGCGACTGGTCCACTTCGCGGATATGGCGCATCACGGCCGCCAACGCGCGCGCATCCGCCTCCCAGTTGTTCTGGCTCAACGTGGAGAGCGTTTCGAGGGTTCTGCCGTCCCCGATCTGTGCGCGCGGGAAGCGGTCCTGGTACGCCTTCACCCACGCGGGCGCGAAGCTGGAGAGACCGTTTTTCCAGCTTCCGAACCATACCAGGACGATGCGCTCGCCGACCTGCCTGGCGTCCTCGATCATCGCATCCACGATCTTGAAATCGTACTTGCCTTGCTCGGGCTCGATCCAGTTCCAACCCACGGCAATCGCCGCGGTGTTCTGGTGCCCCGTGTCGGTCATCACCGAGAACATGTACTTCAGGTACTCCAGGTTGGAGGGCGCGCTGGTCGGCGGCTCCGCCCCCAGAATCAGGAACGGTTTCCCGTCGACGATCAACTGCGTGGCCACCCCGCGCTTCTCCAAATGAGGAATGGCTTGATCTGATTGTCCGTCAAGCGCGAACGCATGACCGAGATAGCCGTATGCGGCAGCGAAGTTAGGATTGATTTCGAGCGCCCGCTGGAATT
>Ga0181521_10007136_pt1 | contig 11823 bp, 7 predicted proteins | sample PEATcosm2014_Bin_32_FD_119764 | JGI IMG/M metagenome (GOLD analysis project Ga0181521, IMG submission 119764) | Peatland microbial communities from MTU Mesocosm Facility, Houghton, MI, USA - PEATcosm2014_Bin02_60_metaG | ecosystem: Environmental > Terrestrial > Soil > Wetlands > Peat | place... | reverse complement strand
GGCTCGGACAGTTTCGCCGATTGCTGGTTCGTCACGAGCATCTGCTCTCCATTTACTACGCCTTCTTTTACCTTGCCTGCTTCTGGATCACGCTCAGGAGGCATTTTTGAAACACGCTCTAGTAAACCCGGCTGGCAATCACCTGCGTCCCCGTGGCGTTTGACTCGATGCTCGTTGACCGCAGCAGCACTTCGAAATTGCGCAGGGATTTATCCGGACGCGTGGCTTGCTTCAGAATCGGATCGATGGCCGATGGATACAACAGCATTTCGGCCGCAGCCTGCGTTCCGGCCACATCCAGTCCCTCCAGAACCAGCAGATGTCCGCTGCCGCTCAAATTGGGAAGGAAATCGATGAGCGCGAAGGTCTCGTGCGCCGGCTCGTTCCAGTGGCTGGAATACGTCGCCGATTCTCCAGGCTGGGGCTTGAGATTGATAATCTGCGCTCCATTCATCCCGGGCCGGTCGACAATGCGGAAGTTGGCATTGCTCTCAGCAATCGCGGCCCAGGGATTGCTGCCCACCGATCCGATGATGACTGCGTTGGCGTTCTTGAGGTCATCCAGCCGCAAATCTCGCGGAAAGCGGATGAAAACCCGCTGCGGATCGTCCTCTGCCAGGTGAGCGAATGCCGCCGCGATCTGTAGATCGACGAAGGGCGTCAAGCGCTGGGAGCGCAGATCCGAGGCGCTGTGCGCATCCACTCCGGACAGTGGCAATCCCTGGTAGCTGCCGGAAATGTATTCCGCTAACGGCACGGGCCGGCGCGAAATGTCTTCCAGAAGATTGAACCCCGCATCGGAGGGAACGATATAGCTGTTTTCAGAACCGCTGAACAGTTCGGCCCACAGCAAATGCGCCGGCTCTTGCGAGGCTGGCGGCGTCGGCGCTAGCGGTCGTCTGGCGGCATTCCAGGTGAGGGCAATCAGGGCCGCGCTATAGACCACAACCAGCACTGCGCCCAGCGCCCAGCGGCTTGCCCTTGCCAGAACCGTGACCTGATCCGTAGCTTGAACCGTCGCGGCTGCTTCCGCTGGACGTGCGGGCAGCCCATGAGGCTGCACCTGGCCGGGAACCACCGCCGGCGAACTCGCCGTTTCTTCTTTGTTGACCTCCTGAGCAGCCGGAAGAAACACCGGCATGTAACCGCCAACCGGAATTTCGATACGCACCGGTTCTGAGCTGCCCTGGTCCGCAAAGTGCTCTGCCAGCCGCTTGCGCAATTGGCGCGCATAGTTGCGAACGATATTGTCTTCAAGCGTGCGATAATCTGCCGGCCGGTCGAAGACCTGCACGCCGATCTGGTGCTCTGAAATCTCATTTCCCCGCCCTTCCAATGTCTCTGCCACCACAAACAGCAGAAACTTGGTAAGTAAGGGGGAGCGGGCGAAGTTCGGCCCCGCGATCACACGCTGCGCCAGGGCCCAATGCGGGTCTTCCTGCACACTCGCTGGCCATGCCTCCTCAAGAGGAAGCATCTTGGGCTTGGATTGGACGGCTGCAATTTGATCCATGAGCCTAATCTCCAGGCTGCCATCCAGGGACTGAGAGCGGTCTCCGGTCAACGGTTAAGGAATGACGCACGGCTTGAGCCAATACTCGGTCTTCCCACAGACACATCTGCGTACTGCGCAGGGTTGAATTCCAATTTAATTCCATAACGCCAGAAGAATCCGAGCAGGCTCCTGGCATCAAGCCAGTGTCTCGTGGCGATCTTGCCACCCTTCGCAAAAGCCTTCACGCGCGGGCTTGTAATCCGATTGCAATGCAGGCCATCACGCCATTTCATGTGCTGCCCCGTCGTCCGCGCCCGTATTCTCAAAAATAACCCCGAGAAGAGTCTTCCAGCCGACCAATTTCCACAGTTTACCAACAATTCAAACAGTCAACAAGTCCTTCCTCATCAGCAAATTAAGTCCTTTGAACACTAGTGTATACACGTCCATGCACTTAGGGTAAACACTCCCGCTCGCGCTGTAAGTGCAATATCGTTGCGCTGCCCGTAGAAGTGCGGGTGAGTGCAAACGTGTGAAAAATCTTCAAATTGGAGGTAGCAAGGCATCATGAACATCAAACAGCAATTCAGAATTGCAGGACCATGGCTATCACTCCTGGTCTCGCTCCTTGCTCTATGCCTTCCGGGACGCTTGGCGGCCCAGCTAGATCGAGGAGAGATCACCGGAACGGTAGAGGATCCGACCGGCGCGATAGTGCAAAAGGCCACGATCGACCTCATCAACGACGACACCACCGCAAGAATCACAACTAAGTCCACAGCGACCGGTACCTATGTATTTGACGACGTGCTTCCCGGCAAGTACACGGTTGAGGCTCAAGCCCCCGGATTCCAGAAGTATGTCGTGGACGGAGTGATTGTACAGGTACAGCAAGTCGAAACCATCGATATTCACTTTGCCACCGGCAACGTGCAACAGAGTGTCACCGTGACCGCTGCGCAGCCGCTGCTTGAAGCGGAGAGCGCCCAGGTGGGCCAAACCATTACCAACGAGGCCGTAAACGATCTACCTCTTGCCACACGCGACTGGGGTTCCCTGGCGCAAATGTCCGCCGGCGTCAATACCACAGCGACCTCATCCGGTGGTGGAGGCGTCACTCCCGATGCAGGCAGCTCTGACTCGGCTTATTTCTCGGTGAATGGCGTCGACGAATGGCAAAACGATTTCCGCCTCGACGGCATTAACGACAATATCGAGATCTACGGCGGCAACTATACCCTGACCAATGCCGCCATCGTGCCGCCGCCTGATGCCATCCAGGAATTCACGCTGCAGAGCGGCGATTTCAACGCCGAATTCGGCCACTCCACCGGCGGCGTGATCAACGCATCCATCAAATCAGGCACCAATGGAGTGCACGGCGACCTCTGGGAGTACGTGCGCAACGATGACCTGAACGCCAATAACTTCTTCAATAGAACCTGCAATGGCAGCGGCTGCATCTCCGGTCCGATTGCCGACTACCACCAGAACCTTTTCGGCTTCACGGCCGGGGGCCCGGTTCTGATCCCGCACCTTGTCAATGGCAAGAACCGGCTCTTCTGGTTCACTGACTACCAGGGCGGACGCTACGTGTTGCCCGAGACGCCGGGCGCCCAAACCGTGCCCACCTGCGACGTGGCCGGCGCAACATCTCCCACTGCCTGCTCGTCCACGAGCGAGTTCGGCAGCGGCTTCACCAATCTGCAGGACAACATCAATTTCAACAGCGGCACGTATACCGATGCGCTGGGCCGCGTATTTCCCAACGGCACCATTCTCGACCCGGCCACCACGCGTTCCATCGCCGCCGGAGGAATGGACCCTATCACCAACCTGATCAACACTACGTCCGGCACGATCTATGTCCGCGACCCGTTCTTCAACTGCACCGCGGCTGGCGGCTGCAACCCGAATAACTACAAAGCCGGAGGATCGCTCGCCGGAATCACGAACTTTACCACTCTAAAGTCGTCTCTGAACGTGCTGCCCACCTCCAGAGTCGATGCCAACGCGGTCAAGGTCCTTGACCTTTATCCGCAGCCCACGTCAACCACGACACTCGTCAACGACCTGGGAGCCTACTTTCCCATCGAGGATAAGAACACCAATACCTGGGACATTCGCATCGATGCCAACATCAATGCCAAGAACGTCCTGTTCGGCGTCTATGACCGCAGCCTTCTGAACGCCCACCTGCCCGGGTACCTTCCCGGGTATGCCGTGGGCCAGACCGACGCGCGCAACGATAGCCTGCCAGCCTACGCCTGGGCCGTCGGCTATACGCGCATCCTCACGCCCACACTTACCAACGATATGCACGTGGGGATGGTGCATGCTGACAAATTTCAACAGTCCCTCTACGGCAATACCTTCGGCATTCCCGCGCAGTTCGGCATCCAGGGGATTCCGCAGGTGGCCAACAACGGCGGATTCCCATATATGAACATCGCCGGTCTTCGCGGGATCGGCGTAGGCAACTACACGCCCACCATTCAAACCGTCTACAGCCTCGAGGGCGTGGATGCAGTCACCAAGGTCTGGCGCAACCACACCTTCAAAACCGGCATTCAAGTCGACGATTTGACAGCCAATATCTCGCAGCCGCCGCAAGGCCGCGGCGACTTCAGCTTCAACGGTATGTACACCGACGTTCCTAACCGTATCTCCGTCTCCGGCAGCGGCCTGAATGGCATCGGCGATCTTCTGGTTGCTCCGATGGCTTCGCTGGTCACGCCGAATGGCGCGACAGGAGTGGATTACGTAGGCGGCATGAACGGCTTCTCCGGCTCCAATATCGCCGCTACCGACGACCATCGCTGGTACATCGGCGCCTACTTCCAGGACGACTGGAAGGTGAATCCCAAGTTGACGCTGAATCTCGGCCTGCGCTGGGATCTCTTCACGCCCTATGCCGAAACCCGCGGCTACCAGGCCAACTTTATCGCGGCGGGCGGCAACGGGCCCACTGCCACCTACGAAATCCCCAATCCCGGATGCCAGGTCCCGCGGGCGGCGATCTTCAATACAGTGGCCGCTCTCAGTAATGTCAACATATCCTGCGTCTCCGGCCTCGCTACCGGCAACGCACAAAAGGACAACTTCGCGCCGCGTGTCGGATTCGCGTACAAGTTCCGGCCTACGCTGGTGGTGCGCGGAGGATTCGGCACGGCCTATGGAGCGCTGGCCAATCTCGGTTACGGTGGCACGCTGGGATTCAACTACCCGTTCGTCTACGTCCAGACCGTCCCCGCTCCCGATACCAATCACCCGTTGCTGCTGGCTCCTGGCCAGGCGGCAACCATGGAGACGGCCTTCACCGTCTTTAATTTCCAGAGTCCGGCCGTGCTGCAAAGCCCGACCCCGTACACAACTACACCGGTTACATGCCCGGCGGGCAGCTCTTGCGACGGAGGCCAATACATCGGCAGCGACTACCTGGGCCTTCCTTTCGATGCCCGCCAGAACAACTACCAGACGCCGATGGTGCAGACGGAGAACCTGACCGTCGAGGATCAGTTCACGAACCACGACGCGATCCAGGTGGGATATGTGGCCACCCAGGGCCGTCACCTGGACATTCTGGGAGTCACGAACGCCAACTCCCAGATCCTGCCCAACGGCACTAACACGCAACTCTATATTCCGTACCCGTACTTCAGCCGCAACAGCACCTACAACACCACCAACGCCGACAGCAGCTACAACTCCATGCAGGTAACGTATGAGCACCGGATGAGCTTTGGGCTTTCAATGCTGGCCAACTACACCTTGTCCCGGTGCTATGGCGACCAGCACGCGCCGCAAAACTCGCAATTCACCGCAGGTTACCGCGCCCAGTGGCTCGCTGGGTTCGGCCTCAAAGGCGACTGGGGCCTGTGCGACACCGATGCCACCAACCTCGTCCACGTGGCCGGAACCTATGAACTGCCTGTCGGCCGTGGACGCCAGTTCGGAGGCTCAATGAACAGGGCCGCGGATATCATCGTGGGCGGGTGGATCGTCAACGGCTTCTACACATTCCAAGGTGGACAGCCGACCACAATCACTTGCCCGAATGCCACTACCGCCGATTTCGGCTGCGCCGCCAACGTGGTGCAGGGCCAGAACATCTATGCCGGTCCGCATAACTACACCCAATGGCTGAACCCCACTGCGTTTGCACAGCCACCGGCAGCCACCACCATCGGGCAAACCGACTACTCACCGCTCGGCACGAGCGGCATCCAGCAGGTACGGGGACCGCATTTCGCCAACCTGGATTCGTCAATCCTGAAGAATTTCGCTTTCACGGAATCGACGATTCTGCAATTCCGCGCCGAAGCCTTTAACCTCACTAACACGCCGCCCTTTGCTCAGCCGGGGCAGCTGAACTTTACAACATCGAATTTCAGCAACATTTCGGTCACGAAGAACAGCAACCAGAACAATGGCGCCCGCACGCTGCAGCTCGCGCTCAAACTTTCCTTCTAAGGCACAGGGCCCCCTGTTTCGTGTCTTAGCTTGATCCCGCATCCGGAGCAGATCACCGCTCCGGATGCGGGCCTTTCTTTGTAAAAACGTCGTGGCCGTGCTTCAGGCTGGCAATCTAACCGACGCCACCACCAGCCACGCATCAAGATTGATAATGTCCTTATGAAGAAAACGCTGCCGTCTTCAGCCAGCGCAAATCCGGGACAACTCCGCTCAGCAATCATCCCTCACTTGGATGTCATCCTGAGCGACCGAGCACTTTCCCTCCACGGAGTGAGGGAAAGCGAGAGGGAGTCGAAGGACCTGTGGTTGCTTTTCGTTTCGAGATGGATGCACGATCTGTGGACTCGTTCGAAAAAGTCCTTTCGCCGTGGGGCCCTCTTCTGCCTGTACGTTGTCGCCTCTCTCGTCGCTGGCGTCGCCTACGCGCAGCCAGCGCCTCCCGCCACGGATTCTCCCGGCTCTGATTTCGTCCTCCAGGGCGTCGTGCGCGGCTCCCAGAACCAGAGCTATGTGCAGATTCCCTTTGCGGTGCCCGTGGGCACGGAGCGCGTGACCATCACCTTCAGCTACACCGAAAAGGAACAGCACACCGCCCTCGATCTTGGTCTGCTCGATCCCGCGGGGTTGCGCTGCTGGAGCGGCGGAAACAAACCCACGCTAACCGTCGGCCTCATGGATGCCACGCCTTCCTGTTTACCGGGCGCCCTTCCATCCGGTACCTGGAATGTATTGATCGGCGTGCCCAACATTCGCGCGGGCGTCGAGTCGCATTACACCATTCATGTCTACCTCACTCGCACCGGTGCGGTGGCTGCGTTGCCGCCGGTCCTCCGCGAGCCGCTACGCGCTGGACCCGCCTGGTTTCGTGGCGATCTGCACATGCATACTTCGCACAGTGACGGCCAATGTCCCAGCCAGACCGGGAAAATGGTTCCCTGCCCGCTCTTCTTCACCGTGGACGCCGCCGCCCGCCGCGGACTCGACTTCATCGCCATTACCGATCACAACGCCAGCTCGCAATATGATGAAATGCGCGAACTGCAGCCTTACTTCGACAAGGTGCTCTTGATTCCCGGCCGCGAAATCACCACCTTTCAGGGCCACATCAATTTCCTCGGCAGCACTGATTTCATTGACTTCCGTTTGGACGGCCGCACCGTTCCCGACGTGAACACATTGCTGCGCAGCGCTGCTGCTGTTGGCGCCATCACCTCGATCAATCACCCGCTGTCTCCGAGCGGCGAAATCTGCCTCGGCTGCGGATGGACGCCTTCCACGCCGGTCGACGTGCATCTGCTCACTGGTGTTGAAGCCGTCAACGGGGGCAGCGAGCAGCACGGTCTCTCCGACCTTCCGTTCTGGAACCAGCAACTCAATCGCGGCTGCCGCCTCACGGGAATCGGCGGTAGCGATAATCACCGCCCCATGCAGCCGCTCGATCAAACCGGCTCCATCGGCAGTCCCACGACCGTCGTCTACGCAGCCGATCTCTCCACGCCCGCGATTCTCGACGGCATCCGTGCCGGCCACGTCTTTATTGATGTGGCAGGAACCCACGACCGCCTTCTCGAAGTGACGGCGCGTGGCGGCAGCCAGTCGGTTAATGCAGGGGATATGCTGAACGCGGCGGCGGGTGATCAAGTCGAGTTTTCCGCGCGCGTGACCGCTGCCGCAGGCGGAACATTGCGTTGGATTGAGGATGGTCAGGATGTCGCGCCCGCCGCCGTCGCAACCATCTCCACCGCGGACTCCACGCAGACTCTGCCGTGGACGAGTGATGGACGGCGTCACTGGTTTCGCGCGGAAGTCGCAGGGCCCGACAAAAAACTGTGGCTCATCGCCAACCCCATTTACATCAATTGGGGCATCGCGAATGACTGTAACGGCAACCAGCCAGTCCACGCGGAGGGAATCAAGACAGCACGATGATCCATCCGCACTTTCACCTGGCTCTGGTCGAGTTTCTGGCCGACCACAGAAACATCTACCTCACTCACTTCCTCCACACTGCAAGCTTTTTCGGTTCGGCCAGTTTCTATTTCTTTTTCATCATCCTTCTCTACGTGATGTGGGACAAGCGCCTCGCCGTGCGCCTGAGCGTGGTGGTTTTGCTCACCATGTTCTTCAACGATCTGCTGAAGATTCTCATCAAGAATCCCCGGCCCTTCGTGGCCGACGGAACCTACAAGGAAAAATGGGCAGTTCCTCCGGCCGAAGCCAGGGGGTTGGCTCTTGAATATTCCACTCCGTCGGGCCACGCCATGGGCTCCTCCGCTTTCTACTCCTACCTGTTCGCTTTCACCCGGAACCGCTTCGTTCGCTTGGGGCTAGTGCTTCTCGTCGTCTTCATCGGCATCTCGCGGCCTTATCTCGGGGTGCACTACGTTGAAGATGTTTTGCTGGGTTGGGCAATTGGTATTCCCGTCGGCCTCGTTGCATTCCGCTACTCGGGCACGCTGGCGAATCTGTGGAGCGAAGTCCCGCACGGATTGCAGATCGCCATCACTGTTGCCGGCAGCGCAGTGGTCTGGCTGCTCGCAGTCGCCCTCAATGGCTGGCACATCGACAGCCAGGTGCGGGAAGTGACGGTCTACTGCGGCTGGCTCACTGGCCTCGTCATCGCCTGCCCGCTTGAATTGCGCATCGTGAACTTCGACCCGCGCAGCGGAAGACTGGCCGCCAAGCTTCTCCGCTACTTATTGTCAATCGGCATCATGATGGCCATCGCCCTTGTCCTCGATGCAGCCTTCGCGCCGGTTGCCGGCCACGCGTCCATCATTGGTTCGGCACTCGACTATCTTCGCTTGGCAACGGCCAGTTTCGCGGGCATGTTTTTCGCGCCCTTCGTCTTCTGCAAACTCAAGCTGGCAACCGCAGGGCCCGTTCCCTGATCGTTGACCGAATTCGTGAGGCCCTCCTTCCCACTCTTTCCCCAAAGAACCCGGAAAGGTCAGGGCACGACAGTTCTGTCGACGCTTGCTAAGCCCTTCATTTGGTGCTGCCGTTTGATCGATTGTCATATTTTGTGATACTTTCGACCCAACACAATCGCTGGTGCTTATGCGCTTGCCTGCTTGGCGATTCACCTCTGCGTAACAAGCGCTTTGGCGGCTGCAGCAATCCTGTGCTGGATGAGCTGCAATTGCCGGCTATTTTGTGGGTGAGGAGATAGGCCATGGGTTCGTTGGGACTCACCGCGGAGCCGGTTGTATCGAATCTGCACGGAAAGCTCATTCGGCTCGAAAAAGGCGACCTGACGGCGCTGCAAGTGGATGCGCTCGTCTTTTATGCGCGCGAAGGTCTCGAACTCGGAACCGGTTTCGGCACGGCCATCCAGGCACGCGGTGGCGCGGCCATCAAGGAACAGTTGAGCAAAGTCGGCCGGATTGGAATGGGCGAGGCAGTCGTGACGACCGCCGGAAGCATGCAGGCACACCACATCGTCCACGCTTGCGGGCCAAAATTTCAGGAGCCGGATCGCGAGCCGAAGCTGCGGAAGACCATGCGGGCTGCCCTCAATGCTGCCGCTTCGGCGGGCCTCACCAGCATCGCCTTTCCGCCGATGGGCGCCGGCTTCTACGGCATTCCGCTGGACCTATGCACCCGAGTAATGATCGAAGAGATCAGCCGGTTCCTCGCCGAGGCGAGCAGCGTGTCTGAAGTGATCATTTGCGCGCTGGATATGCGCGAGTTCAGCGCCTTTCAGCCCAAGCTCGAAGCCCTTTCGGCGGCAAGGATCTGATGCGATGCACGAACTGACTCCGCTGCTCAAATTCGCTGAGGGTAAGCTGCAGATTGCAGCCCTCGTGTTCATGGCGTCGGTGTACGTCTTGAAAATTCGCTGGATTCTGAGCTTCCCCGCGGGGCGCGACCGCCAGGCACCCGCGGGAGCCTCGAACGCAAAGCGCGGCGCCGCGTATTCGCTTCTGGCGATCGCGATGCCGTGGACGCTGGCCAGCTTCCGTCAGCATCCCTTGCGGTATGCGCAGTTCGTCGTCTTTCACCTCGGAGTGTTGCTCTCAATCGTAATGTCGCTTCTCATTCCTTACGCTCCGCGCCTGATCCATGCGCCGCAGGTGGTGCTGGGTCTCCAGGTGGCGTTTGGCTTGGCGGTACTCGCGGGACTTTTCCGGCTGGTTCACCGCATCTCCGACCGTTCCATGCGGGCCATCAGCTCGCCGGACGACTATTTCTCCATCTGCATGCTCATCCTGTGGCTGGTCTCGAGCGCGATCGCCGCTCCTAACCATCCCGAAAGCGGCGAGCTGGCGCTGTTAGCCTACTTCTTTCTAACCGCGTTTTTCCTGGTCTACGTGCCATTCAGCAAGATCTCTCATTACATCTACTATCCTTTTGCCCGCTGGTACCTGGGCCGGACGCTCGGGCGCCGCGGAGTCTATCCGCTTGTGAGGGACCATGCGCGCTGAACGTTCTCATAAGGCTGAAAAGCTGATCGAGCGGATGCATGAGAAGGTAAATCGCCAGGCGATGCTTTCGCTGGAAGCATGCGTCCATTGCGGCGCGTGCACGGACCAGTGCCATTACGTACTCGCCAATCCTGGCGATCCGACGTACTCTCCAGCCTACAAGGGTGACCAGCTTCGCAAATTGTTCAAAGCGCACATGGATTGGACCGGCAAGATAGCTCCGTGGTGGGTGGGTGCGAAAAGCGTCTACACCGACAAAGAACTCGAAGAGCTGATGGACACGGTCTTCGGAAAGTGCACCAACTGCCGCCGATGCTCGCTGGTTTGTCCGATGGGCGTGGATCTGGCCTCGTTCAACCGCATGGCGCGCGGACTTCTCGTACATGTGGGTGTCATGCCGGCGGGAGTCGCGGCGGTGGCAAAGGATCAATGGGAGCTGGGTAACCAGATGGGCGTCTTGAAGGAAGAATATCTTGAGACGCTTTCCTGGATGGAAGAGGAGCTCGAATCGGAATACAGCGGCCTTCACATCCCGGTCGACAAGGCGGGCGCGGACGTGCTCTACGCCATCAATCCGCGTGAGGTGAAGTACGATCCGCGAACCATCGCAGAAGCCGCCGCGATTTTTCATGTTGCCCGCGAAAACTGGACCATGTCGAGCGAAGGCTGGGACATGACGAATTTCGGCCTGTTCAATGGGGACGACGAGCTGGGCGCGGTCGCTGCCGGCCGGCTTTACGACGCAGCGCAGAGGCTAGGCGCGAAGAGAGTGGTGATTTCCGAGTGCGGCCATGGATTCCGGTCGACGCGCTGCGAGGGGCCGACCTGGGCAAAGCAGGGCATCGGCGTGCCGATGGAAAGCTCGATCTTCACCATGCTGCATTACATCCGCGACGGGCGCATTCAGGTGGACCCCGCCCGCAACAGCGAGCCGGTGACGTACCACGACCCCTGCAACCTGGCTAGAAGCTGCGGCATCACCGAGGAACCGCGCGAACTGCTGCGCGCGGTATGCTCGGATTTTCGCGAGATGGTTCCCAACCGCGCGGAAAATTTCTGCTGCACGGGCGGCGGGGGAGCCATGTCGATGTCTGAATACGCGCCGCGCAGGCTAAAGTCTGCCAGCATTAAGGCCGAACAACTGCGCGCCACCGGCGCCAAGGTCGTAGCCACAGCCTGTCATAACTGCGTAGATGCCCTTGCCGATCTGATCCGCCATTACAAGCTCGACATGCAAGTCAAGCTGCTCGTGAATCTGGTGTCGAACGCGATGGTCAAATAGGAACGGGCCGCGCCATTGGGGGTGCCCCATTGGGGGTGCCCCCGGTCCCTAGCTTTTGGGGACCGGGGAAGATGGCAGCACAAACACTGGCTACCCCTATTTTGGAATCGCTTTAGACTCGTTTTCCCCGTGATTGCGCCAGT
>Ga0181521_10007123_pt1 | contig 11839 bp, 6 predicted proteins | sample PEATcosm2014_Bin_32_FD_119764 | JGI IMG/M metagenome (GOLD analysis project Ga0181521, IMG submission 119764) | Peatland microbial communities from MTU Mesocosm Facility, Houghton, MI, USA - PEATcosm2014_Bin02_60_metaG | ecosystem: Environmental > Terrestrial > Soil > Wetlands > Peat | place... | reverse complement strand
TGACGAACACGTCGCGGGTGACAGGATCGAGCTCGCACCTTCCGCCGCTTTCGTCGGTCACGACGAGCTTTGTGAAGCCTAGCTTGCGCAGCCTCGAGGCGTAGCCTTTGTCATATTCGCTTTTGCACTTGGGCTCGTCCGCTTGGCCCGAAGAGATGTGCCAGACCCAGTACGTTGCGTCCGGCCCCTCGACTGAAAGCGGGACGGTCGTGCCGGGATACATCTTCTTCTCGACTTTACGGCGTATTTCATCGGCAAAGTTCTTCCTAGCCTGGCCCTCGGGTGAGACGGGCGTATTTGGGTCCGACTTGGCCGCATCCTGCGGCCACGCGCTTATCGGCCACAAGAAGATTGCCATTGCCACCGCCAACCGCACAGCCGTGATAACGCCAACTCGCCTTGGAGAACTGTTGGCCATGATCTGCCTCCTTGCCAGACTGTCTTGCGCTTGCGCGTATTCTGGAAGGATTACATAAGGCACAACCTGGCGGTTCTTGTCAGTGAGTTTCGTCACAGCCATACCACTAGTTCCGCCGAGAAGATTGCGGCCCAAGTACCGATGAGCCGTGCGCGTATCAAGGCGGTACTCCCGCAATAGTTCGCTGCATGAACCTTGGCGACGACGCAGATCGGAGAGCAGGTTGACGGCACGTTCGCGTGTAGCTTTCTCGCGTGCCGTTAGGCGTGAGTAGGACCGTGTTCTTCTGGTCCTGCGCTGCCTTGCGCGAGGAACCCGGGTTTTCCGCTTTGAAGTCATGGTTTTCAACCCAACTCTTACTACCTTGAACCTAACAATCCTCTGACTTGAGTCCCGGACGCCAAACCACATTCTTGTGTCCGCTCAAGGGAGGGCTTGACAGTCTCGGGAGAGCAGCCTTGAATGCCAACGTGGGTCAGAATCGACACCGCTGGAAGGAGTCGCTAGACGTGAACATGTATGGCGTCCTCGACGACGCTGCGGCGCGACTTGGATGGGCATGGAAAGTCGATATGAGGCACCCAGAAACGTATCCACTAAACACAAGTTGCGCGTTCGGTGAAATCGGAGAATGGATAAGGGAGGCCCAGCAGGGTGGATTGAAGCGAGAGCGCAAGGTCACCACAGGTCCAACTTGTGTGACCAGCATCACAGACAGCAATGATCTCTTGAGGTAAAAGGGCCGCATCGTAGCCTCCCCGAACGAGCACCACTCCAATTCTGTGGGAGTGTACCCACCCGCCGAGGCATCCCTAGTTCTCAAAACAGGGTGCGCGTATGAGAAAGCCGCGCTCCGTTGTCTCCGTTCGTGCTTCCGGGTTTCTGCGTCTTCCGCTGCCAGCAGCGCCACAACCACCAGTCCGGCCCGTCGCGCGGGCTTACGCGCTCGGTTTCTCGACCCCGAAGTCGCAGGCAACCCAAGAAAGGGGAGCATATGTTACGCACAAGCGTTGAGTTCTGTGTAGGTCTGTTGCCGATCATTAGGAGGCGTTCTCAAATGCTAAATTCCTTCGCTGGCTTCTCGCTATTTCCTTCCCTTCACATCGCAGGAGGGGAAACTGTACCCCGTCGTGCCTCTCTCACCCTGAAATTGATGGCGGGTGCAATGCTCTGCGGCACGATGCTGGCAGCTCAGGCTGTTTCTCCAGCGCCGCAGATCGTAGGTCCGATCGACGACAACCAACTCATCACGCTCCAAGGACAGACGCATCCCCTCGCACGCGTCGAGTATGACCGAGGCCGGGTAGACCCGGATGTGATCATGGGTGACCTGGTACTTGTTTTGAAACGCAGCCCAAAGCGGCAGGCAGCCTTCGATAAATTTGTCGCCAGCCAGTACGACACGAACTCACCGAACTATCACCACTGGCTCACGCCCGAGGAGGTGGGGGAGAGATTCGGGACTGCCCCGAGCGATATCGCCGCCCTATCGGGTTGGCTGCGCAGCCATGGCTTTTCAATTGCGCACGTGACGAAGAATCGCATGACGATCCGCTTCACTGGCACGGTGAGGCAAGTCGAGGGCGCCTTCCACACCGAAATTCACAACCTGGACGTCCGTGGCGAGAAGCACATCGCCAACATGAGCGATCCGCAGATTCCAGCGGCACTGGCTCCGGTTGTGGTGGGCATTAACTCTCTGCACAACTTCCTTCCGCGCACCATGCACCGCGTGGGCAACCGCGTGCGGTGGAACCCCGCCGCTGGGACATGGGAGCAAGTGGTCACCGAGCCTGCCCGCAGTTCTGCGGCGGATCATGCGCCCACTTCAAAAGGAGCGAGCCCAGAGTACGGCTATACCGACAACGAGGGCAACCAGCACGAGGACGTGTCACCGGGCGATTTCGACATCATCTACAATGTGACGCCACTCTTGAATGAATCGATCAATGGCACAGGTCAGACAATCTACATTGCCGGGCGGGCCAACATCCACGTCTACGACGTTCAGGATTTCGAGCAAATGTTCGGCCTGCCGCCCAACGTTCCAACCGTCATCGTCACCAACTCCGATCCTGGGACTGGAAATACCGACGACCTCATCGAAAACACGTCGGACGTGGAGATGGCCCAGGGCATTGCCCCGGACGCGAACGTCGTCCTGGTGACTTCATGTGGAAGTACGAGCACAAACCCGTGCGGAGCAAGTTCGAACCAGGACGGTGCGTATCTCTCCGCCGAGTATATCGTTGACAACGAAAGCGAACTTCCAACCACCCCGGCGATCATGAGCTACAGTTACGGCGCCTGTGAGAGTCAGATGGGCGTCGCCGGGAACAGTCTGTACGGCGGCCTGTGGCAGAGCGCCGCATCCGAAGGCATCGCCGTTTTTGTTGCGTCGGGAGATTCCGGTTCTGCTATGTGCGATCAGGGCGGGAATGCGCCTCGGACGTGGTACGCGGCCACGGAAGGTCTTGCCGTCAATGGCGAGGCTTCCACCCCTTACGACACCGCCGTGGGCGGCACCGACCTCGTTTGGCGCAGTAGTACGTCAACCTACTGGAATGCAAACAATTCTTCCACTCAGTCCAACGCCAAAGGCTATGTGCCCGAGTTCCAATGGAACGATACCTGCACCGGTCTGCTGGGCGACGACATCTTGGTTGATTGGTCTTTGGACCTCGTGGCTAATGGGTATCCGGGTGCTATTTTGCCACCACTCGCCTCTGTAGGGGAAGTTGCCTGCAACTGGGTGTACACATGGGGCGGGGACGTCTACAGCCTCTTTGGTGCTGATATCGCCGGGTTTATCAATGTCCAGGGAGGAGGGGGCGGCCCGAGTAGCTGTGCAAGCGAGACGCTTGGCAATTGTTTCGGTTGGCCCAAGCCCAGTTGGCAAGCGAACGTCACGGGCATTCCCAGCGACAGTGTCCGTGACATTCCAGACGTCTCGTTTTTCTCGGGCACCGGCAAGGTTTCGGGAAGCGCCTATCTCATCTGCGTAACTACCTCGGCAACCAGTCCGTGTGAGATGGCGAATATCCTCACATTCACTGAGGTTGGCGGAACGTCATTGTCATCCCCAGCCATGGCCGGAGTCATGGCGCTGATCAACCAGAAGCAGGGAAGGCCACAGGGCAATCCGAACGCGGAACTCTACTCGCTGGCCGCGCAGGAGACCTACGCGAATTGCGCCAGCTCGTCCTCTTCTACCAACTCCAGTGGCTGCTATTTCAATGATATTTTCGATTTCTTAGCTGGTGGCAATGACATGGCTTGCATGCCCGGCACGCCCCAGTGCAATTCCTCGACCGGTGAGTTTGGCATCCTGTCGGGGTACTACCCGGGTACCGGCTACGATCTGACCACCGGCCTGGGTTCGCTCAACGTGGCCAACGTGGTAAACGCATGGCAAGCGGCAATGTTGACGCCCACGGTGACGGTGACGCCGTCTTCGTCGAGCATCACTACGACCCAGGCTCTCTCGGTGACTGTGGCCGTCGGCGGCGGCAACGGCAATCCAACTCCCACCGGCACAGTGACGCTGACCAGCGGCAGCTACAGCTCCGAGGCGACGACGCTGACCAGCGGCAGTGCCACGATCAGCGTTCCCGCCGGATCGCTGGCAGTGGGAACGGACACGCTGACGGCCACCTACTCGGGCGACAGCAACTACGCCACGGCTACGGGCAGCAATTCAGTCACCGTTACGGCTGCGCCTCCCGGCTTCACGGTTGGCGGCACAACGGTGTCGGTCAGCCCTGGCGCGACCACTGGTAACACTTCAACAATTACAGTGACGCCGAGCGGAGGCTTCACCGGCAGCGTGACGCTGACGGCTGCGATCACCTCCAGCCCGTCTGGCGCCCAATATCTACCTACGTTGAGCTTCGGCTCGACCAGCCCGGTAAGTATCACGAGCGCCAGCGCCGGGACGGCCACACTGACCATCTCCACAACGGCTCCGACTAGCCGTGCTCTCGCATATCCCGTGCACCCGGGAGTCCGCTGGTACGCTGGCGGCACGACCTTGGCCTTCGGGCTGATCTTCGGAATTGGGATTTGCATCCCGGCGCGGCGGCGCGGCTGGCGTACGCGGCTTGGCGCGCTCGCTTTACTCGTGATACTCGCGAGCGGCTTGCTCGCGTGCGGCAGCAGCAGCAGCGGCGGCGGCGGGGGCGGCGGCAGTCCCGGCACTACGCAGGGCACCTACACTGTGACTGTGACCGGCACGTCAGGTAGCACCACGGCCACGGGCACTGTCACACTTACCGTGCAGTAGTCGGCGCGTGAATCGAACGGGCGGGGACTCTAGCCAAGGGGGCCCCCGCGCCCCCCCGCCCGGCCCGCCAGCCCGTGCAGCGTAGGATCCAAGTGCCGTACGAACAGCGTACGTTATGCAAAGTCATACAAATCAGACATCCTGCCAGTTCGGACAGAGGGTTACAATTCCCGCCCCGCTCCTTCACGCCCCGCGCCCGCTCTCCCCACACCCCGCATCCCAACTCGTTCGCTAGACATTGAACCGGGCAGGTGGCTGGATTTTCCACCCCTCTATAGCTATCCCCGTCAAACGAAGGCGGGGGATAGGCGTGGCTGAATTTGAATCCTGAAGTTTTTAGCGGCTGCACATTCATCCACTACCGCGCCGCGGTAATGTCTCTGTTTCGGAAACAACCGTGCGGGGACAGCCGCCCCGGCTGTCCGGTCGAGCGAAGCTCGACAGCGAAGTCCGTCCGAGCCGCCGAACTGCGCCATTCCCCGCTGCCTCCGCGACTGTCTGTGATCCTAATCACGCAGAGAAGTGACACGCCAAACAGGAAGTTCCCTGCCCCTCGCTGTAGCCTCCAGGCAGATGAAGTTCCACCGAGCTGTCCGGCCAGGCCACGGGGAATTTTAGGCTCAGGCCCGGAGGCAGCGCATGTTCACCAATCCCGCAGCAGCCAGCTGGTTTCACAACAACCAGTACGCCGCCCAGTCCGCATGCGAACATTGTGGCGGGATCCTCCGCCACGAACGCTGGTGCATCACCTGCGATGCGCTGGTGCAGTACGCCTATGGCGCGGTGCTCGATCCCGGGAAACTGACGCTTACCGACAGGCTGATCCTGCACGCTCTGGGCGTGTCGTGGCAAAAGAACCCGTGCGCGGGAAACTGCCTACGTGCCTAGCCAACGCCTCCGTCGCCCTCACCTCAGAGACCCCGATCTTTATCTGACCGTGGAAGAGCGGCGCATCAGCGCCGCGTACGATGACCCGCGAATCACGGACTTCAGCTCCGGTAGATGCCATGGCCTAAGGCTTGTTGCCAGGGAGCCCCAGCCTTACTCCCCAGCCGCCTTCGCAGCCGCTGCGGCGGGAACCGCAATCGTCACCGTGTCGGGCTGGGTCCAGACGGCCTTGCCGCTGGTCAGGTCCAGGCGATTCATGGTGACCTTGAGTTGCTTGCGGTCCACTTCGACCAGCAGGTAGTGGTAATTGATTTCCTTGCTCTGGAAAGGATCGTCCGCCGCCCGCTCGATGGGATAGGCGTGAGCCGCTCCTCCCCCGCTCACGAAGTACGTCACGCCACCATGCTCATGGCGCTCATAGTTATGGACGTGCCCGGAGAAAACCACCATGCGGTAGCGAGCATGGGCCTGGCGCGCCTCCAGCATTTTCGCCAGCGCCTGCTCCTGCGCCCGGGCCGAGTGTCCTCCGCCGAATTTCTTGTCGTCGGAAGAGCTGGTGTAGGGAGGATGGTGCAGCATCACGAAGACGAAGTCCACATCGGCAGGGATGTGATCCAGTTTGCCAGCCAGCCACTGGCCCTGCGGTCCCGACGCTTCCTCAAGCGAACTGTCGAGCACGAGCGTGAGTGTATTGGCCGCGCGCACCGAGTAGTAGAGGCTGTTCTTCAGATCGGGGAAGCGCTGAAAGTAGTTGCCCAGCGCGACTTCTTCTTTCCCGTGCAGGTCGTGGTTGCCCAGCGCCGGATAAATGGGAATTTTCTTTTCCCGCCAGATGCTGGTTTCCGTGTCCCAGACCTTCCAGTCGTCGGCGTCATAGCCGTTGTAGACGATGTCGCCGGTGAAACAGATGAACGCGGGATCAGCCTGTGCGATGGCCTCGACCAGCGCGACGCGCACCGGAGGATTGGCCGCTTCCGTGTCTTTGGGATCGTGGAACCGCGTATCTCCGTAGGCGACGAAGCGGAACGGCGTCTTCAGGTCAATTTGCAAATCGGCCGGAGTGGTCGCCTGCGCGCTCGACTTCTTGATGCACCCGGGGAGGGCCAGCAGCATTGCTGCCGCGAAAACCAGCAATGCGGCAGGAACGGGCTTATTGCGTCGTAAAATCATAGGAAGGCTCCAAACCAGCCAGGGACTTTGTCATTCCGAGCGGAGTCGAGGAACCGGCTTTTATTTTCCCACGACCAGCACTTCGAACTGTCCATTCTCCGCCGTGGAGAGGAAAAGCCGGTGCGTCTTGGGATCGAGCGCCATCGTCTTGGCCCGGGGCGCGGTCTTCACCGTCTCGACCACGGAGTACTTATCCGGGCTGTCCTGGTGAATAACGGTGATCGTGCCTTCGCCGTTGGAGTTGAAGATCAGCCTGGTCTCGGGATCGAAGGCGGTCGCGTCCACGTGATCGCCGATGGGCAGCGTGGTGATGACCTCGCCGGTATCGGCATTCATCACGGCCATGACCTTGCTGCGGCAGCCCAAAAACAGGCGCCGGTTGGCGCGGTCCATGGCCATGCTGCTCGGGGAGGCGCACGGGGCGGTCGGCCAGCGCTGCTCGACTTTGAGTTCGCGGGCATTGATCTTGAGAACCTGGCTTTCATCCTCCAGATTGTCGAAGACATAGCCGTTGCCGTCGGCCGCCGCGAATTCCGGACCGCCGCCCAGATCAATCGTGCCGGCCACCTTGCCCGTGGCGGCGTCAATGGCCGTCGCGCTGTTGCTGCCGCCGTTGAACGCGAAGACTCGCTTTGTGGAGTCGTCGTAGATGATCCCGTCAGGATTCTTGGGGCTGGCAATCTCAGCCAGAACCTTCATCGTCTTCAAGTCAAACATGAGGACGGTATTGGCTTTGCCATCGCTGATGAAACCGTGGTTGAACTCCGGAGCCAGCGCAATGCCGTGCACTCCGATGGTTGTAATCGAGCCCAGCGATTCGCCCGTATCGAGATCGAGAATCTCCACCTGGGTTCCGTGCGAAACGTACAGGCGGCGGGCGGCTTCGTCCACGGTGAGATAGTCCCATCCGCCCTGGCCGGAGACGGAGATCTTCTTGACAACGGAGTACCCGCCGGCGGCAGCCGAAACTCCGGCAAGAACAAAAGTCAACACAATGACAACGAGGATCGACGAGCTCTTTGCAGGCATGCGCAGTCCTTTGGGCATTTCCAGTATTTCCTTCTTTGGAGGCGGATTTTTCCGTTACAACGGAAACCGCAATTATAGACGGCGAATCTGAAGGTCTCCTGAAACGGCGAGAAGACCTTCAGTGTTCTGTGGATCAATCCGCTCGCCGCGGCTCCCAGCGCAGTCCGAAGGAGTAGGTCGGCTTGTAGTATTCGCGCTGGGTAACGTACCACGGGCTGCCGTTGTAAAAGCCGAAGACCTGGTCAGTAAGGTTCAGGCCTTGCCAGAGCACGGTCAGTGTCCGCTGCACGCGGAAGCTGGCCTGCGCATCCAGTTGCAGGTGGGCGTAGAGGTAGTTGTCGCCGGCCGGGCCCTTGGTGCCCAAATTGGCCGCGTCGATCTCGGTATTGTATTGATATTGGTAAATACTCGCGCTGTTATAAGTCGCGCCCAGCCGGGCCGAGAAGCGGCCCCGGTCGTAGCTGGGACCGAGATTCCACATGGTTGGGGTCTGGCGTTGTAGCGCCGGGTTGTCGGTTCGGAGTGGCAATGTGCCGGCACTTGACCAAGTCTTACTATAGTTTGCCATGATGCCGAATCCGCTCAACGCTCCCGGCAAGAACCCCAAGTGCTGGATGTAGGCAAACTCCACACCATACAGCTTTGCGTTGACCCCGTTAATAATATAAGAGAACTGGTCTCCCACATACTGCGGATATTGCGTTCCCTGATAGTTGAGATCGTTGATGTAATAGATGGGTTGGCTCAATTGCTTGTAGAAGAAGCCAGCCTGGATCTCACCATACGGCTTCAGGTAATGCTCATAGAGCAGATCGTAATCGTTGCCGTGCTCCGGCTTCAGGTTGGGGTTACCAATACCGATCGTCAGCGGGTTGGTGGAATTATCCTGCGTCACATAGGGCACCATGTCGTATGGATTGGGACGAGAGATGGCGCGAGCATAAACGGCGCGAATGTCAGAGTCATCGGTGATCCGGTAGCGGAGTTGGACGCTGGGCAACGGGTCCCAGTACCATGAATTCGCCGGTTGCGGGATAACGCTTGAGGGCAGAGGATTGCCGTTCTGATCGACGTTGTTGATCACTTTGTAGCCCAGTATGTTCAACTGCGTCGCCTCGACACGCAAGCCGGTCTGCAGGCGGAAACGTCCGAACTCGATTGTATTCATGGCATATCCGGCCGAGACGCGCTCGGTCAGGTCGAAGTTACTTGCGGCCGAACCGAAAGTCGTAGCGGGCCCGTCAAGAGAGACAAATGGCAGGTTCGTGGGTGGGGGAGCGGGGTTGGGGATCGTGTTCTGGAACGTCTTGACGATCGTGTTGTAGTTCGTAACCGGTCCGAGGTTGTAGGCGTTGAAGTAGTAATGCGGGTTGGTAAAGCCGCTCAGGAAATTGGACATCGTGCACTCGGATGCGCCCGGGACGAGCACCCCGTTCCCGTCGACACAATTGGCGTTGTCAAAGACTGGAGAGTATGCGTCCTGCCCCTTGTGCGCATTGCGCAGTTTGAAGCCGAATTCGAAGGTGGAAAAGTGAGAACCCAGATGATAGTTCCTGGCGTATGATGTCGCGCCCTGCAGGTTCACTTGCGAAGTTGGTCCCTGAGTGCCGTCGTACTCCGCCAAATAGTAATTGGCGGGATTGTAGATTTGGGAACCCGGGGCAAGGCAAGCTGGGTCCCACTGTGGCAGATGGAAGTTCGTAGTGAGACTCGGCTCAAACTGGCACGTGCCGGTGAGCGGAGCCTGGGCCGTATCGTTGTTCGCGAGGACCTTAAATGTCGCTCCCGGATTTCCCGCCGCAGCCAACTGGCGCGACTCTGCTGCCGAGATTTCCCAACTCAACCAGGAATTGCTGAAGACATGCTTGCCGCCAATCCCTAGGCTGCCTGCTGAGTAATCTGGCGCGCGTTGGGAAGTTGAGAATTTCGGAACGTCTGGCGTGATCGTAAGTGGCCCCTGACCGGGAACACTAACGTCATCATTGAGCGTATAGACCCACTTGTTCCCGTAATCCTTGAAATCCGAATAGAAGTAATGCAAGTAGAGACCGGAAGCCGGATCTTTCAGTTTGTAGTCGAGCGAGCCGCCAAAACCATAGCGCTTGCGCTGGTAGCGATACTCTCTGATGTCCATACTGTCGTAAACGGGTTGCGCCCAGCCTACGTCCGGTTGAGGTTCGAAGTCGTCAATTCCGCGGCCGTTGTAGTCGTAGCTGCCTGAAAACAGTGCGCCGAAGCGCTTGTCGGCGCCAAACCGCTGGCCCGCCGTTCCGGTCACCAGGCCGACGTAACGAGTGTTTACGATGGGAGTGAACCCGCCGATTCCCTCCAGTTCCAGAGTCGGCAACTCGCCCGCCTTCTTGGTCACCAGGTTTACGGTCCCGCCGATCGCGTCTGCGTCTTGATTAGCAGCCAGTGTCTTGTTCACTTCGACCGACTCGACAATGCCTGCCGGGATCGTGTCCAGCTTGAACTGGCGCACGTTGTCCTCCGGCGCAGGGAGTTCCACTCCATCCACAGTCGTGTTGTTCAGCCGCGGCTCGGTTCCGCGAATCTGCACATACTTCCCTTCACCCTCGTCTCGTTCCAGGGTGACGCTGGGCATACGTCCGACAGCGTCGGCGATGTTCGCATTCGGAAGGCTGGTGATGACATCGGAAGTCAGCACGTTAAGGATGTTGTCGGAAGTGCGTTCGCGATTGATAGCTTCAGCTTCGCCATGGGGACGGTCGGCGACCACGGTGACTTCTTCGCTGGCGGCGGCGACTTCCATCTTCGCCTCGACATGGCTGGCCTGTCCCGCCGCAACTTTGACCTGATGGGTGAAAGTCGAGAAGCCGACGTACGAAACTGTCACGGTGTATTCACCGGGAGCAAGCCCGATGAAATTGAACTCTCCCTGACCATCGGTTGCTGCGGAAATATCGCCGGGTTGGAGCCTAACTCGCGCGCCTGCCAGCACCGCGCCGATTCGGTCCACGGCGCGTCCGCTGATGGTGCCCGTACTACGTTGCGCGGCGGCGGTGATTCCCAGGAGCAACATGACGGCCAGCGCGCAAATGAAGCCGGTGAAGGGCGAAGAGATCGGGTATAGAAAATTCCGTTTCATGACGTCAGCTCCTTCGGACGGTAGTCGCTAGCAGGGAGACCCTATCCCTCTTGCGGTGAGAGCAAATTCACGCCGGCCACAGGCGTCTCCCCGAAAACAGAACCTTCCTACTCATCGCGCAACTTGTGATTCTAAGAAGGCCTTGTAACTGGGTGATGAAAGGCACGTTAATATTTCTTCAGGTTGGCGTAGCCCCCTACAAAGTGGCGCCACTACAAAGCGGCGCCCACTACAAACTGGGGCCCCCTACAAAGTGGCGCCCACCACAAAGTGTCATCCCGAGCGCAGCGAGGGATCTTGGGGTTTGCCCGCGGCGGCGATACTGGTGGTGCAAGCTAGAGCCTGGATCCCTCGCTACGCTCGGGATGATAAGGATCTCGGGAGGACAAGCATCTTCAGCCCACGCTATAGCTGAAAACGATCTAGACTATCGGGGATCGCGTACTGTCATCCATCCAGATTCCGATGAAGCTGCTGATCGTTGAAGATGAAGCCCGCATGGCCGAACTCCTGCGCAAGGGGCTGACGGAGGAAGGCCACACCGCAACCTGCGCATCCGACGGCGCCGAGGGGTTGGCCCTGGCCAAGTCCTACGAGTTCGACGTCATCATTCTCGACATCATGCTGCCCAAACTGAGCGGATATGAACTGGCCAAACGCCTGCGCTCGGAAAAGGTAAAGACGCCCATCCTGATGCTGACGGCGAAAGATTCGGTGCCCGATATCGTGCGCGGACTCGATCTCGGCGCCGACGATTACATGACCAAGCCGTTCTCATTCGACGAACTGGTGGCGCGGCTGCGCGCCGTCAAACGTCGCGCCCTGATAGCACAGGATATGAGCTTGCGGGTGGGCGATCTGATTCTGGACCCAGCCAGCCGCGAAGTGCAGCGCGGCGAGCAGCGTATTTCGCTGACCCGCACCGAATACAACCTGCTGGAGC
>Ga0181521_10007122_pt1 | contig 11844 bp, 10 predicted proteins | sample PEATcosm2014_Bin_32_FD_119764 | JGI IMG/M metagenome (GOLD analysis project Ga0181521, IMG submission 119764) | Peatland microbial communities from MTU Mesocosm Facility, Houghton, MI, USA - PEATcosm2014_Bin02_60_metaG | ecosystem: Environmental > Terrestrial > Soil > Wetlands > Peat | place... | reverse complement strand
GTGGTGCAGGACCGAAATACCGGAGCCGCGGGGTCTGTCACTGTTCCGTTGAAGGAGAGGTAGAGCATGAAGCGAATTGCGATTTTGGTTGCTTTGGTTTTTTGGGCAGGCATCGCGCTCGCCCAGACCGCCAGTCCCAAGCGCCCCTCAACCCCCGCCGAGCAATCGGCCGTCATCGAGAAGGTCCGCGACCACGCCTTGAGCTACACGAAGGAATTGCCCAATTACATCTGTACCCAACGGACCCGGCAGATGATCCAGCAGGGTACGGTACTTGGCCAGCTGCGCACAGGCCTGGATCTCATCGAAGAACAAGTCACCTTCGCGGATAACCGGGAGACTCGCAGGGTTGTAAGCCTTAACGGCCAGCCGGTGGCTGCCGACAGCCCCGAACAGCAGCGCGGCACTCCTTCCCGCGGCGAATTCGGATCCTTCCTCGAAGTCATCTTTGATCCTCAGACATCCGCCAACCTGAAATGGGAACGCCCGACGACGCTGGATCGCCGCCCGGTCTATGTTTTTTCCTACCGCGTTCCTCAGTCGAAAGGCTACACGCTTACCGAATCCAAACAACAGATACAGGTGCCTTACCGGGGATTGGTTTACGCGGATGCCGAAACTCTCACGGTTGTTCGCATCGAAATGAAGGTCACCCCTCAGGACATCCCCAAAGGTTCCGAATACGTCAAAGCGGTCCTCACGCTGGACTACAAACCCGCGCAGGTGGCTGGCAAGGAGTTCGTTCTGCCGGGGCATTTTTCGCTGCATTACCAGATGATGCAGGGCATGGCGTGGTACGAGGCCGAGTACACCAACTATCGCAAGTTCGGCGCCGACGCAACGATTCAGTTTGAGGGTGATAAGAACCAGTGAGACACGGGCCAATCAGGGCCGGGCTGGAGTCGGCCCGACGACCGTCAAAAAGGCTTCAAGCCGGGTGACGAGGAAATAAATGCGCGCGGGTTGGCTATTCGCCATGGTGGCTGGTGTAGCCTGGGGACAAACTGCCCCGGACACGGCGACGGAGATCGCCGGAATCCGAGACAAGATCCGCACCTATCTTGACCAGCTGCCGGGAATCACCTGCATCGAGAGGACGCGGCAGACGATCCGGATGGCCGGCGACGAAAGCACGGAAACGCGCGAAGACAGCTGCGACACCCGCCAGTACAAGCTCTATTCGGTGCAGACACTGGGCCTGCTCGGCGGAAAGTATTATGAGCCGAACAAAAAGCGCACCGCGCACGATTGGCGGGAACAGCTGAAAGACGCATCGCTCGAAGCGAGCACCGGGTTTCTCGCGGCGCTGGTCGATCCGCAGGCGGATGCGGGGCTGCGCTGGGTGCGTGCGGGCAGGGCCAACGGCCGAGCGGTGTCAATGTATGCGTTTCAGGCGGCGATGCCGGATGGGTTTCTGTTGGCCGAGGCGACGGGCTCGGTGCGCGTCCCATTCAAAGGGCTGCTATATGCCGATGCGGCGACCGGCGCGCTGGCGTGGGTGGAAATTCACTGCATCGGGATTCCGCGCGAATCGGAGTACATCGCGGCCGAGGTGACGGTCGATTTCGGTTCGTTCGATGTGGCGGGGCGCGAACTCAATCTGCCTGCGCACAGCCGGGTGCGTTTCCGGATGAAGCAGGGCGACACAACGAATGAAGCGGAGTACAGCGCGTATCGGATTGCGGAGTTCGGTACCGACACTCGAATCAAATTCGGCGACGAGAGCGGCGAAAACAACCGATAGATTTTTGTCCAGACGGGCAGTCCCCGGCTGTGTTTTTTTGCGTTCGTTGCGACTGCTCAGGCACAAAGACCTGCTTGCAGATGAAATCCGACAGTCCGCTCGTGACCCTGAGATTTGCAGTTCTGCTGCCGCGATGACCGGGTGACCAGGCAACGCTTATCCGCCGAATTGGAAATCAACGCGGGACATAAGTCCGGATCGCGGAAGTGTGCGGTTGCGCCCATTCGATCCCGTCAGCCCCCGTCTACGGAAGCCACATGAGTGTGAAGCAGGCATCCCGCGAAAGTGCTCGTCTGGGCGGGCGCAATCCGACCCAACGTCGATTTCGCCGCAGGCGGTTACGGCACCAGCATGACCGGCGCTTGCCAGAATGCGGCTTTTTGGCCCCCGGTATCGAGCACCGTGACCTGGCAGTTGTACTCGCCCGGCTGCAGTTTATCGAGGGCCAGATCGAATCGGAGCGGCACGGCCTTCGACTTGGGGTCCATGCCGTCGGTGACGGCGACCGGGGACGTTTCGAACGCCTTCGTTTGCCCGCGATAGAAGGTCACGAATGCCACCAGAGGCTGCGTGGTGGCCGCGCCGCGCTCATAGGCCTGCAGGAACACGAACATATCCCGGCTCTTGCTGAATACCCGCGTTACGCTCGGTATCAACTGCTGTCCGTCGGCGATCATCGGGTTGACCGCGTCGGCGGCAGCGGCGGCCTTGCCCTTCGAAGCGTTGAACAAGGCTTCCCGCTTATCCACGCGCTGGCTGCTCAACACCACGGAGCTGATCGGGATCCGCTTCTCTTCCTTGTTCAGATTCGGAATGACGAAGTTGTTCAGGTAGGTGCCGATCCTGCCGGTCTCGGCGTCGCGGGCCAGAAACTTGACCGTGTATTTGCCGGGAAGCAGCGTGAAACCGGTGTCGTATTCGACGGGGCGTTTCACCCACTCGGCCGCGGTCGCGTCGCTGAGTTTGACATCCACTTTGTCGCGGATATTCTGAATGGTGGAGCCGAAATCGTCCTTCACTTCCATAATGAAATCGATCAGTGTGCGCTCGGCCCCGCGCTTTCGCGCCAGCGCCAGCTCGCTGCCCGGAATCTTCACTTCGACGGGGACGTAATATTCGGCGCGATTCAACTGGAAGTAATTCACCTCCATCGCGATGGTCAGGTCGGTGATCGGGTCGCCCAGCATGAGAGCGTCTTCGAGCTGCCGCTCTTTATCGGCGAGCGTGAACTTGCTGAACGTCTTGCCCGCAAAGTAGCCCTGGCGGAAATCGACGCTGGCGCTCAGCCCGCCGTTGAGAGTTATCTTGATGCGGCGGAACTTTCCATCCAGATTCTGGTTCGAAGTGTAATATCCAATGATGTAGTAACTGGAAACGGCTTTCTGCGCCTGGACGATCCCCGCCGCAAGGTCGTTGTTGTCGAGCAGGGCTTTGCCTCCGGTATCGCCCGCCAGCGCCCAGAGCGTATCTTGGGAGGCTTGAAAATTCCCCGTGAAAGCCAGCGATGAGGTGCCCGAATACATGCCGCGGCCGCCGGGCGATCCCTGCGTCGCATCGCCGAGGGGAGCGCTGGCTACCAGGCCGCGCGCGTCGATCGGCCAGAAAGACACGCCGGCGCGAATGGCGGCATTGACCGTGGCGTGCAATTGGGCCTGGTTGTCCATGCCGTTCAGGCGAATTCCGCTGGCGAAATAGAGGAGGGATTTCTTCTCGCTGAGCTGACCGAGCATCACCGCGGCGGTCTGGAGCGCGGCCAGCTGGCGGTCGGTATTGAAAATGTTGAATTCGCTGTCGTCCTGCCCGAAGGCGGCGCCGGTGTCGGCTGCGCTGTCGTCGGTGACGGTTTCGTCAAAGCCCTGGCTTTCGCCCACGGCGATGGTTTCGACGATGGTGGAAAGCCGGTCGCGGTCGGCCGTGAAATCCTGCAGCACGTTGACGGCGCCGCCCTGGAACAGCATCACCGCGACCAGGTCCGCCGGCGTCATTTGCGTGCGAATGAACTTGCGCGCGGCGTCGATGGAGCGCAGCTGATCTCCCGGCGGCAATGCGGTCATATCGAAATAGAGGGCCAGCAGCCGGTGATCCTTGTAGCGCGTGCTCCCCGGGGTTTCAGCCGTGATACGGCTTTTCGGGAAGCGATTCAGGACCCTGACGTCTCCGGTTTGCGGAGGCAATGGATCGGGGATTTCCGGCAGCTTCTGATACTCGAAAAACTTGATGGCCTGCGGGGCGCCGTCTTCAGTGACGGTGAAATCCTTCGCGGTCAGCCCTTCGATACTCTTCCCGCTCTTGTCCCGCACGGTAACGGTTTCGATGACCAGCTGCGTGTTGCTGCTGAAAGTGGCGTCGCCGGTGGCTTCCTGAGCGGGCGGCTGCTGCGCCGAAGCGGTCAGCATCGGAATCAGAAGGATGCACGGCATTTTCATGATTGGATCTCTCATGGTCAGAACCTCAAACGCAGCGTCGTTGTCAGGTCGCGCATGGCATTGGCCGGTGGGGTCGGGAGGCCAAATTGTCCACTGTTGACGATCGTATTCCAGCTGGCGAACGTCACGTGATTGATAGCGTTGGTCGCATCCACCCGCAGGTCGAGGCTGTATCTGTCGCGGAGCCGGAACGTGCGCGCCAATGAAGCATTCAGCGTGAATTGATCGGGGCCGGTGATGGAGTTCCTGCCCGCGTTACCCCATTCTCCGGACGGCGCCACGATGTAAGCCTGCGGATTCAGAAGGAAGCCCGGCGGCGCGGTATAGAGCGGCGCACCCGTGTAATCCGGACGGATCGGCCCGGTGATGCCGGTTCCATTCACCGCCGAGAGTTCAGTAGGCGTCAGCGGCAAGCCACTGCCCGCGTTGATGGTGGTTGCGGCTGTCCACTCTTTGAAGAGCGTGCCGCGCCATCCGCTCAGCAGTGTCCCGCCGCCGATTCCTTGTCCAGTGGTGTATTGCATCTGAAAGGCCAGCAGGTGGCGTTGGTCGAAGTTCGAGAGCCCGCGCTCGGCGCCCAGATCGAGCCAATTCTGCGCAATCACATTGGCTCCCTGATTGCGCCCGCCCAATGCCGAATCGTCGATGGATTTCGAGAACGTATATGTTGCGCTCGCGAGGAAGCCGTTGTGCAGCCTGCGCCGTAACTGGAACTGGCCCTGCTCGCGGGTGGAGTTGCCGTTGGAATCCACGTAGGTGAATCCGGACGGGCAAGCCGGGCAAGGATTCGCCGCGCCGGCCGGATAGGTGTTGGGCAAAAACTCCTGCGGCCCGCGCGTCCCTTTGATGCCCAGATACTGCGCCGTCATCACCAGCGAGCCTGGCAGATCGCGTTGTACCGATACCTGCCAGTTCTGCGCATAGCCAACGCGGAAGTTCGGATCGATGCCGAAAGTGTCGGTCAGAGTGCCGGCCGGGACGGTAAAGCCGTTTGCCAGCGTCAACGGATGTGCCGGATTGTTTTGTACGCTCAGACTCGTCGATAACGGTGACTGCTGCGCCATCTGCTGCGCGATGGTTTGATAGACCGAAGTGTTGTAGTAGACGCCATACCCGGCGCGAACCACCAGCGACGAGGCGGGGATCGGACGCCAGGCGATTCCAATGCGCGGCTGAAAACCATGCTTGTCGGGCTGAAGCAGCGAGTCGGGATATTTCAGACCCGTAAGCGATCCCAGCGGATTCGTGGCCACCACCGGCGCGACCGAGGTGTACTCGGGCGCAATGTCCAGGTTCACCAGACGCCCATATAATTCCGTGATGGGCGCGCTGTATTCCCAGCGCACTCCGGCATTCACGGTGAGCGAAGGGCCGATTCTCCAATCGTCCGTCAGAAATGCGTCGTACTGCGACTCACGGAAATATTTATCCGCGTTGCCGAAGGCGATCTGGCTGGTATCGGGCACGCCGAGCAGGAAGTCGGCGAAATCGGAACCGAGGATGGGAAGTCCCGTTCCGCTTGCGGGCGGAGCGGTATAAGCTCCCGTGAAAGCGAATGAACCGCGCGGGTTCTGCTGTCCGAGATAGTTGAATTCCAGCCTCTTGAAATCGGCGCCCCAGGTAAAGTTGTGACGTCCGTAATTCCACAGGCTGTCGTACGAATAAGCCATGGTCTGATTGTGGTTGGAAGCTGCAATCGCGTCCGAAAGCGGTGCAATGCCGCTGGCGAAGGTCAAAGCCGGCGGGCCCCAGTTCAGGGGTGTCTGGTCATTCCCCAGAATTCCGGCTTGTCCCGAAACGTTGTCGCGATTGGCGAAATTCGGGGTGGTCAGTATGGAGAACCGGCTGAACTGAACCTGGAAATGAGCGAACATCCGTGTGCTGAGGCGATGTTGCCAGTTGGCCTGCGTGTTGATCCCCAGGGAATTCGTCTTGTCGAGGAAGCCGAACTCATTCGGGCTGTCGGTCGCGTTTCGCTGAAAAGCAAAAAAGCCGTAGAGGGAATTCTTGTTGCCCAAATTCTTGTTCAGGCGCGTTTGCAACTGGTCCTGATGGGTCTCGCCGACGATCGGGATCTGAAAGTTGTAAAGCGAGGAACCGGCAAGATTCGGCAGCGGATAGAAACTCAAAAGCGCCCTGGCCTGGGGGCTGATCAAACTGGGCGGGATCTGGTTGCCCGGAAACGGCGCGCCGGCAGCCGGATTGTAGATGGGCGCGGCCAGCGAGAAGTCTCCATCGCGTTGCGCTGCCGTCGGCATCAGGTAGGAGTTGGTCTGCGCGGTGTGGTTTCGCATCCATTGATAGAAGATGAAAAAGATCGGGCCGTTCTGAATCAGGTGCGGTATGCGGATGGGGCCGCCGAAGTTGGCCACGCCCTGTATGTGGTCATACTCCGGCTTTGGCGTATCCTGTCCGGTGTAGGAAAACGTCCGCGCGTCCAGCGCGGAGTTATCCTCGATCAAACCAATGCCCCCGTTATACAGGCTGCCGGGGCCGCGGCGGTTATTGCCGAAGGCGGCGGCCTGGGCGAACGGCGAACTGGCTCCGTTGTTCACCGTGCCGTTGATGAGCAGACCGTCGGAGGCGCGCTGGTTCAAATCGCCGGCACTCTGATTTCCGAACGAGCTGTTTGTGGGCACGGCTTCGGCGGCGCTCGATTGGCTTGCGGCCGGGGCGGGAGCGGCATTTGGATTCGCATTCACCGCGGCGCGCTGAAAACTGTTCTGCGAATTCGCGGGCGCTGCGGCCGCGCCTTTTTTATTCTTCGATGATTTCTGTGGCGTCGCGGCGCCGGCTGCCTGAGGCGTTTCCTGCGATTGAGTGAGCATTACACGCGCCGGCGGAGGTGGAGGCGCCGCGAGGGCTTTGATTTCATCCAGCGGCAGCATCTTGAGATCCCAGTCGGAAGTGCCGGCGCCGGCAGAGATGGTTACGTCCTGTTTGACGGGGGCGAAGCCGAGCATCTCGACCTGGAAGTTCCAGACTCCGTCGGGGAGATCGGCAAATGTGTAGTTACCCTGCTGGTCGGCTATGGCAACGAAGCTGCGGTCGCCTTGTGTTGCGGTGACCGTGGCGCCGGGGACGGGTAAACCGCCGAATTTGACCTGGCCTTTATGCTCGGCTGCGGTGAGGGCGCAGACGGAAAGAAGGGCGAGCGTCAGAAGTTTGGTTCGCATGCGGTCCTAGTTTTCCGAAGCTTTCGCGGCGTGGTCGATGACGAGGACCTCGACCGGTCCTTTTTGCGATTCCAGTCTGAGCCCCAGTTGCTCCTGCACTGCGGTGAAGATGGAAGGGCCGGAAGTGTCAAAGCCCTGCGGCAGACCCACGGCTGCGCCGGGCAGCCCCCCCGCGAATGCGGTCCCTTCCGGCGTAAATTCGAGATGGACGTCAAAGGTTCCGGTGAATCCGGTTTTGTCGATTACGGGGCGGCCCAGGGCATTGGCAAGGACGCGGACGAACTGCGCCATCGACACCTTCCCGCCTTCCATCCGGTTCGGAGCCGTCAGGAACCCCCCGCAGGGAGTGGGCGGAAGCGCGAACGGCTGACCTGGCGCCGGGGGCGGCGGCGGTGGTGAGTTGGGCCCGAACGCGACGCACCCTTTCTCTTTGGCCTCGGGGAGTTTCGGTCCGTTCTTCCCGGGCAGCAGGGCGTATACGGGCACATCTTTCGTCTCGCGGTGAATCGTCAATTGGAACCGGTCCTCGAGGAGCGCTTGCAGCAGTGGCCGTAACTGCTCTATGCCGACGTTGCTGTCCGCCGCCCTGGCTTCGATGTCATAACCGTCGGTGTCGATCCACGCCGGCCCTCCGGAGATCTCAAAGTTCTGTACGTTGTATGCGAGCCCTATGAGCATTTTCAATCTGGCGTTCGTTGCCGTAAAGCGGCCGCCCACCGGAGGACGGATCATCACCATGTTTTTGCCGGACGTGTTGGGCTTGACCGAGGCCACTTCGAATTCCGGGCGCGCGGGTGCCTGAGCCTTCGTTTGCGGCGAGACGGCGAAACCGGTCAGAACGAGCGCCACTGACGCTGCGAGCTGTGGATACGACATTTGTGCGAGCGTCACGATTCCTCCGTTCCTTCCCACTTCCGGCGTATTAACTTCATTGACGACGAATGCCCCAGATTCGTTCGCAAGATATTGGTTAATTTTCCGTTGGAGTCCTTTCCACGCGGTCGATTACCAGCATCTCAGCCGGGCCTTTTTGCGACTCCAGTTTGAGTCCCAGTTGTTCCTGGACAGCGGTGAAGATCGATGGCCTGGAAGTATCCGGGTTGCCCTGGTTTGCAGGTGAGTCGATATCGCCCACCCGGCGTCGATCGAGTGCGGTACCTTCCGGCGCGAATTCGAGATGGACATCGAAGGTTCCCTTGAATCCGGTCTGATCGATTGCACGGCGGCCCAGCACGATCGAAAGCGCATCGACAAACTGCGCCATGGTCATTTTTCCGCCATCCAGCGAGGACGGACCGGTAAAGAAACCGCCGCACACAAGAGGTGCAGGCTGCCCCGGCGCACGAGGCGGGAGTGGTTCGTTGGGCACGGGCGCGATGCAACTTCCCGGCTTCGCCTCCGGGAGTCGCGGCCCGTTCTTAGCGGGCAGAACCGCATATACGGGTACCTCTTTCGTCTCGCGATGAACGGCCAACTGGAACCGGTCTGCCAGCAGCGACTGGACCATCAGCCGATACTGGTCCACGCCAATGTTGGTCTCCGCCGATTTGGCGGTCACGTCGTACCGGTCAGAATTGACCCAGCCCGGCCCTCCCGTAACCTCAAATCCCGGCACTTTATAGGCGAAAGAAATGAGAGTTTTCAGGTTGATATTCGTCGAGGTCAACCTCCCGCCGGACGGGAAGGGAAACTTCATCGAAGTGCTGCCGGAGTCGTTCGGCTTGATCGACGCCACCTCGAATTCCGGGCGCGCCGCGGGCGCGCCGGGCAATTGAGCACGAATTTGCGATGTGTTTGCGAGGCCGGTCAGAACGAGCACCGCCGACGCGGAAAAGTATGGGTACGAAGTTTGTACGAAGCGACGAGTCACGATTTCCCGGATTCCTTTCTTCAGGTTCGTATCACTTTGTATTACTTCGCTCACTATCAAAGGTTCGCAAGACACCAGCGTGATTTCCGCAGCCTGGAAGGGCTGCCCCAAATTTGCATGGAGGGTGGACTCATTTTCGGGCGTGTTTGTTCCCGAGGCAAAGGCCCTCAGCTTGGAGTGGGTCTCTCGACATGGTCGATCACCAGGACTTCCGCCGGACCTTTTTGCGATTCCAGTCGGAGCCCCAATTGCTGCTGCAAGACGTCGAAGATTCCGACTGCGAGCGGTTCCCGCGAATCAGTTCGCATCGGGTTTCTCCACGTGATCGATGACGAGCATTTCAATCGGGATTTTCCGCGCGTCAAGCTTCAGGCCAAAGTCCTTGACAGAAGCGGTTAAGCCGTTGTCCAATTGTCGGATCATGTCGCCCTTCGGGTCGGTTTCGCTTTTCGCTGCGTCCGGATCGAACAACCGCAGTGGGAAATCGTAGACTCCGTCAAGCCCGGTTCGATCCAGCACCGGGCGGCCCAGGGATGGAAGAATTGAGAGCAGACGTCCTGCGAGGTATGCCATGGAAGTTCGTCTGTAATTAAGCGCGCCATCTTCGGGAAACGCGGTCAGTGGCCCATCATCCTCTGACTTCTCGAAGTGCGGTCCTCCCTTGGCCACGCTGAGGATATGCGGCAGTCTCTCGGGTCTCGCGGTGGAATTTCAGCTTGAAACGATCCTCCAGCAGTGACCGGAGCATCAACTGCACCTGCGCTCCCGGAACCGCATCCGACGCCTTCGCGACGATGTCGTATCTGTCGGCGAGCGAGACGGCCGGTCCGCGGATGACCTGATAGGGCTGGACATCGAACGCGAGGAAAATGTATTCGTATAGAACAACGTTTGTGTAACTGATACTGCCCGGCCTGAGGTCTCGCGACATTTCGCCCCGTCCGGATTTGTTGAGCTTGACCGATGCCACCTCGAACTCAGGACGGTCCGGTTCCTGCGCGAACGCGATCCAGCGCGGGGCGAGGGAGCCGGCGAGCATAAGAGCGGACAGGACAACCGTGCTCGCGGCGACGCCGATAATCGATGCTCGCGGTGAAAAGGCACGATCGCGGCGGAGCAGAATTTCAATCCGGTCGCGCAGGCGCGATCCACCGCCGAAGATTCCGACTGCCAGCAGTTCTCGCGAGTCAGTTCGCATCGGGCTTTTCCGCGTGATCGATCACGAGAAGTTCGACGGGGCCTTTCGTCGATTCCAGCTTGAGCCCGAGCTGCTCCTGCAGCGCGGTGAATATTGAAGGACCGTTGGCGTCGGCCGGTGGGGCATCGTCGGGCGTGTACGTGACCGTGTAAGAGTACTTGCCGGCGAGCCCGGTCTTGTCGATGACCGTCCGGCCCAGAACGTACGCAAGATTCGCGGCCAGATACTCCAGAGGAACAGCCATACTCCTGATCCCGCCGGGCTCCATTCCAAACCCCGGACTCTCATCGGCCTTCGCCTGTGTGAGCTTGGCGCCGCCCCTGGCTACGACTAACTCGTACATCGTTTCTTCCCTGGTCTCCCGGTGAAATGCCAGCTTGAAGCGATCCTCCAGCAGCGATTGGAGCATCAGACTCAATTGTTTGTTGCTGTCGGGCCACGGGGGAAGGGGGATGCCAACCTTTGCTTCGATGTTGTATTTGTCGGAATCGCGCCAGCCGGGCCCGCCCGAAATGCGAAACTCGGGGACACCATATGCGTTACCGATCAGCATTTTCAGAGTGAGGCCGTTCGCAATATATCGGCCGCCCGGCAGCAAGCGGTACATTAGCTGGTCGTTCGGACCACTCGGCTTGACCGACGCCACTTCGAAGGACAGCCGCGGCTGTTCCTGCGCGAACGCAATCCAGCGCGGGGCGAGGGAGCCGGCGAGCAGTAAACCGCTCAGCACCACCGCACTCGCGGCGACGCCGCTCGCCGATGCCCGCGGCGAAAACGTGCGGCTGCGGCGCAGGAGCATTTCGATCCGGTCGCCCACGCGCGATTTACCGCCGAAAATTCCGACTGCGAGAAGTTCTTGTGATTTAGTTCGCATCTGGTTTCTCCACGTGATCGATGACCAGGGTCTCCACGGGACCTCTGATCGGTTCCAGCTTGAGCCCGAGTTGCTCCTGCAAGGCGGTAAAAATGGATGGTCCCGGGACGTCGGAGGGGCGCTGCGGGCCCGGTCCGTCCGACGGTCCCCGTGTCTGTTCCGGATCCGGCGACCATTCCAGCTTGAAATCGTAGACGCCCTTCAGTGCCGTTCTGTCCACAACCACGCGCCCGAGTTGATTCGAGAGGAATGGGGCCAACGCCGCGATGGGTACCTGGCGTGCGTTGAATTGGCCCCTTCCATTGCCGCCGGCGGAGGACTCGGGGCCCAGCCCCAGTGGGTTCTCTTTGAGTTTCGCGCCGTTCTTCGCGAGGACCAGCGCGTACATCGGCATTTCTTTCGTGTCGCGATGAATGCTTAGCTGGAATCGGACGGCCAACAGGGACTGGAGCATCTGTCTGACCTCGGCGGCGCCGCTGCTGTTCGGGCCTTCGACGCTGATCGGGCGCCCTGGCTCAGCCTCGATGCTGTACCTCTCGGAGTCGAGCCAACTCGG
>Ga0181521_10007119_pt1 | contig 11845 bp, 9 predicted proteins | sample PEATcosm2014_Bin_32_FD_119764 | JGI IMG/M metagenome (GOLD analysis project Ga0181521, IMG submission 119764) | Peatland microbial communities from MTU Mesocosm Facility, Houghton, MI, USA - PEATcosm2014_Bin02_60_metaG | ecosystem: Environmental > Terrestrial > Soil > Wetlands > Peat | place... | reverse complement strand
GCCTGATAGTGGCAATACGTTCCCGAACGGTAATGAATACGATGGCATTTCCGAAACGCCGGAACCGGCTTCGCTCTCGATGATGCTGATCGGCGCGGGAATCCTCGGATTCGGCGCGATTCGGCGCAAAACAAGCCGCTAAGGCTGATTCAAGCTTTCTCTCCTTGGTTCATCAGCTGCCGCCCGTAAGGGCGGCAGCTTTTATTTTCGCGGCGCTCCGCCGTTCACCACCTCCGCGTTGACGTAAGATTGTCTGAGAGGAGATCCCCCATGTCTGGATGCCGATCTGAACTCCGGAGCAGTTTTGCGCTCCTGCTGGTGGCCGGGTGCGCCCTGCCCCTCGCCGCCGAACAATGGAACACGCCTCAGGAGGACCGCAATCGCGAGATCGCGCTGAACTGGATGCGCGAGGTTCACCAGAAGGATCCTCACGATCCGTCGAAGATCTACGATCAGGCGTGGTTCGACATGGTGCGCGTCGAGAATGGCAAAGTGATGGAACACTGGGACGGTGCACGCCTCACGAAGGACCGTGGACGCGAACCCGCGCTGCCTACCGTCAGCGAGAAGAAATAATGCGTTCTGAAGAGGGAAAAACCGACCTGTCGCGGCGGGGCCTGATACGCGAAGCGATCAGCGTTGGCGCTGGCGTTCTCGCTGCGGAGGGCGCGCTTTCTGCCCAACAATCCGCGCCGCCGGAACAGAATCTGGCCGGACGCAAAATGCGCGCCTTCATTCGCACCGCGCAGGGAGCCTCCGTTCAGGACGTAAAGCTTCTCGCTCTGCGCGAGGACATGGTCGCCATCCGCACCGAAGCCACGCAGTGCTGCTACACCATTGTGAACCAGGCGCTGGGCACCGGGACCAACGGCGCCGGGGGCGCGGGCGGAGTGGTGGCGGCGCGCATACTGGGCCACGGCGGCGTGGGTGTGGTCGAGGCTGTTGGGCGAGCGGTGAAACGCCTGCAGCCGGGCGACCGCGTGCTGGTCACCAATACGCCCAACTGCGGCGAGTGCTACGACTGCCTGCGCGGGCGCGGGGACATCTGTCAGATGAATCCTTCGGCTGGCGAGCCGCTGGTTCCCATTGGCGAACTGGCCGATGGCACACCCGTCCATCAGCACAACAACACCGGCGGCTTCGCCGAGCTGATGATCACCTTCGACTGGTACTGCGTGCCGGCGTTCTCGAAGGCCTCGGGCGGGGAGCTGGCCATGCTTGGCTGCGTTGGCGCCACGGGCCTCGGAGCGGTAACCACGTTCGTTCCCGTCGATTTCGGGGCCAGCGTGGCGGTGCTCGGCGCGGGACCCGTGGGCCTCAGCGCGATTCAGGGCGCGCGCATTCGGGGCGCATCGAAGATCATCGTGATTGAGCCCATCCGGGCGCGCCGCGAGCTGGCGCTCAAGCTGGGTGCGACCGTCGCCCTCGATCCGAACGTCGAGGGCAGCGACCTCGTCGAGAAGGTTCGCGAACTGTGCCGGGACGCGGCGACGCGCAAGCTGCTCGGCGGACGCGATGCCACGCGCGGCAGTGACAGCGGCGGCGCGGACTACGTTATCGCGACCGTGGGCGCGGATGCCGCCATGCCCAAGGTAGAGCAGGGACCAGATCCCACCGCGATTTTGCCTACCCGCCAAGCATGGGAAATGACTCGCGCCGGCGGACACCTGGTGACCCTTGGACTGCCGCGCGGCAATATCTCATTGCCTGCGGGCGCCTGGTCGAATCGGGGCCGCATCCATCATGCCGGGCAGTACGGCGGTGTGAACGCGAAGGCGGATGTTCCCCGTTTCGTTCAGTTAGTCGACATGGGACTGTTCGACGCCAAAGCGATGGTGACATCGAGTTACTCACTCGATCGGAGTAAAGAAGCGTTTCAGGCGGTGGCAGACCGGACGACGGTAGGCGCCGTAGTCGCATTTTAATGTGGGGCGGCCTTTCCAGGCTGCCGCTGGCTTTCAGCCGGCGCTGCGCGCGCCCCGGATAACGGGTGAGGAGTAAAGATGAATCGGCGGGATTTCGTACGTAACGCTGCCATCAGTGCGGCCCTGGCAGGGATACCCGATGCAGCGGTCGCCCAGCAGAATGCCGGGAGCAAACAAGCACCGGTTGATCTCGCCGAATGGAGTTATTTCTGGCTGGGCGTGGAGCGCGCTTCACTCATGCGCGGCACCGTGCACAACGGCATGCATCTCTTTGTCGAATACGCGATCCCTGCGCAAGTCCGCTATCCGTATCCCGTCGTGCTCGTCCACGGCGGCTTCGGCCAGGGACTCGACTGGATGACGACGCCCGACGGCCGTCCCGGTTGGGCACATTATCTCCTGCAGGCCGGCTACATGGTCTATACACTCGACCGGCCCGCGCAGGGGCGTCCTGCGTGGCATCCCTACCTGCACGGCAATTTTCCGCAGCAGGCGCCCAGCGCCGAGGATATCGCAAAGACGATCGCGTCTACTGGTACGCAGTGGCCTGGAAACCCTGATGCCAGTGACTCGTCAGTCTGGCAGTTAGCCGCATCTTTCGGACCCGCCCTGCCCGGCAACGTACGCAGCCACGAGGCATGGCGCGCGCGCAGCGCGATGTTACTCGACGAGATCGGACCGTCGGTAATCGTTACGCATGGCGACAGCGCCGCCTTCGCATGGCTCGCCGCGGATGAGCGGCCCAATTTAGTGAAAGGCATCGTCGCCCTGGAACCGACCGCCGTGCCATTTAGCGGCGCTGGCGCTGCGTGGGGCCTCACGGCGTCACCCATTACCTACGATCCAGCAGCGCGTAACCCAGCCGAGTTGCAGCGCAAGGCGCGACGGATGCCGAATCTCGCCGCAGTCCCCGTCAGAGTCATAACGGGTGAGGCTTCTCCGAACCGCCCGGCGGCCGATGCCGTCGTTGCATTCCTTCGTGAAGCCGGCTGCACCGCCGATCATCTTAAGCTGGAAGCCGCTGGCGTTCGCGGCAACGGATGGTATCCAATGCTCGAGAAAAACAACCGCGCGGCGCTGCAACCGGTTCTTGACTGGCTAGGCAAGATGCCACAACCCGGTACACCTATGTATCCGCGCAGCGCTGCGAGTCGACCAGTGAATCCGCAGCCCGGCGATTCGACGGCGATGAAGCTCGCGGACACCGGCCACTTCTGGGTGGGCGTCGATCGCAAAAAGATGGCCTACGGCACCATCGCGACAGGCCAGATGTTCGTGCAGTATTTCATTCCCGCGCAGGTGCGCAAACCTTATCCGATCGTGCTGGTGCACGGCGGCGGCGGCCAGTCGACTCATTTCATGGGCATCGGCAGACGGCCCGGCTGGCTGCACTTCTTCGCGCAGGAAGGCTATCGCGTCTATGTGGTGGACCGGCCCGGATTCGGACGCGCGCCCTATCATCCCGATTCACTCGGTCCCAGTCATCTCCAGCTTTTCCCTACTTACGACGGCTTTGCAAACGCCCCAGCGGTTATGAACACAGTACGCTGGCCGGGAAATCATGTCATCGGAGAAGATCCCCTCGTCGATCAGTTCATGGCTAACGAGATCGCCAACGCGAGCGATGAGGCATATCACAGCGAGTTATGCGCCAAAGGAGGGGTTGAGTTACTCGATAAGATCGGTCCTTCCATCTTACTCGGACACGCTTTTGGCGGCTTTCTGAGCTGGATTCTGGCCGACCGCCGGCCGGATTTGGTAAAAGGCATTATGTCCGTGGAAATCAATGGAAACCCGTTCGCCGCACAACTCCGCTGGGGACTAACTGCGATTCCGCTGACTTACGATCCACCTGTAAGTGACCTGTCGGATTTTCGTCTCGTGGATACGCCCGTGCCGCCCGATTCGCCGCGCACTCCTCTAAGTGCGTTTAAACTTCAGGCCGAGCCGGCACGGAAACTGAAGAACTTACAAAAGGTTCCCATCGCCTGGCTGACCGGAGAATTCGGCGGAGGCGGGCTGGGCTATTCCAACGTCGCGTTTCTGCGTCAGGCGGGTTGTCAGGCGGAACTGATCCGCCTGCGCGATCTGGGCATCAATGGAAACGGCAACCTCATGCCGATGGAAACCAATAACCGTGAGGTATTCAACGTCATGGAAAAGTGGCTGGACCGGAACGTGCTCTGAGTTTCGCCGGTCCGATGAAACTCTTCCTGTGTCAGCACTGCGCGCAGTTGCTCTACTTTGAAAACCGGCAGTGTCAGCAATGCCTGCGCCGGCTCGGTTACCTGCCCGCGCCAGGCGTGCTTTCCGCCCTTGAACAGGACGCCCAGGATGGTCGATTGTGGCGTGCCCTTGCCTCGCCCGAAGGCCGCTACCGCTTCTGCGCCAATGCCGGCTACGATGCATGCAACTGGCTGCTTCCGGCCGATTCGCCGGAAGCCTTTTGCGCCACCTGTCGCTTCAACCGGACCATCCCCGACCTCACGCAGCGCGACAACCTGACACGCTGGCGCAAGTTCGAGCTCGCCAAGCACCGCCTGTTTTATACGCTGATCAGGCTTGGCCTCCCGCTCCCCAGCCGCGCTGAAGATCCGGAGTATGGGCTCGTCTTCGACTTTCTGGCCGACGCGCCGGATGCAGGCGGCCACAAGGTGATGACTGGCCACGAGGACGGCCTGATCGCCATTAATCTCACCGAGGCCGACGATGCCGAGCGCGAGAAGCTTCGCATGGCGATGGGTGAGACGTATCGTACTCTGCTCGGCCATCTGCGCCATGAGTCCGGCCATTACTTCTGGGACCGCCTGGTGCGTGACGCGGGTCAGATCGAGCCATTCCGCGAGTTCTTTGGCGACGAACGCCAGGACTACCAAAACGCGCTACAGGCGCATTACGCAAACGGCCCGGCGCAAAACTGGCAGCAGAGTTATATCAGCGGCTACGCGTCGGCGCATCCCTGGGAAGACTTCGCCGAAACCTGGGCGCACTATCTTCACATCGTCGACACGCTCGAAATGGCATTTGCGTTTGGTATCCACATTCGACCGGGGATTGACGAGAGAGCCGGTGCCGGTGTCGCTCTGGACTTCGATCCACACGACCCCGGCAGCATCCAGCGTCTGATAGAAGCCTGGCTGCCCCTGACATTCGCGGTGAACTCCATCATCCGCTGCATGGGCGAGGCGGATTTCTATCCTTTTCTGCTATCCCCTCGAGCAGTCACCAAGATGGGATTCATCCACGAGCTGGTGCATCGGAATCGTCCAGCCGGACCTGCTTCATCATCAACAGGAGCATAACGACCGGGGTCCTGGCGAGAATGCCATGGGGCGTTTGCGGAGACATATGGACGAAGGCTCCCGCGCGAACGTGCTTCTTCTCCGCTCCCAGCGTCAGTTCCGCTTCCCCTTTCACGAAGTATAACATTGCGGCCATCGGCGCCGTGTGCGCGGACAGTTCCTGGCCCGCGGAGAATCCGAACGCAACAACCTTCAGCGCCTCATCGCTGAACAGGGTTCGGCTCAGAATGCCGTTTTCCGGTATGGCGACTTCCGCCTCGATATTCTCCAGGAGAGTGTACGGTGTCATATTCTTATTGTGACTGCGAGAGCGAATTCCCATGAGACGCCTGATCACACAATCAATAGTCCTGCCTGCACCGGCCGAACAACTGTACGCGACCTATCTCGATCCGGCGCTGCATGCGGCGGTTACGGGCGCGCCCGTGACGGTAAGCGCTGAATCGGAATCCGCGTTCAGCGCATTCGGTGGCCAAATCAGCGGCACCATGCTCTCCGTGGTCGCGCCGAGGCTGATCGTCCAGTCGTGGCGTTCGGCGAATTTTCTGGACAGCGATCCCGATTCGACCCTGATTCTTTCTTTTGTTCCCGAAGGCGCGAATGGCCGGATCGATCTGATTCATATCGATGTGCCGGAACAGGATTATCAGGGAGTCAGTGAAGGCTGGGAAAAATACTATTGGACGCCCTGGAAGCGGTATCTCGCCCAGAAATGAAGTGCGCGGGCCCCTCACACCGCCGCGAACTGAATTAGTGCACCGACTGGAGCGTGGGCGCAATCCATGAATAGAGGAAGTTCGAAATCGACGGGAATTGAGAAGCAAGCAGTCCGAGTACTGGCAACGCCCCGTAGCCAATTACTTTCAGATAAGATGCCAGATTCAATTGACCGGGCGTGGTGCCGGCGATGCGGCTGAGAATTGGATCGCGCTCCATTCCAGTCAGGCATGTCAGCATTACGGCCCCGATTAACGTGAACAGAACCAGAAGCAATCTCCCGATGAACTGCGGAGATTGATGGCTGTACGAATTCATCGACACCACCAGAAGCACGAAGCCAGCCGAAAGGAACACCATCAGATTCCGGATCTGCCGGACGCCATAGATCAGGAACGGCGCGTAGTGAAGAGCCACGAAGGTTTCAGCGAGGTGGCCGATGTTTTTCGGGTCGCCGTCAATTCCCAGAAGCGCCCCTCTCCTGGCGGACTGCTCTTCGTCGTTCGAACCCGCCTGCGGGACGACTTGCTCAACCAGCGAACGGGAGGTCCAGTGCTCTCGCGCAACCCAAAACGCCTGTGCGGCAACGTTCCTGCTGATAGTCCATATCTCCTGCCGGATCGTCAGTCCTTCCAGTCTCTCGGGCGGGTCCGTGGCTACCAGCTTTCGGATCTGAGGTCCGTAGCTATCCCCCCACTCAGCCCAGGTGGGCCGAAGGAGCGCCATGTCGTGCAATACCATCAGCGCGCGGACATGAATATCGATGGATTGCAGGTTGAGCCGCCTGACCCAGATTGGCCGGTCGCTGATCGAACGATCGGGCTGGATAAACGCCCTCCTGAGTGGAAGCGTGTCGAGGCATGTCAGAAAGCCCTGCAGCGAGTGCCATAGATTGAGAACATGCCAGCAAGCCACGAGCAACGTGACAGCAGCTGCCATCATCAGCGCTATCGACGGGAGTTGTAGGCCGGGCCGTCAATCGAACTCAGTTTCACGTTCATGCGCGCCAGCCAGAACAGGATCACTGCCAGCCCAAGCACGCCTCCGGCCCAAAACCATTGCTCCTTTTTCCAAAGCCCCAGCGTCGACTCCGTCGACTTATTGAAACGGTTATAAAATTCCTCCATCTTCGGCTGCAGCGCTGTTTTGATGCCCTGGACCGCGACCTCGGGCCTCTCATAGACGGCGAGGTGCAGCCGCATCAGATGTACCAGTGAAAACAGCAGCAGAACACACATCGCGGCGAGCACGGGCCACACCGGTGAGGTTCCGATCCTTAACTCAGCTGCCCTGAATGAAAAAAAGAAACCCTCCTCGCCCACGCCATAACAACACAGGAGCCACAGCACGGGAATCACCAAAAATGCCGCGAACGTGACGCCGATGGCGCGGGCCCAGCTCTTGAAAAAATCGAATTCAGTTCGCCGTAAAGCCAACACGGCACATATCCCGGCTGACGCGACTCCGACTATGGGTAATGCCTTTGTGAGAACGATTTGCCAACCTAAACGGCGGACCCAGAAAGGTCCGCAAAGCACAGCTTGTATCGCCGTAAGAAGCAGAGCGAGCAGAAAGAGGTATAAGAGGCGACGGCGATCCGCTGGTGTATCCATCGCCTCAATCGCAAAGGCCGCGTTCATCACCATTGCCCTGTCGCGCTTGAGAAGAATCGTCCAGACAAGCAACGCCACGGCGGTCAGCGCCGTCAGGCCTGAAATGAACATCCACAATCCCGGTGGTATCGGGAGTTTTTGTCCTGAAGCCGGCGGCCAGACGCGCACAGGAGAAAAACTCTCCCGGTCGAGCGTCAAAAGCCAGACAGGAGGATCAGGAACCGGATTTAAATCTCCGTTCAGGAGCAGCGATGACGCCTTGTATACGGCCGCTGCATTGTCGTCGGGGAACGCAGCAGGAACGCTCGTTGTAAAAAGCGGATAGGCTGACAGCGCAAGAGTTCCCGTCAAAGCGTCCGTCTGAGCTGCTTCGACAAAAAGCAGGTCAGGACGCGAAATCAGAAGGCGCGTGTCAGGACACTGCCGCTTGAGAACCCGCGCCAGAAACAGCAGATCCAGAACGTTCGTTGCGTCGATCTGAACGATCCTGATCCGCTGTCTCCGAATCGCGCTGGCTATTTCGTTTAAGACAGCGCTTTGCGAGAGCGGGCTTTGCGTCTTCGAGAAAATCGGGATACTGTCTTCCCCGGAATCGCTGTCCTTAAGCGAAAAGTCCAGGTCGGGCATCGGTACGGCATTCGATCTCGACGTCTGCTGCACTTCCCGGTAGGCATTCCTCAAGTGGGAGATATCACGGGGAAACCGGATTATCCTCACTTTATGCGGATCCTCGAGAAGCTTTACCGATTGGGCATACCCGGTTTCATCTTCGAGGAGGATGGCTGCATCGTCACGTTGAATATTTAGGGCTTCCAGAACCTTCTCAAAATCGGGCCGGGCCTCTACGGTGCCGAAATTGACTCTGTCTTGCTTACCGAATTCATTTCCCGTGTTTCGGTCGTACACTGTTCCGCGGACCCAATAAGCTGCTTTCGTGTTCTTCTTGTCCTCCTCGACGAGCTTATCCAGAGAATACAGGGATCCCGAAAAAGTCGGTCCCTGAATCCTGATTTGATCCGGCTCGCGGATCGCCCTCATATAGGCTCGTGCAATCTGAAACTGGGCTGGATTCACTCCGGCAGTCGGTGTCTCCCCCACAAGGAAAACTATCAGGGACGCGTCGCTGCCGAATTTTCCCCGAAAAACCAATACGCCAGGCTGCTTTTCGTGATTCCGTATAAACTCACGATCTCCGCTCCGCTTCTGCGGATCCGTCTCATCCGGGTCGACCGTATCATTCCACGGGAGCCATTGGGTAGCGAACAACCAACCGGCATCCGTTGCCGCGCTCTGAATTGCCTGAACCGACGTATCCATAAACAGGGAAAGCCGCGTATGCATCGGGTCGGGAACTGTCGCCAGGAGAAATTTAACCTTGCTGGCATCCTTCACGCCGAAATATGCGCCGAGCATTGATGCGCAACTCCCCGGAAGGGAGCAGTCGAGTATGTCCTGGGTTTTGGTGAAGTCGATTGGCTTGCCGTTCTGAAGCGGTATTTCGGGATTCCGGGCGAATCTGAAGAAAGGCCTGGTAGCAAGCCAGGGGCCTTCCGGTGCAACTACATCCGGATTCGAACCGTCGGCACGCTTCGTCCCCTTAGCCGTTGCCCCCGCATTGCTCGCCGCCTGACCGGAGGCCGACTGTCCGCCGATACCGCCCTCCTGTCCGCCGGGTATCGCGATATGCACGGCGAACGCGATGAGCGCGATCACACCCGCCGATAAGCCAAAACTGCGATTCATTTTTCACCTGCCCGGTGGGCGTCAGTCCCCGGTTGCGGTTGCCGCCAAAGGCCTCGGTACGGAAACCACATTCGTCGTTCCGTACTGGGCCGAAAGAATGCCGCCAGTAAATTCCAGATTTCCCGACCGGTAAGAAGCGTCCTGCTCGCACCTGACAAAAACGCTGTCCGATAACGTCGCACCGGCACTGATCGTTCGCCTGCGCGGCAGGCCCCACAAAGGACTCCACGATTCGTGCAACTGATCCAGCGAATCTTCCGCATCGAGCGGGAGGGAATACTTCGACAGAACGCCCGCATCGATCGTGAGACCCAGCGCCGACGCCTTGGCCATCATCCACCCCAGCGTAAGGTCGGAAAGCGCGGTCCCGCTGCTGTCGTCTGCATATCCGCCGCCGACATCGCAATGTACGCCGCAGAACCACACCTGCTCAAGCGTCTGGCCGGGACTCTGCGACGTCCAGAGCGTAGGCGGAAATTGCGCCCGTCGCTCATCGATGGCAAGCGCATGGTATGCATTCAATACGTCGGGGTGCAGCGAAGTATCGAGGAAACCGCAGATCAGCGGACTGACGCCGCCGAATATCGCCGGTATTCCCAGCGAGCCGACGGTATCCCACACTCCCACCATCGTTAATTTCGCGTCATACATCCCGTAATCGTTTAATGTCGCCAGAAGCTGAGCCCGTTGATCCTTGTTTCGATACGCCTGGAAGGCGGTTTCGACAAGTTGATCGTCGAAATCCTTTGTCGGTAGTCCGCAGATCGCGATCATTCCTGCAAGACTGCGGGCTGTATATGCGCCGCGGCTGAAGCCAAACAGAAAGAGTTCATCGCAGGCCTCGTAAACATGCGCAATCTTGGTGTAGCCGTCTTTGATCTTCTGAAACAGGCCGTCCCCAAACGCCCCGCCCAGTAGTTTCTCGATCGGCGTTCCATCGGCCCCAACGCCATCGTCGTAGTACGGCACCTGGTCCGCGCTTGTCGCGAGCGATTTGAAGAGCCTGTAGACATTGCTGTTGTTGGATGAACTGTCCCATGTACCGTCGGCACAAAAGGCGATCCGCTTGTCCATAGTGGCGACCTCTCCTGGAGGTACAAGCTACCACAAAAACATTTAATGTGCCAGTAAAAATTTTATGAGTTTTGCAATAATTCGCCGCCGTACGGCCGCGCCGTCGGCAATATCAGCGGGAAGGTAGAAAATATTCGGAAATGCCCGGCTCCGCGCCCCTCACACCACTACAAACTGATGGTCCGGGCAGTCGATCCGCACCGCCGAATAAAGTTCGTCCACCACTCCCGGACCGAACTTCGCAATAAACGGCACGATCGAATACAGGCGCTCCTGCAAATGCTTCTCCGGGAAGACCAGCCCGCCCAGCGACCGCGCATCGTTCGTCGCCTGCGCGTCTCGCACCAGGATCTGCGCCGCCGTCTTTCTTGAAATCTTGCCCACCTGATACTCGATTTTGCGGCGGCTGGTTTTCAGCGCGTCGGCCAGCGTGATGTCGAAGTGCTGCAGCTCGCCGCCAAGCGAATCGAGCGCGACGGCGAATGCCTTTCTCGTTTCTTCCAGACTCTCGCGCAGCTGCTCCGGTACCAGCCGCGCCGCAATCGTATCGCGCAGCGTCTGGTCGCCCACAAACAGGTCCGTGGGTTTCAGGCGATAGCGCGCCATGCGCTTGTGACTGCGCTCGTCGAGCAGCGTGAATCCGGCCCGCGCACACGCCACTGGCCGCCGTCCCAGCAGCGCGTCATAGAGCGGACCCGACTGCGCCAGGTACGCCAGTTCCGCCGGCCCTCCGACGTACGCCGCGGTCGGCAGCAGATAATCCTGAATCACCGGACGCAGCAGCGCATTGGGCGACAAATCCTGCGCATGCCCCGCCAGCTCCGCCGCCGAGAATTTCCGGTGCGGCGCGACGAAATCTCCATTGGTCCGGCGCAGCGCCACCCGCCCGCCGTCCTTCAAAAGGAAGACCAGCGACGTCTGCTTGTCGACCAGCACCTGCGCATGATAGCCGCGATCGACCAGCTCTTTCGACCGCGTCATCACGGCGTCGGCGAGTTCGGGCATTCGCGTGACGGCCTGTCCAATCAGCGGCGCGGCCAGCTCGCGCAGCGACGCGTCCATGGGATCCACCAGCAGCAGACCGTAACTCCCCAGCAGCTCCTTCAGCACGCGCGCGAACGCCGACCCCATCGTCTCGCCGGGCGCATAAGCCCGTTCCATGAGCCCCACCGCGTCGTCCGCGAATGGAAGTCCGGTCAGCGCAGCGCGCAATTCTGCGATGGGAAAATCGGGCGGCCTGATCCCGCCCACGGGACGCGGGCCAGCCTGCGCAGGCGCCTGGATACCGATCTTCACCGGCTGATGGTCCGCCCCGAAAACCCACGCATGATTCACTTCGGCGAAATCGTGATCCTCGGTCGCCAGCCAGAAAACCGGCACTGCCGGGACGCCCTGCGCCGTCAGGTCGCGCGCCGCTTTGATCGCGGTCAGTCCTTTATATAGGGTGTACGCCGGCCCGGAAAACAGCCCG
>Ga0181521_10007115_pt1 | contig 11852 bp, 8 predicted proteins | sample PEATcosm2014_Bin_32_FD_119764 | JGI IMG/M metagenome (GOLD analysis project Ga0181521, IMG submission 119764) | Peatland microbial communities from MTU Mesocosm Facility, Houghton, MI, USA - PEATcosm2014_Bin02_60_metaG | ecosystem: Environmental > Terrestrial > Soil > Wetlands > Peat | place... | reverse complement strand
GTAGGGCTTGCCCTACCCCCGTCGGGGCCAGCGGAAATGCGGGGACGGCAAGCCGTCCCCCTACCGCGGCCGTCTGTCATCCTGAGCGAAGCGAAGGATCTCCGCAGTTGTCTTGGGGTTCTGTGATTTACGAACAACTGCATAAATCCTTCGCTTCGCTCAGGATGACAGAGTGCGTTTCTTTCGCGCCTCGGCGAGGCTGAGGTGCGGCAACCGGGCAGCGACGAGCGCCGCAGCTAAAGAGAGAAAATCTATGATGGACCGAGAAACGAAAAGGGGACGCGACCTGGTGCTCCGCATGACCCGGCGCCATTTCTTCCGCCGCAGCACGGCGGGGATTGCCATCGGCATCCCGGCCCTCGCGTCGCTTTTGACGCAGGACGGTTTTGGGGCGGCCGAGGGCTTTGATCCCAAGACGGGCGGACTCGTCGGCTTCCCCAATTTCCCGCCCAAGGCCAAGCGGGTGATCTTCCTGCATCAATCGGGCGCTCCTTCGCAGATCGATCTGTTTGACCACAAGCCGACCTTGGCCAAATTCAAGGGCGCCGACCTGCCTGACTCGATTCGCATGGGGCAGCGCATCACGGGAATGACCTCCGGCCAGTCGACGCTGCCCGTTGCGCCTTCCATCTTCAACTTCGCGCCGTCAGGCAAATCGGGCGCGGTGCTGAGCGAACTGTTGCCGCATCATGCCAAGATTGTCGATGACATCGCCCTTATCAGAACGGTTTATACCGATGCGATTAATCACGATCCCGCAATCACCTTCATCCAAACGGGATTTCAGCAGCCGGGCCGGCCCAGCATGGGTTCGTGGGTCAGCTACGGCCTGGGAAGCGAAAACCAGAATCTGCCGGCCTTCGTCGTCATGATCTCGCAGGCGAACGCGTTGAACCCCGACCAACCACTCTTCTCGCGTTTATGGGGTAATGGCTTTCTGCCTTCGAAGTATCAAGGGGTGAAGTTCCACGCCGGAGGCGACCCCGTGCTGTATCTCTCCAACCCGCCGGGGATCTCGCCCACCACTCGCCGGCGCATGCTGGATGGAGTGGCCAAGTTGAACCGCTTACTGGCGGAGAAGTGCGGCGACCCCGAGATCGAGAGTCGCGTCTCCCAGTACGAAATGGCCTACCGCATGCAAACCTCGGTTCCTGACCTGATGGACCTGTCGAAGGAGCCTGCCTCCATTTTTGATCTCTATGGCCCGGATTCGCGCAAACCCGGAACCTACGCCGCCAACTGCCTGCTGGCCCGCCGCCTGGCCGAGCGCGGAGTACGCTTCGTCCAACTCTACCATCGCGGTTGGGACCAGCACAACGACCTGCCTCGCGATATCGCCCTCCAGTGCAAGGGCGTCGATCAGGCATCGGCTGCGCTGGTGATCGACCTGAAGCAGCGCGGCATGCTGGATGATACGCTGGTGATCTGGGGCGGAGAATTCGGCCGCACCGTTTATTGCCAGGGTAAACTCACTGATACGAACTACGGCCGCGACCATCACCCTCGGTGCTTCACCATGTGGATGGCTGGCGGTGGCATCAAACCTGGCATAACGCTCGGCAAGACCGACGACTACTGTTACAATGTCCTTGAAGACCCCGTTCACATCCACGACCTGCAAGCCACCATCTTGAAGTGCCTGGGCGTTGACCACACCAGGTTGACGTATAAATTCCAAGGCCGATATTTCCGGCTGACCGACGTGGCAGGGAACGTGGTAGACAACATCTTGGCGTGACAGCGATGAACGGGCGGCCTATGCGGTCGCTCTGTACGGCATTCAAGGGTGCCGTCCGAAAGAGATTGAGAAAAGGCATTAAAGTTGTTGACTACCTCCCCCTGGCGTGTCCCCGTCTGGGCCCCTAACGCGGGTTTACACTGGTGCAGGAATCCGCTCGTTTCGACACGATCGAACTTGTTTCACCTTTTCATTATGGCGGGAGAGGGATTGCTCGCGCGGGATGGGCCGGACGAAAACTGAAACTAATCATCCCCCAAAGTTGTAATACTTGAGCTTCGCGACCTTTCCCGGCTGCCAGTGGCGTAGAGAACCAACTCCATGCGGTTTGATATTCCGAGTTTCTCATACATGTGGCACAAGTGGTTCTTGACCGTGTGTGCGCTCACGCCGAGCTTCACGGCAATTTCGTGGTTAGGGAGCCCTTCGACCACCAGCCTCACCACTTCCTCCTCCCGCGGGGTAAGTAGCGGGATGCCTTTGGCGCTAACCATGCGGACGGGTTCCCTGTCCCCTAAGCTCTTAACGATCCATTGGAGTTCCCGTCTGTCAGCCCAGATCTCCCCGGCGTGTACACTCCGTATACATTTACACAAGACCTCGAAGGGATCGGTCTGACAAGCGACACCTTTGGCGCCTGCGGAGAAGGCGTCGATCACCTGCTCGAAGTTCGAGGAATCCAGTAGCAGGATGGGGCGCGTAGTTGGCGCAGAAACGCGCAGCTCTCGCACAACCTTCAGACCCCCCTCGGGATCACCGTCCAGATTTGAGCTCATCACAGCTACATTGGGGTGATGCTTAGCTACCTGCTTAAGAAGTTCTTTTGGTGTGTGCACGCAGCCCACAACAAGGAAGTGCCTGTGCCGCTTACTCAACGCGTCGCACAGTAACTGGCCCCCCAGAGCGGTGCGCTGCGCGACAACGAGGGAGATAGGAGTGGGCACCGTACGCTCCTTCCCGCTGCGGTCTTGTCACGCCAAGCCGATTAAGCGGATGCCCAATTATACAGATTAACTCCCAGAAAACAAAGGGGGGAAAAGCCATGGACTGTGCGCATATCTATTGCCGCCACAGGTAATTATTATTAATATATCCCACCCAACATAAATGAGAAGAATCTCGCGCCCGCTCAGGAATGATCTCCCCATTTCAGATGGGCCGATCATCTCACCTTCTAATAAGACTTTCGCCCTACTGGGGGGAGCCTTTTGGCCTCTCAAGCTGGGGCCGATCGTCTCACCTCCGAATAGTACTTTCGCCCTGCCAGGGGGGAGCCTATCGGCCCCTTGTGGAGTTCTTGTTGCGCGACTACACTCACCGACGATCGGCGAGTGGAGGGGTTAAATCTGAGCCGATCAATAATGTGGCGGCGCGATAGATGACTTCCCGCCACTCCTCGGCGAGCGGCGGGTTGAGGTAGAAGCCCATGAAACAACCCGCGAAAAGGATACGCGCCATCGCGCAGTGCCGAAAATACAACCGCTACCGCCTCGAAGTCCCCGTGATTTTCTCATGGAAAGATGCGCAAGGAATTCGGCAGCAAGGCGTAGGTCTAACGCATGTAATCAGTTTAAGAGGAGCATTTATCCTCGCCACAAGACCTCCGCCGCTCAATGCGAAAATCGAGCTCAAGATTTATCTTCCGCCGAGAAGCGCAGATCGGGCACCGCGGATTTACGGGCAAGGGCGCGTAGTTCGCGTGCAGCCTGCCCACGGGAGACATCGTGCTGGCTTCGCGGTGGCGGTAAAGCCCTTTGTCCTGAGCAGAGGACCGGCGTACCAATGTTTGGAGATGACTGCCGTTGCTGATTCGGAAAATTGGAGAAGAGAACCCAATGGCGAACAATCAGCCGGATCGATGGCAATCAATTCTTAGTTCGGTCTCGATCGGACTTTCCTGCTGAGCGTTAACCCACGCGAACTTGGGAAGCCCACCTGTGGTTCGAAAGCAAGACAGCACAGCATGTGACTCACAGGGCGGAGCTATGTTTCAGCCGCGGATGAACACAAGTCAGCCCGGATCTGACGGACAACCGACGACTGACAACTGACAACTAGCAACTAACCAGGCACTAGCCACTTAAGGAGATCTAGCATGGGAAGCGTTCTGACAAGAACCGGAGTTGGTTTCTTCTTGGTGGCGCTCACTGCCTTCTCCGCAGCAGCCCAGCAGCCGGCGAAGACCGCCGCGCTACCCGATTCCGGCTATGTCCTCGGCCCGGACGATGAGATTGTAATCCACGCGCTCGATGCCCCGGAGGTTTCCGAGAAGCCCATCCTGATCGGAACCAACGGAGAGATCACCCTGCCGCTGGTCGGACGAGTCAGGGCAGGCGGGCTGAGCGTCGAGCACCTCGAAAACGTGTTGAACACTCAACTCAAGAAATACGTGAAAGACCCACAAATCGCGATCACGGTGGCGGAATTCCGAAGCCAGCCGGTCTCCGTCTTGGGCGCTGTCACCAAGCCAGGAGTAATCCAACTGCGTGGACGAAAGACACTCTATGAGGTTCTCTCGATGGCCGGAGGGCCTCGCGAGACGACGGGCTCAAGCGTCACCGTGACGCGCCGCCGCGAGAACGGCGAAATCCCACTGCTGGGCGCAACGATAGACCCTACAGGACAATTCAGCATCGCCGAACTCAATGTGCAGGAAATCCTGGACGGAAAGAACCCGGCAGCCAATATCGAAATCAAGCCCAACGACGTAATCTCCGTCTCCGAGGCAGACTCCAACATGATTTACGTGGTAGGCGATGTGGAACACTCGGGCGGGTTCACGCTCGGGGGGCGACGAACCATCTCCGTGCTCATGGCGTTGTCGATGGCGGGCGGACTGGGGCGCACCGCAAAGCCTGGCAAGGCGAGAATCATTCGCAGCATCCCGGGGGAGCCGAAACCCCGCGAGGTCGCCGTAAACCTTAGTCAGATACTGAAAGGAAAAGCGGAAGACGTTGGACTAAGGCCCCAAGACGTACTGGTGGTTCCGACCAGCAGCCACAAGGTCTTCACAACGTACTCTGTTCCTGCCATGGTTTCCGCAGCCGCGTACGCTGTGATTTATCGTTACTAGCAGTGGTTCGTGCCGACCTGCAAGCAGCCGGTGGTTTCTCACCTGTGGCCGGTTCCCAGCGCGTGAAGGTCAACTTCGGTTCGGACGGCTGGCTTCCGGTCCTCTCGGGGACGACAGCCCGGAATCTCGGCCCTGACGACTGACAACCGACGTCCCCTATCGAGGCCCCATGGAAAACAACACATTCTTGAACCATCCCGCTCCGGACCCGCGCCAGCGAAACAGTCTGGCGTTGCGCCCGCGCTACGTCGAAGGGCCGCCCCCTGAATTCATCGACGAGCCGGGTCCCGGTCTGCTCGTCGAATACTGGGAGATGCTGCGGCATCACAAGGGTACGCTGGCGGTGGCCTGTTTCCTGGGACTTTTTTTTTCGCTCCTGTTCACGCTTCCTCAAACGCCCATCTATCGCGCTCGCGCTTCTCTCGAGATTCAAAACCTGAACGAGAATTTCCTCAACCTGCGCGACGTTAGTCCCACCACCAACCAGGGCAGTTCGTCGCCGGCCGAATACGACCTCCAGACGCAGGTCAAGATTTTGCAGAGCGAATCGGTGCTCGAGCGGGTGATCGTGAAGCTAAACCTCGCGCAAAGGTTTGCGCAGGAGAGCGAGCGCAGCCGTCTCGCCGCCTGGCGCAAAGCCTTGGGCCTCGAAGAATCTGCCCGCAGTTTGACCCGGGACGATCTTCTCCGCCGGGTGTCCAAGAATCTCACCATCGAGACGGAGCCCAAGACCCGGCTGATCGAGATCCTTTACAACTCCCCCGACCCGCAGCTTGCCGCCGAGTTCGCCAACTCCCTCACTGCTGAGTTCACCCAACAGAACCTCGAGGCACGCTGGAAAAGCACCCAGCAGACGGGCGAGTGGCTGACGCGCCAGATGGATGACGTTCGCATCAAGCTCGAGAAATCCGAAGATGACCTGCAAAGTTATGCCAGTGCTTCCGGCCTACTGTTCACTTCGGAGAAAGACAACGTCGCCGAGGAAAAACTCCGCCAGCTTCAGGAGGAACTCTCGAAGGCCCAGGCGGATCGTGCCGTGGCGCAATCGAAATTCGAGTCGGCCTCGAAGGCGTCTCCGGATTCCCTGCCCGAAGTGCTCGATGACAAGACGATGGGTGAATATCAGGTCCGGCTCGCCGATCTTCGCCGCCAACTCGCCGAGCTCTCGTCTTCCCTGACCCTGGCGCATCCCGCGGTGAAGAAGGTACAGGCGCAAATCGCCGCGCTCGAGTCGGCGGTGGAGAGCAAGCGCGCCAACTTTGTGGAGCGCATCCGCACGGAATTCGAGTCTGCCCGCCGCCGGCAAAATCTGCTTGCGGGCAACTATGCCGCCCAGGCGCGCCTGGTCTCCGAGCAGGCGGCGAAAGTGGCGCACTACAACATCCTGAAGCGCGATGTGGACACCAACCGCGAACTCTACGACTCTTTGCTGCGCAACGTTCAGGAAGCCGGCATGACCGCCGCCTTGCGCGCCACCAACATTCGCGTGGTAGACACGGCCGTGCCCCCGGTGCGCCGCTACAAGCCGAACCTCCTTTTGAATTCGGCCCTCGGTCTTTTGGCCGGCGCTTTCTTCGGACTCGGCTTCGTGGTGATGCGCGAGCGCGCCGACCAGAGCATCCAGTCGCCAGGGCAGACGGCCTTGTACCTCGAGGTGCCTGAACTCGGCGTCATCCCCTCGGCGCATGCGGAAGGCAGCCGGCGCTTCTCCTACTATCACGACAGGCGGGACTTGGCAGTTGCGAATCGCGACTCCGGAAATGGGAGTGCGCACATGCCGGATTTGATACAAGGCTTAGGGCTGGGCGTCGCCGCCGCTCAATCCCCTGCCGCGGCCCGCGAGCCGCCGCCTCCCAGCCGCGTCGAGTTGGTCACGTCGCAGCAACGCCCTTCGGTTTTGGCGGACGCTTTCCGCTCCACGCTGGCCTCGATTCTCTACTCCGGCGAGAACGGCGACCGCCCGCGCGTGATCGTCCTGACCAGCGCCAATCCCCGCGAGGGCAAGACCACCGTGGCCAGCAACCTGGCTCTCGCCGCCGCCGAGATCGGCCAGTCGGTCCTGCTCATCGACGGCGATCTGCGCAAAGGTCGCCTGCACGAAATCTTCGAAGTCTCCAACACCTGGGGGCTGAGCGACTTGCTTTCGGGCGTCGAACTGGCGCCGGTTTTAGCGCCCAGCGGATCTGCTTCCCCTGACGCTTTCCCCTCCGCCGTGCCGGTCACGGACGGGCGCTACATCTCCTCGGGCTACCAGAACCTCTGGCTGCTGCCTTCCGGCTCGCCCGCCGCCAACATCTCCGGCCTGCTCTTTTCATCGCGGGCGCTGGACTTTCTGAAACACATGCGCCAGGAATTCCAAATGATCATCATTGACAGCCCGCCCATGCTCAACATGCCGGACGCGCGCGTGCTCGGCCGCATGGCCGACGCCGTGGTTCTGGTGGTGCGTTCCTCCCAGACCACCCGGGAAGCCGCTGCCGCCGCCGCCGAGCGACTCAAGGAAGACGGCACCCGCGTCCTGGGCACAATCTTGAACGAATGGGACGCGCGCAAAACCAGCTATTCCGGTCACCCGTATGCCTATCGCCATTATCAGTACGAATAATCAGTAAACGGTTGTCAGTTTTCAGTCCTCAGTTTTAAGTGGTCTTTCGTCATTCCCGCGCAGGCGGGAATCCAGCTCTCGCGCAGTGGACCCCCGCCCGCCTGCGCGGGGGCGACGAAAACAACTGGGAGTCAACAGGTTAAATTGATCTAACTGTTCACTGTTGACTGTCAACCGTTGACTGTCAACTGTTAACTGACTCCTGAATCCTGCTTCGTCAGTCGTCAATCGCAAACCACAAATGGCAATCGCTAATGATCTCAACTCCCCGCCGTCGCATTCTTAACGAAGCCTCCAAGCTCTTTGACCTGGCGGTGACGATTTTCTCTTTCGGGCTTGCCACCCTGCTGGTGGCCCATGAAACCCCGACGAGCTCGTTTGCGCAGTTCTTCTCCATGCGGGTAAAGCTTCAGAATTTCTTTCTCTTCGGCTGTTTTCTTATCGTTTGTTACGCCATCTTCTCGGCTTTTGGTCTATACAACTCCAAGCGGCTTTCCACGCGCGCGGCGGTGCTTTTGGACACGCTCAAGGCAACTTCCGTGGCGTCCCTGACCCTCTTCATTGCCGCGCTCTTGCTGCGGATTCAACTGGTGACCCCGCGGTTCATCCTGTTCTTCTACGCCGCCGTCACAACCATAGCCGTGTCCGGCAGACTTCTGGCCAGATATGCCCTGGAGCGCCTCCGATCCCGCGGCCGGAACATTCGCTGCTTGCTGGTGGTGGGCACGAATTCTCGCGCCGTGCAATTCACCCACAGAGTCCAAGCCCACCCTGAACTCGGCTATCGCCTCATCGGGTTTGTGGACGACCTCTGGCAAGGCTCGGGCGAGTTTCAGAAAAACGGCCACGACCTGGTTGCGGATTTGAAGGGGTTCGCGCCGTTCCTCAGGGATCACGTGGTTGACGAGGTGGTGATCGCTCTCCCGATGTTATCCCTCTATGGGCAGGTGGCGCGCATCGCCGCGCTTTGCGAGGAGCAGGGCATCCTGGTGCGGCTGCTCTCTGGCCTGTTCAGCCTGCGGTCGGCGCGCCCCAGCGCCGGCGAGTTCGAAGGCGAGGCCATTACCACGCTTGCCAGCGGGACGCCGGACGGCTGGCCGGGCCTTCTCAAGCGCGCCTTGGATGTCTCGCTCTCGCTCGTGGCGATGCTCCTGCTTTCGCCCCTGTTTTTGCTCGCCGCGCTGCTCGTCAAGCTCACCTCCCCGGGGTCAAGCTTCTTCGTTCAGGAGCGCGTCGGCCTCAACAAGCGCAGATTTCCCCTCTACAAGTTCCGCACCATGGTGGCGGATGCGCCCCAGCGCCAATGGCAGATCGAACACCTCAACGAGGCCCTCGGCCCCGTGTTCAAGATCAAAAATGATCCGCGCCTCACCCCCGTCGGCAGCTTCCTCAGAAGAACCAGCATCGATGAGCTTCCCCAACTCTTCAACGTCCTCAAAGGCGATATGAGCCTGGTCGGCCCCCGCCCGCTCCCCGAGCGCGATTACAACGGCTTCGACCAGGACTGGCAGCGCCGCCGATTCTCCGTCCGCCCCGGCATCACCTGCCTCTGGCAAATCAACGGCCGCAGCACTTGCCCCTTCGAGAAATGGATGCAGCTCGATATGCACTACATCGATCACTGGTCCCTCGGCCTCGACTTGAAAATCCTGGCCAAGACCATTCCCGCTGTCTTCAGGGGAGCAGGCGCCGCGTAAGTACTACAAGACCTGAAATAGGCTGAGAGAGCAAATGAATAACCATCTCCTTGGAGTACTGCAACAGCGCGTGTACGGACTTCCGCGAACCCCTCGGGAGGTCAACTATTCGCTCCAAATGCTCTCAGTAATGCGGAGTCTTGGCTGGCACAACTCTCTCCAAAGGGGCCAGCCAACTGATGGAGGCGGATCGCCCACACCGTGGTATACGTATCCCGCGCTGGAGTGGTTGATGCCGAGAGTGAAGCGGACCGATACCGTGTTCGAATTTGGCGCGGGTTACTCGACAGCGTGGTACGGTCAGCACGCAAAACAGGTCATCGCTGTTGAGCACAACCCCAGATGGTTGGATGATGTCCGGACAATGGTGAGTAGCAACGTTACTCTGCTGTTCCGTACCACGTCGGGCACTGACGCGACCGTTGAGGGTGACTCATCTTACTTCAGCGCTCTGCAGGAGTACCCGCCGAAAAGTTTCGATATCATCGTCATTGATGGAATGGAACGGCTGCAGTGCGCCCATGGCGCGCCATCGCGGCTCCGGGACGATGGCATCATCGTCTTCGACAACAGTGACAGGGTCCCATATAGGCCCGGGATTGACTACCTGCACAAACAAGGCTTCGGTCGCATCGATTTTTACGGGTTTGTCTCGCAATTCGGGACGCGCAGCTGCACGTCGATTTTCTCGATGTTTGGAACAAGATGGAATACAGAAAACGTGCCACTGGTATCTCAGGGATGGTGACGAGATTAGGCCGCTGGCTGTGTCGAAGGCATGATCCCGGCGCCAGGATCCTTCCCGACGGACGCGTCGAGAGTCCTGGAGGCGATGCACTTGGAAGGACCGGACGCAAGCGGGTGTTACTGCTCGCATACTCGTGTAGCCCCTACCAGGGCTCAGAGCCAGGCGTCGGCTGGCACCGGGCCGTGGAAACGGCAAAGTATTTCGATACTTGGGTAATATGCGGAAAACGCGAATTCGAGACTGATACAAAGCGGTACTTTAAGGCGCATGGGGAGCCGCCAGGCTTGCGCTTCGTGTTCATCGCAAGGACTCGCCTTGAAAAGTGGATCTGGAAGATACCGCTGGGCCATCACTTAGGCTACCGAAGCTGGCAGAAGCGCGCTTACCGGATTGCTGTAATTCTCCACCGACAGTACCATTTCGACGTCGTCCATCACGTAAATTGGACGGGCTTCAGAGAGCCAGGATATTTATGGAAACTGGGTGTTCCGTTTGTGTGGGGGCCCGTCGGCGGAACTCAGAACTACCCCTGGCGCTTCTTGGTGCAAGCTGGCCCTATCGGAGCACTCAAGGAGGGTACGCGCTCGATCTTGAACTTGCTCCAGATCCGGTATAGCCGGAGAGTGCGGCAGGCGGCCAAGGCGGCCGCTACCCTGCTGACTAGCAATTCCACCGGACTAAGAGACTTCCAGCGCGCACATAAGGTCGAACCTCGCGTGTTGCTTGAAATTGGAGTGACGACAACGAAAGAGAAAGCATCAACCAGTTACGATCTCCAAGGTCCTCTGAAGATACTATGGAGCGGGGATTTCAGCCACCATAAAGCCCTGCAACTACTCCTCAAGGCTCTAGCGAATCTGCCGGCCGGCTGCAGGTACGAACTGAGAATCCTCGGCAGGGGTCCACTTGAACAAAAGTGGCGTGATCTATCGCGGCAGCTTGGAGTGGAACCGTTCTGTGAGTGGATGGGCTGGCTACCGCATGAAGATGCCATGAAGGAGTACGAATGGGCTGATCTCTTTATCTTTACGAGCCTGCGGGATACCAGCGGCAACGTTGTGCTGGAAGCACTCAGCCACGGTGTCCCCGTCATTTGCTTCGACCATCAGGGGGTAAGGGACATAGTAACAGGTACGTGTGGCATCAAAATCCCGGTTACGACCCCGAACAAAGTGGTTATGGAACTCACCCATGCCATCGAAACCCTCATAGACGACCGTGCGAAACTGAGAGAATTATCTCGAGGAGCGACGGAACGTGCCAAGCAGTACCTGTGGTCATCCAACGGTGCCCAACTCGCCCAAATGTACGAACAAATACTCGCGCCTGGCTTTTGCAAAGTAGAAAGCTGAATCAGGTTAAGGGAAGCGCCTTGTCATTGCGATTGGGGAGCGCCTCCGCCGTTTCGGCGAAGACCATTGTCGTCGCTGTGAAAGGCTCCAGCGTCGCGTAGGGAACTTATGCCTTTGGCAATACCAGCAGTTGAAACTCCGCCTAGCCGCGAACAGCTCCGTGCTTTACTCCCAAGCTGGCGGCCGTGGGTCAGCAAGGGATCTCTCGCCGTCCTCGACCAAGGCCTCATTTCGGGGTCCAATTTCCTGATCGCCATCTTGCTGGCGCGCTGGTTAGCGCCCGAGGCTTACGGCGCCTACGCCCTGGCATTTTCGCTCTTTCTCTTCGTGGCTGGCTTTCACAGCGCCCTTCTAATAGAGCCCATGAATGTGTTTGGGCCGGGATCCTACGGGAAGTGTCTCCGCGCATATGTCGGGAAGCTACTCAGACTGCATTTTGTTTTAGCTTTTTTGCTTGCCGCGGTTGTGGGCGTTGGCATCCCTCTCCTGCACTATTTCGCCGTGGACCGAGTTCCGACATCGGCCTTATGGGGCGTCTGTATTGCCGTTCCTTTGATCCTGTTTTTCTGGCTATGTCGCGGGGCAGCGTACATCAAATTAGCTCCCGGTTTGGCTGTCCGGGGTGCTTCAGCCTATTGC
>Ga0181521_10007113_pt1 | contig 11852 bp, 10 predicted proteins | sample PEATcosm2014_Bin_32_FD_119764 | JGI IMG/M metagenome (GOLD analysis project Ga0181521, IMG submission 119764) | Peatland microbial communities from MTU Mesocosm Facility, Houghton, MI, USA - PEATcosm2014_Bin02_60_metaG | ecosystem: Environmental > Terrestrial > Soil > Wetlands > Peat | place... | reverse complement strand
GCAGTCTGGTTGCGCTCGACGTGGCCACGGGCAAAGTGGCGTGGAAGACCTTCACCATACCCGATCCGCCCACGCGCACCAAAATGAGTTCGGCCGGGACGCAGATGTTCGGGCCCTCGGGCGTTGGCATCTGGTCGTCGCCAACCATCGACGTGAAGCGCAACCTGGTCTACGCGGGGACCGGCAACAACTACTCCGACCCGCCAACATCCACTTCCGATGCGATCCTCGCCTTCGATCTGGATTCCGGTTCCATGAAATGGTCGAAGCAGTTGACCGAGGACGCATGGAACGCGAGTTGCGGCCGTCCCGACAAGCCGAGTTGCCCGGCGAATCCCGACCGCGACGTAGACATCGGAGCATCGTCCATTCTGAAGTCGCTGCCTGGCGGCAAGGATATTCTGCTCGTGGGACAAAAATCAGGCGTCGTTTTCGCGCTCGATCCCGATCGTCGCGGCGAGATCGTCTGGCGGAAGCAGATCAGCAAAGGCGGCGGCATCGGCGGCATTCAATGGGGTATCGCGGCGGACGATGAAAACGTCTACGCTCCCATATCCGACATCATTCCGGGACCAGGCGGCGGCCTGTTCGCGCTGAAGATCGCCAACGGCGAGCAAGCCTGGTACGTACCGCCCGCCGAGCCGGCCTGTAAAGGGAAGCGCGGATGCAGTCCGGCCCAACTGGCCGCGGCAACGCTTGTTCCCGGCGCGGTTTTTTCGGGCTCGATGGACGGGCACTTGCGCGCGCACTCGACAAAGGATGGCGCGCTGATCTGGGACCTCGACACGGTTCGCGATTTCGACACCGTCAACGGCGTGAAAGCCCATGGTGGATCGTTGAACGTATCAGGCCCGGCGATCGCCGACGGCATGCTGTTCGTAAACTCGGGTTACAACGTCATGATCGGAATGCCCGGCAACGTTCTGCTCGCTCTCTCGGTGGATGGTAAATAAGAGATGCGATAGGATGCTTTGAGATGAACAGAGTCGCGCTCGCCATAGCCCTGATCGCCTTTCCCCTCGCCCTCTCCGCACAATGGCCGGACTACCCGACGCCCGGCGTTCCCAAGACTCCGGACGGCAAGCCGAAATTGGACGGCCCCGCGCCCCGCACCGCCGACGGCCACCCCGATCTCTCCGGAATCTGGGAAAACGTGCGCGGCAATATCGGAAGACCGCCACGCGGTTTCCCGGCGCCGGAAGGGCCTCCTCAGGGCGCACCACCGCCCCCGCCGCCGCCAACACCTCCGTCCGATGGCCCTCCCCCGGCGACCTTCTTCAACATCGGCGCCGGATTCAAAGACGGTCTGCTGCCGTTAAAGCCCTGGGCGGCGGATGTCCTGAAGAAACGGGTCGCCGAGAACAGCAAGGATAATCCCGACGCTCATTGCCTGCCGATGGGCCTCATGCAGCTTCACGAGCATCCTCAGCCAAGGAAAATTATCCAGACCCCCGCCGTCACCGTAATTATCTACGAGGCAAATTCCGGCCTCCGCCAGATCTTCACCGACGGACGGCCGTCGCCTCCAAAAGATGTGCAACCCTGGTGGTACGGTTATTCGATCGGGCACTGGGAAGGCGACACTCTGGTTGTCGAAACCACCGGTTTCAGGGACGACGTGTGGCTCGACGTCAACGGCAGTCCGCTGACCAATGCCGGCAAGATGATCGAGAAGTTCCGTCGGCCCACTTACGGGAAACTGGACATCGAAGTCACCATCGACGACCCGTCCGCGTACACAAAGCCGTTCACTGTAAGCGTGCACCAGCAGATTATGCTCAATACAGATTTGATTGAGTTCATCTGCTCCGAAAACGAGCGAAGCGACGCGCATTTGGTTGGCAAGTAAGGTGGGTAAAATGATTCGGACAGCGTGGACAGCCGGCATTCTGTTTGCGGCGGCCATCCCCGCGATTGCGCATCACTCTTTCGGCGCCGAATACGATTCCAATAAACCCGTCACTCTCACGGGAACGATTACCAAAATTGAATGGACCAATCCGCACAGCCACTTCTTCGTCGATGTGAAAGACGACAAAGGCAACGTGGCTAACTGGAAGTTCGAAGGCTATCCGCCAAGCGTCTTGTCGAGGACCGGCTGGAAGCGCGACCTCACCATGAAGGTGGGCGATACCGTGACCGTTTTCGGCTGGCGCTCCCGCGACGGCACGAACTGGGCCCATTCACGCGAAGTCACGTTCGCCGACGGCAGGAAGCTCTTCTTCGGACCTCCCGCCGGCACCGGCGACGGTGGAACCACGCCCGCGGCGGATGTCAAATGAAGCATCGCTTCGTACTGTCAATGCTTCTGGCAATCGCCGCATCGGCGGCGAACAAGGAGGTCCCCCGCGCCTCCGACGGCAAGCCGGATCTCACCGGCGTCTGGCAGGGCGGCACCACGCGCCGCGGCAATTGGGAGGAGGCGAACTCCGGCTTGGGTGTGGGCGGTACCGGGCGCGATCCCTCGGCGCCGGCCAATATCTCGCCCACCGCGGCGCAGCCCGATCACGAACCCGCGCCTTACCAGCCCTGGGCCGCGAAAAAAGTCCTGGAGTCCTTCAATAAGAGGGGTATCGACGATCCCGCCGCATATTGCCTTCCGCCGGGCTTACCCCGCATGGCGATCCTCGGTCTCTTTCCGGTCCAGATCGTCCAGACTCCCGAGCAAATCGTGATCCTCTACGAATACATGAACGCCTTCCGCGTCATTCCGGTCAACGCGAAGCATGCCGAAGATATGGCTCCGACCTATCTGGGCGATTCCGTCGCGCATTGGGAAGGCGACACCCTCGTGGTGGACATGATCGGCTTTAACGACAAAACCTGGCTGATGTCCACGGGCACGTTCCACTCGGACGCACTTCACATGACCGAACGCTACACCCGCGTCGATAAGGACCGGATCAATTACGAAGCGACCATGGAAGATCCGAAGGTGCTCACCAAGCCGTGGACCGTCCACTCGACCATGATGCTGCGGGAAGGCACGCGTGTCCAGGAGTACATTTGCGCCGAGAACAATCTCGACCCTGGCCGTTACGAGAATCTCCTGAAGAACGGCATCAACTTCCAAAGGTAAGAGAACCTGATCAAGCCGTGGGGCAGATTGCGGGTGCCCTCCGGGCCGATGCGGCCGATTGTCAATCGGCCTCTTCGGACTTCCACGAAATCCGATGCTCTTCGCACCACGCAATCGCAATTTCCCTCAGCGCCTCGTCGCGAAATTTAAACCAATCCTGCTCGATCCGGTGACGCCGAACCGTGTCCTTGAAATGCCGAAAAGCCCCCTTGCCATGGAGCGCGTTCAACAAGTCCGTTTGAATCGGACGCGAATCGACGGAATACGAGAACTCCTCCATGATCGACCACTCGTGAATGTCGAACTTAGTGGGAAGTTTCACGAAGCGGTCGGTCGAGATAATTCGCCTGGCTACCTCCCATTCGCCCTTCTGCCAGTCGGGAAGATCCGGCTTCTCTCCGCCCGTCTCTTCCGCCTCATTCAAAAGATCATGGGAAACGGTTTCGACCTGGCCGGTGTCGAGATCCAGGAACGAAGACGATTCCTCGAACTGCATCTCCAGTCCATCGACGATGTTCTTCAGGAGAACAGGTGCCGGCATGGCTTTCGCGGAGTCCGCCACTCACATCCCGGGCATCGAAATGCATTCGAGAATCTGCACCGAAACACCAGGCATGCGGAGGTGGGGGTGATCCTTCATCAGCGTCACGGCCTCTTCGATTGACCCTGCCTGAAGAAACGTGTAGCCGGTGATCGACGTCTTGCCCGGAGTCCCGGACCCTCCCTCCACCGTGGTCGATTTGTCGAGAGGGGCGCCGAGGTCGACCACCGCGCTGCCGCACTTCTCTTGCCAGGCGCGCCACGCCGCCATACCCGCCGCCACCTGCTCCGGCGTGGATTGTGAAAACATTTCGGCCACCGAGGGACCGGTCAGCGCGGCTTCCGATCGATACAAGCAAAGATATTTATTCATGTGCCACATCATATACGACTTTTTTTCGGGCAGGATCCGCTGGCGGCAAAGACCGCCAGCGCTACCGAAAGGCCACGGGTATCATCAGGAGAGCAACTGTGACCATTGCCTTACTACACCCCGGTGAAATGGGCGCGGCCGTCGGAGCCTGCCTGGTTTCGCGCGGCGTTCGCGTCGTATGGGCCTCGGAAAACCGCAGCTTCGCCACCCGCAATCGCGCGAATTGCGCGGGCCTCGAAGATCTCGGCTCACTCGATGACGCCCTCGCTGCATCCGATGCCGTGCTCTCGATCTGCGTCCCCAGCGGCGCGCTCGATCTCGCCCGGCAGGTTGCGGCAAGAAACTTCCATGGCATCTATATCGACGCCAACGCCATCTCTCCCCCGCACTCGCGCGAGATCGGCGGCCTGATCGAAAGCGCCGGCGCGCGTTTTGTCGATGGCGGCATTATCGGCCTTCCTCCCACGCCCACAAGAATTACAAGACTCTACATGTGCGGCCCCGATGCACCCGCCATTGCTGCCCTGTTCGCGGGCAGCCAGACCGAAGCCATCGTGATCGATCGAGCCATCGGCGCCGCGTCCGCGCTCAAAATGTGTTACGCGGCATGGAGCAAGGGCGAGACCGCATTGCTCGGCATCATCCGCGCCCTCGCCCGCCACGAAGGCGTCGATGAGACATTAATGAAGGAATGGCGTTACTCCATGCCCGGTATTGCGGAGCGATCCGAGCACATCGCGCAGCGTGCCCGCAAAGCCTGGCGATGGGCGGGTGAGATGGAGGAAATAGCGGCCAGTTTCGACGCCGCCAATCTGCCCTCGGGCTTCCTCGCCAACGCCGAAATCTATCGCCGCCTCGCGGACTTCAAAGACTCCGCCGAATTGCCATCGTCCGAAGAAGTCAGCGCACGCCTCCGCCAAAATAAATGAATCAACTCGTCACTCTTACTAACCAAGGCCCGGTAGCCGTCATTACCATCGACAATCCTCCTGTAAACGCTTTGAGTCCCGGAGTTCCGGAAGGCCTCGCGTTGTCTATCGAGACTGCTAAGGCCGATCCCGCCGTTCAGGCAATCGTCATCATCGGCGGGGGTCGCACCTTCGTCGCTGGCGCCGATATCAACGAATTCGCGAAGTCAATTGCATCCGGCAACGGAGGCGGACCGGATCTCACGCCTCTCTTCACCGCTATCGAGCATTCACCCAAGCCTGTCGTCGTCGCCATCCACGGCGCGGCGCTGGGCGGCGGACTCGAGCTCGCCATGGCCGCGCACTATCGCATTGCCGTCCCCGACGCGCAGGTCGGCTTACCCGAGGCCAATCTCGGGATCGTTCCCGGCGCCGGAGGAACTCAGCGCTTGCCCCGCCTCGTTGGCTTGGCTAAAGCGGCCGAGATGATCGTTTCCGGCCAGATCGTCAAAGCACCCGCGGCTCTCGAAATGGGACTTCTCGATTGCCTGATAGAAGGCGATCTGTTGCCGGGCGCAATCGCATTTGCGCAGGAAATCGCCGCCAACCTGCCGCTGACCCAAAAGCATCCAGGAAAGACGAGTGAGCGCACGCTCCAGCCGGACGCCGCCGGCATTGCCGCCGCCCGTGACCTCGCGCGCAAGACCCGCCGTAACCAGACCGCTCCGTTGATGGCTCTCGAAGCGCTCGAAGCCGCCGCCACTCTGCCGTTTGTGGAAGGGCTGAAAAAGGAACGCGAGATTTCCGCCAAATCCCTCACCTCGGAACAGGCGGGCGCACTCATCCATGCGTTCATCGCCGAACGCGCCGTTTCCAAAATTCCCGATCTTCCGAAGGACACAGTCCCGTACCCGCTCCACAAAGCCGCGATCATCGGCGCAGGCACCATGGGCGGCGGAATCGCCATGGCGCTGGCCAACGCCGGCATCGCCGTCCGGATCAAAGACGCTACACAAGATGCGCTCGATCGCGGCCTCGCCACCGTTCGCAAAAATTATTCGAACTCCGTGGCCAAAGGCCGTTTTCCGCAGGAGGTGATGGATCAACGCATGGCCCTGATCCATCCGCAACTGGACTACGCCGGATTCGAGGAAGCCGACATCATCATTGAAGCGGCCTTCGAAAGCATGGCCGTCAAGAAACAGCTGTTCGCCGAAATCGATAAGGTCGCCAAGCCGGATTGTGTCCTCGCCACCAACACCTCCACGCTCGATATCGACGAGATCGCCTCTGTGACGTCGCGCCCCGAGATGGTAATCGGGACGCATTTCTTCAGCCCCGCGCATGTCATGCGGCTGGTCGAGATCGTTCGCGGGAAGGCCACTGGCAAGCGTGTGATCGCAACAGCGATGGCTCTCGCGAAGACGCTCCGCAAGGTCGGAGTTCTCGTCGGTAACTCGATGGGCTTCGTCGGCAACCGAATGATGTTTCCCTACATGCGCGAGGCGCAATTTCTCATCGAGGAAGGCGCAACGCCTGCCCAAGTCGACCGCGCTCTCACCAATTTCGGCATGGCGATGGGCATCTTCGCCGTCGATGACATGGGCGGAATCGATCTCAACTGGCGCGTCCAGCAGGAATACGCGCACCTCGTCAAGCCTGGCACTCGCCAGCCGCTGATGCTGAGAAAGCTTTTCGAGATGGGCCGCTACGGCCAGAAAACCGGGCGCGGCTGGTATCTCTACGATGAGAACCGCAAGGCCACTCCCGATCCCGAAGTGGAAGCTCTGATCGAGCGCACCGCGAAGGAGGCAGGCATCGAGCGCCGCCAGATTACCGACCAGGAAATCATCGAGCGCTGCATCTACGTCATGATCAATGAGGGCGCACGCATTCTCGAGGAAGGCCATGCGTCGCGCGCCTCCGATATCGACGCGATCTACTTTTCCGGCTACGGTTTTCCGGCTTATCGCGGTGGCCCCATGTGGTACGCCGACACCGTGGGACTCAGGAAGATCTACGACAAAATCGTGGAGTTTCACTGGGAGCCGGCGCCACTGCTGAAGCGACTCGCCCTGGAAGGCAAGACGTTTGCCAGTCTTGACGACATCGTATGACGACATCCGTGCGTCCGGTGCATCTCGGTCCGGGCGGTGTGCATGTCGATAAGACGCCGGCCGGAGTACGCTACGTTCGGGCCACTCAGGAACTCGGCGAGTATCCCGTCAAGCTCACGGATCGCCTCGACCACTGGGCCATTAGCAGTCCCGACCGCACGCTGTACGCCAAGCGTAGAAGCTCCGGTGAATGGCGTCGCATCAGTTACGCGGAAGCGCGGACACTCGCGCGCAACATCGGGCAGGCCCTCGTCAATCGCGGGCTCTCGCCGGAACGGCCCATCGCCATCCTCTCCGGCAACGATCTCGAACACGCACTGCTCAGCCTCGGAGCGATGTATGCGGGCGTGCCGTTCGCGCCCATCTCAACCGGCTACTCACTGCTCTCTTCGGATTTCGCCAAGCTTCGCTACATCCTCGATCTCGTTAAACCCGGCCTGGTCTTCGCTTCGAGCGGCCTGAAATTCCAGCGCGCGCTCGATGCCACTCTCCCCCCCGACGCGGAACTGGTAGTGACTGAGGATCCCCTGCACGGCGCGACACGATTCAGCGATCTCACAGCTACCACCGCGTCAGGCCCGCCGCCACATGTGGACGGCGACACCATCGTCAAGTTCCTCTTCACCTCGGGTTCCACCGGCATGCCCAAGGGCGTCATCAATACCCAAAGGATGTGGTGCAGCAACCAGGCCATGATTACCGCCTGCCTGCCGTTCCTCGCCGAAGAGCCGCCGGTCCTGGTTGATTGGACGCCGTGGAATCACACTTTCGGCGGCAATCACGACGTAGGCCTGACCATCTACAACGGAGGCACGCTTTACATCGACGACGGCCGTCCCGTCCCCGGCGCGTTCGAAGAATCGGTCCGCAATCTGCGCGAAATCGCGACCACGTTCTTCCTCAATGTGCCCCGCGGCTTCGAGTGCCTTGTGCCATACCTGCGCGCCGACAAGCAGCTGCGCGAAGTGTTCTTCAGCCGTTTGAAATTGATGTGGTACGCCGGCGCCAGCCTCTCCCAACCAGTATGGGATGAGTTGGATGCTCTCTCGATCGAAACTACCGGCGAACGAGTCCTGATGCTGACCGGCCTCGGTTCCACCGAGACCGCTCCGTTCGCACTCGCGCCCAGAAAGGAGGTCGAGCGCGCCGGAATGGTCGGTATCCCGGCCCCTGGAATGGACCTGAAACTCGTGCCCAACGAAGGCAAGCTGGAAGCCCGCGTACGAGGCCCGAACATCACCCCCGGCTACTGGCGTCAGGACAATCTCACCCGCGACGCCTTCGATGAAGAAGGTTTCTACAAACTGGGCGATGCCCTGCTCTTCGTCGATGAGAACAAACCCGAACTGGGATTCACATTCGACGGCCGCCTGGCCGAGGATTTCAAACTCTCGTCGGGTACATGGGTCAGCGTCGGACCGCTCCGGGCAAAGTTCATACACCGGGCCGCGCCGTTCGCCAGGGACATTGTAGTCGCGGGCCACGACCGCGATGACGTTGCGGTCCTGATCGTCCCCGACATGGAAGCCTGCCGCGGCACAGACCTGGTAAGGAAATTCCGCGAGATTCTGGAAGACCTTGCGCGCGAAAGCACGGGTGGTTCCAACCGGATCGCCCGCGCCATTGTCCTCACCGAACCCTTATCGATGGACGCGCACGAAATCACGGACAAAGGCTCCATCAACCAGCGATCCGTCCTGAACAACCGCGCCGCGCTGGTGGAGGATCTCTACGCATACCCGCCGCCGCCGCATGTGATTGCCCTGTAGAGAGTCGCTCCCAACTTAGTGGATTGCCGGCTCGACAGTTTCTTCGTCCCCGCTCAGGAAATCGAAATCGCATCCCAGATGCGCCTGCGTGACCCGGTCGCTGTAGAGCGCCATATAACCCCGCCCATATCGTGGTGCGGGCTTCACCCATCGGGCGCGGCGCGTTTCCAGTTCGGCAGGGGAAACCAGCAGATCCAATCTTCCCCTCTCCACATCGAGCGAAATCCGATCGCCCTCCTCGACCAATGCCAGTGGCCCGCCGATCCAGCTCTCCGGCGAAACGTGCAGAACGCAGGTTCCGTACGCCGTTCCACTCATGCGCGCATCGGAGATCCGCAGCATATCCCGCACACCCTGCGCCAGCAATTTCCCCGGGATCGGGAGCATTCCCCATTCGGGCATTCCAGGGCCACCCAAAGGCCCCGCGTTCCGCAGCACGAGCACCGAGTCCGCGGTGACGTCGAGATCGGCGCTGTTGATGCGCGCATCCATGTCGTTGTAATCCTGGAAGACAACTGCCGGACCCGTGTGCTTCAGGAGTTTCGGATCCGCCGCGGAAGTCTTGATGACGGCTCCGTCCGGCGCGAGGCTGCCGTAAAGAACCGTAGTCCCGCCGCTGGTGAACAAAGGATTCGCGCGCGGCCGTATCACCTCGGGATTATGGATGCGCGCTGCCGCGATGTTTTCTCCCAGCGTCCTGCCATTGACTGTGGCGCAATCGAGATGAAGCAGGTCCCGGATCTCCCCCATCAGCGCGCCCAGCCCGCCGGCATAGAAGAAATCCTCCATCAGAAATCTTCCCGACGGCCGAATGTCGGCGAGGACCGGAACCCGCCGCGAAATCTTGTCGAACAGCGGCAGCTGCAGTTGCAAACCGCATCGCCCCGCGATTGCAACGAGATGGATCATGGCGTTGGTCGAGCCGCCGATGGCCATGTCGACGGTGATCGCATTCTCGAACGATTCCCGCGTGAGAATCCCCGAAAGCTTCCGATCCTCCCACACCATTTCCACGATCCGCGTGCCGCAGTCCATGGCCATGCGCGCGTGATTCGAATCCGCCGCCGGTATCGACGACGCGCCCGGCAATGTCAATCCGAGCGCTTCGGCCAGCGCCGTCATGGTGGACGCGGTTCCCATCGTCATGCAGAAGCCGGGCGAGCGCGCAATGCCGTTCTCAATGTCTGCCCAATCTTCCCGCGTGATGCGGCCGGCGCAGTCGTTACCAGCACTGAGCTCCGTCCAGAACTTCAACGAGTCCGTTCCGCTGCCCAGAGGCCGGCCATTCCAGTTGCCGCGCAGCATGGGACCGGCGGGCAGGTAAATCGCCGGCAGATCCATGCTGATCGCGCCCATCAGCAGCCCCGGCGTGGTCTTGTCGCATCCACCCATCAGCACGGCGCCATCGACCGGCAGGCTGCGCAGCGCTTCCTCCGTGTCCATCGCCAGCAGGTTGCGGTAAAGCATCGGGCTGGGCTTCATGTACATCTCGGTGATGGAGAACGCCGGGATCTCGACCGGGAACCCGCCAGCCTGCCAGACGCCCCGCTTGACCGATTCCGCGCGCTCGCGCAGGTGCAGATGGCAGGGGTTGATTTCGCTCCAGGTATTGACGATCGCGATCACCGGGCGCCCCGTGAAATCCTCCTGCCGGTAACCGAGCTGCTTCAGGCGGGAGCGATGTCCGAAGCCGCGCAGAGTGTCGGGACCGAACCAGCGAAAGCTGCGCAGATCTTCAGGCTTTCGCATCCGGCTCCGGGTTGGATTCGAGCATGATGGATTCCAGAACGCGGGTGATTTCTTCGAAAATATAGGTAGCCGAACGGTCTCCCGCGATTTGGAAATACCGGTCGCTGGGGTAATGGGCCACAACCGGACGCGTTACTTCCTCATACGTGCGCAGGCGTTCGCGAATCACGTCTTCCCGATCGTCCTTGCGCATCACGAGCGGCGCGCCGTCGTCATCGCAGCGATCCGCGACCCTGGGGCGTTTCGAGAGCACGTTGAACATCTGGCCGCACTGCGAGCAGTGGCGGCGGCTCACCATGCGGCCCACCAGGACATCGGCGGGCACGTCCAGATGAATGACGACGGGAGCCGGCAAGTTGCGCGAAGCGAGCAGTCGATCGAGATACTCCGCCTGCTCGACAGTCCGCGGGTATCCATCCAGCATGAAGCCGTTCCTGCAGTCCGGCTGCTGAATGCGTGAACAGAGGGCGGCGTTGATGAGGTCGTCGGGGACCAGTCCGCCGGCGGCGATGATGGATTGAGTTTCGCGCCCGAGCGGCGTGCCCGCGGCGATTTCGGCCCGCAGCATATCGCCGGTCGAGATGGCGGGAATCGTATTCCCGAGCCATTCGATCATGAGGCGGCCCTGCGTCCCTTTACCCGAGCCCGGCGGCCCAAACAGAAGGATAATCAAGGTTGATTGTAAGGCATATGGCTTTTTTCCAACAGTAGTCCTCGAAATAGACGAGAATAAGGTATGTCAGCTCAAAACGGAGACAAGGCCCGGTACGGCAGGTTGCGAAAGAAGAAGCTTGCGCGCCGCCTCCGCTGGCGCGAAATGCGAAAGTTGCTCTTGAAACCGCCCCCGCTGATCGCCGCCGCTATTTGATCCGGCATTCTTTCAAGTCTTGTGGGGCATGGCTTCCGCCTTGCCGCCGGGCTTCGGCCCGGCGTCGGGTATCGGAGCCGGATCTCAGCCGACGGGCAAAAACACGATCCTCCCGTGCCATTCCTCGATGGATGTTCTCGTCGCGAGCGTCTCAAGATCCTCTGCCATCTGGCCGATCCTAACGCGAAGCTGGTGCGCATAAACAATACCGCCGAAGTCCCCGCCTCGTGCACTTCATGGTAGATAATAACGTATGTGTTATCTTTGAGTAGTGCCTGTCGTTCGGGAATACCTCGACCCGGCAGGAAGAAGCCCGTTTGCCCGGTGGCTGCGCGCGCTGAACGTCCATGCTGCGGCCAAGGTGGCGACGGTGCTGGAACGTATGGCAGACGGGAACCTCTCCAACGTCAAATCGGTCGGTAGCGGTGTGCTGGAATACCGGATTGATT
>Ga0181521_10007111_pt1 | contig 11853 bp, 12 predicted proteins | sample PEATcosm2014_Bin_32_FD_119764 | JGI IMG/M metagenome (GOLD analysis project Ga0181521, IMG submission 119764) | Peatland microbial communities from MTU Mesocosm Facility, Houghton, MI, USA - PEATcosm2014_Bin02_60_metaG | ecosystem: Environmental > Terrestrial > Soil > Wetlands > Peat | place... | reverse complement strand
TATGCCCTGCCGTATCATTTGTATCGCCGCCATAAGATCCGCCGCTACGGATTCCATGGAACGTCGCACCGGTACGTGGCCTACCGCTACCGCACGCTGAAGAATATCGAGCGCGAACAGACCAACGTGATCACCCTGCATCTCGGCAACGGGTGTTCGTGCACGGCCATCCGCGGGGGCAAATCGGTGGACACTTCCATGGGGATGACTCCGCTGGAGGGTCTGGTAATGGGAACGCGGTCGGGCGACCTCGACCCCGCCATCCTCAGCCTTATCGCCGTCAAGGAAGGCATGTCGGCGCATGGCGTGGAGACCATGCTGCTGACGCAATCGGGGCTGCTGGGAATTTCCGGCCTGACCAACGATATGCGGATTCTTCAGGAGGAGCTGGAAGATCACGACGACAGGAGAGTGCGCCTGGCGATCGAGTTATTCAGCTACCGGGCGCGGAAATACATCGGCGCGATGCTGGCCGCGATGGGCGGCTCCGACGCGATTATTTTCACGGGAGGAATCGGCGAAAACTCGCCCGACATCCGGGCGCGCATCTGCCAGGGATTGGAATGGGCGGGTGTGCAACTGGATGCCGACCGCAATCGGCAGACCAAGGGTAAACCGGCGGAGATCGGCGTAGAGGGTTCGAAATTGCCTGTCTGGGTGATCCCGACGGACGAAGAGTTGCTCATTGCGCGCGATACGGTGCGGTGTGTGATGGGGCTGCCGCACCCGGCGTAGCGGGCGCCGGGCGTGATCGAATGGGTAAGAGGCCATCGCGACTGGAGGTTCGAGCTGACTGGTTGGCGAGTAGGCCGGCGGTCGCCGGCCAATCTGCGAGACGGGGACAATTCGCTCATGTGACTGCCCGCCAGCGGCGCTTTTCGAGATGAATCGCCCCAAGGAAGGTAGGAGACCAACCTCGTGCGACTCTCGAGTTCAGCCAGGGTTCAGCCACATCAAACCGGACGGCGGCCACTGGCGGGCGTTCGGTGCCGGAAGTCGGACCTCGGAGAGCGGTCATCTCGGCCATATCCTGCTCGCGAACCCCCATCTTCGAGTCTGCAATTAGATAGACTACAGGCATCTTATGAACGCTCGCTTTGATAGTGACGCGCTTGAAAGCCTCCGAGCCGACAAGCGCTCGCGTACTTTTTTCGCTTGGTTTCACCAATAACCGTCCGGCACGAGTTCCGAGGGCAATGGGGACATGCATCGAGCTACGCATTAGTAGGGGGCCGGCCAAGATTAGCTGGTGAACAGCGCGACTCGGGCCCGGTGCCCGTTACGTAGCTTCTCATCGCAGGTGTAGAGGACCGAATCGGTTGCTTCTGCCAAGGCGATGTACGTGGCATCGTAAGCGGTGAAATTATGCCGTAGTTCCCAGATACGGCTAATCAGTGGCGTGTGCGAGTACCGCTCAGCGGGCAACGCCGCGAGCCCCGCGAGGAACTGCCCGGTGCGGTGCGAGTCGATTCGTTGTCCGGCCACCAGTCTTCGAAGCGCACTCATGACTTCGACGTCGATCAAATGCGGAACAATTAGCGACTCATCACGCCTGTCAAGTTCCATCCTGATAGAATCGGCCAGGACACCGTTGGTGAGTAATTCGACGACCACCGAAGCGTCCAGAACGATCATCGTTCATCCCGCAATTCCCGGATTACCTGCGCGGCAGTACGCCTGGATGGAATTGGCTTCGCCTGGCTCGTACGTTCCAACCACTCCCGCATCGTCGGCCGCTCAGCGACACGCTCCAACTCCCTCTTAATGAAATCGGAAAGGCTCATGCCCTCGCGCGCCGCCCGCGACTTCAAGGTGCCATGCACAGACTCCGGGACATCCCGCACCTGTATCATCTTCGACATGTCTTAAGCATACAAACATGTGCTTCACATGTCAACGCCCTGCCATGCGGGAATACCTCTTGGAACTGATTTCTCGCATGACAGCAAACGACGATCGTTGCTTGAACTCCGAAGATTCAGTGGCATGGCATGCATACAGAGAGGCGGAGACGCTGTTAGACTCTTCCATGGTCAATGAGCTGGCTGAGTACGTCGGCAACGATTATTTTCACTGGAGGAATGGCGAAAACCCGCCAGGCACATTCCGCTCCTACCACGTACTACCGGCCGACACTGGCCCCTTACCCGATTGTCAACCGCGTCTTAGCCTGTTATCCTCACCGGAACACCTAAAGGAGGGCGTACGACTCCGATTGAACCGGTCGCGCGGAAGGAGCGCATCAATTCGCTGGACGCGCTGCGCGGGCTGGCGCTCTTGGGAATACTGCCGGCGAACGTGCTCATCTTCGGCCTGTATTTCGCGGCGGAGAACGATCCCACGGTGGCGGGAGGTGCGGCGGCTGGCTGGAATCTGGCCTATTGGGCGCTGTTCCGCATTCTGATCGCGGGCAAAATGCGCGCCCTGTTCTCCATGGCGTTTGGGGCGAGCACGATCCTGCTCACTTCGCGGGCCGAGGCACGAAGCGGGGCGAGCGCCGCCGATATCTACTACCGCAGGAATCTGTGGCTGCTCGTGATCGGCTTGGCCCACGCCTTTCTGCTGTTCTGGGGCGACATTCTGTACCCGTACGCGGTGTGCGCGCTGATTCTGTTTCCCTTCCGCAAACTGCCGGCCAGGAAGCTCATCGCCATCGGCGTATTGTTCATCGCCTTCAAGACGGGGTGGAGCGCTGTGGAAGCGTGGCGGCAGAGAGAGCGGCGGAACCTGGCCACGGCCGCCGACGCCGCCGAAAAAGCGGGCAGGAAACCGACCGAAGAGGAGCGCGCGGCGAAGCAGGCGCTGGCCGCGCAGCGAAAGCTGCGGAAGCCTTCGCAGGAAGATCTGGAGAAAGACGCCCGGCAGTGGCGCGCAGGACCGTGGGCGTTGATTGGCGCGCGGGCGAATGAACTCGCGACGTGGCAGGGCCTGCCGCTCTACGACCCCATGTTTGCGGACATCTGGAGCATGATGTTCATCGGGATGGGGCTGTTCAAAATGGGGGTGTTCAGCGCGGCCAGATCGTTCCGGTTTTACGCCTGGATGGCGGCGCTCGGGTTTCTACTTGGGATTCCGCTGAACTCCTATGACGCGTGGCTGGCGCTGCGCAGCCACTTCGACCGCCTGACCATTTTGTTCACCAACATGGCGTTCGATTTGGAGCGGCTGCCGATGGCGCTGGCTTACATGGCGGCGCTCATGATGCTGTGCCAGGCGGGGGCGCTCCGGTGGCTGACGGGCCGGCTGGCCGCCATTGGGCAGATGGCGCTGAGCAACTACATTCTGCAGTCCGTGGTGTGCTCGTTCGTATTCACGGGTTATGGGCTTGGCCTGTACGGAAGGCTGGAGCGGTATCAGTTGTACTACGTGGTGGCAGGCTGCTGGGCGGTGTCACTGGTGGCCAGCCCCATCTGGCTGCGGCATTACCAGTTCGGGCCGCTGGAGTGGTGCTGGCGGTCGCTGACTTACTGGAAGAGGCAGCCGATGCGAATTGGGCCGGCGATGGGTACGCCAGCGGCGAGGAAAGCGGCCGTGTGACGCGGATCTTCATGCATGGTACGGAATACTGGACGCGGAGCGCAATCGGCAGACCAAGGGAAAACCGGCGTAGAGGGCTCATGCTGCCCGTCTGTGTGACCCCGGCGGACGAAGAGCTTCTCACTGCGCGCGATACGGTGCGGCGCGTGATGCATCTGCCGCACGCGGCGTAGATGTCGGTGGAATCGGGGTGCATCTTGTCGTTTCAGCGGTGAGGTTAATACTTAGGACCGATTTGCCGGATCGTGTGCCGCCTTAAATACCAGCACGGAGTGTAGCCGAAGTGCGGCATAAGGGCGTCGATGCACGTCTCCATCACCGGAGTGCCGATTGAGTACTCTACCTGATTCCATTGGTTGACCGCGGCGTATATACGGTCGACTTTTATCTGTTCAACCGGCCGCCTTCGGAAGCGCGACCAGAAGTCGTCGGCGACATAAGTCAAGGCCGCCAGGCTCACTAGGACGAGGCATCCCCGCAGTGCCATTCTCCCGATAGTCCGCATCGTAGCTCTTTTCGACTATAGCGAAAGAAGGACCAGGCGGCTCGACCGCCTGGCGCAATGGAAGCGCGGCGCGTGATCCGGCCGGAGCCGGCAACATCTCGCAACAACGACTTCCGGCCGGCGGCCCCGGCGCCGATACATGCCTTTTGATCCCCATTCTTCCAGACCTGATATCATCGACCTCACACCATGTCGATCGCACGAAGAAGCCTTCTTCCGGTAGCGCTTGTTCTGATCGTCCTTGGCGCTCTCACATGGTTTTGGGCCAATCGTCAGAACGACACTGAGAGGCACTATAGCAAGCATGAGTTCCGCATACCGATGCGAGACGGCGTGAAGCTTTTCACCCAGGTGTACATTCCGAAAGACGCCAGCCGCTCATATCCATTCCTGATCATGCGGACGCCGTTCGGCGTGGCCCCGTATGGAGAGCTTCATTTTCAAGGGCGACTCGGTCCATCTGAGTCCCTCGACCGTTCCGGATACATCTTCGTCTTCCAGGACGTACGCGGACGATTCCAGTCTGAGGGTTCGTTCGTTGACATGCGGGCACATATCGAAGATCCGGCTTCGGGCCAGGCAGACGAGAGCACCGATACCCATGATTCCATCGATTGGTTGTTACGAAACATCCCGCGGAATAACGGGAGGGTGGGTATCTGGGGCCTCTCCTATCCGGGCTTCTACGCTGCTTCTTCTATCATCAACTCGCACCCTGCGATCAAGGCGGCCTCACCCGAAGCGCCGATGACCGACCTCTTCCGCGGAGATGACGCCTATCACAACGGCGCGTTTATGCTCGCCGAACAATTCCTGCTGTACTCCAATTACTTCCGGCTGCGTCCAAACGGTCTCGATTTACCGCCCTCGAATCCGGGTCACGCCTTCGACTACGGCACTGCCGACGGCTACGCGTTCTTCCTGCGGCACGGACCCGCTTTAGCCAGCCTTAAGGCTCTGATCCACAACCCACTCTTCGATGAAAACGTCGACCACGACACGTATGACGACTATTGGCGCGCTCGCAACAACTCCCCATACTTGAGGAATATTCACTGTCCAGTACTGGTGGTGGGCGGGTGGTTCGATGCGGAAGACCTGGCGGGAACTTTTCGAACTTTTGCGGCGATCAGCGAGCAGAACCCAACCACTCAAACCGCACTGGTGATGGGGCCGTGGACACACGGGGGATGGATACGCTCGCAAGGAAACGCGCTTGGGCCGATGGACTTTCAGACGCCGACGTCTGCGCACTTCCGCGAGATTGCATTTTCCTTCTTCGAGCACTACCTCAAAGGTGGGCCGACGGCAGAACTCCCAAGAGCTGTCGTTTTCCAAACTGGCGCCAACCGTTGGCTCAGTGAGAATGCCTGGCCACCGGTTCATGCGGTCGAGAGGTCGCTCTACCTGCGCGCCAACCGAAACCTGAGCTTCGAACCTCCACAAGCAGGCGAGCAACCGTATGACGAGTATGTGAGCGATCCGAAGTCCCCCGTGCCATACCTCGAGCACCCCCCGACAGATCTTGCCAGCGAATTCATGTATGGAGATCAGCGCTTCGCTGCGGCGCGGCCCGATGTTCTCACCTACATGAGCGAACCATTGCAGCAGGACTTGACGATCGCCGGTCCGGTATCGCCGCGCCTGGAGGTGTCAACGAGTGGTACGGATTCTGATTTTGATGTGAAGCTGATCGATATATATCCGGAGCAAGGCCGTGCTCGAGGATACCAACAGCTTGTGCGCGGGGAACCGATGCGGGCGAAATTCCGCAATTCCTGGTCTCAACCGGAGGCGATGACTCCGGGCAAGATCACGGCAGTCAGTTTTGAGATGCCTGACATCGACCACACCTTTCTGCGAGGCCACCGAGTCGGGGTGCAGATTCAGAGTTCGTGGTTTCCACTAACCGACCTCAACCCGCAGACGCTCGTTGACGCGGCCCGGGCGACGCCTGCGGATTTTGTGAAAGCTACCCAGCGCGTTTATCACGCGCCTCAGGCTGCATCGGAAATCCAGATTCTGGTACAACCCTGAGCCAGACTTATCAGCTCCTAAGCAGCCCCTCGAGCGTGCAATCGGGAAACGCACGGATGTGATTGTGCCAATTCCTAAACGGGTTTCGTAAGTTCCTGGCCGAAGTCGGCGCGGAGGGATCGAAGCCGCCGGTCTGGGTGATCACGACGGACGAAGAGTTGCTCATGGCGCGCGGTACCGCGTGGTGCGTGATGCATTTGCCGCACCCGGCTTAGCCCTACTTAGCAATCGCGATCCAAGTCTCATCCATCTTTTGGGCGGACGTCACCTGCAGTTTCACGCCATCCGCCGTCACCAATCGGATGAGCAGACTAAGCTCGGCGCCGCCGGAATAGGAAAGAGCTGCTTCCGCCATCGGAAAGCAGCCGTGGATAACCGCCTGCACGCTCCCTTCATCCACTTTCACGTCTGGCGGGAAATCCTTACTGGAAACGCCGTCCGCTTTTATCTCTCCCCGCAGATTCAAACAATCGCTCGAGCCTACTTTGCCCTTGCCGACAAGTGAAGTTGTCCCGTTTAAGTGCCCCTCGGCTATGATCAACCCGTTTTCCGCTAGGCTCTTCATGCCCTTCGCGGCATCGATCGGCCAGCTCTCGCCGATCCGCCTCGGAGTTCTGCTGCCGAATACGTCGTCGTCCGAAACGTCGTTGGGCTTGTGCGCGGAGTAGACTACCGCGAAAGCGTCCTGGACCGCCTGATCCACCGGGCCGTCCTTGAGGGAGAATGGCCGTTCCAGGCTGCCATCCGCCAGGATAATGGTTCCCGGTTTGACCAGGTCCACAGTTTCTCCGTTGGCGGTCTTCGATAGACTCTTTACCGTAAACGCAACCTTAAAGGGCTGCCCGCTCCGGTCCACCTCGATTACTTCGGCACGCCCTTGAAAGCTGACCTGATAATCCTCCGCATTTGCCAACCGATTGTCCGCCGAAGTCTTCAGTAGCTTCGACCCGGAGGCCGTGACTGCATATAGTTGCCCGACTGGAACTGGCGTTTCCATGTGTATCGGATAAGTCTGGGCGTTCGCCGGCGCGGCCGCTACGAGAGCCAGAAGCAGCGGACTCGCTCCCGAATAGTGCTTTTTTCGCATAAGACTTCAGAGTAAGTAGCTGTCTAACGTCTGAAATTGACTTCGATGGTCGCTTCCACGGTGACCGGCTGGTCGCCTTTGTAACCGGGTTTGAACTTCCACTTTTTCACGCACTCGACGGCCTTTTCGTCCAACCCGAGACCGAGCGGCTTGGTTACACGGATGTTGGTAGCCCGCCCGTTGGCATCGATCTGCACGGAAAGCATGACAGTTCCCTGCAGGTGCGCTTTGATCGCCTCGTCGGTGTACTCAGGCTTTACCATACGGATGAGAACCGGCGCCGATACCGATCTCCCGACGCGGAAAACCGCCGTCGGGGATGTCTTCTCCAACTGGATTCTGCCAACCTGATCTCCGACAGTCGCCTCTCCGGTCATGCGGGTTTCCGTCACGACGAGACGAAAGCGCATGGTGTCACCTTCGCTATCGTGCAACTCGAATTCGAGTTGGTCCGCTTTTAGAGTTGGTTTCTCGATGGACACATTCGGCGTTGCGCCTTCTACGTTCAGCGTGCCCGATATCCGATCTTCGCTTTGAGTCAGCGTCAAATACAGCGGGATTTTGTTGCCGCCTCGTTCCAGTAGGCCGGACCAACTGCCCGACAAATCGACGGCGGGAAAGGCTCCGGTCGAGGTCAGCAGAAGACAAAGGATCGTCTTGACCATGTGGAGGCTCCAGTGCGAGTTTACCACCCGGTGTGCACTTACGGAACCGGCCCGCTCCGCTCTTACCCCTTCAAATAGTCATTGAACCAGTCGATGGTCCGCTGCCAGGCGAGCTTCGCCGCCGCCTCGTCGTAACGGGGGGTGGTGTCGTTGTGGAAGCCGTGATTGGCGCCCTCATAGACGTATCCTTTGTAAGTGACGTGGTCGGCCTTTAATGCTTCCTCGTACGCCGGCCATCCCGCGGTGATCCGCTGATCGAGCGAGGCGTAGTGCAGCAGCATCGCCGCTTTGATCTTGGCGACGTCCTCGGCTTTCGGCTGCGTGCCATAGAAAGCCACCCCGGCGCTTAGTTGGTTGCCCAGCCGTACCGCCAACGTATTGACGATTCCGCCGCCGAAACAGAAGCCGACAACGCCGATTTTTCCGGTGCAATCGGGCCGCGCCTTCAGCCATAACGTTGCCGCCTCGAAATCCGCGGTCATCTTGGTGCGATCGACCTTGGCGAATGCCGCGCCCCCAGCCTCGTCCGTCCCCGGAAAGCCGCCCACGCTCGTCAGCCCGTCGGGAGCCAGCGCCATAAAGCCGGCCGCGCCCAATCGCCGCGCCACATCCTCGATATACGGCGTCAGTCCGCGATTCTCGTGCACCACCAGCACTCCCGGCAATTTCCCGTTGGCGTTGGCCGGCCGCACCAGCGGTCCCTTGATTTCGCCGTTCCCCTGCGGCGACGGTACGGTCACGACGTCGATCTGGATCCGCTTGTCGTCCTTCGGCACCTGCTGCGCCCAGGCATAATTCGGACGGAGGGCCTCCAGAATGCCCATTGCCGTCAGCCCGCCCACCGTGAATTTCTGCGCGCCATCCAGAAACGCGCGGCGATTGATATCGCCATGAATGTACTTGTCGAACAGGTTCAGCAGCTCCTGCGGAAAATCCTTGGCCTTCATCCGTTCCATGTGTTCTCCCCTCGCACGGGCAACGATATCACAGCGGGCCGTTTTGCGCATTCCGCCGCTGTCCGAAAGATCTTCAGAATTGTGAACTCCCGGACGAGTCGTTGAGTTAGACTAAACCCGTGACGAGGGATGAAGTCCACGCCCGCATTTGCGAGCTGGGCATTGTACCGGCCATCCGCGTGACCAGCGCCGACGACGCGCTATTCGCGGCCGAATCCGTTTCCCGCAGTGGAATACCGATTGTTGAACTCACTATGACTGTTCCCGGGGCCCTGGACGTTGCCGGCCTGCTCTTGCGCACGCGGCCGGAAATGATTGTGGGCGCCGGCACCGTGCTCGATGCCGTCACCGCGGAGCGCTGCGTGGACGCGGGCGTCCATTTCCTCACCAGCCCGGGCCTGGTGATGCCCGTGATGGAAGCGGCAGCCAGACACGGCATCCTGGCGATGCCGGGCGCGCTGACACCCACCGAAATCTGCGCGGCGCGCCATGCCGGCGCCGATTTCGTCAAGTTATTTCCATGCTCGGCGGTTGGCGGACCCTCGTATGTCCGCGGTATGCGCGGGCCGTTTCCGGATATTCCGCTGCTCGCCGCCGGCGGAGTCAATCAGCATACGGCGGCAGATCACATTCTGGCTGGCGCAGCTGCCCTGGGAATCGGAGTCGAGCTGATTCCCCGCGCCGCCATTCACGAACGCAATCGCGATTGGATCAACGAGCTCACCCATCGCTTCCTGGCTATCGTGAAGACCGCCCGCGCGAGGCTCGCCCAAGCGGCGCACTAGTGGGGCAGCCTTTCAGGCTGTGCCCGGAGGGCCCCCATCGCTTTCCAGCGAGTCCAGCCGGCTGAAAGCCGGCTGCAGCCAGGATTGGCTGCCCCACAGCCGGGTATGATGGCATTCATGATGATGCGCGTGTTCGCCGACGCGAACCTGGAAATTTTCTGGCGGCCGCTTACATTCATCCGCCGCTGCTCGATCTGACCGAAATTCAGGGCGCGTACGACTTCCAGCTCTACTGGACGCCGCGCGGCCAACTACAGAACGCGAGCGGCCGCGTCAGCGATGCCGCTAGCACTCCGGTCGACGAAGTCACGCTCTTCGAGGCGGTGGACAAGCAGCTCGGTCTCAAAATCGAGGAACAGAAACACTCCGCGCCCGTCCTGGTGATCGATCGGGTGGATCGCACTCCCATCGAAAAATGAAGCTCGGAGCGCGTTACCCGCGTTCTTTCTCCGCGAGCAGCTTCAGGAACGACTCGGCTTCCGGGTAGCCCGGCCGTAGTTCCAGCGCCCGCTCGAAATCGGCGCGCGCCTTGGGAAAATCCGGCCGGTACAGCAGGTGATACACGCCCACGAACAGGTGGGCCCGCGCGTCGTTCGGCCGCACGCGCGCGATCTGTTCGGCAATGGCGGCCGCTTCGTCGAACATCTCGAGTTGGTGATACTCCGCGGCCAGAAAATCGAGCCGCGAATCGTCGGCGGGGTCGGCGGCGATCTCCTCTTTGAGGATCTGGATGTACCAGAGGTTCTTACGCCGCCGCGTCTCCGGGTCCGCGCGAAAGCGGTGATCGATGCGGATGCCGGTCTGAATCAGTTTTCCGCCTTGCGCCAGGATCGAGGCATCCACTGTCTCATGCACGCGTCCGCGGTAGCGGATTCCCGGCCGGTTCGGAAACAGCCGCACGACGTAATCGGTGAAGGGCTCGCCGCCTTCCGCGGACCGGTTCACGCGCTCCAGAAAATACCCCGCGTTGCGGCCCTCCGCGACGAGTTTTTCGATGGCCTCCGCGCCGCCCGCGGCCAGCGTCTCATCCGCGTCCAGCATCAGGATCCACTCGCCGCGCGCGCGCGCAATGGCGCAGTTCCGGGCCGCCGCGAAATCCACGAAGCCGAAATCGAACGGCACCACCTCCGCGCCGCATCCGGCGCCAATCGCCGGAGTGCGATCGGTGGACCCAGTGTCGATCACGATCATCTCGCCCGCAAGGGCGCGCACCGAGTCGAGACACGTGGCGAGCTCGCGCTCTTCGTTCCGGGCGATCATGCAGAAGCTAGTCACACCGTCGATGATAGCTTACCGATCAGGCGTGCTTTCGAGCCTTCATGCGCGGCATCGCCGCTGCCAGGATGCCCAGACCCACCATGCCCAAAGTTGCCGGCTCGGGTGTCTGGGTGAAGTCTCCTGTGGTCGTGTCGCTCACCGTTTGATTCATGGCGTTGGTCCCGATATCGACCAGCAGGAACGGGCTCATGGGATCGCTCCCTCGGGTCGACTCCGGCGCTGCCCGCGGTATGGGGACCAAAAGTGTGGACTCGCACGAAGGCACCGCTCCCTCGCGGTCGTACCGCATTCTCAACTGCAAGCGTGCTTACGACAGCGGGTCGTGGACCGGTCGGTCCTCAAGATGATCCGGATGTGGCTGGAGGCGCCGGTAGTGGAGGAAGATAAGGGGCAGGGCGGGGGTAGTCAATGGAGCCGGCCGGAGAAGGGGACGCCACAGGGTGGGGTAGCCTCACCGCTGCTAGCCAACCTGTATCTGCACTGGTTCGACGCCTTGTTTCATGGTCCGCAAGGGCCGGCTCGAAGGGCCGATGCCAAACTGGTGCGCTATGCCGACGATTTTGTGGTGATGGCGAAACAGATGGAAGCGGAGACCATCGAGTTCATCGAGTCGCGACTGGAAGGCAAATTCCAGTTGGAGATCAACCGGGACAAGACGCGAGTGGTGGATCTGAGGGAGGAAGGGGAGAGTCTGAACTTTCTGGGCTACACGTTTCGGTACGACCGCGATTTGAAAGGACGCGCTCGGAAATACCTGAATGTGTTCCCGTCGAAGAGGGCGGTCCAACGGGAGAAGAGGAAGCTGCACGAAATGACGGATAGTCATCAGTGTTTCAAGCCGATTCCGGTCCTGATTGGAGAGCTGAATCGGCATCTGAAAGGATGGGCCAACTACTTTTCCATTGGATACCCCACCAGCGCTTACTCGGAGATCGAGCGCCACGTCCAGGAACGTCTGATCCAACATTTGCAACGGCGCAGCCAGCGGCCGTACCGGCCTCCC
>Ga0181521_10007108_pt1 | contig 11855 bp, 9 predicted proteins | sample PEATcosm2014_Bin_32_FD_119764 | JGI IMG/M metagenome (GOLD analysis project Ga0181521, IMG submission 119764) | Peatland microbial communities from MTU Mesocosm Facility, Houghton, MI, USA - PEATcosm2014_Bin02_60_metaG | ecosystem: Environmental > Terrestrial > Soil > Wetlands > Peat | place... | reverse complement strand
TCTGCTCCGTTTCTGCCCTTGTAATTGGGGCACCCGGAAGCGAGTGGATACTGCTCCCAAAGCAAGCGGCTGCTTTTTGGGAAGGACACAAGAAATCTTGGGCGCTGTTTCACAAGATTTGTTGGGAGGAACCGGAAAAGCAGAAGACGCGAAGCTGCAGGGCGCAGGAATTATCCCGAAGCAGTGCCCAATGGAGAGGGTAGGAACGGAAGTAATGCCCTGAAACAAGCTCCATCGGTGCCAACGAGGACCGGAGCCACAGGAAAAAAGAAAGACAAGTCGCGCGGGCTTCCTTGCCGCTGGCGAAAGAGGTGCCAAAAAGAATGGGCTGAATACGTAGCCGCGGGATGTGGGGAGCAGCGGCTGATGCGGAGAGGCACTGTGGATGAACTGGTGAGACCAAGAAAAGGTACCGCAAAGGCAAGAGTAAGAAAGCGAGGGCTCAAGACGGTAACCAAAGGGCATCAAAGCACTCGGACGGTGCTAAGGATTCGCGCCGCTCGGCGCCGGAGGAGAAGCTACCAATCCGTTTGGCGAATGCGAACGTCCATGAGGATGGCGTAGATGAAGGATGAACCACGCAGATCTTGAAGCTCCGCCGTATTCCCGAGCGGAACAAGGGCAAGGGCCTTTTCAAAGTGCGCTTTCGGTATTTGTTGATTCGTCCGGTCAGGAAGCACGTGCCCTGCCACAACTGCGTATCGAAATGTAGCCCCTTTAATCAGATGAAATTCTGCCCCAGCATTCTTCTCGATTCGATCCCAAACCGGAGCTATCCCAGCAGCGATCACAAGTCACCCCCCGTCGTGGGATGGAAGGACTAGACGCCGGAAGAACTCTTCAGCCTGATCGCAACGGAAATTCTTCAGTTCCTTGTAAGCTTCGATCACTTTTGCCCGCTCTCCCTTGAGGGCATAGAAACCACCGAGACGAAACCGGGCCTCGCAGTAGTCAGGTTTCAGGGCGACAGCCTGTTCGTAAGCATGTATTGTTTGATCGAGCTGCCGCAATCGCCCGTAGGTCAAACCCAAGGTATACCAGTACACGGCACTGTCTGGCTGCAAGCGCACAGCTTCTTCAAATGCCTTAGCTTCTTCCGCGTCCTTGCCTAATTCCTCATACGCAAGGCCAAGTCCCGCCCAAGCACCAGGAAAATCCGGTTGAATGCGTACTGCCTGTTGAAACGCATTTAGTGCCTGGTCTGGCTTCTTTAACGAGAGAAATTCATGTCCTGCCAAAGTCCACACAAGAGCCTGAAAGACTGGATCTTGAGCCTCGAGGCGCCGGGCTTTTTCAAAGGGATGAGAACCCAACGAGGCTAGCAGCTCGGCTGGAAGAGCGAAATTCAAATTCTGGCCTTCTTTCACAAAGAATGTCGTGATTCCTAGCAATCGCCCGCTGGAGTCAAACAGTCCACCTCCGCTCGAACCTTTGGAAATTGCCGCTGTAGTTTGGATGACTCGACTGTGATCGAAATCTCGAATTCCCGAAACCAGTCCATCAGACAACGTCACCTCAAGACCCTGCGGAGTCCCAATGGCGAAGACTCGTTCACCTACTTCCAGAGTCGAACTTTCCCGCACTGGAATGCCTCTGACTCGGAGTCCTTCGACCTCCAGTTCGCAAAGGTCGTGCTCGCGATCGGCGTACTTAACTGTAGCTGCCCACGATTTATCACCCTGCTTTACGCGCCAGGAATAGCCTTCGTCAATGACGTGAACATTGGTGACGACTTTGCTCGACGCCACAGCTACCCCACTTCCAAAAGCGATGACTGATCCGTCTTTCGCATTGGCTTCCACCGTGAACACGGAAGGAGAGAGGAGCTTGAAAAGCTCTTTCGGCAGAAGTTGCTCAGAGTGGTCTCCTCGCTTCTCAGCGGTTGTAGCACCCAAATCCTGGGCCACCATGGCAGGCGCATAAAAAAGGCCAGACAATGCAAGAAGAGCAAGGAGCATATTGCTTCTGAACGATCTTGCGGCGAGGATACTCATTCAGTTGGCATGTTAGGGGTCGTGAAAACGCAAGTCAACACCAGCCCGGAGCACACCCTGCTCAATTGTGGTAATTGCCGCGAGGATCTACACGCCGGGGCGCGGCAATTTCGAAGCGGCAAAACCAGGAGAGCAAGCGAAGGCAAAGCTTACGGATGAAGAAAATTGACTGAGCGACCGTGCGAGGTACAATATCACTCAGTTTGATAACCTACATGCCTCACGAACCCGTCCGGACAGTAAAGCCTGAGGAAGAAGAGCTAAAGAGGAAGCATGCCGAGTTGTCCGAACTCGAATCGAAACTGGCTGACCGAGAATTATTTCTTACGAATTTACGTTCTGAACTCTCAGCCTTCGAGAGAAAGTATGTGCGGGTTGTTGGACAGCGCTATGCGGAGCTGGATGACATAGAAGCTAGAATCGCAGAGCAATTTGCGCGCACTCACCCACAGGACCGGCGCGCGCATGATTTCGCGACAGCGGCGCGGTCGCAAGCCCAGGCTTCCAAGGCCAATGTGGAAGATAATCTAGCGCTCAAGTCCACAGATTCAGTCCCGCCACGTTCACAGACACTAAAAAATCTCTATCGCGAAGTGGCCAAACGAATACACCCAGATTTGGCTACGGATAGTGAAGATCGCCTGAGACGGCAAAAGCTGATGGCAGAAGCGAATCGGGCCTTCGAAGCGGGCGACGAGGAGCGACTCAGGAAAATCCTCGAGGAGTATGAATCGAGCCCTGAGGCTGTCAAGGGTGAAGGTGCGGCTGCGGATTTGGTGCGAGTTATTCGGAAGATCGCTCAGGTGAATAGGCGATTGGACGAAATTCAGAAAGAAGTTGCCGAACTCGAACAGTCCGAATTGTTCGAGTTGAAGGGCAAGGTAGATCAGGCCACCACAGAGGGTCGAGACCTCTTGAGGGAAATGGCTAAAGACTTGGACGCGCAGATTGCCGTATCGCGAGAACGGCTGAAAAGCCTTTCTTCAAAGTAGACGAACCGATGAATGAAAAAGAGAAAAATGAAGAAATCGCAGATATTACCGTCACCGATTCGCATGCAATTACCACTAGGTCTGCTTCCTTCGTAAGGCGCGCTCTAGTTGGCCTGTCTAGTGCGGATATGGCGAGGGTTATCGAAGCGGGTAAGGCACTAACATCATCGTTCAAAGACGTCGTGGGTGTTCTCAAGGAGAAGGTTGGGGAGCTATTTCCAGCATGTAGTACATGGTCGCTCCTGCTGGCAGGCGAGAAAGAACCAGACCTGTATTTCCGCATTGTGGGGGGAAAGGACACGCATTTGGAGGTTGGGCGTGAATCAGCGGACGCACTGAGGGAGATACGAATCAAGCTTGGTCAGGGGATCGCTGGATGGGTGGCACAGAGATGCGAGGCGGTGGTAGTACCGGACGTAAGGGTGGACTCGCGATTTCTCGCTGCTGTGGACGTATGCCCAGAAATGGAAGTCCGATCTATTGTGGCGGTGCCCTTGCGGTTTCCAGAATCGCCGCCAGGTCTCCGAACGCTATGCATGGGCGTGATTGAGCTAATCAACTGCGTCGGCTCCGGAGGGTTTTCCCAAACAGACCTTTCTGTGCTTCAGACGCTGGCTGATTTCGCGGCCATTGGAATCAAGAACGCCTGCATTTTTTCCGAAGAGCAGGAGAAGACGCGACACCTTACTCTAATACGGAATATATCAAGCCACGCCATCTCCACCCTTTATCCAGACGAATTGCTCGCCGGGTTCACCGAGCAGCTCGAAAACGAACTCACTTACGACCATATCGGCATCGCGATTCTTGATTACACCACGCGCGAGCTGCACATCCAGGCCGAAGGCGGCAAGCGGCGCGGCGCGGTGGGACTCCGCCTCCCCCTCGACACCTGCCTCATCGGCCAAGTCGCACGCACCGGCAAGACCGCCATCTTCCGTTCCCTCCCCAGCTCCCTGAACGGCCCCAAGCCCGTTCTTGCTGATTCCCTTACCGCCATGGCTCTGCCGATCTATTACGCCGATTTCTTGCAGGGCGTCCTCTATGTGGAATCCATTGACCGCATCGAATTCTCCGAGGAAGAGTCGCTCCTCCTCCGCACCATCGCGGACCTCATCGGGGGAGCTCTCCATAATGCGCTCTCTTTCCAGAAAGCGATGGATTTCGCCATCACCGACGGCCTCACCGGTGTCAAGACGCGTCGCTTCTTCATGGAAGCTCTTGCCTCCGAATCGAAGCGTTCGACGCGCGCGAACAGGCCATTCTCCCTGGTAGCCTTAAACATTGAGGATTTCGCAGGCCTATCGGGATCGCTCAGTTGGAAAACGTTTAATCGGCTATTCCTCGAAATCGGCCATGAAATTGAGACCATCTGTCGACGTTCTGATGTTGTCAGTCACTACGGCGACGGCGAGTTTGTACTAATTTTCCCAGAAACGTCAAAAGAAGAAGCCTGCCGCATAGCACAGATGCTTCATACAGCGATTAAGGAGAAGATATGGTTAGCGGAGGACTCCCATCACCCGCGCCTGACCGCTAGCGTAGGGGTTGCTGCTTACCCTGACGATGGCGACAACGCTGTAGAAGTGTGGACGCGCATGCACGATGCTTTGGCCCTTCTTAAGAATTCCACGCGCGGCGGAGTTGCTGCCGCGAAAATCGGAGTCTTATCGCCTCTTTAGATTGGCGTCTTCCTGCAATCGAGGAATGAAGTGAAAAACGATGACATGAAAAGGGATTCTGCCGCCATCGTCACTGGCAGCAGCAAGGCGCTAGCTCAGAGGTCGGCCACGCTTGTGAGACGCGGACTGCGCCAGTTATCTAGCTCGAATGTAGAAACCTTCGTGGAACTGGGTAAGGCCTTAACGTCTTCGTTGCAGCTTGATCAGGCGCTGCGCGTCATCATGGACAAAATGGAGGAGTTGTTGCGGCCGCCAGCCTGGTACCTACTGCTGCTGGACGAATCAAAGGAAGAGCTCTATTTTGAGCTCGCGGTTGGGAAGGAATCGCAAAGATTGAAGGATGTGCGCGTTAAGTTGGGACAGGGTATTGCGGGATGGGTTGCAAAAAATGGTGAAGCTGTGGTCGCTTCGGACGCACGAAAAGACCCACGATTTCTGCAGGAAGTGGACGGATGGCCCGAAATGGAAACACAGACCATTGTAGCCGTCCCGGTTCGGTTTGGAGACCGATGCCTTGGCGTAATTGGACTGGTCAACACTTTTGGCCCTGAGGGATTCTTGCAGGCGGATCTGTCCTTGCTCCATGCGTTTGCCGACTTTTCCGCTATCGCATTGGAGAACGCACGGCACGTCAAATCCATACATAAATTGACCATCACCGATGAGCAGACGGGGCTGTACAACGCCCGACACCTAGGCTTTATTCTTGATACAGAGGTGTACCGCTCGCAGCGATACGGCTATGAGTTCTCGATCCTATTTGTAGACCTAGATAATTTGAAGGATTTGAAGGAATCTTTAAGCTACGTGCATTTCAGCCGACTTCTGAATGAGTTGGGGCAGCGGTTTAAGGATGCATTAAGACTAATTGACTTTGCTTTTTACTACGGCGACGGAGAGTTTGTGTTGATCCTTCCTCAAACATCAAAGGAAGGTGGACGCCTCATAGCAAGGCGCCTTCACAAGCTTTTCAAAGGGACTTCATGGCTCCAGGCTGAGGGCCAGAACGTGAGTCTCCCCGCGAAAATAGCAGTAGGTGCATATCCTGACGACGGGAATACAAAAGCCGATCTGCTTCACGCCATAGATGAGGCTATGTATCTTCTAAAGAAATCCTCGGCTGACGGCGTTGCTGCGGCCAATTCCGGAATCTCATCTTCCCTTTAGAAACAGCCAAGCTTGGCTACAGCTTCACAAGCGCGCTCTGTACTGGTGAAACGCTAACGGAGCACGTGGGAGCGGGAGGCCGGTTTGCACCGGCCTCCCGCAAAGATATTTAATCAGTTGGCATGATTGCCGCGAGAATCTCGGAACTGGCGAGCTGAACATGCTCCAGTGATTCCGCCAGCGTTGCTTTATCGCCGGAATAGAGTTGGATGTAATCGGCGGAACTTTGCGCTTTGACCCCGACAGCTTCACAGACGACGAATGCAACAGCTTCCGCCTCTGTCTCACGGACTCGCTTCGTTGTCTCGGCGCGACGCTCCTGCATGTGTAAGAGGCTGTGCGCCGCTTCGTGGGCCAATGTGGCGTACTCCTCCGCCGCGGACTGGCCCGGAAGGAGCACGATCTTTCCAGGCGAGCATTGCCCCTGCGCGGGATAAATGGTGTCTGAGTATTCGAGTTGAATACCGCGTTCTGCGATGAATTGTTTCAACTTTTCTGCGTACCCAGCCGGGTCGCCCTGTGCAGAGCTAAGCTCAGAAAGCGGCTTTCCTTCAGTGTCCATCTGATCGAAGACATAAACCGCACGAAAGTACACAGCGGCTTTGCTCTGATCATCTTCGGAAGTGGCTTCTTCCTTGCTTTTGCGAAGCACTACTGGCGCAAGGATCATGATTCCCTTCGCGCCTTTCTTGACGTTTCTGCCAAGCTGCTTCCAAGTATGGAAGCCAGCTACGCGAGTCGCGTCCGGCCTTTGCGATACGATGAGAATGAGGTTATGCAACGAATAGCGATGGAACCTTGCCATCGCTGCAAGATAATTTCTCAACGTCTCACTGTGGCCCCTTTCCAGAGCCTCGCTGAGCTGTTCGATGGCTTTGCTGGCGATTTGTTTTGCTTGCTCGACTTTCATGGTTGTCCTCCTGTTTCGGGGAGTTCTTGCTCCCTTCACCCGAGCCAGAGGGAGCAACGACCCGAAACGGGGACAGAAGCGCAGAGATGCCTGCGTCCAGGTCGGAGCGAGTGGCAGGCTGAGTGACACGGATTTTTTGTGGCGCGAAAGATGCTAGTGGAGACCGAAGGCGTAAAGGTTTACATGCCGGGACGCGGCAATTTCGAAGCGACAAAGACTGGAGAGCACGCATTACGTCGTCGGCCGAGATAAGCTGAAACCTTAGCCATGAGCGCAAAGGCGGGAGGCGCAAAACTGGCGGGCGCGGTGATTGGCCCAAGCGGTGCGGCGGAAATGCGCATAGAAAAAACACTCAACTACTGAGTGTCCCGGGCATTCCAAAAGGGAGGCCCGCAAAGGGTCCGACTGCCCATAACGCTTCCTTGTGCGTTAAGATAACCAGTGGGCGGTCTGAAATGCGACCGTGTCCTCTCTTCTATATTTAAATGATTAATTATGCTGCTGCGATTCTAGTGTGGGACACAAATGCGATGGACACGGTTGTGCGCGGTATCGTGCACAAAATTAACAACACAGGCGCTCCTGGGTCTGCTCCCAATAGAGAAGAAGAGTTCTTAGCAACGTTCGAGGCTGTGTTTGACGGGGTGACGAATCACCTTAACTGCGTTAATCACACGTCTGACCGTGTTTTCATCGATGAGGTTAACCCCGAACTGCCAGGCTGCCAACTCCGAAACGGAAAGCCCCTCGTTGAAGAGTACTGTGGGAAACACGGCTTTACTGGTCGTTGGTCCACGAGTATTGAGCAGAGAATACCCTGTGAGGATGCAACTGACGGCGAAATCGATGACGTACGGCATCTAATGTTAGAGGACCATGGAAGGAAAGATGCTAGTCTGATTGTCGCAGCAGTGAAATTAAGTAACGCAGCTAATGCGCAAACTGTAATCATAACGGACGACACTGGTCTTGCCGAGGACATTATTAATCTGCCGAAAAGACATGAGGTTGTTCAGATGGGCGGTACGGAATATTCGACTAGCCGTATCACGACGTCGCTGTCCATACAATTCTTAAGGGAACTTCATCTTTCATGCGGAATAGACAATGAAACGTGGCAACACATCATGCTTTCATTCAAGCAACACCACAACGGAAGGCACGCTGCTGCTGCACGGAGCCACGAAAGGCATGTCATAGAGTTTTTTCAGAACTTTCATAGCGACTGTGAGGAAAAGGCGCGGAGAGCCACAACGCGGGAACTAGCACAGGCCCTTGGAGAAAACAATGGGTGAAAGAGAAAACCGCCCCGACCTGATAAAGGAGTACTTGGATCGTCTGAAAGTTCAAGACAAGTCCGCGACCGTAGAAGAGTATTCGCACAGGCTTACACATTTATCAGCTGTGCGGTCGATTTTAGCGGAACTCGCCAGAAAGGGATTTGCGGTTGCAGAGGGGCCATCCTTCATCGATGCTGCCGGAGAAATCCCCAATGTGCGCTCGCTAGCGCCTCCAGACTACGTTGTGCTTCGAGAAGACGTGCTCCTGTACATGTACCTTAGCGTCGACGAGAAGCGCGAAATCTCAACAGACTTTGCAAAGGGCATTTGGGAGGCGTTGCGGGACAATTCTAGCTTGTCCGCAGTTGTGGTCGCTTGGCCCGGACCAGAATACCCGAGTATCTGCATCGATAGTTTTACTGTGAGAAATTACTTGGAACGGAAGGGGCCAATAGATCTTAGCGTCGAAGATGCGAGTCCTTTGATAACAACGATAGAGCGCTTTTACTCCGCGCAATTCGTTGATTGGGATATACCTTTCGGGCTAGGTTCGACTGTTCAGACAAATCGAGTCCGCGGGGTCACTGACCAACTGTTTCAGAATCTGGTGAATGCTTTCGAAGCAGAGAAGGCTCGTGCTCTTGGCGTCCCAGAGAAAATAGAAGCACAGAAACGCGTTTCACCCGAGGACGTGGCGAGGCTAAGAGACAAGCTTTCGGAAATACTGCTGCACGAAAAATTGACTCGCTCCGATTTTCAGGAATTACGGGAATATATTCAGTCGATGGTCAAGGATTGATCAACGTGCTGGAACAGCTGCATATCTCCAATTGGAAGGCCTATCAAGACAGGACCATCCATTTCTCCCATGGACTCAACTTGTTCGTCGGTCCTAATGGTAGTGGAAAAACGACAATTCTGGATGCAATTGCGCTCGGTCTCAGCGGAAACATTTCTAGCGCTGATTTTAAGGGGTTAGTAAGAGATCCAACCCTTGAGTCGTCTATCAGGGTTAGATTGAGCCTTCTGGGAACCAAGATTTCAGTATCCAGATCGTTTACTCGCGACAGGATCACGGGGAGTGAATTGTCTATTGCACCTGGTCCGGCTCGTACACTGAGTTGGGAAGCGCTGAATCGCGAAATTGCTTCTCAGCTGAAAATCGACCCCGTCTTTTTCTCAAGAATCATCTATATGGCCGAAGGCGAGGTCTATGAATACGCAAAAAATCCACCTTCTGAGGCTGTGGACAATGCTGTCCAGAGCGCTTTCGGCATCGAAAACCTCCGACTTCTCTCGGACGAAGTCGAAAGCATCCAAAAATCTTTCGAAAAATCAAGCCAGTCCTTGAGAACCGACTTAGCCAAGGTGCCATCCATTGCGTCGGAGCCAGGCCAGAATTTGGAGTTACTTCGGAAGGAGTTCGAAAGTCATAAGCGTAAATTGGCCGAGGCTCAACGTGAATACGCTGCGCTCAGATCTGGCACTGAGACTCATCGGGTCCGTCTGACTGAACTCAAACGAATCAGAACTGAAGTGGCCCTTCTTGGCAACGACGCTGAGAGTCTCGGCCTCCAGTTTTCTCCCACTGTGGGATTCGGGGGCGACCTAAATACCCTGGCCAACCAAGCTGTCCAAAGAGTCCAAGAACTGGAGAGGCGTTCGCAGTCAGCGTCCGTCGAATTGGGCGAGTTGCAGAGCCGTGAAAAGTACTTCGTGGGGATTCTGGATCTTCTTAAATCAGTGTCGCAAGGGACTGAGGGTGGACGCGCTACTTGTCCCGTCTGTCAACGCCCCATAGGTCGGGAGCTAGGAGCAAGTTTGATGGAATCGACCCAGTCAGCTCTCGATTCTGTGCGCGTAGCTTTAAGGAAGGGCGAGATTGACCTAGAAAGCACTCATGCGCAGCTACAACGTGCCCGTGCAGCCTCACAAAGGTTGCAGTATGTTTCGGCTCAGTTTTCTAGACTGACTAGTTTGGAAGAGTCTGGCGAGCTCCCGTTAGATTGGGCAAATTTCGACGGATACATAGGTATTCAGGAAAAGCATTTGCAGGACAGTGAAAAGCAATTGTCTGAGTTGAAGAAATCAGTCGATTCTTTAGCGCAAACGGTCGAGACCGAAAAGCTGGCTATCGCCCGATTAGAGGGCGCTTCCGGCGCGGCCGGCATACAGAGTGCGGTTCGAGACCGCTTGGTTGAAAGCTACAAGGGGTTGATTCTATCCTCGGCTCTCCACTCCGCCTTGCAAGGATCGATCCGCAATCTCCGAGACATTGGTTTGGGTCCCTTCTACCAGGCGCTGGGCCAGCTCTGGAGGAAGTGCCGTCCAGAACATGACGGGGAAATCGTGTTTGATAGCAACGGAAAACTGACGATACATCTCGGTTCTACGCAGCTCGGATTTTCTCAATTGAGCGGAGGAGAGAAGACGGTACTGTTGATTTTGGCGCGAGTCCTGATTTGTTCCATGTTTTCTGCGGTTGATTTCATGATGATTGATGAGCCTTTGGAGCATCTGGATTCGCGAAACAGGCGATCTGTCCTAAATTTCCTGGTAGCTGCTACTCGCCGTGGCTTAATCAAGCAGGCGGTAGTCACGACGTTTGAAGAGAGTCTTGTGCGAAAGTATCTTGACCAAGAATTGGCAATAACCTATCTTCCGCCACCTCGGACGTAAATCGCAGGAGCCAGTGCGAAGGTTTAAGTGTCCCTACTTTTTTGGTCCATCGGAGCTCAAAGGGCTACTTGATCTCTCTGCGCGGAAATCCAGAGTCGTGCGGGCTGTGACCGGGCTGGCGAGGCGGCTCGTGAGAAAGTGTCATTCTTGAGGCACTAAAAATCATGAAAGGGGCAGCATGCATCTTGCTGCCCCTTCTCGTTCGTCGGAAAGAGCCTCATTTCTTGGTCGTCACTTTGCGCAGGTGGGTCGCCACTTTGATGGAAGCGCTATTAGAAACGCTTTTCGCTGTGTTTAGCTTGGCAGCACTTTCTGCAGCGACCGCGTCTCTGAGCTTTGCTAAGTCGATCTTGTAGCGCACCGCGGTACGTGCGAGGTTGGAGTCTTTCGCAAGCGATTGCTTCGGGTTGTAACCGGGGCAATAGAGATCAGACGCGAGTGCGCAGACAACGAGAAAACGATGGAGGTCTGCGACAGTCATAGCTTGCAACGCAGCAGTCGCAATCTTCTCGTAATCTACGGTTTGAGCACCCCATGAGGTTTTGCTCTTCTTCTCTTCCCATGCGTAGAGCTTGGAGAGACGGCGGTGGTTGTCGTGGCCCAAGCGCCGGAAGTAGTCGAGGGCTACCATCTCCAAGTCAGGCCGAGAAAGAACGTCCGGCAGCTTCTTGCGGATGGTGTCAAGGATGCGTGCCCGCGACAGCTTTTCGACACGCTCGGCAAGCACTTCTTTCTTGCGTTGGGCTTGCTCCTTCGGCGTCGGCTCGTATCGGGTCACGCGATTGTGAACCTCGCACTTTTCGGTCTGGCAGATATAAAAGATGCTGCCAGCACCTTTGCCGTCAATCAGAACAGCGGCTTTCGTGTTTGGGCACTCCTCTTTTGCTTTGACCCTCCGATACTGCCCTTCAAAGAGCACGTCTTTGGCATGGCCGTTTGCCTGCCATGCGGGAGCTTGCGAGACGCGCAGAGGTGTCTCGCCTTTTTCCTCAAGTGGCTTGACCTGAATTTGTACGAGTGCTTCGACTTTGGCTCGGTAGCACTCGCGGTCCGTGCAAATGGACTTCTGCCGGACTTCGGGAAAGAGAAGTGGGTTGCTGCCCGTTCGTTTCGGGCAGCGAGCGCACGCTCCCGCCTTTGGCAGAAGCATT
>Ga0181521_10007106_pt1 | contig 11858 bp, 12 predicted proteins | sample PEATcosm2014_Bin_32_FD_119764 | JGI IMG/M metagenome (GOLD analysis project Ga0181521, IMG submission 119764) | Peatland microbial communities from MTU Mesocosm Facility, Houghton, MI, USA - PEATcosm2014_Bin02_60_metaG | ecosystem: Environmental > Terrestrial > Soil > Wetlands > Peat | place... | reverse complement strand
CTGCCGCAGCCGCCGCTTGCCGTACTGATAGTCGGCGTTTTCACTGCGATCGCCGTTGCTGGCAGCCCACGCCACCACCTCCGTCACGGCCGGGCGTTCCCTGGTGAGGAGAAACCGGTGCTCATCTTTGAGGCGCTCTAGCCCGCTCCGCGTTATGTAGTTCTTGACTCGCGTCGCGGGCTCGTCCCTTTGTGGTTTTCTCGTAAACCCTTTTCGCATGTCGTAGTTTGTCTCCTTTTGTTCTATTGTTAGTGCCTGCGGCGGCTCATGAAGTCAGAGGAACCGAATGATCGTTGCACTGATTCACTGGCGCATCAAGCCGGATACCAAGAACAAGAATGCCTTTATAAAGCATTGGAAGACGAACAACTTCATTCCCGATCGCACAGGCCTCATCGCGGAGTTCCTTAGCGATTCTATGAAGATCGCAGACTTCCCGTGGATCACTTGGCACTTGGACCCGGAGTCGCTCGGCAACTTCAAGTCTTACGTCACTGTGGGACTTTGGCAGGATTCTATCCACTTCAAGGATCAGGTTGCCAACTACTTCAACGATGACAAGCCGATGTTGCCATTTGAGAAGTACCGTAGGCGGCGGGTTATATTTCATCCGGTTGGCTGGAGGATCGGTGAATCAGAATTGCCCAAGAACGATTCGAAGGGCGTGAAATGATTACCAGCCAGTCTCCGTCTCTACGATCTGTCTTCCAATCCAGCCGACAACTACACCAGCGATGAACCTTCCCGGGCGGGTGGCCCATCTTTGCATTCCCACGGAGGGTGCCCCATCCTTGCGTTTTTTGCAAGGGTGGGCGGCGATGCTGTCGGCGCAACTCTTGTCCGTTCTACACTACCCGTGATGTATGCCGTCGTCGTACCCGCCCTTTGCAAAGTACGCGAAGGACGGGGGGCACCCGCGGCTATGATGGCTCCTGCAGTTTGAAGGCCGAGCCACCCGGCAAGATCAAAAGCTTGGGGCACCCGCCCGTAAAAACGTTCAGGTGGAAAGTCACTCAGCGTTGCATGGATAGCAACTGTCCATCGTGAAGCGGACAAGGATTGTCTTGGTGCGCTCGGCCACAAAGGGTGGGATCGTGCCCTCCGTCATTCCCTGAACAGAATTGTCGGAGGCTGCAGCAACATTTTCGGATGGCCCAGGTATTTCCAGAAGCACGAAGCCATCGGCATCTTTCAGCGTGAACGTGTAGTTTCCAACGTAGTGAACCTGGTCGGGTGGGCCGATTTCAAGACCGCCTGCGGATTTCGTGGTTTTCAGATACTTTGCTGGCAATGCTGACGTGGGATTTGCTTTGATAGGAAGCTTAAGCACGTAGCCTAGCTGAATGCCTCTGTCGCGATTTAAAAACTTTACTCTACCGGAGGGAGGATCAGTTTTGGGCTCTGGAATATCAGTTTTAATGATGTCGATTGCCCAACTCACCCCGAATTCCTGAGCTTTGACCGGAATCCATTCACTCGTGATACCGCCCTTCGGTTCTCTCTTGAACATGTACATCCCCGCGGCGCCGAGGACGAAGGCGATGACAGCGACACCGACCAGAGTGAGCAACCGTTTCATCGGAATGGTTAACAAGATACTTCATCGAGGCTTTTTGCGGTAGGAGGAGGTTTGGGGGCTGGCCCAGCTTTGCCGCCGCCATACTAAAATGAGGCTGCCCCAATTTGTTCTTTGCGATAATTAACCTAGAGATGTCAGTACAAGGGAAGAAGCGCGATTGGTTCGATCTCGGCGCTAAAGCGTACAGTCAGGCGTGTCCGGGTATATACGCTGCGCCGACGTACGTGTGCCCGATTTGCCGGGAGCCGTTCACAGTCGAGGCGCTCGACGATGGTCGACTTTCGAAGGAGCACGTGCCACCGCAAAGCGTCGGCGGTCATGAGCTCCTCCTCACGTGCACCGCGTGCAACAACACGGCGGGAACCAAGCTGGACGCGGCAGCGAAGACCAAAGAGGGCGTACGCCTGGCAATGACGGGCGGGCCCGGCCGGCCGCATCGCATCAAGGCGACCATCGGCGGAATCACTGTGAACGGCCAGCTTCACGCGAAGGACGGCTCATACTCGCTCACGATCCCCAAGCATCTCAATAGACCAGGAACGAGCCAAGAACTTCAGCGGCTCGGACGCGCTGGTACCTCGCTGACCGTGGAACACGAACGGTACTCGGAACTTGGCGCGCGCATTAGCTGGTTGCGCGCGGGCTACCTCGCTTTGGTGGCGATGGAGGGCTACAAGATTGTTCTCGACCCCGCGATGGACATTGTGCGAACACAGATCCGGGAGTGCGATGAGCGACGGATGCTAACCTTCGTGGCTGACGCACAAGAGGACTTCCCTCTCACGATACGACGCGTTTTGCGCGTACTTGACCCAGCATGGCACCTCGGGTGGACCGTGCAGTTCGGTCCCTACCTTGTCAATCTTCCATCCCTGGGCGATATGAACTTCTACGAACGACTCGCAAATAACGGCTTGAGCCCCATCGTGCAACACACGACCTACGAGTACGTGGGCTGGCCTACCACCCCAACCTTCGGCCTACTCCAAAACGAGGCCACCTGAGACCGGCGGAAGATGGCACCGTGCCGCGAGTTGCTCTTTCAAAATGATCTCTTTCTCAAATATCAATAAGCAGTATGGCAAGCAGTTGCTCTTCGTGGACGCTTCGTTTCAGTTGAATCCCGGCGAAAAAGTCGGACTGGTCGGTCCCAATGGGGCGGGCAAGACAACGCTATTCCGGATGGTGGTAGGCGAGGAAACTCCCGACGAGGGCGCGGTCTCAGTCCCCAAGAAGTTGACGATCGGCTACTTTCGCCAGGACGTCGAGGAAATGCAGGGCCGTTCGGTCCTAGATGAAGCGATCGCAGGGAGCGGACGCGTCGGCGATCTACACCACGAGCTCGAAGCCTTGCAGCGGGAAATGTCCGACCCCGACAAGGCTGATGACATGGACCGCATTCTTGAGCGCTTCGGTCACGTTCAGGAGGAGTACGAGCATTTAGGCGGTTACGCGCTCGAGTCGCAAGCCCGTGAAGTGCTCCACGGACTGGGATTCAAGGACGATCAGATTGACGGCGATGTGGGCGCTCTCTCGGGCGGATGGAAGATGCGGGTTGCGCTGGCACGAGTCCTGCTCGGAATGCCGGATGTATTGCTGATGGACGAGCCGACGAACCATCTCGACATCGAATCCATCATCTGGCTCGAACAGTTCCTCAAGTCATTCCCTGGCGCGCTGCTCATGACTTCACACGACCGCGAATTCATGAATCGTCTGGTCTCACAAATTGCGGAGATTGATGGCGGCGAAATCATCACCTATTCGGGTGACTACGACTTCTACGAGCGCGAAAGGGCGGTGCGAGAGAGCAATCAGCAGGCAGCATTTGCCCGGCAGCAGTCCATGCTTGCCAAAGAACAACGCTTCATCGATCGTTTCAGGACGCACGCGGCCAAAGCAGCCCAGGTGCAGAGCCGGATCAAGGCCTTGGACAAAATCGAGAAGATCGAACTACCGAAGAAACGCCAAGTGGTGAAGTTCGACTTTCGTGTCCCCCCGCGATCCGGCGAACAGGTGGCCGTCCTTGAGAATCTGCACAAGAGTTACGGCCCCCGTGTGATTTACGAAGGGTTCAGTCTCACCATCCGCCGCGGAGAACGCTGGGCCGTCATGGGAAGAAACGGCGCGGGCAAGACCACGCTGCTCAAGATGATTGCCGGAGCCAGTGCTCCAGATGCGGGAAGCGTGCGGCTCGGCGCCAGCCTGTATATGGGCTACTTCGCGCAACAATCGCTGGACGTGCTCAATTCCGATCTCACCGTCATCGAACAGTTGCAACAGGATTTTCCCCAGGACGGGCTCGGGGCGCTGCGGAACCTGGCAGGAGCATTCCAGTTCTCCGGCGAAGACGTAGATAAGAAGATCCGCACACTCTCTGGCGGAGAAAAATCGCGGCTGGCGATAGCACGCATGCTCTACAACCCGCCGAACTTCCTGGTGCTCGACGAACCGACCAATCACCTGGATCTTGCGACCAAGGAAATGCTGGTGGATGCCCTGAAGAACTTTGAAGGCACCATGATCTTCGTCTCGCATGACCGCATGTTCCTTCGCGGTCTGGGCTCACGAGTGTTGGAACTGGGCGGTGAGAGCGGCACGGACCGCAATCCCACTGTTTATCCAGGGTCATACGTCGAGTACGTGCAGAAGCTTGGACATGAGGCGCCTGGGATCTATTCGTAGGACTTGCACGGCTTTTGTGGCGGGTGGCCATATCAGACGATGTGTTCTACTTCTAGCGCAGATGTGGGCCACCCGCCCAAAACACATTTGCTTTTTCTCCGGAGCAATCTATGAAGTATGACCCGCTGAACGATTTGATCCATGCAATTCCGACCTCCCGGCTTCTTCTACAGAAAGCACACGAGGAAGGGGCCTTGATTGAAGGCCTTTGTTTGTACGTATCCACAATCGATGCTCTGCTTCGTCTTGCGTTGGTTTACAGCCGTACCCAGAAAGCACCCAACTACACCTACAGCATTCCCAAAGAATTGATCAGGCAAGATGAAGGCGAAAAGACGTACCGAGAAAAAGAGATATACGACTTTGTGCTCAAAGAGAAGGTGATTTCCGACGATTTATACAAGCGACTGTATGAGATGTATGACTATCGGAATAGAGTCGTGCATCGTTTCAACATCTCCGGCATTCGATACGCTGATATTGCCGAGGTATGCACAAAGTTCGAGCCGTTGTATCAGGAAGTCATTAAAGTCGTGGATGTCTTGGAAAATGGACCGCACGGTCCACGCGAGATGAGCAAGGAGCAACACGCGGTCGTTTTTCAGAAAATATCGGACAAAATCGGATCATGATCACTATCTCATCGAACTCCCAGACCCGCGTTCGAGAATTTGGGCTGATGAGATAACTGCGATGCTAGAATCCGAGGCCATCATGAGAAGAACCGTGCATCTCCTAGCCTTGCTTGCCCTGTTCTCCACGGCGTCGGCTCAATACGTAGAGCCGTGGGGCGCTACCAGAGCACTCCGAATGAAAGAGGCAGCCAAACTGCACGACGAGCTGTCCGCAATGGACAAGCAAGTCCCCTACTTGTCTCCGGCAGAGCAAAAGTGGCTCGACGGCGAGCTCAATTCAGGGAACGGCAAGATTACGGACAGGTACATCAGGGCGACGGACTCGCAGGAGTACGCCGTCTCCACTGCAAAGTCGGGCTTCGCGCTGGTCCTTATTCCCCTCAATAATCTGAGCTCACTCAAAATGGCGTGCAAGGACGAGGTGCTGATGTGGACCGAGGTCGCAAGCAGGTTGCCGGACACTCAGCTCTGGCAGGCCGTTGACCACCTCGTCGAACGCAAAATAGTCTCCAAGAAGTCGGCGGAGGATTTCGGGAACTCATTCCTCGCCGCCAACGCCACGTTACGCTCGCAAGCTATCTTGAATGCAGTGGTGATTCCGTACTTGAGAGGCGATCTGAATTGCCAATGATGCGAAAACTCAATCTGTCCTCCCTCAAGGGCTTCGACAAGTTCGAGGCTGCCCTAGCTAACGACGGGCTGCCAGATATGGTTCGCATGCTGAAGTCGAAGAAGAAGGCCAAGCTCCTAATGGAGGAGGTCCGCAAGCACATCTTTGAGCTGGGCCCTCCGACGCCGCCAGGGAAGAGGACGGGCCGCAAGAACTACCACCAGCTTCTGACGTACCACCTAACAGAGATTCAAACCACGCTGGACACGATGAGGGACATCGAGTTCTACATGGGACGGTTCCCCTACGACGAGGCGAAGATCGCCAAGCACCGCCATCTGATATTCCACGTCCAGGCGTTCCTCAACGAGCTCTACATCCTGCACGAGAGGCTGCTCAGCCTCCTTAAGTTCGTCGAGCGCCAGTACAGGAAGGACCCAAGGCTGGACTACATAAAGGACGTGTGCAAGCTCCTGAGGAACTTTGTGACCGAGTCGATGAAGAAGGGCATCGCTATCCGAGGTCACCACGTCCACGAGTGGAGGCTATCGGACAACGACCACGATCGGCTCATCGGCATGAGCCTTCACATGAGGATGCCCCACGTAGAGGTGCAGAAGGCGTTCAGGGCATACTATGACTCGGAGTATAAGAAGATTCGGGCGCGTAGGCGGAAGTGGGTCGCCAGCGGAAACGAGGTTTCGCAGGAGCTTGTAGACGGCTACTTCGACGCGCTCTTCGAGCTGGTGTTCGACGCCAACGGTGTCATGATGTACCCGACCCGACTGAAGTTCTGAGGGGACAATTCGCGTAGCCCATTGCCGCCCGTTCAAGCCGCGAAGGATCCATCCGTCAGGGCGATCTTGATGAACCACAGAAAAGGAACTTGTTGAAAGTCGCCACCTTCAACATCAACAACATCAATAAGCGGCTCGACAACCTCCTGGCTTGGTTATCCAAAGCTGAGCCGGACGTGGTGAGCCTTCAGGAGCTCAAGGCAGAGCAGGACGCCTTTCCCGTGAATGCCCTTCGAACTCTCGGGTACGAAGCGGTCTGGCAAGGGGAGCGCTCCTGGAACGGTGTGGCCATTCTCGCGCGACACCACGTTCCCGTGCTGACCTGCACAAGTTTGCCGGGAAATTCTGAAGATCATCAAGCTCGCTACATTGAAGCGGCGGTTCAGGGAGTCCTGATCACTTCCATCTACCTCCCCAATGGGAATCCGCAGCCTGGACCGAAATTCAATTACAAGTTGGCCTGGTTTGAGCGCCTCATTTCCCACGCCGCCGAACTCATGGCGAGCGGCGCACCCGTGGTGCTGGCCGGTGACTACAACGTCGTACCGACTCCGCAGGATATCTATCCGACTCGATCGTTGGATAACAACGCGTTGATCCAACCCGGGAGCCGACAGGCCTTTGCGCGTTTGCTGGCTCAAGGCTGGACCGACGCCATGCGGAAGCTACATCCGGACGGGCCGCTCTGGACATTCTGGGATTACAAATTTGAACGGTGGCAGAAGGACAAAGGCATGCGACTCGATCACTTTCTGCTCTCGCCGAATTTGTCGGTCCAACTCGTGGACGGCGGTGTTGACCGATGGGCGCGTGGGCAGGAAAACGCGAGTGACCATGCCCCAACATGGATCATGCTCGATCTCAGGGCAAACTGTTAATATCTAAGCGTTTCGTTCTATGGATTAGCAATGGCGTATTCGCAAGACATGAGGAAAGCAGCGCTCCGCCACCTCAAGGCGGCTCAGATCCTCTATGAACGGGACGGCGCTGGCGAGCAGCCGGGGTGTAAGGCTGTCGCCGGATACCTCTTCGGCCTCGCGGGCGAACTTGCGGTTAAGGAGCTTATGCGGGATAGTGGGATGAATCCATTGCCACATGCAGAACGTCGTGACGATCCGTTCTTTGCGCATTTTCCGGTACTTAAGACGATGCTCTCGACGGCCAAGGGGCGCCGTGCCGGAGAACTGCGGACATTCTCTGAAGATCCCCGCTTATTCCAAAATTGGGATGTTGCGATGCGCTACGCACCAACCAAGGACATCGACGCAAATTGGGTGCAAACGTGGAAGGTATCTGCCGAGCGGCTCATTGAAAGGATGGGAACGGTATGAGCGCATCGCCTAAAGTCTTCTTTGACGAATCCCTGCCTACATTCGTCCGAGCGCTCGCCGAGCATCTAGGCGTTAATGTGCTAAAGCAAGGGCTTATTGTGCGCGACTCTAGTGGTCGCTTGCGCTTTCTCACTTCGGAGGTACCACCATCCGAAGAGCGGCGCGTCGACATTGAACAGCGGATTGCCAACGTTCTCGGCGCCTACGCGCGAAGGGACGGTGTGATCGCCTTTAAAGATGAGCCTGGCGTTCAACGACTCCTAAAGGACCCTGAGGCTTTCCCGATGCATGAGGGTACCTTAGCCTTCAGTCTGTTGGACCGTCGGATAATCGGGTCGGCATGGCTCAATACTCCTCAAGAGGAGACTGCTAAGCCGCCACGGATTGTCTTCGCCAGCCTTAAGGGTGGTGTCGGTCGATCAACGGCTCTCGCGGTAGCGGCTTCTGATTTGGCGCGGCGCAACAAAAATATACTCGTCGTCGACCTCGACCTTGAGGCACCCGGCGTTGGTGACATGCTTCTTGACGACGAGCGGATGCCCCACTTTGGGACTGTAGATTACCTTGTCGAGAACGGTTTGGGCGGCATCTCTGATGGATACCTCTCGGATTTTATAGGAACGAGCCCTCTGACCACTCCAGGCGGGGGGCGGGTCGATGTTTTGCCGGCACTGGGCAAGGATGCAATCGAAAACCCCTCCAACACGCTGCCAAAGCTCTCGCGCGCCATGATCGAAGACATCGGCTCCGAGGGTGTCTCCGTTCCGGTGGCGGTCCAGATCGCTGATATGATCAGGCGCTTTACAGGGCGTGATTCCTATGATGTTGTTTTGATCGACAGCAGAGCCGGACTGTCAGAGCTTGCAGCGCCGGCCATCCTCGGCCTAGGGGCAAATGTGCTTCTCTTCGGTACGGCTCAGCGACAGACTATCCAAGGTTATGCCGCCCTATTTGCGGGCCTCAAGCTGCTCGCCGATCGCGATATCATGGCTCAACGACGAGCAGAATGGCGGCTCTCGTTCAAAGCGGTCTATGCCAAGGCAGGTCTGGACGAATCGGCGGGCGCCCGTTATCGCGACGAACTGTATGAGCTCTTCGCTGACAATCTTTATGACGAGGATAACGACCAGCAAAGCAATCCCGACGCCATCAGTTTCGATATTGACGATGAGGACGCACCTCACTGGCCGCTGATAGTTCCATTCAGTCAAAGCTTTATCGATTTCGATCCAGTTCAAGCGCCGAGCCAGCTTAATGCGGCCTTCTATGAACAAGCTTACCGTCCGTTCCTAAACGGTATCGATTCGATTATTGCTTCTAGTGGTGTCGCTCATGACGAACCGGAGAACAAATGACGAGCGTCGACGCTGAGGTCGGCATGACCCGTATCCGTGAGGCAATGGCTGCATTTGCGATATCCTCTCGCGTCGAGCCCAACGAGACGATTGACATAGAGCGCGTCTTTTCCCCAAACACCCACCGCGCTGTCCTGGACATGAAGCGTCAACTAGTCATTGGGAATCGCGGCATGGGAAAGAGCTTTTGGACTCATGCTCTCACAAATCCTGCCGTACGCGAGCGTGTTGCGAATGCTTACGCGTTTCCAGCGCTTGCGAGGACCAACGTGGTCCTCGGTTTCAACGGCTCGACGAAGCTCAGCAAGGTAACGCCTTCAGTCGACGAAATCCAAGCGGCACATCAGGCCGGCACTGATCCTGCCCTGATTTGGCAGGCAGTTATCCTCCGCGCAGTCCAATCGCTTCAATCAGCAGAGAGTGCTCCGAGCCTCACCGATGCACTCAACCAGCTAAAGAATAATCCCCGCGCCTATGCAGAGGAGTTGACAGCTGTGGACGAGGCCAGTGCCAAAAACGATTCTTTTATCTTGATCGTCTTTGATGCGCTAGATCGCCTTGCCCATGATTGGCCTTCTATCAGGGGACTTACAAAAGGGCTACTCATTACTGTGCTCGGCCTTCAATCGTTCCGGAGTATCCGAGCGAAAGTCTTCATGCGCGTAGATCAGTTTGCCGATCCAGAACTTTTCCGATTTCCTGACGGTTCCAAGATCCGCAATGACTACGTCAATCTTGCGTGGCAACCGTACGAACTCTACGGACTTCTGTTTTTCGAACTACTGCGTCAAGAGGTTGCAGCGCCTGCGTTCGAAGACCTTGCCAGACGCCTAGATGTCCATTCTGCTTTGCCCATAAACGGCCGGTTTAGCGCTTCCCCTCAAACGCAGGAATTGCTGATTACCGCGATCGCCGGAGAATTTATGGGGAGCGGAAGTAAGCGTGGCCGTGTTTACACTTGGGTTCCACTGCACCTCAGCGATGCGGCGAACAATTGTTCGCCGCGCACCTTCCTGACCGCGTGGAAGACTGCCGCCGAACATGTTCCATCGCCCCAAAGACACGCCGTTGATCATCTCGGCCTTATTGAAGGCGTACGCCGAGCCTCAAACGCGCGATTGACAGAACTTGGGGAAGATTATCCTTGGATTAATCTGGTGTTGGCGCCACTCCGGCGGCAGTTCGTTCCAATTGAAAGGTCCTATTTGTTCGATCTTTGGAAGGGGAGTCAGGTAATCGAACAAATTCTCGAACAGTCAAGTGGCAAAGGATGGCTAGCGCCGATCGGCATAATTATAGACCACAGCCCGGATGCGCTTCTGCAAACGATGGCGAGTATCGCGGTGATGGAAGTGCGGGCGAACGGTAAGATCAATGTACCAGACATTTTCCGGGTCGAAGCAGGAATCCTCCGTAAGGGCGGCGTTGCGGTTCCGCGGAAAAACTGAAGCCACTTCTCAAGTCGATTGGTTTCCAAGTCGCGTTTGCTGGGATTACTGCTGAGAAGTCGGCTAGTGCAACGTGATACTTCTGGATCGGACAAACCGAAATTCCCCTGCAGAAGTCTCTTGCGGGGCTTACCTGCGGATCGAGTCACTCATTCTTGGTCGGATACCATTAGCAACCGATAGTACTTGCGGAGCGGTTTCACATCGGCAGCCCCGACAAGTCGATTGATCTTTTCACGAAGCACGTCGGCACTGTCGTCGATGCCTTCGTAGAAGAATAGGTCACTGAGCGAAACATCCAACTCGTGCGCTATACGGGCAAGTACATCGAATGGCGGAGTGTCGATGCGGCCGGTTTCTATCCGGGTGATGTAGTTCGCTTCCTTGCCGATCCGTTCCTCAAGTCGCGTTTGTCGAAAGGTTTGCTAGCAATTCCGGCTGGATCTCAGACAATCTGGAGTTAGGAGCATGGCGCAGCACAGTTGACATGGAGGGCCTCATCCAACAGCAAGTCGCGTGAGGTCAAGCTCAATTACACGTCACACGTTTCATGAATTCCGACGCCGAATTCTTGTGCGCCGACCGAGCAGTGGGTCGCTGGGGCCAATTACTTTCGCCCGCAGTGATGCTTGTGGAAAGTCCTTCGTGTTCAGCGTGACGATGAAGTCGGCATCTCCGTACTCCGCACAATCACAAATGTGATTGTCGTCAGGGTCAGGAGAAAGATTGCGGGTCGGACCGAGCTTAACGGGTTCGCCTTTAGCGCGCAGCGTGTTGACGATTTTCCCGATGAGAGAGCGCCGGACGCCAAGCCTGGCGAGCACTTCTCTGTACTCCTCCAGAATTTCATCGCTGATCAGCCAGACGAAGGTACGGTCTTCGACCCAGCGCTGCACGAACTTCGCACTCGCAACGTTGCTCTGGTGGACCGAGTCTTTCATTCCAGCGACGCCGGCGACTAACACGGACGTGTCCACCACGCCCCTAGACTTGCGCCGCTTCTGCGACAACGGTTATCTCCGGCTTTTCCTTCTTGGAAGTTCGATACTCCCGAATGGTACGCTGAACGTCCTGAGGGGAAACGTCGCCGATATCCTGCGAAGCTTCTTTCAAAGTGGCGAGAAACTCCGCCTTCCAGTTTGGCCGCTTTCGTCCCCGCGGCAAGTCGCGATACAGGTCAACTCGCTGCAGTCTCGCCTCAAGAGTCTCGCGCAACTGCCTGAAAGGAAGTCTGACTTCAACCGGCCGTGTCCAGTATTTCGAGGACGATCTGAACACCAGCACGTCGGGAAGCTCATTCTCGCCTTTCTTCAGAAATTCGGAAAAAGCCTCCACAAATTCCGTCAGCCTATTCGCAGGCGTTCCCAGGGCGAGTTTGAGATGGCCGGCAACTTGTGCCTGGTACAGGCATACCATGT
>Ga0181521_10007105_pt1 | contig 11859 bp, 9 predicted proteins | sample PEATcosm2014_Bin_32_FD_119764 | JGI IMG/M metagenome (GOLD analysis project Ga0181521, IMG submission 119764) | Peatland microbial communities from MTU Mesocosm Facility, Houghton, MI, USA - PEATcosm2014_Bin02_60_metaG | ecosystem: Environmental > Terrestrial > Soil > Wetlands > Peat | place... | reverse complement strand
GACGCGTCCCTGCACGATGATGTAGAACCGATCGTCCATTTCTCCCTCTTTGACGATTTCCTCGGCATCGGCATAATCCTGCCAACTGCTGGCGCGCAATACTTCCCAAATTTCGCTGTGCGAGAATTCGTGGAAGAACTTCAGCTTGCGCAACAGGCTGAACTGCTCTTGCTGGTCGATACGGTTGTATTGGGCACGCAATTTCTGATGCACGCGCGTCAATTCGGCGGCGAAGTCGAGGCCCGTCTTATAGCGCTTCGCCGGGTCCTTTTGCAGCGCAATCGCCGTCACGTTCTCGAGTTCCTCGGGAATCTCGGGGCGCAACGTGTGAATGGGCGGCGGGGTCGCGAACACGATTTGATGCAGGAGCTTTTGCAAATTACCGGCTCGAAAAGGCCTGGTCCCCGTCAGGAGCTCGTACATGACCGCACCCAGGGAGTACAGATCCGAGCGGTTGGTCAATTCGATCGACTGCACCTGCTCGGGCGACATGTACGACGGGCTGCCGGCGATTCCTTCGATCCGTGAGATCTCCGAATCGGCCACCAGGGCAATGCCGAAATCGATGATTCGCACGTCGCTGTCGAGCGTCAACATGATGTTGCTGGGTTTGATATCACGATGGATGACGCCGCGGCTGTGCGCGTAATGCAGCGCGCGCGCGGCCTTATAGACCAGTTCGACGACATCGTCGATGCGCAATAAATTGTCAGGGCGACAATACGCGGCGAGCGTGCGCGCGCCGTGCACATGTTCGGTCACGATATAACAATGCCCATTCTCCTCGCCGGCATCGTAGATCGGCAGGATGTTCGGGTGTTGCAGCATCCCGACCATGTGCGCTTCGGAGAGAAACATCTTGCGTGCGATCCGCTTGCGATTCTCATCGCCGCTGGCGTCGACGTTGTAAACCTTGATCGCCACGTCGCGTCCATAGTACGGATCGTGCGAGAGATACACGACGCCCGTGCTGCCGCGGCCTACCTCGTTAATAATCACGTACTTGCCGATCTTTTCAGGCAATGTGGCGCGACCGGTCTGAGACTTCGCGTGATGGCTGGGTCGAATATTGGTCAAGGGTAACCGTGAGCGCTGCCGCGATGTGCAATTCTGTGACGCAGAGGATACGTCGGCAGGGCGGCGCTAAACTGTGATTTGGGTCGAGGCTCGGCGAAAGTGGTCGTATCCGTGAACCGGCGGGGCTGATTCCTCTCCGTGCAATGCCCAGGTCACGGCGTTTCCGCGACGCAACTCACCGATCGCGGTTAGCCTTAAGTTCAATTGGGCCGCGCGTGAGACGAGCGAATCGTAGTGCCGAGGTGGCACGGCGATGAGCAACCCGTAATCATCCCCGGCGCCGAGTGCCCAATCTCCCGCCTGTTGCGGGCTCGCGACGGCCTGCAAGGCGCGCGATGGCGGCAGGCGTTCGATCTCGCGATGCCCCTATGCCGCTGGCTGTCCGTATTCGTGCGGGCGTAGTTCTTGCGCGGCGCGGTCCAATACGGCGTTCACGAACTTGTGGCCGTCGGTCGCGCCAAATTGTTTAGTGAGCTGAACGGCCTCGGCGAGCGCCACTCGATAGGGCAAATCGGGGCAAGTGGCCAATTCGTGCAGGCCCAGCCACAACACGGCGTGTTCAATGGGATCGAGTTCCGGCGGGGGAATCTCGCACAACCTCGCGAGGTGCAAATCCAACGCATCGCGGTTGGGGGCAATCGCCGCAATGAGCTCCCTAAAGTACTCCCGGTCCACTCGCTCCGCTTCGGGATCGTCAGCAAATTGCTGATGGGTCTCCTGCCACGATCGCGGGTTGATCTGGAGTTGATACAACGCCTGCAGCGCAAGCCTGCGTGCGAGGCTGCGAGCGCGATGCGGGTTCACTGCTATGGATCCAAGCGACGCAGTAGATTCGCCATTTCGAGTGCGGCCAGGGCTGCGTCGGCACCCTTATTGCCGGCCTTGCCCCCGGCCCGATCAACCGCCTGTTCCATCGTATCGGTCGTCAACACGCCGAACGCAATGGGCACGCCGGTTTCGAGCGCGATACGTGCGAGTCCCGAGGCGCATTCACCCGCGACGTAGTCGAAATGCGGTGTCTGGCCGCGGACCACGGCGCCGAGTGCAATCAGCGCCTCATAGCGACGCGACAGCGCCAGTTTGCGGGCGACGATGGGGATGTCGAAAGCGCCCGGAACGCGCACGATCTCGATCTGCTTCTCCGTCGCCCCATGGCGTTTGAGCGCGTCCAGCGCGCCGCGCACCAACGGCTCGACGACAAAATCGTTGAACCGCGCAGCCACAAGGGCAAAACGCAGATCCCGAACGATTAGTTCGCCTTCGATTATCTTGAGCTGATCGTTAGGCACATCTTTTCTCACAGTCTATTTGCCGGTCGCCATGACCACTGCCGTCAGTATAAGCCCCGCCGCGCGCATTCACCGCCAGCCATCATTCACCGCCAGCCATCATTCACCGCCATCCACGTACTCGGTTATTTCCAGATCGAATGCCGAAAGGCCCTGCAGTTGCTTGGGCGCGCTCAATACGCGCATGCGCTTCAATCCCAGGTCCTTGAGTATTTGTGCACCGATACCGTAGGTGCGAAGCACCGTCGCTCCGAGGTTGCGCGCGGCCACGGGTTTCGCATCGAGCTGGCGCACGCTGTCCATGAATTCTCGCGGAGTCTCCTCCGGTCGCAAAATGACGACCACGCCGGAGCGCTCGCTCGCCACCCGCCGCACTGCCGCGCGCAGCGGCCAGCCCAGTTTCTCGCTGCGCACGCCGACCACATCGCGCAGGGTATCTTGGATGTGCACACGCACCAGCGGCGGAACGGTGGAATTCAGGTCACCCTTGACGAGTGCGATGTGCACGTTCTTATTGACGTGATCCTCGTAGCAACACAGCCGAAATACGCCGTATTCGGTGTCGACGGGCTCATCGTAGATTCGCTCGATCGAGCGCTCGTTCTTTAGGCGATAGCGGATGAGGTCCGCGATCGTGCCGATCTTCAATGCATGCGCTCCGGCAAATCGCTCCAAGTCGGGGCGGCGCGCCATGGTGCCGTCGTCGTTCAAAATCTCGACGATCATGGCGGCCGCGGAAAAGCCGGCGAGTCGCGCCAGATCGCATCCCGCTTCGGTGTGGCCGGCGCGTGTGAGCACGCCCCCAGGTTGCGCCATCAAAGGAAATATGTGCCCGGGTTGGCGCAAGTCTTCCGGACGCGCCTTCGGCGCCACGGCGGTCTTCACCGTATGCGCGCGATCATGGGCGGAAATTCCCGTGGTCACGCCCTCGGCTGCTTCGATGGACAAGGTGAAATTGGTGCGATGGGAGCTATCGGTTTCGCTGACCATCAGCGGCAGCCGCAGCTGGCGGCAGCGCTCGCGCGTCAGGGTCAAGCAGATGAGGCCGCGCCCGTAGCGGGCCATGAAATTGACATCTTCGGCCCGCACACATTCCGCTGCCATGATGAGGTCGCCTTCATTTTCACGGTCCTCATCGTCCATGAGAACCGCCATCTTTCCCTGGCGGATATCCTCGAGAATCTCATCAATCGTATTCAATGCGGTCATGGTTGTCTTCACTGTTCTGCTTGGGTCATTAGCCGCTCTAGGTATCGCGCGATGATGTCGATCTCGACGTTGACGCCGTCGCCGGCGTGCAGCCCGCCCAACGTCGTCACCTCATGTGTGTGTGGAATGATGTTGACATCGAAGCGGCACCCGCTGACCGCGTTGACCGTCAGACTCACGCCGTTGACGCAAATGGACCCCTTGCGCGCCACGTAACGCATCAACGGGGCCGGCAGTTCGAACTGCAAACGCCACGAGCGCGCATCCTGATCGACGGCGGTCAACGTGCCAACCGCGTCGACGTGACCGCTCACCAGATGACCGCCCAGTGGATCTCCGACCCGCAGGCTGGGCTCCAAATTTACGCGCGCGCCCTGCCCCAGCGTGCCCAATGTCGTCTTGGCCATGGTCTCGCGCGATACATCGGCATAAAAGACCGTGCCGTCCAGCCGCGTCACCGTGAGGCAGACGCCCTCAACGCTCACGCTGTCGCCCAGCGCCAAGCGCTTGAGATCGAGCGCAGCGTCGATTCCGAGCTCCAGGTCGCCACCCCTCGCCGTGATCGAGACCAAACGGCCGGTGGCCATGATAATCCCGGTAAACACCTTCAAGGCCCCTCGGCGGTCTGAGTGAGCGGGGTCAGAATGAGACGCAGGTCGGCGCCCATCCGTTGCATGCTTTCGAATTCAAATGTCGGCGGCGGGTCCTTGGAATTTAGACCGCTCAAAGCGGTGAGCGGCGCTGCATCCGCACCAAGCAAGATCGGCGCCATGTACACGATCAGCTCATCGACCAGCCGCGCCTCGAGAAAAGCCGCCGCCAGTCGCGGGCCGCACTCCACCCACAGTTCGTTGACTTCGCGCAACGTCAAGCGCTCGATGACGGCCTTGATGTCCAACCTCCGCCCTGCGGCCGGTACGCGCTCCACGCTAATGGGCTGCGTGGGCGAGGGCTGCGTGGCCGAGGGCGCCGAGGACGGGTGCGTAGCATCCGCGGCGGCGAACACCAGCACGCCGCCACCCTGAAAAAATTGCGCGCTCGGCGCACATGACAGCGCAGGGTCCAGCAGCACACGCAGAGGTTGCCTGACCCATGGGCCGTAGGCCAATCGTACATTGAGGCGCGGATCATCGACCCGCACCGTGCCGGCACCGGTCAGGATCGCGGAGCTGCGGGCGCGCCAACTCTGTACGTCGGCGCGCGATACCTCGCCGCTGATCCACACCCTGCCGCCCTGAGCAGGCGCCGTGCGCGCATCGAGGCTCATGGCGAGCTTGAGACGAATCAGCGGCCGCGCGCGTTCGAAGCGCGAAAAATAACCGGCATTGAGGGCGCGTGCTTCGCCGGCCAATGCACCCACCGACACGGTGATTCCTGCGGCTCGTAAACGCTTGATGCCATCGCCTGAGACTTTGGGATTAGGGTCGATCGAGGAACACACGACGCGACGGATACCCGCCGCAATCAACGCGTCAACACACGGCGGCGTGCGTCCCGTATGACTGCACGGCTCGAGAGTGACATAGGCTGTGGCCCCGTCGACGCCGGCGCCCGCCGCGCGCAGCGCCGCCACCTCCGCATGCGCTTCTCCGGCGCGTTCATGCCAACCCTCACCGAGGATGACGCCCCCACGCTCCAAGACGCAGCCGACGCGGGGATTCGGATCGGTGGTATACAAACCGCGTGCAGCCAGCGTCAATGCGTGCGCCATGCGGGCCCGATCATCTGCGCTGATCGCAGCCGTCATTTGTCCGCATCGCTTGGTTCATTGCCCGGCAGGAGCGGCAATTGATCCTTGTTGGTTTCGCGACGGCGCCGATTGCGGCGCAATAGGTCGATTTCGGTGCGGAAGGCCTCAATGTCCTGAAAGCTGCGGTACACGGACGCGAATCGCACGTAACCGACTTCGTCCAAGTGCCGCAGCTCTTCCATGACCAGTTCACCGATACTGCGCGAGGCGATTTCGCGCTCACCCAAACTACGCAATTTGTGGCAGATCCTCGCCACCGCCGCTTCGATGGCTTCGCGGCTCACCGGGCGCTTCTCCAGCGCCTTTTGCATACCGGTGAGCAACTTATGTTCGTCGAAGGGCTCGCGGCTGCGATCGCCCTTGACCACCGTGGGCAGCAGCAGTTCCGCGGACTCGAAAGTAGTGAAGCGCTCCGCACATTCGAGACATTCGCGGCGGCGGCGAGTCTGCCGCCCTTCGCCGGCCAGGCGAGAGTCGATGACCTTAGTCTCCGTATGGCCGCAAAATGGGCAATGCATGGGGCCTTCTCAGGGCGATCCCGATGCGGACCACCTCGTTATTAGCCATAGACCGGGAATCGCCGACACAACGACATTGCTTCGGCGCGCACGCGGTCCACCGTGGACTCATCGCCCATATGATCGAGCACATCGGCGATCCAATGGGACAATTGCTCTGCCTCCGGCTCTTTGAATCCACGGGTCGTCACCGCGGGCGTACCGATCCGCAGGCCGCTGGTCACGGCGGGGGGACGCGGATCGTTGGGCACGGCGTTCTTGTTCACCGTCATGTGCGCTCGCCCCAAGGAGGCATCGGCGTCCTTGCCGGTGATGTTCTTGTCGACCAGATCCAGCAGGAACAAGTGATTGTCGGTGCCCCCGGACACGATCTTGTAGCCGCGCTTCTGCAGAACCCTGGTCATCGCGCGCGCATTGGCGATGATCTGCGCGGAATAGGTTTTGAAGTCCGGCTGCAATGCCTCGTAGAACGCCACCGCCTTGGCGGCGATGACGTGCATCAGGGGACCACCCTGGGTTCCCGGGAACACCATGGAATTGAGTTTCTTGTGCAGCTCCGCGTGCGGCCGAGCCAGAATCAAACCGCCTCGCGGGCCGCGCAAGGTCTTGTGAGTCGTGCTCGTCACCACGTCGGCGAAGGGCACCGGATTGGGATACAAACCGGCGGCGATGAGACCCGCGACGTGCGCCATATCGACCACGAAATACGCACCCACGGAATCGGCAATCGCGCGAAAACGCGCCCAGTCGATGGCACGCGAATAAGCCGAAAAACCGGCGACGATCATCTTCGGGCGATGTTCCTGGGCAAGGGCGGCGACCTGGTCATAGTCGATTTCGCCGCTGTCGGGTTTTATCCCATACTGGGCCGCTTTGAACAATTTCCCGGAAAAATTAACCTTCGCGCCGTGGGTCAGATGGCCGCCGTGATCGAGACTCATGCCGAGAATCGCATCGCCGGCGTTGAGCAGCGCCAGGTACACCGCGGCGTTCGCTTGCGAGCCCGAATGCGGCTGCACATTTGCGTATGCGGCTCCGAACAATTGCTTGGCGCGGTCGATCGCCAATGCTTCGACCACATCGACGTATTCGCAGCCCCCGTAGTAGCGCTTGCCGGGGTACCCTTCCGCGTACTTGTTGGTGAGCACCGAACCCTGAGCCTCGAGCACGCGCGGGCTGGCGTAGTTCTCCGATGCGATGAGCTCGATGTGGTCTTCTTGACGGATCCGCTCGTCGGCTATGGCCTTGGCAAGTTCGGGATCGAAGCCGGCAATCGTCATTTTAGCACTGAACATGAGCGGTCCTCTCGGAAATTAGCCGCTAATTGTAGCCGATGTGCTTGAGGTTCCCTAGGAGCCTGTCTGAGTATTCCCCGTGGCCTTACCTAAGGCAGATTTCGTCTCAGGCGAGGCGGAGCCGACGCGGTTGGGTCAAGACCCAATGAGGAGGCGACAACGACGCATGAGACGAAATCTGCCCGGTGCCGAAGGCTTGGCTGGGGAGGGAGCGGATCCACGCGCCCGTTAATCCGTGACAAGTTTCCGCGGCGCGCGGATAATTCCCGCTGTTCCCCCGCTTCGCAGTTTTTTATATAGGCAGTACATGGCTCAGTTCATATACACCATGAACCGGGTTGGCAAGGTTGTGCCACCCAAGCGCATCATTTTGCGCGACATCACCTTGAGCTTTTTTCCCGGCGCGAAGATTGGCGTCCTTGGCTTGAACGGGTCGGGTAAATCGACACTGCTGAAGATCATGGCGGGGGTGGACAAGGAAATCGAGGGCGAGGCTCGGCCGCAAGCGGGCATCAAGGTCGGCTACTTGCCGCAAGAGCCGTTGCTCGACGAGACCAAGACGGTGCGCCAGGTGGTCGGCGAAGGCGTAGGCGATGTGCAAGACTTGATCGATCGCTTCAATGCGATCAGCGACCGCTTTGCCGAACCGATGACGGACGATGAAATGAACAAGCTCATGGAGGAGCAGGCGAAAATGCAGGACCGGATCGACGCGGTCGGCGGTTGGGAACTCGAGCGCAAGCTCGAAATTGCGGCAGACTCTCTGCGCCTGCCGCCCTGGGATGCCGTGGTCGCCAAACTGTCCGGCGGCGAAAAGCGGCGCGTGGCCCTATGTCGGTTGCTGCTCTCGAAGCCCGATATGTTGCTGCTCGACGAACCGACCAATCACTTGGATGCGGAGTCGGTCGCTTGGCTCGAGCATTTTCTCGAAGAGTACCCGAGCACCGTCATCGCAGTTACCCATGATCGGTACTTTCTCGATAACGTCGCCGAATGGATTTTAGAGCTGGATCGAGGCCATGGAATTCCGTGGGAAGGCAATTACTCCTCCTGGCTCGACCAAAAGGCGCAAAGACTCGCGCAGGAAGAGCGCCAGCAGGACGCGCTTGCCAAGTCTCTGAAGCGCGAACTCGAATGGGTGCGCGCCAACCCGAAGGCGCGCCAGGCCAAGTCCAAGGCGCGCTTGCAGCGTTACGAGGAACTGGCTTCACAGGAGTTCCAGAAGCGCAACGAAACCAATGAAATCTACATTCCTCCCGGCGACCGCCTGGGGGACCTGGTCATCGAGTGCAAGGACTTGCGCAAGGGCTTCGGCGATCGCCTGCTCATCGAACGATTGAGCTTCAGCCTGCCCGCCGGCGGCATCGTGGGCATCATCGGGCCCAACGGAGCGGGTAAAACCACGCTCTTCCGCATGCTGACCGGCGTGGAAAAACCCGATTCCGGCGAGATTCGTGTAGGCCCCAGCGTCAGGCTCGCCTACGTCGATCAGTCGCGCCAAACGCTCAATGACAAGAATACCGTGTGGCAGGAAATCTCCGGCGGACTCGACCTGATCAAGGTCGGCAACTACGAGACTTCATCGCGCGGCTATGTGGGGCGCTTCAATTTCAAAGGCGTGCAGCAGCAACAATTTATCGGTGATTTATCCGGCGGGGAACGCAATCGGGTGCATCTGGCCAAGGTGCTCAAGTCCGGCGGCAACGTGCTGTTGCTCGACGAGCCCACCAACGATCTGGACATTGAAACACTGCGCGCCCTTGAAGAGGCACTGGTGGCTTTCCCGGGCTGCGCGGTCGTCATCTCGCACGATCGCTGGTTCCTCGACCGTATCGCGACTCACATACTTGCGTTCGAAGGCGACTCACAAGTGGTATGGTTCGAAGGCAACTATCAGGAGTATGTCGAGGACCATAAGCGGCGCAAGGGCGAGGACGCCTCTCAGCCGCATCGAATTCGTTACAAACCATTGACGGCTTGAACTATGAGCATCTACGTCACTCCGCAAGATGAATTGAACGTTGATTACCAGGGCATCGCGTTGACCTGCCCGCATTGCCAAACGCTGACGCATCTGACGGCCGCTGCGATACCGAAATTCGAGGATCTCAGCCGTCACAAGCCAAAGCAGATCGGCATCGTCTTTCGCTGTGATGCCTGCGGCGAACCCGTGTTCCTCAAATTCTTTGTGAAAGGTTACACCGCCTTGCGAATTGAACTCACCTCGAACTACGTGGAAGTCGAACGCGCCCGAGAGAATTTTCCGCTGACGTACCTGCCGGAAGAGGCCGAAGGTCTGTTCAAGGAGGCACTCAGCTGCTACGCGGCAGGGTGTTTCAACGCCTTCGGGTCCATGAGCCGGCGCACGGCACAATCCTTGTTCCGCGAGCTCGGCGAACGCGGCAAGCTGGAATTGTTCGATGCATTGCAGGAAATTCGTGCACTCGCCGAACTCGATGACGATAGCTTTGCCGCGTTGCGCGGCGTGTTATTCGGCAGCGACAGCGACCCGTGGCCGAATCATCCGCACCTCGATGCCGAACGCGCCGGGATCCTTCTCGAGGTCATGCGCGACCTGCTGTATCAAACCTTCGTCCGCAAGGCGCGGTTGTTGGAAGCGATGCGTTTTCGCAAGTTCGTGGCGCCCGTGCAGACGGAGACGGGCACGTAGACTCGCACGTAGACTCGACGCAGACCTGAGGCACGTAAACTCGAGGCTAGCCCACATACGCGCGGGCATTGCGAAACAGCCGCATCCAGCCCCCGTCTTCGGCCCACGCTTTGGGTGCCCAAGAATTCTGCACCGCGCGAAACACCCGCTCCGGGTGCGGCATGACTAAAGTGACCCGCCCGTCGGCGCTGCACACCCCGGCGACACCCAGCGGCGAGCCATTGGGATTAAAGGGGTATCGTTCCGTCGGCTCATCGTGAGTATCGACGAATTGCAAAGAGACCCTGCCTTCCTCGATCAGCTTGCCGGCACCCAAGTGGCTGCCAAATTCTGCAAACCCCTCGCCGTGCGCCACCGCAATCGGCAGCACCGAACCATGCATGCCGGACAACAGCACTGAATTCGAGCGCGGCACGTGTACCAGGGCCACGCGCGCCTCGTACTGCTCGGATCGGTTGCGTACGAAGCGCGGCCAGCTCTCCGAACCGGGAATCAAATCCTTCAGCGCCGACAGCATTTGGCAGCCATTGCACACGCCCAAGGTAAACGTGGCATCGCGCCGGAAGAAGGCGGCGAACTCGTCTCGGGCCAACGAATTGAAAAGGATCGATTTGGCCCACCCCTCGCCTGCTCCCAGCACATCCCCGTAGGAAAAGCCGCCGCAGGCCACCAATCCCTCGAACCGCGCCAATCGCACGCGTCGCGACAGAATATCGGTCATATGCACGTCATATGCGTCGAAGCCGGCGCGCGTAAACACCGCCGCCATTTCCGTTTGGCTGTTGACCCCCTGTTCGCGCAGCACCGCAATCGCTGGTCTGGCACCACCGCAAATATAAGGTGCAGCGATGTCCTCCGCCGGATCGAAGCTCAGTGTGGCGTGCAGGCCGGGGTCGTGCGCATCGAGAAGCCGCGAGAATTCTTCGCGGGCGCACTCCGGATTGTCGCGCAGCGCCTGCATTCGAAACGACACCTCGCTCCAGCGGCGGTGCAGATCGATACGCGAGGCCGAATACACCGCTTGACCCTCCACCCGCAGGTGCACCGCAACGCCTTCCACGGGCTGGCCGATATCCTTGCAGTGACCGTTGAGCCCGTGGCGCTCGAGTATTTGGCGGGCTTGCGGCACCTGCGCCGCCGGAATTTGCACGACCACACCGAGTTCTTCGGAAAAGCAGGCGGCGATCGCATCCGCTGCCTCGCCTAGCGTGATCTCGAGTCCGCAATGCCCGGCAAAGGCCATTTCCAAAAGCGTCACCAACAGCCCGCCGTCGGAGCGATCGTGATACGCAAGCAGCAGCCCCTGGTCCTTCAGTTCACGCACGGCGGCGAAAAGTTCGCGCAACAAACCCGGATTGTCGAGATCCGCCGGCTCGCCGCCACCCAGCTCGAACACCTGCGCCCAACACGATCCCCCCAAGCGATTCTTGCCGGCTCCCAAGTCGATCAGCAGCAGGCGCGAGGGTTGCGACAAATCGAGCTCCGGGGTGAGCGTGCGGCGCGCGTCGGCAACCGGCGCGAACGCCGAGATGATGAGCGACACCGGTGCGATGACGGAGTGCGCTCCGTGCGAGTCGGTCCAGGCCGTGCGCATCGAGAGCGAATCCTTTCCCACCGGAATCGTGATGCCGAGCTCCGCGCACAATTCCAAGCCGACCGCACCCACCGTGGCATGCAAATCGGCATCCTCGCCCGGCTCGCCGCACGCTGCCATCCAGTTCGCCGACAGTCGAATGTCGGTGAGGCTTTGGACGTCGGCTGCGATGATATTGGTAATCGCCTCCCCGACGGCAAGGCGCCCCGAGGCCGGCGCATTCAGCAGCGCCACGGGTGCGCGTTCCCCCATCGCCATGGCTTCGCCGCCATAGCCCGAGAAATCGCTCAGGCTGACGGCGACATCCGAAACCGGTACCTGCCAAGGACCCACCATCTGATCGCGATTGATCAATCCGCCCACCGTGCGATCGCCGATGGTGATCAGAAAGGACTTATCGGCGATCGTCGGCAGACACAATAGGCGATCCAGCGAATAGGCGATGGTCGCACCGCT
>Ga0181521_10007101_pt1 | contig 11865 bp, 11 predicted proteins | sample PEATcosm2014_Bin_32_FD_119764 | JGI IMG/M metagenome (GOLD analysis project Ga0181521, IMG submission 119764) | Peatland microbial communities from MTU Mesocosm Facility, Houghton, MI, USA - PEATcosm2014_Bin02_60_metaG | ecosystem: Environmental > Terrestrial > Soil > Wetlands > Peat | place... | reverse complement strand
CGAGTTCAGCCAATATGCACCAGAGTTGGCAGCGCTCGTTACAGCCGTGGCCTACGTCAACAAGAAAGAGGCTGCGGGCGTGCAAGCAGCCGATTTGCTGGCGTATCCGGCATATTTCTTAGAGCGATACAAACAGGCGGAATGGATACCCATCGATTGGGGCGCCATGCCGACGATGACGCCCGGCAAATGCCATAGCTTCCGTGCGCCGCTGGCTGTCGAAACCCTAGAAGATATCCGCTCCGGTCAGATCGCGATGGCGAAGCACCGCGCTTGGATGAAGCGCGTCGAACAGCAGTCGGGATTAGGGCGATGAAGCCCGACGCGGCGCAATCTTATCGAACGCCCGGTCGAGCGCCTCCGGGTCTTCGTCCATGCCGATCCGCTTTGCGGTTTCGACGAAGCGCTCGAACTGCTTCGGATCGTCTGTTTTGCGGCTGCGAGGCGTTGGTCTCTCGGCGCGCTTGGTTATGGGCTTGCGTGGCATGGCGCGATTATACGCGCCTTCGACGAAAGAGTTGTACGGCAAATCGGACGGCCTCAACAGCACCAATAATCGCAACCGCCAAGAGCAATCCGGTTGCCGCACCAGGCAGAAAGTCCCCGCGTTGCCGGACGTTCGAGTTTCCGAAGAGCGCCGGGAATACCAGCAGCAGGAAGTACCAAATACGAGAGCGCACGATTTGGCTCCTAACCTAGTCGAGGTATGTCATGCCGACCCATCGCTACGTGGGGGGATTTCCGCCGCAGCTTGTAGAATCTCTCGAAGCGCTTTCGCTATGTGTTGAAAGCCGCCCTCAATCGCATCGGTCCTGGCCGTTGAGAGCCATTCGATATCTGCTAGCCCCACCTGTGAGGCATCGTCAAACTCAGCAAGTAAAGCCTTCGGCTCGGGATGGGTCTTCGCAAGCGCTTGAGAAAACATAAAAAGTGCATGGACTTGACCCGTAATCGAAGAGATCGCGCTCGTAAGATGGTCGGGCGACAGCGCCATAGCATTCGCTCCTGTGTCGTGTGGCAACGCCAGGATAGCGAGGGCGGGGGCGAGCGTCATTGCTCGTCCCCGTCAACGAAATCAAACTCTAGCTGTTCGGGCTCTAGGCGATCCGCCAGCAATACGAGCGGCGCGGGCGGCTCACGCTTCGGCGGTTTTGCTACGAGTCGTTCGATAGGTCAGGCGCTTGCCTACTGCGCCTTCAACCGCCCGAGCGGTGCGCGCGCCGTCGTCAACGCCAAGCGCAACCCGATTGCTGTATCGGAAATCGAACTCGGCGAGGTAGCGGTGCAAATGCCGCTCGTCGCAGTGCTGATAGATGCCGGTCATGCCGCGCTTGAAAATCGAAAAGAAACCTTCAACGGTGTTGGTGTGCGCCTTTTTGCCACCAGCGAGCTTGCGTGCCCATTCATCCTCGCTGTGGTTGACGCTCTCGTGGCTGGCGAAGCGGCGCCCGATGCCTCGGTAGGCGTTCGCCTGATCGGTCATCGGTCGCTCTTGGTATCGGCCTGAGTGAAAATGATTCGGCGCAGTTCGCGGGCCGTGACGTTCTCAGCCTTGAACGAGCGCGCCTCGCCTCCTCGCTCAACCAGAGTGACGACGGGGATTTTTCCGCTCCAAGCACGCCGCCGCTTGCGCCAGCCACGTTCATTAGAGAATTGCCAAGGGTCGGGCGCGCCTTCTTGTCTGCCGATGAAGGTTTCGTCGATTTCCAAAGTCTTGCCCTCACCGCCGATCGGCCCGAAGACATCGCCGGGTGCCATCATCAGCCTGACCCGATGGCTCATGTGCCAAGCGGTGCGGAGGGTCACGCCGAGGGTGCGGTGCAATTGGTTGCTGCTGATCCCCTTCTTGCTGGAGCACATCATGACGATGGCTTGCAGCCACAGGTGCATCGGGACGTGGCTATCCTCGAAAATGGTTCCGACCTTGACGGTAAAGGGCTTGCGGCAGGCATAGCACTTGTAGATGCCGATCCGAGTGCTTTTGCCTTTCAGCGCGCCGCTCTTGTCCACGACGCCGCAATGCGGGCAGACGCGCCCGTTCGGCCAGATGCGCGCCTCGACATAGGCGTAAGCGGCTGGTTCGTTGCGGAGCGGGCTGGCGTCGTAAATCGAATTTGGCATCGTCTATCTCCTTGCAAAGAAATATATAATGCCCGAATTGGGTACGTCAATGACAATATCGCCGCTATTTTAGAACAAAACAGGTACAAATGTCAAGCGAATTGTACCGCTAGGTGCTGATCCCACCTTTAACCTATTGATATATTGGTGTTATGAACTCCTGCCTCTTCCGCCATCCCTTCATTCGCTGCCGCGGCAGCTCAACTGCCGCACGGAAACCCTTCATGCAAGGCGCGCGCGACCAGCGCGGGCCCCGCCATTGGCCGCATTGTCGGGTTGTTTTGCAAGAATTTGACGACGAGATTTCTCAATTGCACATCGTCTGCCGCGATGGGCGTGCAGGCGTCGGTTCCACCGACCCTATCTTTTTCCAACAAGCTGTCGGTGACAGCTTCGATATAGCCGAAACAATATAGCATGTAGGCGCCGATGGTAGCCGTACAGTAGCGCAGAAGCTCGTCGCCGTTTCTGGGCTCCGCCAGTGCAGGCGTCCAGTGAAGCGCTGCCGCGACAAGAATTGTCGCGGATATCGGGCGCGCGATCCTGGTGAACGGCACCGTTTGCTCCTTGCGGTGAGGGTTTTGGCTCGGTGCGGTTGCCCGCGCCTGTATCATTTCGCGATCAGCAACAGCAGAGCCTCGCCGCACAAATCGTAATTCGCACCCTGGCCGCCGATGAGACTTTCAGTGCCCGGGATAGCGACGGTGTCGGGGCCGTCGGCCCAGTTGCAGGTATCGGTCGTCCGATACCAGTTCTTGCCGCTGCCCGGCCAAGGCAGCGTGAAGTTCACGCTGCCCGACCAGCCGTTATAGGCGATGTAGATGGCGGAGGCGGGATCGTCGAACTCGGTGCCGTCTATCTGCCAGGCGATCGCATGGTTGCTGGCGTTGTTCCAATAGGCCGGGTCGACAACCGAGCCGGCCGGCGCATACCACTGCAGTTGCACCATGCCATTGCCGTTGTTATCCGAACTTGAATACCAGGTCTGCGGACGCAGCGCTGGGTGCGTGTTGCGGAAGGCGATCATGCGCTGCGCGAAATTGTCGAAATTTGTCTGGTCCGCGCTGAAACTGTAGTTGAGCCAGTTGCCAACGCTGGCGACCGCAGATATTCATCGCCTCCTGTCATCATCGGCGTTCCCGCCGACAGCATCACGAAAGCGAGGCCGGTGCGCGCGGCGCGGCGCTGGTCGGCCGCGGCGCCTCCCTGGTCCCAGCTATCGTTGCTGGTGCTGCCGCCGTCGGAGGGACCGAAAGGCCAGGGCTGGCCATTGTTGGGATTGTCGCACGAATAGAGGTCTTTCAGCGTGAAACCGTCATGCGCCACCATGAAGTTCACCGAGTTCCAGGGCGAACGGCCGTTATTCTGGTACAGGTCGGCCGACCCCGAAAATCGCGTCGCCAAGGTAGCGACAGAGACCGCCGCCACGCCCAACTCGTTTTGCGCCTCGCGGAGGGTGTCGCGATAGAGGCCATTCCACTCCGACCAGCCGGTTGGGAAGCCGCCGACCTGAAAGGAGTTGCCACCGATCGCCCAGGGTTCGGCGATCAGATCGACCCCGCTGCCGCCGACCGCGGAGCGCGGCGCAAGCTCGCGCACGATGCGGTTGAGCGCGTTGTTCGGGTCAAGCTTGTCGAAGTTGAAGCACCCGTCCTGGCAGGTATTACCCAGTACCGCCGCAAGATCGAAGCGGAAGCCGTCGACGCCCATCGTGTCGCGCCAGTAGGCGAGCGAATCGACGATCAGGTTCTGCGCGATCGGGTTGTAAGTGTTGAAGTTGCCGCCGACGCCGGTATTGTCCCACGAATACTGCATGTCCGCGGTCAGCGAGTAATAGGTTGGATTGTCCAGCCCGCGAACCGAATAGAGATTATAGACTGTGGTATCGGTGGGGTTCCACGCGCCGGCCTCGCCAGTGTGGTTGTAGACCACATCGATGAAGACCTTGATGCCGGCGTCGTGGAAGGCCTTGACCATCGCCTTGAACTCGCGCGTCGGTCCGCCCGCCGAGCGATCGGACGCGTAGCGGCGATCCGGCGCAAAGTAGTTTAGCGTCGAGTAGCCCCAGTAGTTGACACCGGCCGTGGAGTCCGGGACGACGTCGTTCGCGTCGTTCTGGGTTTCCTGAACCGGGAGAAATTCGACCGCCGTCACTCCCAGGTTCGCGAGATAACCCACCTTGAGCGCGGCGCCCCGATAGGTGCCGCGATAGGCCGCCGGTATGCTGGTGTCGGCTTCGGTCAGGCCGCGCACATGCACTTCGTAGATGATGTCGTCCTTCTGGGGGCGGGTCGGTTTCGCGCCAACGCTTGAAGTGTCGGTCGCCAGCACAATCCCCTTGGTCGCCTTCGGACCGCTGTCGAGCGTGCGATAGCTGGCGCCCGACGCGAAAACGGTGCCGTCGCTGTTGTTCGGATTGATCGGATCGTGACTGAGTTCCAATGCATACGGGTCGAACAGCAGCTTATTCGGGTTGAAGCGGTTGCCGGAAGCATCGACGTCGGTGATGAAGCCCGCCGCCGATCCCTTCACCCAGCTCGAACTGTACGGCCAGTTGGGGCCCCAGGCGCGATAGCCGTAAAACACCGTTCCGTTGACGCCCGCCGCTTGCAGCGCGGAGGCCGGGACCGTAACCGACCATACGTCGCTGGCATCCTTGGTCAGGGGGTATGTCGCGACCTCTGGCGCACCGTAATCCACGACGAAAAGATCGAGCTCGATGCGGGAAGCCCGAGAGGAATAGACGCGGAAGATGACGTTGCTGTTCGTGGCATCGTATCTCGCGCCCAGCTGCTGCGAATCGATAGCGGCGTTCACGGGAGCGATCGGCATGACGAGGCTGGTGAACGCCACGAGCAGCGCCGCGATTATCGTTTGGTACGTCATCCCGCCACCTTTCCCAAATGCGAGTCTGGCGCCGAACGGTGAATATCAGCCACTCATGACCCGAGGGCGAGGTCGGCATCTGGCGCGGGGAAGCGGTGCCGCCGATTTACATCGAGCCACGCAGAGACCGGTTGGCCTGTGACCTGAAGCACATGCGCGAAAAGATTTCCAAAAATGCATCTTGTGTGAAGCACATCACTCTGGGGTCGCCGGAAGCAAACCATTTCAGTGCCACCGGATAGGGGTTGGGAGCACTGGTAGATGGGCCACCGACGATCAAATTGGCGAAGGGGAACCAGCGGTGGCGCGGGCTTGGGGAAGTGGTTATGACCCGATCCCTGAGCGAAGTGACCGGCTCGTCGGCTCGCAGGCTTGTCTATTCATCACCCGGAGCAGCAGGCGGCCCGGTCGAGGCCAAGCGGTTCGAACGGTGGTGGGAGGAGTTTCGGGCGACCGTCGGCGGTCGCGAGATTGATGCGGACAGGGCCGGGCCGTTTTTCGCAACGGTCGAATATCTGGCGCTGGGTGCGGTCGGGTTGGGCCGGGGCAGCGGATCGATCAATCGGATCGAACGCCGGCGGGACCACGCCGCGGCGGACGGTGTGGATTGCTTCGTGCTGGTGATCAATCGCAGCAGAGGCGAAAGTTTCGCCCGCGCTGGTTCGCGCTCCGCCGCGGTCCCGTCCGGTGGGGCGATGCTGTTCGACTTTGCTGAGCCCAGCGTCAATATCTATCCCGTAGACCATCGCTGGTCTTCGCTGCGCATACCGCGTCGGCTGCTCTGCGGTGCCGTGCCCAACGCCACGGATGTCGCGGGCATCGCCATTCCGCCCGAGAATCAGGCGCTGCGCTTACTCACTCTCTATGCCGACGCGCTGTTCGATGACGAGGATCCGTCGCACCCCGCGGTTCTCGCGCAGGCCGGGCAACATCTTATGGACCTGATGATGCTTGCCCTCGGCGCCGAGCGCGACAATGCCGAGATCGTCCGTCACCGCGGGCTGCGCGCGGCCAGGCTCGATGCGGTGCTGCGGCGTATCCGGACCGACTATGCCGATCCCGAGATTTCGCCGGAGGCCGTTGCCGTTCGGGTGGGGATCTCGACCCGCTATCTGCATCAGTTGCTGCATGAAACCGGCGTGAGCTTTGCCGAGCGGATCCAGGAGCTTCGGTTGGCAAAGGCCTTTGCGCTGCTGCGCGGCGACGGCGGTGCCGCCCGCAAGGTCAGCGATGCGGCCTACGCCGCCGGGTTCAATGATTTGTCGCATTTCAACCGGCTGTTCCGCCGTGCCTACGGGCTGACCCCGACCGCCGCGCGGGGCGAGGGCAATTTACTTCGCGCGTGACGTGGTTATAAGTGCGCTGAGGGCCACGTTTTTATGCGCTACAGCCCAAGACCGGCACCCCGAACGAACCTAGGGTCAAGACCCCGCAACCGCATCGGCCAGGAGGTGGACATGGCGCGCGTTCTATTCCTGGCAATGGCCGCCACCACGAACCTCTAACCTTAAGAAGGCTACAGTCATGAATTCGGTAAAGTACACTCCAGTAACCGCAGCACTTTCCTTGTCGCTGGCGACAGCGATGCCCGCGATTGCTCAGAACACCGGCAACGAACCTTGGGCCCAGATGGAAACGACGTCGACCATGATCGGCATCGGCGGTCAGTCGGGCGACGGTCAGCTGAGCCTGCCGAACCTCGGGACGAATTGCGTTTATCCGTTCAAGGTTTCCGGGTTCGGCGCCGGCATCCAGGTCGGCATCTCCAAAATATCCGCCGCTGGCCCCGTCAAAAACCTGACAAGGCTTGAGGATTTCTCTGGCAACTACAGCGCCACGCAGGGCGAGACCACCGTGGTCGCCGGTGCCGGCGGAATCTCGATGAAAAACAATGCCAACAATGTGTCCATGAACCTGGCCTCGCAGACCTCCGGCCTCAACATCGGTGTTGCCGGACAGGGCGTGACCGTGAGCATGCCGGTGCCACCGGCGACTGCACCGCGCGTTTACGTGCTGGAGTTCGGCTACAACAAGGATTGGCTGAACCTGGCGAACCGCGCTAAGCTGGACGAGGTGCTCAGCGCCTGGAAATGCCGGTACGGAACGATCGAGGTCGTCGGTCACACCGATGCCGTCGGGAAAGAGGACGTGAACCTCCAGCTCTCGATCAACCGTGCGACGGCCGTTCGCGACTATCTGCTGGGCGCCGGCGTCTTTCCAACGCGCATCCCGGCAATCGCGGCTGGTGAAAACAACCAGCAGGTGCCGACCACCCAAGGCGTTCGCCTTCGCGCCAACCGTGTGGTCGTGGTGACGATCAAATAGCATCGTACAGAACGAGCGCGAGCCCGCTGACCAGCGGGCTCACATGCCTCTAGGGGGCCCCAGTCAGCATCGGCTGTATCGACCTTATCGAACGCGGCGCGAGGCGACGGTGACGATCGGCACCAACGGCACGCCGACCTTTGGCATCTTCGCCACCGCGAACAGCTCCATCGCCCTCGACCCCGCGGGCAGCCGTGTCTTCAGACGATTTCGCCCGCTATATGATCGACTGCTTCGAGACGATGTACGAAGAGGGCGCCGAGCACCCGAAGCTGATGTCGCTGGCGCTGCACGACCGGCTGACCGGACGCCCTGGCCGGGTAACCGGGTTGGTCAAGTTCCTCGATCACATCACGGCGCGCGACCGCGTGTGGATCTGCACGGGGCGTGAAATCGCCGAACATTGGCGCCAGGTTCATCCCGGCTAGCTTTGCCGGGCGGCTGAGGGCCCTGAGGGCCGGGCGGCTAGACTTTCTCGACGTTCCACATGAACAAGGCCGGGGCGTTGATGACGCCCTTCAGGTTGTTCCGGTAGCCGGTCTTCGGCAGATATTGTCCGGTCGGGATGTACGGCACCGTTTCGAAGGCGCGCTCCTGAATTTTGGCGGCGATCTCCTGGCGAACTTCGCTGTCGCTGGCCTGGAGCCACTCCTTCCTTAACGCCTCGATCGTGTCGTCCTTGGGCCAGCCGAACCAGGCTTTGTCGCCGTTGGCCGGGAGCGGCGGGTTGAGCCAGGGGTCGAGCATCTCGGCGCCAAGGAAATCGGTGCCAAAGACATTCCACCCGCCTTCCGCGACCGGCTTTTTCGAGGCCCGGCGCGTCGTCACGGTGCCCCAATCGCTGCTCGCAAGCTCGACGTTGAACCCCAGCCTTTTGAGGAGATCGGCGGCAATCAGCCCGTGGGCATGACTCGTCGGCAAGTCGACCCCGTCGAGAACGACGATCGGCTCGCCCTTGTACCCCGCCTCGGCAATCAGCCGCTTGGCGGCGTCGAAATCGCGCTTTCCGGTCAGCGCCGCGGAGCCGGCGTCGCTTGCCATCGGCGTGCCGCAGGTGAAGAACGAGGCGCAGCGCTTCCAGTCCTTGGGATCGCCGGCCAATGCAGTCATGAATTCAGCCTGATCGGTCACCGCCAGCACGGCCTGGCGCATTTTTATGTTGTCGAAGGGCGGCACCAACTGGTTGAACCGCAGCAACCCCATGCTGCCGAGCGGATCGGTGTCGACGACCGTGATGTCGGGGTTGATCGCAACCATCCGGGCCAGGTCGAGCGTCGGGTTCTCCCACCAATCGACCTCGCCATTGGCGAGAGCGGCAGCCGCGGTCGAGGGTTCGGGAATAACCAGCCATTCGATGCGGTCGACCTTGACGACCTTGCCGCCCGATGCCCAATCCGGCGGCTCGCTGCGCGGCGCGTAATCTGTGTTCTTGACGTAGACCGCCTTGTGCCCGGGTTCGAATTCCTCGTGCACGAACTTGAACGGTCCCGAGCCAACGGTGTCGGTGATCTGCGTGAAGGGATCGGTTTTGGCCGTTCGCTCGGGCATGATGAACGGCACGAGGCTCGATATCTTGGCGAGCCCGTCAAGCAGCAGCGGGAACGGTTCCTTGAGCCGGATCGTGAAGGCGGCGGCGTCGCCACCGGTCATCTCGTCGATCGTCGCCGCCAGCGCTTGGCCGAGCGCGTCGCGCGCCATCCAGCGCCGCAGCGAGGCGACGCAATCGGCGCCGCGCACCGGCTGGCCGTCATGAAATTTGAGCCCCGGACGCAGCACGAAACGCCAGACCAGCTGGTCCGGCGATAGGCTGTAATCGCCCACCATTTGCGGCTGCGGCTTGAACTTCGAATCAAGCGCGAACAGCGTATCGAAGATCATGTAGCCGTGATTGCGCGAGACATAGGCGGTCGTCCAGATCGGGTCCAGGACGCGCAGATCGGTTCGCACGATAAAGCGTAGGGTCTTGCCGTCGGCACCCAGCGCCGACCTGCCGGAAGCAAGGGCGAGAAATCCTGCGCCACTCAGCGCCGCGAACTCGCGGCGGGTCATCCCGTGTGCCATTCGCCGCCTCCATCGTCTGGAATTGAACGCACGGCAAGAAACAGGCCATCGCACGCCACTTGGCGATCGGTCGGTTTTCAGAACTCGCGCAGCACCTCGCGCAGAGTGCTGCCTTCATAGGCCGTTCGCCTGGGCCATCTCGACGAAGAACTTGCCGTCCCACGGCGAGGCGCCGTGGCTGAACGGTGCGTTCCAGTCGCCGGGTGTGAAATTGGTGAACCAGGCGAGGTGAAAGGGCTTCGGCATCGTCGATCCTCCGCCAACGCGGGTTCGCGGGTACAACCCTTGGGAAGGTCCGCAAGATGCAAGCCAGCCGGGAAGGCGATCGCCGGCAAAGGAGACGACAATGGAATGTTCTGTCCACCGCGTGCCAATGGCTCATCCGGGTGACGTATCGGGGCTCTTGCGTCTGATCGATGACGGCGTGCTCGCGCCCGAGGCTATTGCGGCAATCTTCGGCAAGACCGAAGGCAATGGTTGCGTCAACGATTTCACGCGCGGCTATGCGCTATCCGCCCTGTCGGCGGCGCTGGGTCCGCGCCTCGGGATTGCTCCCGACGCCGTCGGGTCGCGCATCGCGATGGTGATGTCGGGCGGCACCGAAGGCGGGCTGTCGCCGCATTTCCTCGTGTTTGCCACCGCGCCGGGCGATGAGCCTCGCCCCGACCGCAAAGCCCTCGCCATCGGCACGGCCGCGACTCCTGCGTTGCGCCCGGAGGAGATCGGCCGGACGCCGCAAGTGACCGCGACGGCGGAAGCGGTTCGCGCGGCGATGAACCGCGCCGGCATCGCCGACCCGGCCGACGTCCATTGGGTGCAGATCAAATGCCCATTGCTGACCAAGGAACGCATCGCCGAGGCGCAATCGCGCGGCGCCCTCACCGCGACGACGGATACCTACGCATCGATGGGGCTGTCGCGCGGCGCCGCAGCGCTAGGGGCGGCGCTGGCGCTCGGTGAGATCGACCCAGCCGCGCTGGACGATGAAGCCATCGGCAACAATCTCGACCTGTGGTCGGCGCGCGCCAGCTGCTCGGCCGGCATCGAGCTGATGCACAGTGAAATCGTCGTGCTCGGCAACAGCGCCGCCTGGTCCGGCGACCGGGCGATCGCGCATGGCGTGATGCGCGACGCGATCGATCTGCCTGCAGTCAACGGCGTGCTGCGTGAGCTGGGTTTCGCGGCTGCGGGCCAGCTCGACGGCGCGTCGGCTTCCTCGATCGATGCGGTCCTGGCCAAGGCTGAGGCATCGCGCGACGGCATGATCCGCGGCGCGCGCCACATCATGGGGGACGACAGCGACATCCAGGCGACGCGGCACGCACGCGCCCTGGTCGGCGGAGTTCTGGCCGCGGCGATCGGCCGGACCGAGCTTTTCGTGTCCGGTGGGGCGGAGCACCAGGGGCCGGATGGCGGCGGACCGATCGCGGTGATCGCGCGGCGGCCCTGAGCGGTTCCTTGGTGTTGCTGGCCCGCGCCTTGCTTGCCCATTCGATGCGCATTTTGAGGGTTGGGACGGAGCCGTAATGGCGTCATCGTCCGACGTGCAACTGACTGCCGTGACGAAGCGCTTTGGCCAGACCGTCGCGGTCGACGGGATCGATGCCGAGATCGCCCCGGGCAGCTATTGCTGCCTGCTCGGGCCATCGGGCTGCGGAAAGACTACGACCTTGCGGATGATCGCCGGGCACGAGGTGCCGACCAGCGGCGACATCGCGATCGGCGGCGTGCGCGTCACCACCCTGCCGCCGGCGCGCCGGCGCACCGCGATGATGTTCCAGAACTACGCGCTGTTTCCCCATCTGAATTGCGTCGACAACGTCGCCTTCAGCCTACGGATGCGGGGCGTCGGCAAGACCGCGCGGCGCAACACGGCGCGCGACATGCTGCAGCTCGTCGAGATGGAAGCGCTCGCCGCGCGGTTGCCGGCCCAGCTCTCCGGCGGTCAGCAGCAGCGCGTGGCGCTCGCCCGCACGCTGGTGGCCGACCCCAGCGTGCTGTTGCTCGACGAGCCGCTCTCGGCGCTCGACCCCTTTTTGCGAGTGCGCATGCGCGAGGAGCTGCGCCGCTTTCAGCGGCAGTTCGGCATCACCTTCATCCATGTGACCCACAGCCAGGAGGAGGCGCTGGCCATCGCCGATCTCGTCATCGTCATGAACGACGGACGCATCGAGCAGGCCGACGCCGCGCGCGCGATTTTCGATCGGCCAGCGACGGCCTTCGTCGCGCGCTTTATCGGCGGCCACAATGTCTTGCGCTGCACGGTCGATGCGGCCGATGGCAAAGGCGCCCGCCTGCTGGGGCCCCAGGGTCTTGCGATTACCACGACCGCGACCGGCCTTGCCGTAAAGGCTAAGCAAGATTCTCACGGTCGGTCCACATATGGCAGAATCCGGAACCGGAGCTACCGTATGTGGGGGGATGTGATGTCGGGTCGGTCACGGATTGACGTAACACCCGAGCAGCGCGAGG
>Ga0181521_10007100_pt1 | contig 11865 bp, 11 predicted proteins | sample PEATcosm2014_Bin_32_FD_119764 | JGI IMG/M metagenome (GOLD analysis project Ga0181521, IMG submission 119764) | Peatland microbial communities from MTU Mesocosm Facility, Houghton, MI, USA - PEATcosm2014_Bin02_60_metaG | ecosystem: Environmental > Terrestrial > Soil > Wetlands > Peat | place... | reverse complement strand
TGCCTTGTTGAGCGCTTCGACGTCGGCGATCAAAAGATCGGCGGCACGAACGAGCTGCACGTTGAGGCAGGTGTCGAGCACGTCGGACGACGTCATGCCCCGGTGCACGAAGCGCGCCTCGGGCCCGACGATCTCGGCGAGATGGGTGAGAAAGGCGACGACGTCGTGCTTGACCTCGCGCTCGATCTCCTCGATGCGCGCGGCATCGAATTGCGCCGCTTTGCCCTTCGCCCAAATCTTCTGCGCCGCCGCTTTCGGGATCATGCCGAGCTCGGCCATGGCATCGGCGGCATGCGCCTCGATCTCGAACCAGATGCGAAACCGCGTCTCCGGCGACCAGATCGCCGCCATCTGCGGGCGGGTGTAGCGGGGTATGGTCACGCCACTTCCCCGCGTGCGAGCGCGGCCGCGTTGCGGATCGCTGCGATGTTCGTGCGATAGGACTCCGGCGTGCGGTCCTTGAACACGGCGGAGCCGGCGACGAAGGCGTTGGCGCCGGCACGTGCGGCCTCGGGCGCCACGTGCGGCGTGATGCCGCCGTCGATCTCGATGTCGATCGGCCGGCCCGCCGCCATGGCGCGCAGCTTGCGCACCTTATCGACGGCCGCGGGAATGAACTTCTGTCCGCCGAAGCCGGGATTGACCGACATGACGAGGATCAAATCGACGATGTCTATGACGTGCTCGACGGTGGTCTCCGACGTGCCGGGATTCATGGTCACGCCCGCCTTCTTGCCGAGCGCCCGGATCACTTGCAGCGAACGGTGGATATGTGGGCCGGCTTCGACGTGCACGGTGATGAGGTCGGCGCCGGCCTTCGCAAAGGCTTCCAGATAAGGATCGCACGGCGCGATCATCAGATGCACGTCGAGCAGCTTCTTGGTGTGCGGCCGGATGGCCTTCACGACATCCGGTCCGATCGAAATGTTCGGCACGAAATGGCCGTCCATGACGTCGACGTGGATCCAGTCAGCGCCCGCGGCATCGACGGCGCGCACCTCCTCACCCAGCTTGGCGAAATCGGCGGCGAGGATCGATGGGGCGATGATGAGCGGGCGATGCACTGGATTCTCCGGACCTAGAGCATGATCCCGAAAAAGCCTGCCCCGGACTCGATCCGGGGTGGATGCCGGTTTTCGGAAAAGATCATGCTCAACAAATAGCTAGAGCCTTCTGATTCCATCACAACCGTTAAAGCTCTAGCGTTCGCGTAACACGCCGCTCCCGAGTGGGCAACGCAGGCGGTTGCGAGCCGGCAAAACTTGCCGGTTACCGCGAGGCTAAGGCAGATTCTCACCCGCACCGACGCCGTCGGTTCCGCGAAAATCCTTGTTTTTTCTGCACTTGCCCGGCGGCCCCGCTCTTGCATCGCGGAAGCGGGGGCAGTGTGTCCACCGGCACTGCCGATGGTTTCGAAGAGTACCAAGGAGTCTGCCATGTCGTTATCCGTCAATGCATCGAGTACCAACAACCCCTATGCCTCTCTGCAATCCTTGCTGCAGCAGGACCCGTCGTCGGCCGGCACGGCGCAGTCCGATCCGCTGGAATCGCTGTTAGCGGCGCTGGGCCAAGGCGCAGGCGCAACTGCAGCCGCGACAGGCACGAGCACAGCCACTTCCGGCGCTACGAGCACGGCAGGCAGTTCTTCTCCGCAATTCGGCCCGCAGACGCTCCAGGCGCTGTTTGCTATGCAGGCGAACGCCTCGAATTCGCAATCCTTGATGTCGCAGCTTAACAACGACGGCGCGACTGGCCCGGGCGACGCAAGTTCGGGGCAGCAGGCCCAGCAGACTGAGGGCCAGGGCGGCCATCATCACCACCACCATATGGGCGGCGCTGGCGGCGCCGGGAACGGTCAAAACCCGCTAGACATGCTGACGTCGGCAGACAGCGGCGCCACCAGCCAAACCACCGCCAATGCGAACGGCTCGTCGACGACCACAATCACCTATGCCGATGGCTCGAGCGTGACCCTGACGACCGCCCCGTCGGACGGCTCCAGCTCGTCGAGCAGCTCCAGCTCATCGGCCGGCGGCTCGAACGTGGCGAACAACAATCTCCTCGAGCAATTGATCCAAATGCAGGCGCAATTGCTGAATCCGACAACGACGCAGAGCCTCGCGACGGTTTAATATATCGTCCGCAATAAGCTTGCGCGTAAACTTGCCCGCATAGGCACTATACTGCCCGCATCGTGTCCCAAGCGCCGTGCAGCGCTTCGCGCGGCGGCGCGGCGGGCAAACTTAACCTATCTGAGCCGCAGCAGGAGTAGCCGTGGCGCACGCCGATATCATCGTGCTCGGAGCGGGGATCGTCGGCACCTCGATTGCGATCCATCTGGCCAAATGCGGGGTGTCGATTGCGCTGGTCGACCGCGGCGGACCGGGCGAAGGGACGTCCTACGGCAATACCGGCATCATCGAGGGCAACACAGTCTTTCCGGCGGCGTTCCCGTCGGATTGGTCGGCGCTCCTGCGCATCGCGCTCAAGCGCGCGCCGCAAGCAAATTATCATCTCTCGTTTCTGCCAACGGTTGCGCCATGGCTGGCGGCTTTTCGCGCCGCTTCGCAGCCGTCGCGGCTGATCGAGACCGCGCATGTCATGCGGCCGTTGTTTGCGCGCGCGGTCAGCGAGCACGAGGCGCTGAGCGCCGAGGCCGGCGCCGCAAACTATCTGCGCCGCAATGGCTGGCTCAAACTTTACCGCACCGACAGCGCGTTCGCGGCGCAGTCGCGGGAACTCGAACTGGCGGCGAGCTTCGGCATCGCCAATCTCCCGCTCGATCGCGATGAGGCGTGTGCGCTCGAGCCGTCGCTTGCGCCGGTTTTCCGCCACGCCGTGCATTGGACCGGCGCTGTGAGCGTGACCAATCCGCTGGCGCTGACACGCGCCTACGCCGCGCGTTTCACCGCGCTCGGCGGGGTCATCCTCACGGGCGACGCGCGCACGCTCCATCGCGCCGATCCGTACTGGCGCGTCGATACCGCATCAGGGCGGCTCGATGCCGGCGATGTCGTGATCGCCCTTGGTCCATGGGCGCCGGATGTGCTCAGTCCGCTCGGCATCAGGCTGCCGCTCGCCGTCAAGCGTGGCTATCACCGTCATTTCCGCCCGCAGGGAAATGCCGCGCTCAGTCGCACCGTGCTCGATGCCGAAAACGGCTATTGCCTGGCGCCGATGGAGCAGGGCATCCGCGTCACCACGGGTGTCGAATTCGCCGCACGCGATGCGCCGCCGACGCCGGTGCAATTCGATCGCCTGCTGCCGAAGGCGCGCGAATTGTTTGCTCTCGGCGAAGCGGTCGAGCCGCAGCCGTGGATTGGAGCGCGCCCGTGCTTTGCCGATTCCCGCCCGGTGATCTCGCGCGCACCGCGCCAGCGCGGGCTCTGGCTCGCCTACGGCCACGGCCACTGGGGCTTGACGCTCGGCCCGGCGACCGGCCGGCTCCTCGCCGAAATGATGACCGGCGTGACGCCGTTCTGCGATCCGACGCCTTACGCGGCGGATCGGTTTACGCATTAGGAAGCGAATGGCGAGCAGCGAGTAGCAAGTAGCGAGCAGCGAATGGGAAGGCCCTAATCGCTATTCGCCACTCGCTATTCGCGCTGCGAAAAGCTGCTTCGCTCGCGACGACGAAGGCTATTCGCCAATCGTCTTTATGACGCTGGACTCCGGGCGCGTGTTGTTCGTGGCCGAGTACTTGTCCTGCGCCCTGACCATGTCGTCGTATTTCGCCACCGTTGTTACCGGCTCTTTCGGCACCATGTGCACGATCTTGTAGCCGCCGGCCTTAAGCTGGCGCAGGATTTCCGGCATCGCCACCGCCGTCGCATGCTGGAAGTCATGCATCAGGAGGATGCCCTTGCCGGCCTTTGCGAGCTTGGTCATCACCGATTTGACCACGTCCTCCGGCTTGCGGATCTTGAAGTCGAACGTGTCGATGTCGGTCGAGAAGGTCGCGATGTTGCGCGTGCCGAGATAGGCCATCAAATCGGGCGGCTGTTGCAGATCGGGAAAGCGGAAGAACGGCGCGATCGGTCCGCCGACCGCCATATGCACGGCGCTGACGCCCATTTCGATTTCTTGCTTGGCTTGTTCAATGTCGCTGGCATACGGCTTCTTCGCCAGGTCCTTGTGGGACCAGGTGTGGCTGCCGATCGTCATCCCGGCTTCGGCCAGCGTTTTGGAGATATCGGGACGCCACGTTGCGTGCTCGCCAATCTCGAAGAAGGTCGCCTTGATGCAATTGTCCTGCAGCGCCTTGAGCACCATCGGCGTGTTGTCTGGCCACGGGCCATCGTCGAAAGTAAGCACGACTTCGTGCTCGCGCAGGAAGTCGTACTGCTTGAAGTGCTCGGTACCGAATGCGGGGCCGCCGGTGGTGTCGATCTGGACAATGCGCGAAAGGCCCATGCCGCCGGGCTTGTCGCAGGCGGCGATGGCGGGAGCCGGCGCTGCGGCTGGAGCTGGGGCAGGGGCAGGGGCAGGGGCAGGGGCTGAGACGGGTGCGCTTGCTGGCGCCGCCGAAGCGGAGCCCGCGGGCGCAGTGTTCTGCGCAAGATGCATCGGGGTAATGGGCTCAGTGCGCGTCGACTGCGTTGTTTCGGAAACTGGCGCTTGCGCGACTTGGCTGACTGGCGCGGCAACCGGAACAGCGCGTGGCGCCGGTACCGGTGTGACATGCGAAACAAGGACGCTAGGTGAACTTGGGGCGATTGCTCGTTGACCTGCTACGACCCCGAATGCCGCAAGACCCAATGTCATTAACGCGGCGATCACAACAACGATGACCCGCATCGCACCCTCCGCAACAAATTTGACCCTGCCGATCTTGAAGTGAAAGCGCAATCGGCGAGCGAGTCAACGAAAACGAGGCATCGCGGAGGGAAAGATGCGGATTGTGGTTTCCGCGTCGGGTTAAGAGTGAAAATTCTCCCTGATCCCCTTGGCTTAGCGGCCGAATTGATCCTTCCAACTTCTGATGGCGCCCGCGAAAGGGAGCGCTGTCGCCTCGAAAACGCCGCGCGCGATCGCCCGTGCCACGACATTGGCAGCGAGCGTACCGAGACTGGTCAGGCCTGAATGGGCGTCCGCGAGCGGATGACGGCCGGTCGAGGCCGCAAACACGACGTCGCCGTCGAGCGGCGTGTGCACCGGGTAGATAGCGCGCGACAGGCCGGATTGCGCCATGACGGCAACGCGCTTCGCCTGCGCCTTGGTCAGGATCGCGTCGGTTGCCACAATCACGAGCGTCGTGCTCTCGCGAGCGCCGCCCTTGGTGAGCGGTTCGAGCGCGTGCGGTGGAAACACCTGAGGAAATCCGCGTCCGCCGAACTCGCCGTCCCGCTCGAACGGTGCTGCCCAGAACCACGGGCCGCGATCGACGACGACGCTGCCGGCGGCGTTGACGGCCGCAAGCGCGCCGACGATGGAACCGTCCGCGCTCTGCGCCGCGGCGGAGCCGATCCCGCCCTTGCAATTGACCGTGGTCGCACCGGTGCCGGCGCCGACGCTGCCGAGGGTGAAATCGGTGCCAGCCGCTGCTGCCGCGGCGTAGCCGAGCTCGCGATAGGGCGGGAAACGGCCCCAATCCTTGTCGCCGCCGCTGAGGAGATCGAACAGGATAGCGGCCGGCACAATGGGCACGCGGGCTGTGCGCACCGCAAAGCCGCGGCCCTGTTCTTTCAGCCAGGCCTGCACGCCTGAAGCGGCATCGAGGCCGAACGCCGAGCCGCCGGACAACGCGATGGCGTCGATGCCCTCGACGGTCTGCGCCGGATCGAGCAGCGCCGTTTCGCGCGTTCCCGGCCCGCCGCCGCGCACGTCGATCGAGGCGACCGCAGGCTCGTCGAAAACGACGACGGTTGAGCCGGAGCCGAGCCGGGCGTCCGAGCCATGACCGACCTTGAGGCCGGGGACATCGGTGATGAGGTTGCGCATGGGGTCTTGCCGTCATTCCGGGGCGCGCCGAAAGGCGCGAGCCCGGAATCCATAACCACAGGTCTCACGGAAGTATCGCTGAATTTTCCTCTAACGGCAGAGGTTATCGATGCCGGGCTCGCCGCGGAGCCTGTCATCGGGCCGGCCGAAGGCCGGACCCGTTGGCGGCGCCCCGGAATGCCGCAACCGCCTTGCAATCGCCACGGCGGTCGGTGCATTTCATGCGCCATGCCGAATGTCACCATTGTTGCCGCGCTGGTCGCGGGAATGCTGAGTTTTCTGTCGCCCTGCGTTTTGCCGCTGGTGCCGCCCTATCTCGTCTATCTGACCGGCAGCTCGCTCGAACGGCTGGCGGACGAGGAGCCCGAACCGCGGGTGTGGCACGAGACCATCACCGCGGCCTTGCTGTTCGTGCTCGGCTTCTCCACCGTGTTCGTGACGCTCGGCGCCAGTGCCAGCGCGATCGGCGCCGTGCTGCGCGTCTATTCGGGCGAACTCGCCGTCGTCGCCGGCATCGCCATCATCGTCATGGGGTTGCACTTCCTTGGCGTCACCCCGATCGCCTGGTTGATGCGCGAGAAGCGCTTTGCCGTCGCCAAGCCGGTCGGGCTGTGGGGCGCTTATCTGATGGGGCTTGCCTTTGCGCTCGGCTGGACGCCTTGCATCGGGCCGATCCTGGCCGCGATTCTCGCGGTTGCGGCGTCCGAGGCGACAGTGGCCAAGGGCGCCGGCATGCTCGCGGTCTACTCGCTCGGTCTCGGCGTGCCGTTCCTCATCGCGGCGCTGGCGGTGGAACCGTTCGCCGCGTTCCTCGCCCGCTTCCGCGCCCATCTCGGCCTCGTCGAGAAGGTGATGGGCGGGCTTTTGGTGCTCACCGGCATCGCCTTTCTCACCGGCACGGTCGGCGAGCTAAGCTACTGGCTTTTGGACACGTTCCCGATGTTGGGCAAGATCGGATAGCGCGTCATTGCGAGCCAACGGGTCCGGCCCGAAGCGGCCCGCCCGATGACAGGCTCCGCGAAGCAATCCAGTGCTGCGACGCCGTTCTGGATTGCTTCGTCGCCATAGCCCGTCGAAGACGGGCGTGAACGCCCTTTTGCCTCGCGATGACGATTTAAGACAGCCTCAACTCTTCGACGCGTCGGTGATCTCGTCGTAATTGCCGTTCTTGTCCCAGCGGTACACGGCCCAGCCGATGGAGGTCAGGTCGCCCTTGTTGTCGAAGGCGAGCGGGCCAAGCACCGTGTCCCACGTCCCGGCATGCATGGCGGCGGCGACCTTCTTCGGGTCGAGCGTGCCGGCCTTGGCGGCGGCCTGAGCCCAGACCTGAAAGGCGGCATAGGTGTAGAGCGTGTAGCCCTCGGGATCGATGCCCTTGTCCTTGAACTCCTTGACGATTGCCGCGGCCGTCGGGCGCTTGCGCGGATCGGGGCCGAAGGTGAACAGCACGCCGTCGGCGGCCGGCCCGGTGATCGAGGAAAACTCGTGGTCGGCAAGCGCATCGCCCGCCATCAGGATTGTCTTGAGTCCTTGATCGCGCATCTGTCGCACGATCAGCCCGGCCTCCTGGTGATAGCCGCCGTCATAGACGAAATCGATGGCGTTGAGCTTCAGTTTGGAGACCAGCGCGGTGAAGTCCTTGTCACCCTGGTTATAGGACTCGTCGAGTTTTTCCGTCACGCCGTCGACGTTGAGCGCCTTCTTGACCTCGTCGGCGAGGCCTTTTCCGTAGGTCGTCTTGTCGTTGATGATGGCGATGTTCTTGCCCTTGAAATTCTTCGCCAGATAGGCGGCGGCGAAGCCGCCCTGCTGGTCGTCGCGGCCGCAGACCCGGAATATGTTCCACATGTTGCGGTCGGTGAACAGCGGATTGGTCGAGGCCGGCGTGATCTGGAGGATGTTGCCGTCGAGATAGGCGTCCGATGCCGGGATCGAGCTTGACGAGCAATAATGCCCGACAACCACTGCGACCCGGTCCTCGGAAAGCTTTTCTGCGACCGAGCGCGCCTGCTTGGGATCGCAAGCGTCATCGCCGACCTCGAGTTTGAGCGGGTGGCCGAGGACGCCGCCCGCGGCGTTGAGATCGGCAATGGCCTGATCGGCCCCGTTTCTCATCTGCCGGCCGAACGTCGCTTGGCCGCCAGTCATCGGGCCAGCGACAGCGACCGAGATGTCCTGGGCCAGCGCCGGGCCGGCAAAGAGACCAAAGATAAGGGCAAGGGCACTGAGCCGTTGCTTGTTCATAGTCATCCCCTGTCAGTGAAAACCTGTCTGAAACCTGTCTGCTCGAAATTAGCACCGTGCGAGTCAGTTTTCTTGCCCGATTTTGCGCCAGCTCAGCGGGCTCTTTCGGACGTAGAGCCAGGGATATTGCCGCACCATTTGCGCTGTGCGCGTGGTCCGCCACGCCAGAAGCCCCAAAATGAGAAAGATGCAGGTGTCGCTGGCATAGGACGTGAGCGACAGCAGATTGCCGTGGAACAAGGCGAAATGGAAAAAGCGTGCGGCGGCGGCGATCAGCATCGCGGCGCTGGCCACGTGCCACGGCGGCCGCCAGGTCGCAGCGATGGCGCGGCCGGCAAGCCAGGCGGCGCCGCCGCCGAGCAGGCCGGTGACCAGAACGACATGGCCGATGGCCTCGCCGGCATAGAGGTGATCGAGAAACATCGCCATCTCAGCGCGCTCCGCCTTCGAGATAGGCCGCGCGGATTTCCGGCCGCTGCAATAATTCGCGTCCGGTGCCGGCGAGCGTGATTTCGCCGTTGACCATGACATAACCGCGGTGCGCCAGCTTGAGCGCGTGATAGGCGTTCTGCTCGACGAGGAACACGGTGAGCTTGTCGCGCTCGTTGAGCTTGCGGATGGCGGCGAAAATCTGCTGCACCAGGAGGGGTGCCAACCCAAGCGAAGGTTCATCGAGAAGGATGAGCCGCGGCCGGCTCATGAGCGCGCGGCCGATCGCCAGCATCTGTTGCTCGCCGCCCGACAGCGTTCCGCCGCGCTGATTGCGGCGCTCGGCAAGACGCGGGAACAACGCGAAGACGTGATCGAGGTCCTCGTCGAAATGGGCGGGATCGGTCACGGTGGCGCCGAGTTGCAGGTTTTCCAGCACCGTCATGCGCGGGAAAACGCGCCGTCCTTCGGGCGCTTGCGCAATACGCAACTTGGCAATCTCGTGGGTCGGCAGCGCGGTGATGTCGCGGCCGGCGAAACGGATCTCGCCCTCTTTCGCGCGCGGATTTCCGAAAATCGTCATCATCAGCGTCGACTTGCCGGCGCCATTGGCGCCGATCAGCGCGACGATCTCGCCATCGTTGACGTCGACGTCGACGCCCTTGAGCGCAATCACGTTGCCGTAATAGGTCTTCACCCCGCGCAACGCGAGCAGTGGTTCGCAAGTTGCTTTTAAGGAGGATTCCGCGCTCACAGCCCCGCCTCCGCGCCGGCTTGCTCGACCTCGTCGTCCGCGACGCCGAGATAGGCGGCGATCACCTTGGGATCGCTGCGCACCTCGGCCGGCGTGCCGTCGGCGATTTTCAGGCCATAGTCGAGCACGACGATGTGGTCGGAAATCTCCATGACCACGCCCATGTCGTGCTCGATCAGCACGATGGATGTGCCGCACTGCTCACGGATCGCGAGCAGGAATACGTTGAGCTCGGCGCTCTCGCGGTTGTTGAGGCCGGCGGCAGGCTCGTCGAGGCAGAGCAGCACCGGATCGGTGCACATGGCGCGTGCGATTTCGAGCCGGCGCTGCGCGCCGTAGGGCAGGGCGCCGGCGAGGTCGTCGGCGCGCCCGGATAGGCCGATGCGATCGAGCCAATATCGCGCTTTCTCGATCGCGTCCTTCTCGGCACGGGCGTAGGCGCGCGAGCCAAAGAGCCCGAGCACGGTGAACCCGGAAGCGACCATCAGCATGTTATGCTGGGCGACGAGGAGATTTTCCAAAAGCGTCATCCCGGCGAACAGCCGCACGTTCTGAAACGTGCGCGCGACACGGGCCTCGCGCGCGATGCGGAAATCGGGCATGCGCTCCAAAAGATATGTCTCACCGTCCGGATGGGCGAGCTGCAATCGCCCGACTGTGGGCTTGTAGAAGCCGGTGATGCAGTTGAACACCGTGGTCTTGCCGGCCCCATTTGGACCGATCAGCGCCGTGATCTCGCGCGCGCGCGCGAAGAACGAGAGATCGCTGACGGCGAGCAAGCCGCCAAAGCGCATGGTGACATGCTCGACGGTGAGGATCGCCGTGGCGCTCATCGCGACGTCTCCCGGTGCGTTTCGCCGGCGCGGGCGGGGCGTTCATGAAGCAACACCGAAGGCGTGCGCCGCGACACCAGGCCGCGCGGACGATAGATCATGACGGCGACCATGGCGCCGCCGAACACCAGCATTCGATATTGCTCGAACTCGCGAAACAGTTCGAAGGCGCCGAGCATCGCCGTGGCGGCGACGGCGACGCCGAGCTGGGAACCCATGCCGCCGAGGACGACAATCGCCAGCACCAAGGCGGATTCTCCGAAAGTGAAGGATTCCGGACTGATGAAGCCTTGGCGCGTCGCAAAGAAAGCCCCGGCAAAGCCGCCGAACATGGCGCCCATGGCGAAGGCGGTGAGCTTCGTCGTCGTCGTGTTGATGCCGAGCGCCCGGCAGGCGATCTCGTCCTCGCGCAACGCCTCCCAGGCGCGCCCGATCGGTAGTCGGCGCAGCCGCAGCGTCACCCAGTTCGTCAACAGCGCGAGCGCAAGGATAAGATAATAGAGGAAGACGATGCGATGCGTCGGGGAGAATTCGAGTCCGAACGTCGCGGCAAAGCCGTTATTGGCGGAATTAAACGGCAATCCGAAGAACGACGGGCGCGGAATTCCGGAAATGCCGTTCGGTCCACCCGTGAGGTCCTGCCAATTGAGCAGGATGAGCCTGATGATCTCGCCGAAGCCGAGCGTGACGATGGCCAAATAATCGCCGCGCAGCCGCAATACCGGAAAGCCGAGCAGCAACCCGGCGAATGCGGCGAGGATACCGGCGAGCGGCAGGCAAATCCAAAAAGAGAAACCGAAATCCTGCGCAATCAACGCATAGGAATAGGCGCCGACAGCGTAGAACGCGACGTAACCGAGATCGAGCAGACCGGCGAGACCGACCACGATGTTGAGCCCGAAGCCGAGCATCGTATAGGTGACGATAAGAATGGCGAGGTCGAGCAGGTAGCGGTTGGTGTAGAAAACTATTGGAACCATGAGCGCGAAGGCCAGGAACGCGGCCGCGGCATAGGCCGCAATGCTTGATGCTGTCGCCGTGATGGAAGCCGGCACCAGGCGGTCGAAGGAAATCGTGACGCGATGCCACAGCAGCGCGCGCAGCAACGCCCCGGCGAAGACCGCCGCCACGATGGCGGCGAGAGCGCCGAAGCGCGTGGTGAGCACAAGCGCTCCGGTCGGCCCCTGATCGGTGCGAATTCCGATCATCAGCACGAACAGGCCGAACGCCACGAGTGCCGCGATCGCGGCTTCCTTGAGCGCGGCGGTGACGTTGAGCGGTTTCGTCGTGGACTCGCTGTCGCGCGGCACGCGCGGCTCCCGCTTCCCTCAAACCTTCTCGATCTCCGGCCGGCCCAAAATGCCGGTGGGCAGGAAGATGAGCACGATGATCAAAATCGCAAATGCGGCGACGTCCTTATATTCGATCGAGAAATAAGCCGACCACATCGTTTCAATGAGCCCGATCAGCAATCCGCCGAGCATCGCGCCCGGCAGCGAGCCGATGCCGCCGAGCACCGCCGCGGTGAACGCCTTCACGCCGGCGAGAAAGCCAATGAAGAAGTCGATGACGCCGTAATAAAGCAGGAACATCAATCCGGCGACCGCAGCGAGCGCCGCGCCAAGCACGAAAGTCAGCGAGATCGTGCGGTCGACGTCGACGCCG
>Ga0181521_10007096_pt1 | contig 11868 bp, 10 predicted proteins | sample PEATcosm2014_Bin_32_FD_119764 | JGI IMG/M metagenome (GOLD analysis project Ga0181521, IMG submission 119764) | Peatland microbial communities from MTU Mesocosm Facility, Houghton, MI, USA - PEATcosm2014_Bin02_60_metaG | ecosystem: Environmental > Terrestrial > Soil > Wetlands > Peat | place... | reverse complement strand
GGCCTGTTATCGCTGATGGCAGCGGCTCGCACCATGAGCCACCTCGATTTCCCCCGCCAGGGTGCTTGAGTTCTTCTTCGCCGCCGGCCTACGGACGGATTACGGACCCCACCAAGAGCGGTGCCCGCTTTGTCCCGTGCTATCGTGATAGCAGTGTCATCGCCGCTGGATATCCACCTGGAGCATTACGAAGGGCCCCTCGATTTGCTGCTGGACTTGATTCGCAAGCAGCAGATCGATATCAAGGATATCCCCATCGCCACCATCACTTCGCAATACCTGGAGTACATGGAAAAGGCCCGCGAGATGGATATCGACCTGGGGGCGGAGTTCGTCTATATGGCGGCCACGCTCATCCACATCAAGTCGAAAATGTTGTTGCCGCGCGATCCGGCGCTGGGCGAGGATGCCGAGCAGGCGGACGACCCGCGCCAGGAACTGGTGGAGCGCCTGATGGAGCACGAGCGTTTCAAGAACGCCGCCGAGATGCTCCAGCAGAAACGGATGATCGAAGAGAACGTCTGGTCGAACCCGCAGATCAGAGCATTTATCAACGAGGATGACGATCCCGGCCTGGCGATCACGCTGTTCGACCTGGTGAAGGCGTTCGGCGAAGTGCTGGACCGCGCCAAACTCCGCCCCGTCTACGAGGTGGAATCGGCCGACGTGACGGTGCCGGATATGATTCGCGACCTGCGCGACCGCTTTCTGGCGGTGGCGCCGGACCAGCCCATCTTCATCCTGCGCATCTTCGAGGAGCAGCGCTCGCGGCGCAGAATGATCGCGCTGTTTCTGGCCGTGCTCGAAATGGTTCGGATGCAGGCGGTGGAAGTGACGCAGAAGGATTTGTTCGGCGAAATCGCGCTGCGGCGGCACCGGAATTTCGATGAGGTGTTCGCTACCGAGCAGCCCATCGCCACAATTGAAAAAGACTACCTTTGACGGGAATGGAAGAACTGGAAACACACACCGGGGCGGCCTCGCCCGAAGTGGAGCAGCCGCAGCCCGAAGACACCGAAACCCCGCAGCAGCCGGTTTCGATGGACGATCTGCTGGCCGGGCCGGCGGCGGACTTGACTCCGGTTTCGCTCGCCGACGCGCAGGTGCGCGCCGTCGTGGAGGCCATCGTCTATGTCGCCGAGGAACCCTTGACGGCGGCGCAGATCTCCGCCGCGCTGCTGCAGCCCGCCGATCGTGTCCAGCAAGCGCTGGCCTGGCTGATCGAGGAATTCGACAAGCCCGAGCACGGCGTCGCGATTCGCGAAGTGGCAGGCGGCTACAAGATGGCCACCAAGGCCGAGCACCATGACGCGGTGCGCACATTCGTGAAGAGCCTCAAGCAGCCGCTCAAACTCTCACTGCCGGCTCTGGAAACGCTGGCCGTGATCGCCTACAAACAGCCCGCCACGGCGCCGGAAATCATGGAGATTCGCGGCGTGCAGGGCGCCGGCGTGCTGAAGACGCTGCTCGACCGAAAGTTGATCGCCGCGGCCGGGCGCAAGAACGTGATCGGCAAGCCGATCCTCTATAAAACCACCAAGGAATTCCTGATTCAGTTCGGATTGAAGGATCTGAGCGAACTGCCCTCGCTCAAGGAATTCGAAGAGATTCGCCGCATGGCATTCGCCGACAGCGAACCGGCAGCCGAGTCCGCGGTGGCCGAACCTGCGGCAGCGGAGCCCGTAGGGGCTGGGCAAGCCCAGCCCGAGCCCGCAACGCCCGAACCCGAACCCGCGCCCACGGAACCCGAAGTTCCAGCCGCCGGCGACGAACCGCCTTCCGGAGATAATTGATGGCTGAAGAGCGGCTGCAGAAGATTCTCTCGCACGCCGGCGTGGCCTCGCGGCGCCATGCCGAGCAACTGATTGCGGAGGGCCGCGTCTGGGTCAACGGCGCCGCAGTCACCGAGCTTGGCTCCAAAGCCGACCTGGAACGCGACCACATCAAGGTGGATGGCAAGCTCCTGCGCGCGCCCAAGCGGATGGTCTACCTGGCCCTCTACAAGCCGGACAACACCGTCACCACCGTCAGCGACCCGCAGCAGCGCGCCACCGTGATGGACCTGCTGCACGGGGTGAAGGAGCGCGTCTACCCGGTGGGGCGCCTGGATTATCACAGCGAGGGGCTGCTGCTGCTCACCAACGATGGCGACCTGGCTAACGCCATCATGTCCGCCACCACGCATCTGCCCAAGACCTACGTGGTGAAAGTGAATGGCACGCTGACCGCCGAGCAGGAGGAGCAGTTCCGCCGCGGTGTTCCGCTTTCCGGCCGGCGCACGCTGCCCGCAGGGCTGCAGCTCATCCACGCCGCGCAGAACCCCTGGTACGAGGTGCGTCTTTTCGAAGGCAGAAATCATCAAATCCGGCTGATGTTCAAGCACTTCGATTTTCTGGTGGAAAAACTGCGGCGGGTGCGCGTCGGCCCCATCGAACTGGGGCCGCTCAAGCCCGGCCACTTCCGTCACCTGACGGAAGACGAGGTGGGCCGGCTGCGGAGCGCGCTGCGCACGAAGCCGGCGGCGGCCAGACCCGAGGGCGCATGAACCGCGTCGCGGACATCCTCGGCTCGGCCCGAACCATCGCGGTGGTGGGCCTTTCGGCCCGGCTCTCCCGCCCCAGCCACGGCGTGGCGGAGTACCTGCAGCGGGCGGGCTACCGCATCATTCCGGTCAACCCGAATGTCGCCGAGGTGCTGGGCGAAAAATCGTATCCGTCGCTCGATGCGGTTGCCGAGCCGGTCGACATCGTCGATATCTTCCGCCGCCCGGAGCACGTTCCGGCAATCGTGGAAGCCGCCATTCGCAAGGGCGCCAAGACGATCTGGATGCAGGAAGGCGTGGTGCATGAAGACGCCGCGCGCCGCGCCGAATCCGCCGGCCTGTCCGTCGTCATGGATCGCTGCATCCTCAAAGAGCACCGCCGGCTGGGTTTCCAGTAGCGGAAGTTGACAGACGAGAGCGTCTGTCCCACCTTGCTGCCGAGGCTGGTGGGGCAGGCGCTTTCGCCTGCCAACCGCCGGCTATCCTGCTACGCCGCTCGTGATGCTTCCCAGCACCACCGCTCGCCGCGCGCCGGTGGCCGAGGGCAGGTTGCCGGGCCTGCCGTGCCACGTCTCGTGCGCCAGCATGGCGAAGGCCACCGCTTCTTTGGCGTCGATATCGATTCCGTAATCCGCCGTCGTGGTCAGCGCCGCCTCCGGCAGGAAGCCGGCCAACTGCGCCATGATGCGCGGGTTGTGCGCTCCCCCGCCGGAGACGATCAACTCCGCCTCCGCCGCGCCGCTCCTTCGCACGCCGATGGCAATAGTGGCCGCCGTCAGCGCCGTCGCGGTGGCAATCAGGTCGCGCATCGGCAGCTTTGATCGCTTCATCCGTTCGACGAACTCCGCGCCGTACTGCTCCCGCCCGGTGCTCTTGGGTGGATGGCGGCGATAGTACGCATCGCTCAACAGCTCGTCGAGCAGCCCCCGCTGGATGCGGCCGGAAACCGCCAGCCTGCCGCCGCGGTCGAAATTCAGCTTGCCGCGCGTGTGCTCGCGCACCAGGGCGTCGATCACCATGTTGCCGGGCCCCGTATCGAAAGCCGCCACGTCTTCCGCCCGCGCGCCGGCCGGAATCACCGTGATATTGGCGATGCCGCCGATGTTGAGCGCCACACGCGTCCGTTTCGGATGCCGGAAAAGCAGGTAGTCGACGTAGGGAACCAACGGCGCGCCCTCGCCTCCGGCCGCTATATCGCGCGCCCGGAAATTCGCTACCACCGGCGTGCCGGTGCGCTCCGCGATCACCGCCGGCTCGCCGGCCTGCAGCGTGCTGCGCCGGCCCTGGTGAAAAATCGTCTGCCCGTGACATCCGATCAGCTCCACCCGCCCGAACCGGTGCATGGCGCGGTTCGCCGCGCGCGCATACAATTCGCCGAGCTCGAAGTGAAGCCGCGACATCGCGCCGGTCTGCGTCGCCGCGTTCGACACCGCCAGCAGTTCTCTCCGCATCGCCGCCGGATACGCCGTCGATTGGAAGCCGATCACCCGCACCCGCGCGCGCCCGCGCACTTCCACAATCGCCACGTCGATCCCGTCGAGCGACGTTCCGCTCATGATGCCCGCAATTCGCATTCGCCCTCGCACCTAGTGCCACGACCGCGTGAAGCCTTTGTGGGGCAGCTTGGCAAGCTGCGGTCCGATTGCCAATCGGACCGCGCGGCGGTTGGCAACCGCCGCGCAGGATGCCATCCTGCCCCACAGGGACCCTTCCCCTACATCAATTCTCTCTGCAATTCGGCCAACAATTCGAGCGCCTCGATCGGCCGCAACCGGTCCAAATCCAACCCGCGGACGCGCTCGGCGATGCCGTATCCCACCGGCTCGAAGAGGCGGATCTGCACCGGTCCCGTCTCTTCCGCTTTTACCAGTTCCTCGCTCACGGCATGCTCGGTGCGCTCGTGCAGCTTCAGCACTTCGCGGGCGCGCTCGATCACCGCCAGCGGCAGCCCGGCCAGCCGCGCCACTTCAATTCCATAGCTGCGGTCCGCCTTGCCCGGCTCCACTTTGCGCAAAAAGATGATGTGGTCGCCGGCCTCCTTCACGGTGACTCGCAGGTTGCCCACTCCCTCCAGTAGCTCGGCCAGTTCGGTCAGTTCGTGATAATGCGTGGCGAACAGCGTCTTGGCCCGCGTCCGCGCGTGGATGTGCTCCACCACCGCCCAGGCCAGCGCCAGACCGTCATAGGTCGCTGTCCCGCGCCCGATTTCGTCCAGCACGATCAAGCTGCGCGCCGTCGCCGTATTGAGAATCGCCGCCGTCTCCGTCATCTCGACCATGAACGTCGAGCGTCCGCGCGCCAAATTGTCCGACGCGCCGATGCGCGTGAAGATGCGGTCGATCAGCGGCAGTTCCGCCTCCTCGGCCGGCACGTAGCCGCCCATCTGCGCCAGAATCGCGATCAGCGCCGCCTGCCGCAGGTAGGTCGATTTGCCGCCCATGTTGGGGCCGGTAATGATGGCGATCAGGTTCGACCCGTTGTTCAGATACAGATCGTTGGGAATGAAGCGGCCCGCTTCCTCGCCCGTCAGCCGTTCGATCACCGGATGCCGGCCCGCCAGGATGCGCATCTCGCCCGTGTCCGAAAACTTCGGGCGATGGTACCGGTTCTCGGCCGCCACCTGCGCCAGCGCCGCCGTCACATCCAGCTCCGCTACCGCCGCCGCGGTCGCCCGGATGCGCTGCGCCTCCGCGCCGGCGCGCCGCCGCACGTCGGCAAAGAGATCCTTCTCCAGGCTCAGGATCTTCTCCTCCGCGTCCAGCACTTTACGTTCGTATTCCTTCAGCTCCGGGGTGGTGAATCGTTCGGCGTTGGCCAGCGTCTGCTTGCGCTCGTAATCGGCCGGCGCCAGGTGCTGGTTGGCGCGCGTGATTTCGATGTAGTATCCGAACACGTTGTTGAAGCGCACCTTGAGCGACCCGATGCCGGTGCGCTGCCGCTCACGAGTCTCGATCTGCGCGATGTACCGCTGGCCGTTCTGCTTCAGGTCGCGCAGCTCGTCGAGCTCCGCGTGGAAGCCGGCGCGGATCGCCCCGCCGTCGGCCACGTTGAGCGGCGGCTCGTCGGCAATCGCTTCCAGCACCAGCTTGGCCACATCCTCGAGCTCGTCAGCCTGCGCGTGAATCGCGCGCAGGCGTGCGCTCTGCCGCGTCGCGATCAGCCGCCGCAGCACGGGGATTCTTTCGATCGAGCGGCCCAGCGCCAGCATCTCCCGCGGCCCGGCCGTCCCCAGCGTCACTTTGGCTAGCAGCCGTTCGATGTCGAGCACGCCGCCCAGTTGCTCGCGCAGCTCGGCGCGCGCAATCGTCTGTTCCAGCAGCTCGCCCACCGCGCCCAGCCGCGCTTCGATTTCGCCTGTGTCCATCGACGGCCGCAGCAGCCGCTGCCGCAGCAACCGCCCGCCCATTCCGGTCCGCGTCTGGTCCAGCACCGCCAGCACGGTCGCCTGCGCCGCGCCGACCGCGGCGACCGCATCCGCCGCGAACACCGGTTCGGTCAATTCCAGGTTGCGCACCGTCACCGCGTCCAGCACCATCGAATCGGACCGGTTGTACCAGGTGGGCCGGTCCAGGTGATCGAGCGCGGCCCGCTGCGTTTCGCGCAGGTAATGCAGAATGGCGCCCGCCGCTCCCACCGCCGCCGGCCTCCCAGCCAGCCCGCAGCCATCGAGCGTCAGCAGCTTGAAGTGATCCCGCAGCGTGCGGCCCGCGTAATCCGCGCTGAAAACCCATTCTTCGATCTCGGTCCGCACGAAGCGCGGCGCGCGCTCACCGGCCGCCGGCGCCAGATCGCCGGGAAACAGCACCTCTTTCACGGCCAGTTGCTCGAGCGCGCCCGGCACCTCGCCCGCGTCCATTTCGGTCACCCGAAACTCGCCGGTCGAGACGTCCACATGCGCCACGCCCGCCCGCGCCCCCGCCGGCGCCACCGCCGCCAGGTAGTTGTTTTCGTGCGATCGCAACAGGCTCGCGTCCATCGCCGTGCCCGGTGTCACCACCCGCGTCAGCTCGCGCTTCACCAGTTTCTTGGCCAGCCTCGGGTCTTCCATCTGGTCGCAGATGGCTACCCGGTGCCCCTTCTGGATCAGCCGCGCGATGTAGACTTCCGCGGCGTGGTAGGGCACGCCGCACATGGGAATCGCCGCGCCTTTTTCCTTGTTGCGCGAAGTGAGCGTGATCTCCAGGTCGCGCGCCGCAACAACCGCGTCCTCGAAGAACAGCTCGTAGAAATCGCCCAGCCGGAACATCAGCAGGGCGTGCGGCACCTGCTGTTTGATGCTGTTGTACTGCCGCATCAGCGGCGTCGAAGCGTCAGCCGACATCGGACCTGCCGGAGATAGTAGGGTAGGTGCTTCCGCCTGCCAACTCGCGGAAAAGCGCGCAAGAATCGGAAAGGCCGGGTTGACAGACGAAAGCGTCTGTCCCACTTAGCTGTCGAAGGCTCTGCAGACCGGTGGGGCAGGCGCTTTCGCCTGCCAACTGTTTCTCCCCCCTCACGCGTAAATCCCTCTCAGCTTGATGGCGGTCGCCACCCGGTCGAGCGCCAGCATGTACGCGGCGATCCGGTTGTTCACCTGGTGCTTTTCCGCGTACTCCACTACCGCGTCGAAGCTCTCCACCATGATCTCTTCGAGGCGCGTATTCACCAGTTGCTCGTTCCAGAAAAACCCCTGCCGGTCCTGCACCCATTCGAAATAAGAGACCGTCACCCCGCCGGCATTGGCCAGAATGTCGGGAATCACGAAGACCTTCTTGTCGAAAAGCACTTCATCCGCCAGAGGCGTGGTCGGGCCGTTCGCCCCTTCGCACAGAATCTTGCAGCGGATGCGGTCCGCGTTCGCCGACGTAATCACGTTCTCGGTGGCCCCCGGCAGCAGTACGTCGCAGTCCAGGAACATCGCCTCGGTCCTGTCCATCGCTTCGCCGCCGCTGAACCCGACGACGGATCCGGTCTCCTTGCGGTGTTTCTGCAGCGCCGCAATGTCCAGTCCGTTCGGATTGTAAACCGCGCCATCGTACTCGATGATGGAGACGATCTTGAAGCCCATCGCCGCCATCAGCCGCGCGGCCATGCCTCCCACATTGCCGAATCCCTGGATCACCACCCGGCAGTCCGCCGGCGCCATGCCCATCCGCTTGAGGGCCTGCAGGGTGACGATCATGCAGCCCCGTCCGGTGGCCTCCGGCCGGCCGCGCGATCCGCCCATGGACGCCGGCTTGCCTGTCACGACGGCGATTGTGGTGTGCCGCATGTGCATCGAGTAAGTGTCCATGATCCACGCCATCACCTGCTCGTTGGTGTTGACGTCCGGCGCCGGCACGTCGCGCTCGGGCCCCAGAAAATCGATAATCTCCGCCGTGTAGCGCCGCGTCAGCTTCTCCAGTTCCGTGTCCGACAGCAGGTGCGGGTCGCAGATCACGCCGCCCTTGGCGCCGCCGAACGGAATGTTCACCACCGCGCATTTCCAGGTCATCCACGATGCCAGCGCCCGCACCTCGTCCAGCGTCACGTCCGGCGCGAAGCGAATCCCGCCTTTGCCCGGCCCGCGCGCCAGCGAGTGCTGCACCCGGTAGCCCGTGAACACCTCGATCCGTCCATCGTCCAGTTGCACCGGAATGTTGACGGTGATCTCTTTGTTCGGCGCGCGCAGCACCTTGCAGATGCCTTCGTCCAACTTCAGCCGCAGGGCGGCTTCGTCGAACCGCGCCGCGGCGGCGATCCAGGGATTCTTCTCGTTTTCGAGCGAAATGGAAATGGGCGACGTCATGGTTGCCACAGGCTTGTTGCCTCCGGTTCCATTATCCCCCACACGCTCGTAGGGGCCCGCCACGCGACTGGCGTGGGTAGGACAGACCATCGCCTTGCGTGGTCTGTCGTGCTTCGCCAAGACACGACGCTTTGACAGAAGGACAAAAACCGATCGTCCGTCCCACCGCGCCTCAGCCCGCCGCCTGCCCCTTGGTCCTCACCCGTTTGCCCAGCGCGGCGATGCGCTCCACCATTTCGCGCCGCGCCGCCGCGTAGGCAACCACGTCGTGATTCCAACTGCGGGCGCAATCGATGCAAACCGCTTCGGCGGCCACGAACTCCTGCGCGGCGTGCGCCACGTCCGTTGCGATGGCTTCCGGAATACCGCAAACCCCGTTGGCGTCGGCGTGCAGCAGATCCCCCGGCCGCACCACCAGCCCGCCCACGCGCACCGGCTGGTGGAGCGAAGTGATGTGGCTGCAGGCGTGGGACGAAACCACGCCGTCGGAGAACGCCTGGAAGCCCAGCCCCCGCACCTGTTCCAAATCGCGCGCCGGACCGTCGGTAATGACGCCCAGCGCGCCGAAGCACTGGTAGCTGGCGCACATCACTTCGCCGAAAGTGGCGCCCACCGGCGGGTCGTCCAAGTCTTCAAAAACCACGATCGCCGGCCCGGGCAGTTCCGCGAAGCGAGCCACCTGTTCCTCCAACCCGTTGTAGACATCGCCCTCGGCGCGCGCGTGTGCGGTCCGCATGGTGGCCGTCGAGGCGTACCCCACGATTGGTCCCATCTCCGGGAAACAGGCGCGGATGCGCGCGTCCATGAAACCCTCGCTTCGCGGACGCACCTCGAACAGCTCGATTACGTTGGAAATCGTCGCGGTGTCGTACTGCCCCAGAAGCAGCAGATCGGAAGCGGAAGCAGCCATTGCCAGCTATTGTAAGCTCTTTGACGCGCCGGTCCTTAAATCTCGATGCCCAGTTCGGAAATCACCCGTTCGAGCGTGCGCACCAGCCGGTCCACGTGCTGTTCGGTGTGTGCCGCCGTGCAGGAAATCCGCAGCAGGTTCTGCGCCGCCGCCGGACGCAGCACCGGGTTGATGTAGATACCCTCTTCGAGCAGCGTCTTGCACAGCCGGCACAGGTCCAATTCCTCGCGCACCACCACCGGGACGATCGCCGTCTCGCCCGGCAGCACCGAAAACCCGCGCGCCCGCAGTTCGTCGCGCAGCATCTGTGCTACCTTCAGCACGTTCCGCCGCCGCTCTGGCTCCTGCCGCATGATGTCCAGCGCCGCTCCCGCCGCCGCCACCGCCGCCGGCGGCAGGCTGGCCGAAAACACGAACGGCCGCGCGGTGTGCTTCAGATAGTCGATCACGGTGCGGTCCGCGGCGATGAAGCCGCCCACCGATGCCAGCGATTTGCTGAACGTGCCCATCACGATGTCCACGTCGTCCAGCACGCCCAAATGCTCGGCTGCGCCCGCGCCCGTGGCGCCCAGCAGGCCGAGCCCGTGCGCTTCATCCACGTACACCCGCGCCCCGTATGGCTTGGCCAGCCGCGTGATGCCCCGCATGTCGGCGATGTCGCCTTCCATGCTGAACACCCCTTCGGAAACGATCAGAATCTTCTCCTCCGGCGGGCAGTTTTCCAGGCACCGCTCGAAGTGTTCCATGTCGTTATGCCGGAATCGCACCGTCCGCGCCGGCGAACGCAACGCGCCTTCCACCAGGCTGGCGTGCAGATTGTGGTCGCACACCATCACGTCGCCCTTTTCCGTCAGCGCGCTCAGCGTCGCGTAGTTGGCCTGGAACCCTGTGCCGAACGTGATGGCCGCCTGTTTGTGCATTAACGCGGCAAGCTCCGATTCCAGCTTCACGTGCAGATCCAGCGTGCCGTTTAACAGGCGCGAACCGCTGCACCCGCTGCCGTACTTCTTCACCGCCTGCAGCGCGGCTTCCTTGACCTTGGGGTGCGTGATCAGGGCCAGGTAATCGTTGGACCCGAACATCAGCACTTTCCGCTTGCCTATGCGGACCTCCCCAGGCCCGCATCCTTCGCGATCCCCGAAGACCTCGAAGTACATGTAGAGCCCAGCGGACTGGAGATCACCCGGACGAGTGAAGTTCCGGCATTTTTCGAAAATGTCGTTCGTTCCGCTGCCCCTTTTCTTGCCGGCGACGTCGCTAGTAGAAAGGCGCATCTTTCTCAATTCCATTCATAAATTCGGTACGTCTTATACCGTTTTGCCCCCATCATGGCCAGGGACCGGTTCATAAGTACGTTGTCTTCCAAAATCCAAGACATCTCGCAATCGCGATATCCCAACTTCCGCGCGTTGCGGGTCAGCGTCGCGTAAAAAGCCGCCGCCAGGCCCGACGCACGGTACTCTTCCATCACGCCCAGCACCAGCACCCGAACGCCTTTTATCAAACGTTGATAATACAGTATTTTAACTAAACCCGTGGGGAATAGCCTACCCCCCGCCGGCTTGAGCGCCTGGTTGACGTCCGGCAGCGCGATCGCGAACCCCACCACCTGCGACTTCACCTCGCCCACCAACACCAGCTCCGGCTTGAGGATTTGCTTCATTTCCTTGCCCATCAGGGCGAATTCCTCGCGCGACATGGGCACGAATCCCCAGTTGCGCTCCCAAGCCGAATTGTAAACTTGCCAGACCCGCTCCACGTCGGCATTGAAGTTCTTCATGTCGATCTGGCGTACCGTGACCCCCGCCGCCGCCACCGCCTTCTCCGCCACCCGCTCGCTCTTGTCCGTCCCTACGCCCGCCACGCTGCTCGAGTACGCATATAGATCCTTGGCTTTGCGCAAACCCGCCTCAGTCATCAGTTCCGGATAGAAGCGCGGGTTGTACGGCATCATCACCATCGGATCGGAATCGAAGCCATCGATCAGCATCCCGCACTCGTAGTTGGTGGACGGATTCACCGGCCCGCGCATCACCTTCGCGCCCCGCTGCCGCAGCCACTGCCACGCCCGGTCCAGCAGCGCTTTGGCCACCGCCTGGTCGTCGATCGATTCGTAGAAGCCGAAGAAGCCCGCCTCCTCGTCATGGAAGCGGTTATAGGCCTTGTCCAGCACCGCCGCGATCCGGCCCACCACTTCTCCTTCCCGCAGCGCCAGAAAGAACTCCGCTTCGGCAGTGCGGTAGAACGGATGCTTCTCCCGGTCCAGCAACTCCTTCACCGCGATGCGTAACGGGGGCACCCAGTGGCGTTCGTTCCGGTAGAGCCGGTACGGCAGTTCGACGAACTGCTTCAGGCCGCCCTTGCCTTCCGCTACCGCAACCTCGATTCCTCCCAAACGTTCACGCCCTTTCCCGCAGAATGCGGTAACAAAATGGTGAAACTAAAATCAGGGTCACCGCCAGGGCTGCCCCTGCGAGCAGATCGACCGTATAGTGGTATCGAAGATAAACTGTAGCAAAAATGATTGACAGTGTGTAGCAGAAATAGACCCAAAACAACCGGTTCGATACTACCCGGCTCATCCAGCACGCCAGAATCGTCAGTTCCGTGTGCCCGCTGGGAAAGCAATCGTACGCCGTGGATTCCAGC
>Ga0181521_10007089_pt1 | contig 11878 bp, 11 predicted proteins | sample PEATcosm2014_Bin_32_FD_119764 | JGI IMG/M metagenome (GOLD analysis project Ga0181521, IMG submission 119764) | Peatland microbial communities from MTU Mesocosm Facility, Houghton, MI, USA - PEATcosm2014_Bin02_60_metaG | ecosystem: Environmental > Terrestrial > Soil > Wetlands > Peat | place... | reverse complement strand
GTGCACCTGCCGTTCCATCTCGGTCAGATTTTCGGCAAGACCTTCCACCTGAGCCTGCAGCACGGTCTGGTACAGGCTGGCCCTGCGGCGCAGATCATGGAAATGCTCCAGCCTGCGCATCAGGGTCGATGCCCTGTCGGGTGGTGTCTGGAGAAACTGCTGCATCTCGGTCTGCAGCGCGGTCAGCTCTTCTTCGATACTGGCCTTTGCGGCCTGAGCCAGTGCGGCCTGGCCCTCTTTGGTCGCAGTTATGGGGACCAGATACATCTTGGACTCACCCAGCTTTTCGATTACACCTTGCAACTGTCGGAGAGCACTGGCATACGGAGCAGGCACCCAGTACACACCACCCATGTGCCGCAGGGTCACGGCTGCAAACGAGTCGAGCGTTCTGGTGATGGTCCGACGAATGTCGTCGGTGGTGTGCAGGGTCTTCAGCTCCCCGAACCTTGCGAACAGTTTCTGGACCAGGCTGTTGCCAGGTTGATCGGATTGAAGAGTGTCACTCTGCCGGTCGAGGGTGATGCGGGCTTCCTGGTGATACAGCAATCCACCGGCGCCATCGCGTTCCTCACCCACAATGCCGATGACGATTTCCTGCTCGGTCTCCATGGCGACGCGGAACAGTCGGTCGGGATGACCAACCTGTGTCTCTCTTGCCGCCGTCTTGAACGCTTTTTCGGCTGTCGGTTCTTCAGGCAGCAGCTCTGTGGGCAATCCACCCTGGACCCACAGCTTCACCAGGTCTGGACGGTTGACGGATGCGGCGGCGAGTTCCCACCACAGCAGGTCGCCAAGGGGTTGACCACCGTGGTTCGTGTTGCGTCGGATTAGATCTAATTCGGTCTGCATGGCTTTCCTTTCCTGTTGGTTGCGATACGGTGCCACCGGGCACACCCCTGGCTTTCCCTGTTCGCGGTGATGGGAACGAGATACATCTTCGACTGGCCCAGCCGTTCGATCACTGCCTGCAATTGCCGGAGAGCGCTGCCGTGCTGAGCTGGTACCCAGTACACGCCGCCCATGTGCCGCAGTGCCACTGCGGCGAACGAGTCCAATGTCCTGGTGATGGTCTGGCGGATGTCGTCGGTCGTGTGCAGGGTCTTCAGAGCCTCGAAGCGCCGTGCCAGTTGCACGACAAGATCTTGGCGGGGCTGGTCGGAGACCAGCTTGCCCACCTGTCGCTCCAGCGTGACCCGTGCTTCCTGGACGTAGATGAGGCCACCGGTGCCGTCCCGTAGCTCGTTCACGATGCCGATGACGAGTTTTTGTTCGTTCTCAACGGCGAGGCGGAAGAAGCGCTCGGGATGATCAATCTGCATTGCCCATGCCGCCGTCTTGAAGGTTTCTTCAACTGTCGGCTCTTCAGGTAGCAGCTCTGTTGGCAGGCCAGCCGCGACCCATAGCTTGACCAGATCGGAACGGCTGACAGATGGGACTGCAAGCTCCCACCACAGCAGGTCCCCAAGAGGCTGGCCACCGTGGTCTGTGTTTCGGCAGATCAAGTCGAGTTCGCTTTGCATGGCTATCCTTTCGATTGACGGCGCCACCGGAGACACCTCTGGCCTTGGTGCCGGTGGCTGATACGGGTCGCAACCGACCTACTTGGTCGGCTTGACGGTGAATGCGCCTTCGGCCAGAGCGCGGTTGCAACGGCTACACATGACGGTCACGTTGTCGATAAACGTCTCGCCGCTGTCGTAGCCGGCATCACCCAGAACCACACCCGCCACGGCATCCATGGTGTCGTCACTGGCACGTGGCAGGCGTGCTGTTCTTGATTCATCCACGAATCCCCACACACGCAGAGCTTTGTCAGCCCGCAGGCGTCCACCACAGCCGGGACAAATGGCAGGCAATTTGACCTTGCGAGTGGTGACAACAACATCAGTCACCGTGACCGTCGGCATGGCGGCCTTCCCTTCTCCCAGTCCGGGCCAGACATGACATCGAACATGCTGGCGTCCACCCAGACCATCCGGAACCGGCTTTTGTAGTCGTCCGACGCGAAGGTGGGAGGGTCAGTTGGAACAAGTTCAGCGGGAGCAGGTTCAAACTCCCAGCCTCGCTCCTTGAGCGTGTGCTCTTCTTCCTCGGTCAGCAATCCCACGACGTAGGCCATCACCTCACCTTCCTTCCCGGCTTCGATGCCTTTCTGGGCCTGACAATGACCTCCAGACCGTCCCACCTGATGCGCGTTTGTTGTTGAGCCGCCAGCGCCTCGCACATTTTGGTCCCGATGCCGCCGGTGCGGAAGATGCCGTTGGCCGTGACGATGAAGTCCTCACCAGAGAACTCGTCTGGCCGCATCTTGCTGCAGGTGTAGGCCACGCTGAAGCGGACAATCTCCCTGGGCCGGAATTTGGAAAGAAATGCGTGGACCAGAACCGCAGCGGTCCAGGGATTCCCGCTCTCGGCTGCATAGACCCAGAGAGACCTTGCTCGTGGGTCTCTCGACGTCAGGTCAGGCAGCACATGATCGAAATCGGGCCAGTACTCGAATGTCGATTCAAGACCACGCGACGTGTGCAGCATTTCCAGGAGGAAGGGCCGTTGTAGTTCGTCCTCGAAATCGTACCCCATCACCTCCTCCAGCCAGGCGACCTCCTTCTTTGTGGCGTTCCTGATCAAGAAGCTGAACTTGGTGAAGTTGTCAGCCATGGTGCTCTCCCTTCGTGCCACCGTTCTGCCCGTGTGGCCGGGCAATACGAGCAATCTGGTCGATGGTGTCTGGTGACCAGACAGCATCCATGTTGCCGCCGGGCCAGAGGACATCACGAATGGCCGCCAGCTCGGGGCTGACCGTAAGTGATGCAGTTGCGGGGATGGAGATGCCGAATACCTGTGCCCACGCCGCTTCGAGCAGCAACATGACGACTCGGTTGCGTGGCAGCTCGGTGGTGAGCGTGAGCTGGTTGATCTCAGCGAGCAGCCTGTGTGCAGCGGGATGATTCAAGATTCGCTCGGCCACGCAGTCCTGGCGGGCAGCAAGAAGGCCATGCTCAAAGCCGGCACTGAAGAACAGGTTCTCGCGGGTGGACTGGTAGAACCCGCGTGTGTCGACGTACTCGATGAACGCCTTCGGGTCCCGGACAGACTGGCGCAGGTTTTCGGACAGCTTGGACAGACGGCGCTTGAACCTGATGATCACGGGCAGGTTGTTGATGACGACGTCAGCCGGGTGCTCTTTGCCGTCGATGCGCGTTTGTTCGTAGTGGTCCGGGAACGGGCCACGTGTTCCACGGCTCGGTTTGTTGGAAGACATGGGAAATCCCTTTCTCGCGGGATTGGCACCATCGAGGCACACGTGTCCCCCAGAACGGGGTGGCCAGCGACGGGCAGGGCCACCCGCGAAAGGTTTCCCCTGCATAGTTCTTATAGCCGAATCGGGGCTGGATTTGCCGGGGCTGCGGGGCCAGAACCGGGGCCGTGGTTCTGGCTATCACCGTCGGACAAATGAACGCCGGTGACTACCTTGTAGGCGCATTGGCCCACGGATAGAGTAGTGAGCGAACGGGCAGAATCCGGCAGTCCTATGCCGGAAGGTGTACGGACAAACCCTCATGGAACGCCTTGAGGGACAAGATCGACGAAATGTCCCGAAGGCTGCCAACGCGAAGAATGAAGGGGTCGGGCAAAGCCCGCAACGGGTCTATCCGAATTCGATATTCCCGCTCGTGGCGGAAGGCAACATCCTTTACGAATCCGACCTGATCCTCGGGAACTCTGCCGTGTATTTGGGCAAGTCCGACATAGCTGACCTTGCGGCCACAACTAGCTAGACCCTTCTGACGGAAAGCCATTCGGACCCGGTCGAGGAACTTCTCGACATCATGAATCATCCAAACTGAATCACCATGCTTTTCCATCGCACGCGGAATCGTGATGTCTGCAAGCATATCTGGCAATTCCGCAGCCGTGACCCTTCGTTTCTCCCATCCTCCTGGCTCTAGGGTAAACAGGCAGAAGATCGAATGGGGCGCATTTGAACGGAGGGTCAGCGGTCCGGCCAGCCTGATGGGCCTTGCCCCAATTTCCGGCAAGCCAATCGTCAAATCGGTCAGCGGAGGTTGGTAGATGGCGATCAGGCCTTCTTCCGCATCGAACATAGCCTTGCCACGATTCTCAGTCTTCCGATAGTAGGACAACCGGCGAAAGCGCAAAGCACCATCAGCTAGTCTTTCCAAATGCTGTTTTTCACCAACCTTCAATAGCAACCAGGCCCATTCGCCCCGGTCCTTTCCGACAACGTCAGCTGGTGACTCGTACATTGGCGCTCCAATTGTCAATCACTCGGAATAGTTTCCTCTTCGGTGGGCGGATCGCAACTGCAGGCGCGCCTGCTAGTCAACATCGGCGAGGGCGCTAATCGCCTTTCGCAAATCGACCAACGCATCTGTCACTCGCTCACGGACGGCACACCAGCGCGCAGTCCAGTCGTCGGTCGGCAAGATGTCGAGCTCGGCCAGGGCTCTTGGGAGATCCTGCGAACGACCGGCGTGCTGAAGAGCAACACGGATCGTATTGGCTCTGCGCAGGACTGCGATGGCCTCAAGTCCAGTTTCTCGCTGGCCCGGGTCATCCACACTATTCTTCAGACAAGCTTCCAACCTGTTGAGAGTCTTGTCCCCTTTCAGCTCGTCGTTGGACAGGTCCGCTGCCGGGAGGAGCTCATCGTCGATCTTCATCGATTTGATGACGTCATCGAGAGCGCTCATGCACGCCACGAAATCCTTTCGCGTGTTGCAGATAGCAACAAGCGTTGCGGCGTCCGTTGCGTTTCTCAGGTGCAACAGACGATGATTCTTCCCAAAAGCAAGACACCAGGTCGCATGGAGAAAATCCAGCGCTTCGGGTAGAGCATCAGGGGTGAATACACGGGAGCGTCTCTTGGCTTCAGCCTGCACAACGCGCTCCCAGCATTTGTTTCCACCAGGTCTGCAGGCGTCCGGTTGTTCAATCTCGGGCCGCCCAAGGTTGCACATCGCCCTCGGGCTGCAGACACATTCCTCGTCAGCGCCATACTGGATTCCGGCAACCGGATGCACCAGATGGGAGCAAGTCCATCTCGAATCTGGCAATGGGCATTCTCGGCACAGCGCCGGCGTGATTCGCACGACCGGATCTTCGCGGGTGGCGGAGCAGTAGAAATCCCTTCCCTTTGAGAGGCGGTAGGCGCACTCCTTTCGCAAAGATCCCGAAAAGATCTCGGTAAAGTCTTCGCGTCTCACAGCGAATGTCCGGGCACTGCTCCTTTCTTCCCCTGGGGCCAACGCAAGGATTCCGCTTTGAAGAGCGTGCTCGAATCTGGCCACCGTGAAGAGTAGTAGGAGATCGTCCACTGGTCTCTCGGTGTCGGCGGGCAAAGCGACACCTTCGAGCTCCGCGAGGCCGACGAGCTCAATCCGGACGTCCTCAGCAAGAAGGGCGCTAAGCATGATCCTGGCCAAGCCGTTGTCTCGACTGGCCTCGATCTCGTAGCCCCGGTCAATGCTGTCGTTGGACCGGCTTGAGATCTGGTGGAACGCTAGCCTATACGCCATGGTGGGACTGTAACACGGCGAACCGCTCGGGGGCCTGGTGTGCCAGACCGGGTAGAACCTGCCGGATGCCTTGATGGGTGGCCTGCATGGGCGACGCTTCTAGCCGCTTCTAACGCGCCCCGCGAATCAGGCCACCATCTCCTGGACCACGGCCTCGACCAGCTTGGCGGCACGGTCTTCGGAGCGGCGAAGGGCGACTTCGAGGGCGTCGCAGAGTCTCATCAGGTGCTCGACCTTTTCAACAAACGCATCAAATATCGAGACCGGGAAGGGACGCAACGACCCTTTGGGTTTCCAGACTCACGGTGATCACGCGCTGGAACAGCTCCAGCGGGTACTTGGGATTCTTCACTGTCTCCGTTGCCCAATCGTTGGCATCATTGACGATGCCGGAATCCTTGTCGGTCTTCACACATTGCCGCTCTACCACCCAGTCGAGCGCGGCCTTGCCGTTGACCACGTACTCGTAGGCTTCGAGGGGAATGTCCCTGAGCGTGATGTGCTCGTTGTAGACAAGCACTGTCTTGTCATCCACTGTCTTGCCGTCCACCTTTGTCTTCCCGTAGCGCATTTTCTCCACTCGGTAGGCGCTGGCTGGCAGGCTCCTCTTCGCCTCCACGGTAACGGGGTAAGGCTCCACCGTCTCATAGCCCACGTGCAGCGCCGGCAATTTGCGGCCCGCTTTGCTGAAAGCCCAGAAATCCACCGCCTTCTTCACGCATGGAATGCGGGGCAGCTCTTTACGCAGGTTGTCGGCGTACCGACTGCGGTAGTCGGGAGAGTGAAGCAGGCCGTACACGTAGTAGAAGATGTCTTCCTTGTTGATCCTCTCCCCAGGGTAGGCCACTCGGAAATGGGCAAGCCCTTCAGCGGTCAGAGCGTCACGCCGAGTCCGAACACCCTTCTTGAACTGTGCAAAGAGGCTCGGTTGAGCGTCGTCCAGGGGCTCATCGTAGAGATAAAGGGGAAAGTATTGCGTACCAACCATGTCTACTGCGTGCAGGCTTGGTAGGGTGTCCGAAATGAGTACGTAGAAGCCAGAACGATCACTCGGTGCTGAGACGCCAATTACCAAATTCTCTGCCGCCGCGTCCGGAAAAATGCGGGGCATCTGGTAAACCATCTCGTTGAAGCGTCGGTTGAAATACAGCCAGCACTTGGAGAAAGGACGATACAGACTAGCAGTGAGACAGGCGGGCTCAAACGTGAACCGACGTTCCCTCACCAAATCCTGCTTCACTGACCGAGTCCAGCTAATCTTTGCAGGATCGGCGTCAATGAATTTGTCTACCGCCGCTTCCTTGGCCTTCCTGTCATTCCCCAGATGGACCTCGTGAAAACGCGCCACTTCCTGATTGTAGAAGTCAATCATGCGGCGCATGTTGTGCGCCATTCCGGACTGAGAAGCGTTGTAGCACCAAGCATCGCGGTTGGTGACCACTCCGAGCGAGAAACTCTCGAAGAGCCGCCGTCCATCACCCTTCTTGTCTCCCATCACCACGAACTCCCCGAAGCTGTCATCGCGTTGTCTGATCCAATCGCCGTGCTCATCGGGTTTTATGGAGGTCCAGGCATTGGCAGTGGCGATGCCAGCCAGGCTGTGGAAGTCGCCGATTCTTCGGAGTTTCTCCTCCCTCGTGAGATAGTCGCCGATGTCATGGAAGAAGATCTGCCCGTGGGTCTTCGCAGTGGGGTTCTTAACCAGAAAGGTGATGGAGATGGCAGCCGCGCTCGCCAGGCCGAAAATCTGTCCCCCCTCCTGTTTTGCGCGTTCGCCAGAAGTCTTCTGTCCTCGTAGCCCGCGAAGATGAAACACGTAGATACTTGAAAATTCATCTGCCAGGCACTTCCGTAGACCATCCGAAGACCTCGAATCTACGAAACCTGCATTGGTGACAAACCCCACGACGCCGCTCTTGCCAACGCGATCCGAGGCCCAGCGGATGGCGCGGACATAGCTGTCATAAAGACCCTTCGATAGCATCGCCTTCGAGCGAGCGACATAGGTGGATCGAATCCGTCCATCAAGGTGGGGGTAGACCACATTGTCGTTGTTGTCATTCTCACTCTTCTGACCCACCGAATAGGGCGGGTTTCCGATCACGACTCGGATGTCGAGCTTTTTCTGGCGGGTTCGCCTGGCGCTGTTGTCCACGAGGATGCGGCTGATGAGATCTTCCTTTTCGTAGAGCTGGAAAGTGTCGGTCAGACAGATACCCTCAAAGGGCACGTAGTCACCACCGGCAATATTGTGATATACCGCCTCGATGTTGATGGCCGCGATGTAGTAGGCCAGCAAGACAATCTCATTGGCGTGGATTTCCTTGCGGTACTTCTGCGCCAGCTCTTCGGGCTTGATCAGTCCACTTTGCAATAGTCGCGTGATGAACGTGCCCGTGCCGGTGAATGGGTCAATGATGTGCACACCTTTGCTGCCAAGGGTCTGGTCGAACTCGGTCTTCAGCAGGTGGTCAACACTGTGAAGGATGAAGTCCACTACCTCCACTGGCGTGTACACAATGCCCAGGCGCTGGGTCATTTTCGGAAAGGCGTTGCGGAAGAACTTGTCGTAGAGCTCAGCCACAATCTTCTGCTTGCCCGACGCATTGTCTATATCCTCGGCGCGTTGCCGGACACTGGCGTAGAATGCCTCAAGGGTGTCGACCTCTTTGTCGAGCCGATGCTCCTGCAATACCTCAAGTACCCCCTGCATCGCCTGCGAGATGGGGTTCTTGCTCGCAAAGTTGTAGCCAGAAAAGAGAGAGTCGAAGACCGGCTTGGTGATTAGGTGCTGGGCCAGCATTTCGATGATTTCGCCATCTGAGATGCTATCGTTGAGGTCGTCGCGCAGCTCTGCGGCGAAGTCAGTAAAGGCTTTCCGCTCCTTGGTGTTGGCCGGGTTCTCCACAATGGCCGTGATGCGGTCAATGTGGGTGCGAGCGATCTTTGCAATGTCGTTGGCCCAGTCTTCCCAATGGTGGCGGTTGCCACACTTCTGCACAACCTTGGCGTAGATGGCGCGTTCTATTTCTCCGATCTCGAACTGAAGGTCCTGCTGACGAGCTTCCTGGGGTGGGGTCTGCGGGTGTCCAATCGTGTTGCCTCCCCGACCGGCTTGGCTTTCTGTGACCCCGGTGGTCTTCTTCCGCTTGACTGGAATCTTGTCGGTGATCGAAATGACCTCCATCTTCTCAAGCATCTTGCGATTGAGGTCCAGGTCCATCTTGTTGACCATGGCGTCGAAACGGTCGTCGTGCGAGCGGAGTGCCTGCAGCACCTGCCACACAACCGCGTAGGTCTTGTTGTCGTTCAATGCCTCGTGAGGTTCCACGCCGGCTGGAATCACCACCGGCAAGATCACGTAGCCGCGCCTCTTGTCCGGTGCAATCCGCATCACTCGGCCAACGGATTGCACCACGTCTACCTGGGAATTTCGTGGGGTCAAGAACAGCACAGCGTCCAGCGCCGGAACGTCCACACCTTCGGACAGGCAACGCACGTTGCTCAATATCCGGCAGGTTCTGTCCGGGATATTGGCTTTCAGCCAGGTGAGCTTCTCTTCCTTTTGGCCTGCATTCATCGTCCCGTCGACATGCCGAGCTTCGCAACGCAGACGGGAAGCGGGTTCGGTCTCTTCCTGTTCCTGGTAGGCGTCAACTACTGCCTGGAACATGGAGGCGATGTTCTTGGAGCTCACCCTGTGGGCCTTTCCGTTGTTGCTGGGCTCAATCACCTGACAAAATGCCACGGCTCGCTGCATGGGACGTGTATCGCCCATGAGGTCTTTTAGGCCCTGCTTGGAAAGAGCCTTCCAGCAGCCCACGATTCGAGCGGCGTCGTCAACCTTGAGCTGGTTGTTGTCGTCCGCCAGCAGTTGCTGAAGACGGCGGCTCACATGGGATTCCTCCACTGAGAGCACCACAACCTTGTAGTCCACGAGGAGCTGCATCTTCACCGCGTTGGAGAAGGTGAGCACGTAGAGCAACTCGCCATAGAGTGCCGGATCGTCCATAGAGCACAGAGCCACGTTGTCGCGCTCGGCAGTGGCTTTGGCGCTGTCGGCATAGATACGCGGAGTGGCGGTCATATACAGGCGCTTCTTCGCGTGGATGTAGTCCGCGTCGTGAACCCGAACAAAGGCGCTCTCTTCTTCGCTCTCGAAAATTGCTCCGGTGGTCCGGTGGGCTTCGTCGCAAATGATGAGGTCGAAGTCAGGGAGGCCGTGCTTCTTCTGTGCCCTGCTGATGACGTCGATGGAGTGGTAAGTGGAAAACACCACGCTCATGTGGGCCCTGTCGTGGCGCTTCTCCATTTCGGTTGCCAGCGATCTGGCGTCCGTGGTGGCCGGATATCGCAACTCGTGGTTGAGCACAGGCACCAGGTCGTCATTGGAGGCACGCTTCTTCCCCACGTCGGAGTCCGAGCACACGGCGAAGCTGTGCAAGGGGATATCGCTTTCCTGCGTCCACTCAGTGAGGGTCTGAGACAGAAGCGAGAGGCTTGGTACGAGAAAGAGCACCTGGCCATCCTTGCCTGCCAATGCCTCGGCTATCTTGAGGGCTGCTAGCGTTTTGCCGGTGCCGCAGGCCATGATGAGCTTTCCCCGGTCGGCAGTTCCTAGCCCCGATCTTACGGCCTTGAGGGCGCTTTCTTGATGAGGTCGAAGGGTCTTCTTCGGCTTGAGTACCACCGGCTTCTTCGGCTGGTAGCGGCTCCAGTCAATCTGACTCGCCTCTAGGTCATGCAGGTCGATCTTCGTCACCGGCGGCTGCTGGTCCCGGAGGGCCTCCTCTGCGTGGGGACTCCAGGAACTTGTGGTGCTCACGATAATGCGGTGGCTGAAGCACTTCTTGCCCGAGGCGGTGAAGAAGCTGTCGATGTCGGCTTTCTGCAGGTGGTAGTCTTCAGCGTAGAGCTTGCACTGGACCGCGTGGAATTCTCCGGTGCGGGTGCGGGCAACCAGGTCGATGCCGACATCCTGAGCATTGTGCCCTTCAGCCTTCGCCCAGTCTGCGTACATCCAGACTTCGCTGTACAGGTCGGCGTAGCTGGGCTCGTGCTTCAGATAGCACTGAATGAGCTGCTCGAAATAGGTGCCCTTTTCCCGCTCGGAGTGGGAGAGAGAGCGGTACTGGTCAAGAAGCGTTTGTAGTTTGGTCATGGCGAGTCCTGAACTTCGGGCACCTGGGTAGTCACCGTTGCCCGCAACGAGCCTGGCTGAGGCCGAAGACGACGTGCCCGTACTCCGCCGCGTCCATGTTGTTACGCAACTTGTCGGCGGTCAGCCACAGCTTGGCCTCGAAACCGAGGGTGGCTCCCGACTGCTTGGTCTCCGTGGCGGCTTCGTTCGTCACCTGGGTCTTGGCCGCTGACCTGGGAACGCGCTCGCTACGTTTCGCCACGGGAGGCTCCTGGGTTCGGTGTGCACGCGGGTCCATCGATGCCGGGATTGTATCACCAGGTCTGACGATCTCGGTGATCGCCGTGGGTGATGACGGCCTACTGGTTCGACCGTTACAAAGGCGCTCGTCGCGGAAGCGTGACTCCCCTTCGCGAGGTGCTGCGGGACATACCTGATGCCGACCCTGCCCACGTGGCCGATCACATGGGCTGGCTCACCTGGGGGGACCTATTCAAAGTTGTTCTTCGCGCCGCCATCGCAGGCTGCCCGCAAACACATACGACGCTGGAGGTTGGATGACGCCACGCCAGGAGTGGGTATTCCTGAAGCAGCACCCTCTGCGATGGAAGAAGCTGCCCATCGACATTCGCATGGGCCTCAGGCAAAAGCGGGATGAAATTGTCGAGGTCAGAGCGGGGATAGCAGAGCGTGCGAAGGTTCACGTCATGCCGCCGGTGGAGATATTCGACAGCGCGTGGGTGGCCCCCGACATGAGCGGTTGCATCTCTGGCAGAGCCGGTGTTGTCGTCGTCGATGGCTCCACACACTTTGGGGTCCAAGTCGCAGGGGCCTCTGTCCTATTTGCAGACGAGGCAGCGCTTCGCGGCATACTTCTACATGAGTTCGCGCATTGCTTCTGGCATTTGCAGGTATCACTCGCGAGCATGGTACGCGGCCTGAGCATCCGGAAGGCTGGATGACGCGGTCTGATGATGGCTGCAGCGTAGGTAGGGCAGTTTTCCGCCAACGGTGGTGGCAGCCTTGCCAACTTGGTATCGAGAACCGGACATCGTTCGCTGGGCGTAACCGGTCACGTCAAGGATCTTGGATGGAACAATCCGGGTCGGAAGCCGGACAGGTCAAACAGGTCATATGCAGCGACGTTCCTGCTGGCGGTATTTGCCCTGTCGAGAGCAAAAACGTGATTCTCTGG
>Ga0181521_10007085_pt1 | contig 11881 bp, 14 predicted proteins | sample PEATcosm2014_Bin_32_FD_119764 | JGI IMG/M metagenome (GOLD analysis project Ga0181521, IMG submission 119764) | Peatland microbial communities from MTU Mesocosm Facility, Houghton, MI, USA - PEATcosm2014_Bin02_60_metaG | ecosystem: Environmental > Terrestrial > Soil > Wetlands > Peat | place... | reverse complement strand
CCGGCTCAACGCGGAGCTCCACATCTGCCGCACCATCTGCCGCCGCGCCGAACGGGCCACGGTGGCGCTGGGCCGCGTGGAGAGCGTTCCGCCGGAAGCGGTGCGCTATCTGAACCGGCTGAGCGACGCGCTATTCGTCTTCGGCCGGTGGGCCAGCCACGTCACGGGCGCGCCCGAAACTTTATGGGAACCGAACCAGTCCAGCTCGGGGCTGACTGGTGGATAATCGAGGATAAGGAGAAATCGATGCAGAAGAACACCGCGAGACCGCTGGCCATGGGCCTCACCGTTCTGGGAGCTTTGGCGCGGCTGTTGCCGCACCCGCCGAATTTCGCCCCTGTGGGCAGCCTGAGCCTGTATGCCGGCGGCCGGCTGAGGGGGTGGCAGGCGTACCTGCTGCCGCTGGTACTGATGGCCGCGACGGACCCGCTGGTGGGCGGGTACTCCTTTGCGACGCCGTTCATCTACTTCAGCTTTCTGATCAACGTCTGGATCGGCTCCCGGCTGCGCTCCACGGAGAGTCCGCTGTGGATAGGCGCCGCGGTAGTGGTGGCCAGCATCCAGTTCTTCCTGATCTCCAATTTCGGAGCGTGGCTGGGTTCCTTCGCGACGTATCCGCATACACTGGGCGGGTTGGTGAGCTGCTACATCGCGGCCATTCCGTTCTACGGCCGCACGCTGGCGTCCGACCTGCTGTACTCGGCCGCTCTGTTCGGCCTGCACGCATGGCTCAGCCGCACGGTGGCGCGCTCCGAACGCGTAACCGCATAAGGACGAGGAAATGCCTCTTGTGACATGGCGCTGATCGCGGTTTCGGGGCATCCGGGGTGCCGTTTTGAGGAGTTGGCGCGCATCAGTGCGCTGCGGCTGGGGTTCGAGTTGCTGACTCAATCCCGCCTCCGGACGCTCACCGAAGAGGAGTTCGGCGCGGACGCGCGCATCCCGGATAAGGCTTATCCCAGCCTGGCAACCTCGATTCTGGCGCGGCTGGCCACCCAGCACCACTTGGTCTACTGCGCCGTCGGCGGCGAGGTGCAGGCGCGCCACTTTCCGGGCATGTTGCGAGTCCACGTGGTGGCCCCGGAGAACATCCGCATCGGCAATCTCATGTTCGATAACCGCCTGGAGCGCGCCGCCGCCCGCCATTTGCTGTTGGAACTGGAAGCCGCCGACCGCGCCGACCGCAAAGCCAAGTTCGGGAAAACCAAAGCCACCGCCGATCTGTTCGACCTGGTACTGAACGCCGAATCGCTCACCAGCGAGCAGATGGCCGAACTGATCGAAACCGCCGTGGTTTCGGGCGGGCTCAAGGAGCGCGGCTATCTTTCGGCCGAGGCCGCCGCCCAACTCCAGTTTCAGATGCGCCTCAAGCTGGCGCACTACGGCATCGTTCCCACCGGCAGCATTACGCTGCGCAAGAAGATGTTCGCCCATCAGAGCGAGGAGATATTCGCCAACCTCCTGGATTTCTACCGCATCGCCTGGGAGTACGAGCCGCGCAGCTTTCCCATTCAGTGGGACCGCGACGGGAGTGTTCTGGAATCGTTTACGCCCGATTTTTACCTGCCGGAAATGGACCTCTACGTGGAGCTGACCACCATGAAGCAGTCGCACGTGACCAAGAAGAACCGCAAGGTGCGGCTCCTGCGGGAACTTTACCCAAACTTCAATATCCAGGTCTTCTACCAGAAGGATTTTGAAAATCTGATCTTCAAGTACGGCTTAGCCGAACGGCAGGTGCGGGTATGAGCACAGCCTTGCTCCCCGGATTGGAACGGATTCTGTTTACCGAGGAGCAGATCGACCAGCGCATCCGGGAAGTGGGCGCCGAAATCTCCCGCCACTACCAGGGAAAAGTAGTGAAGCTGGTGGGCGTGCTGAAGGGATCCGTGTTCTTCCTGACGGCGCTGGCGCGTCACATCGAAGTTCCGCTGACCATCGATTTTCTGGGCATTTCCAGTTTCTCCAACAAGAGCGGCGCGCCCGGCGTGGTGCGCATTGCCAAGGACCTGGACGACACCATCGAGGGCGAAGACGTGCTCCTGGTGGAGGACATTGTCGATACCGGCTTCACCCTGCGCTACCTGCTGCAAACGCTGGCCGGCCGCGCCCCCAACTCGCTGGCGGTCTGCACCTTCCTGGACCGCAACTCGCGCCGCATTGTGCAGGTGCCGGTGGACTACCGCTGTTTTGAGATCCCCGACCGCTTCGTGGTGGGATTCGGCCTGGATTACAACCAGCTCTACCGCAACCTGAGTTACGTGGCCGTCATGAAACCGGAGAAGAGCGGGTAGGGCTGAGGACAGAAGGCCGTCCTCTTAGCCATTGCCTGTGGCAAACTGGAATTGGTGGGCATGTCAAAAACCCAGATCGAGACCTTCAAACCGCCTTCTGCGGACGACCCGGTGTTAGGCGAGGTTGTCCGGCGGCTGTCCGAGGTCTATCACCCTGTCCGGATCTACCTGTTCGGTTCGGCGGCACGGGGGGATGCTGGCCCAGACAGCGATTATGACCTGATGGTTATTCTCCCCGATGAAGCCCCACAGCATCTCCGGCGGGGGAATGCTGCATACCGAGCTCTTCGCGGAACCGGGGTGGCTGCCGATGTGCAGGTTTGGCCGCAGGGCGATTTCAATAGGCAGTTGCACCTGAAGGCATCATTTCCATCCACCATCGTTCGGGAAGGGAAACTGCTGTATGGAGCCTGACCCGATCCTTGTCTCGAACACCAGGGAATGGCTTTTGCGCGCGAAGGAGGACTTGGACATCCTGGCGCGCCCTGGGAGCCAACGTTGCTGGAAGCGCAGGAGTCTATCGAGCTTGCGCGGACGTTCGTCCGCACCATCCTCAAAAGGTTACCACTTCCCGTTACCAGCCTCTATGAATGAACAGCCACGGATTCATGCGCGTTCATCCGTGGCTAAATTGATTTCTTCGTTCTACGCGAACAACTCCTGCGCGCGCACCAGGCGCTCCGCCACGTGAACGCCGTTGGGGCATTTCACTTCGCACGCGCCGCAATCGCGGCAGCGCACGGCGCGCGCCTCTTCCGGCAGCGCCAGGAAGTGCTCCCGGCCAAGCGCGAACTGCCCGTAGAAATCGGCGTAGGACAAATAACGGATGGTGTCCGCAACCGGCACGCCCTTGGGGCACTGGCCGCTGCACTGGTAGCACATGCGGCAGTAGAGCGGGCGAATGTCCTCATTGATGCGCGCCAGCAGCTTCTCGTCCGCCGCGCTGAACGGCTCCGACATGGCCCCGAAATTCATCTCCAGTTGGTCGATGTCGGTCATGCTGGGAATGGTGGTGGCGAAGCGCTGGTCGCGCAGCACCCACTTCAGCGCCGCCACCGGCCCACCCGGTTTCGTCACGCGGTCCATGCGATCGGCCCGGTAGCCAGGCAAGTTCGAGAACCCGCCCGCGCGGCTGGCCGGCGCCATCACCTTCATGGCCACCATGCCGATGCCGGCGTCCACCAGCTTCTTGTAGGCTGGGTCGTTCGCACCGCCCACCGTGAAGTTGTAGGTGCTCAACACCACCTCGAACTTCCCCACCGCCAGGACGCGGTCCACAATGGCGGCGGGGTTGTGGGTGCTGATTCCGATGTGGCGGATCTTCCCCTGTTTCTTGGCATTCTCCCAGACTGCGACCAGCTCGTCGGGAATGGCCGCGACAGTGTCCCGGGCGTGCATGTACCAGATGTCCAGGTAGTCCGTGCCCAGCTCCTTCAGACTCGTGTCGAGGTGCCCCACGGCCTCCGTGGCCGTCTTCGCCTCGGATTTGCTCGAGATCGCGACCTTGTTGCGCGACCCCTTCAGGGCCGCTCCCACCATGCGCTCGTTGTTGCCCGACTGGTACCCGCGCGCGGTGTCGAAATAGGTGATGCCCATGTCGACCGCCCGGGAAATCACGCTGGAATCGGACGTAATCATGCACCCGTACCCCACCGTCGAGACCTTGAGCCCGGTCTTGCCCAGTGTCCGGTAGCGGGCCGGCGCGGCGATCTCCGCCACCTTGGGTTTGCGAACTTTCTCGGGGGGCAACTGGGGCGCCGCGGCGCTCGCCATGCCGGCTACCGGCAGGCTCAGCCCGGCCGCCAGGAAGTTTCTACGCGAGGAATCAGTCTTCATAGTTGTCGTTCTCCGAAGCCGGAATTTCAATGTGGACTTCCGGGTCTTATTCAGTCTACACCCGGCGGCTATCGCGGACCATATCACGCGCCGAGTGGCACATGAATCAGGGTCAGCAAATCTTCCGGCTTGGTGTTCTGCGGTGAATTGAGGTACTGCTCGAACGCCGGCTCATCGCGCACATGATATCCGCTGTGTGGAAGCCAGCCGCCGTAGATGCGCCGATAGGTCTTTCCCAGCATCTCGTACGGCCCCTTATGCGCGACCACGGCATAGCTGCCGCCGGGGAATTCCATGACGCCGAAGTCTCCCTCCGGCTGCACCGGGCGATTCACCGTCACCGCGGCATCGTATCGAACCTTGTCGGGCGGGGTCACGTCCGGATCGTCATGCACGATGCCGATCAACTTCATGTTCGGCCCGAGCAGTCCGCGCATGCCCGCCCAAGCCATCAGCCGGCCCCAGGTGGCGCCCACTTGGGAGTACGGTCCCACGTGCCGGAGAAATACCATCCGCATCGGCGGAAGCTCTTTCACCTCTACTGCGGGAATGTCATCGTAATCGGGCGGATGGTAACTCGAAACATCGTCGAAGTGAGTGCCGGACTGCGACTCGGGCGCAGGCTTGTGCGCGGTTCGGTATGCGGAAGGGGATACTCCAAACATGTCTCCAAATGCCCTCGTGAAGGATTCATGGGTCTCGAATCCCGCTTGTAACGCGGTTTGAGTAATGGGTTCGCCGGAGAGCTTTAGGTTTCGCGCGGCGCGCTCCAGACGCAGCCGTCGAATGTGCTCCTTCAGCGTCTCGCCGACGAGGCCCCGGAAAATGCGGTGAAAATGAAAGCTGGAAAAGGCCGCGACCCCCGCCACCTGTTCCAACTCCAGATCGTCATCCAGATGCTGCTGGATGTACACGAGCGTGCGGACGATGCGCTCGCGATAGTCCTGTTCGGTGGAGGGCTTCATCGTCGCGCCAGCCGCGCCGCCCCAATCGCAAAGATGGGAATCGCCAGGTAGGCCAAGCCGATTTCCGAGTAATACCTCGATGCCGTCATCTTCATGGGGCCGTATGCGAACATCGGGTAATCGATCAGAAGATTGATGGCCAGCCACAGCGCGCCAACGCGCACGGCCTCGCTCACCGATACGGCCCGGTCTCGAAAATAGCAATTGAGCAATGCCGCGGCCGTCAGAAGAACAACGAGGCTCATCAAGGTGCCGAACAATGGAGCGTTGGCTTTTTTCAACGGGAACAGAAGAAATGAGATCGCGAACGGAATCAGCCAGCTCAGAAAACCGAGCAGCGCGGCGCGTTTCCAAAGCATCATAGGTGCCTCCAAAACCAGAGTGTAGGGCAGGCCGGATCGGCTTGCTTGACAAATCTTGCGGATTTTGAGGCTATACCTCGCCCGCCGCGATCTTCGCCGATACCGCCGCCACCTCGTGCTCCATGGACCGGTCCCGATCCTGGAACCGCGCCAGTTGGCGCACGGCGGCGTAAACCCTCCGCGACCCGCTCCCCAACTTGGCCGGCCCGCCGCGCAAATCCACCGCCTGCGCCGCGGCCAGCAGCACCATGGCCGTCTCGTTGCGCAGGCATTCCAGCGCGTCCATGGCCGTGACCGCGGCGTGCATCCCCAGGCTCACCACATCCTGGTTGTATTGCTCCGTGGGCAGCGAATGGATGGAGCTCGGACCCGCCATCTGCCGCACGGCGCACGCCAGGCTGGTGACGCTCATCTGCATGCCCTTGAATCCGGAGTTCAGACCCGGCTCGGGCGTCAGGTTGGCCGGCAGCCCCTGGTTGAAGCGGTCGTCCACCAGCACCGCCAGCAGCGCGTTGCCCCAGTTGGCCATGGAGGCGAAGTCGATCTTCCAGGTGTCCAGCAGGCGCGCGATGTGGCCGCCGTAGAAGTTCCCGGCTTTGTACATCCGGCCGGTCTCCGGGTCGATGAGCGGATTGTCGTTGGCCGAGTTGATTTCGCGTTCGACCACCGCGCGCCCATCCTCGAGCGCCTCCCACGCCTGGCCCAGCCCCTGCGGCGCGCAACGCAGCGAGTAGCAGCTTTGGCCGCCGGAAGCCTGCGTATACGCGGAACCTTCCAGCATCCCGCGCAGGTAAGCGGCCACCGCAATCTGGCCGGGGTGGCCTTTCCGCTGGTGTACCCACGGCTCGAAAGGCAGGTCCGGCGATTGCATGGCTTCCACGGAAAGCGCCACCCCGCCCAGCAGCGCGCGCAGCACGCGGAACGCGTCGATCCACACCAGCGACGCCACCGCGGTCATGACCGTGGTGCCGTTGATGAGCGCCAGCCCTTCTTTCGGCGCCAGCCGGATGGGACGCAACCCGGCGGCCTCCAGCGCTTCCACCGCCGCCAGGCGCCGGCCCTGGAATTCCGCCTCGCCTGCCCCCACCAGCACGCGCGCGATGTACGCCGAGGGCATCAGATCGCCGCTCGCGCCCACCGATCCGTACCGCGGCACCACCGGCGTCACCCCGCGGTTCAGCAGCGCCGCCAGCGCGTCCACCACTTCCGGCCGCACCGCCGATGCGCCCGTCGCGAAGGTGACCGCGCGCAGCAGCGTGGCCGCCCGCACCACGTCGCGCGGCAGAGGCTGCCCGGTGGCGCAGCCAAGGTGCCGCAGCAGGTTGACCTGCAAGAGCTCCATTTGCTCCGGAGGAACCGAGAGCCCGACGTTCCCGCCTACCCCGGTGTTCACGCCGTAGATGCGCTCGCCGCGCGCCACGAGATCGTCCAACAGCTCGCGGCCCCGCGCAATGCGCGTGCGCGCCGCCTCGCCGATGCGCACTTCGGCGCCTTCGCGCGCCACGCGCGCCACATCTTCAATGGAGAGCGTACCCGCCCCCAACTCCAGAGTTTCCGCCATAAATGTAGGCTACCGCACAAACCGTTAACCTTGGACAACTTGACCTGCGCAACGCCAGAGGCGCTAGACTGCTATCGTGCCGGTCGCAGGCATATTCGAGGACCTGAGTCCGTATGCGCGGGTGGCCACCGCGGTCCTGCCGTTCGTGGCCGCCATCCTGCTGCGGATTGTCTTCGGGAAAAACTGGGCGACGCGGGTGCTGCTCTCGGTCAGCACCACCTGGTTCGCTATCAACGTCCTGATGGCCCCGTTCTCCGAGGGGATGCGCCGCGACATTTTCGACGTGCGCTCCTGGTTCCGGTAGGGTATGTAGCGCCGGCGATCTTGTCGCCGGTGATCTTCCCGGTCCAGAAAATCCCACCGGCGACAAGATCGCCGGCGCTACCCGCAATCCGCTACAATGACCTATGTAAAGGAGGCCGTATGGAACCCACTGGCGTGCTAACTGCCGGTTTTGCGGGACTGGGCTTTCCCGAGATCGTTGTGATCGCCTTGGTTGCCGTGCTGCTGTTCGGCGGAAAGAAGGTCGGCGACCTGGGGAAAGGCTTAGGCGAAGGGATCCGGAACTTCAAGGATGCCCTCAAGGGCGAAGAAGAGAAGAAGGAAGAAGAAAAGGTCGCAGAGAAGAAGTAGACGGCAGCTTCGTGGAACAGCCCGCACCTTGGGCTGGGTTCATCTCGGCTTCAAAACATCCTGCCAAGAAAAAACCCCGCGAGACCGGTTGGGCCTCGCGGGGTTTTGCGTTTGCGGCCTGTCCCTTGGCTACTTCTTCTTCGGCGGAACGATCGCGTCCTTGGCGGCTTTGGCCACGCGGAACTTCACGACCTTCTTGGCCGGAATCTTGATGGCTTCGCCGGTCGCCGGGTTGCGCCCGGTGCGGGCCTTGCGATCCACGCGCACCAACCGGCCGATGCCGGGCAGCACGAATACGCCGTTCTTCTTCACTTCGCCGATCGCCAGTTTAGCGAGTTCCTCCAGGAACCCTTTGGCGGCCTTGTTGTTGACCTCGCAGCCTGCCGCGAGCGCTTTCACCAGTTGCGTCTGGGTCATTCTCAGATTTGCCATATCTCTCCTTTGATTCTCCCGTGGTTTCGTTTGTCTCAATCCAGCGTGGAGCAAACCGCACGCGTTGCACGCCCTACCCCACATCACCATCGAAAACAATTCTAAGACCGCACGTTTTATTGAACGCGCGGCTTAATTGATATCAATCATAAGGTAAGGAGATGGTGATGTAAAGAGAAAATCATCACAAAAGCCCGATTTTTCGCGGTTTTTTCGATTCCGGCCTGCTGGGAGGGCCGTTTTACGGGCTTTCCGCGAATCCCAGGCCGGCTTTCCACCTCAGGTCGCCCTCCGCGAAGGCCGTCGCCACCTTGTTTTTCAGTACCCGGAAGCGCACCCGCCGCTCGCCGGCCGGGCCCAGCGCGATGCGCACCGCGGCGTAGAGCTTGAGTGGAGGGCCGCCGGCGGTGGTCTCCGCCTCTCCTCCGGATGGCTCCGGGCGGCCGCGCGTCTGGTTGAGAAACAGCACCGAGGCGCCGCCCCTGGTCACGGCCATCGCCAGTCTTCGCAACCCCGATCCCAGCACGCGGCTGTGCAGGCCGGGGCCGCTCGCGCCGATCCCGGTTTCGAGTTCCAGGCTGGGGACCAACGCCGCGGCCGAATCCACCACCAGAAGGTCCACCGCGCCGGAGATGGCCAGCCGGCGCGCGATCTCCAGCGCCTCCTCCGCCGTTTCGGGCTCGACCACCGGCAAGCGCTCGATCTCCACCCCGAGTTTCACGGCATACAGCGCATCGAAGGCATGGTCGGAATCGATCCACGCCACCGTCGAGCCCTCTTTCTGAAGATGAGCCGCCATCTGGAGCGCTAGCGTGGTCTTCCCGCAAGAAGGCCCGAAAAGCTCCACCAGGCAGCCGCGCGGCAACCCTCCCATGCCCAGGGCCGCATCGAGCGCCGCAAAGCCGGTGGAAAGCGCCGCACCGGCAGGATACCCCGCGCGACGCGCCGGAGCGGACTCCATTTGGGAAAGCTTCAGACGAATGGTGCGTTGCCGGTCTTGTTCCATCATCGCGGCGGGCCAAGCATCGCGCGCCTACTTGCGTGCGGGCGCTGGTTTGGGAGTCGGGCTGGGCGGCGGCGCCTCCGCCGCGGCGGCCGCTGGTTCCGGCTTCGTCAGGCCCAGGACCTGGCGCAGCTCCGTGTCGATCGCCTGCCGGATATCCGCGTTGTCTTTCAGAAACTGGCGCGCGTTCTCGCGGCCCTGGCCGATCCGCTCGCCTTTGTAGCTGATCCACGAGCCGCTCTTCTCGATCACGTTTTGCGCCACTCCCAGGTCGATCAGGTCGCCTTCCTTGGAGATTCCCTCGCCGTAGATGATGTCGAATTCGGCTTCCCGGAAGGGCGCCGCAACCTTGTTCTTCACTACCTTCACCCTGGTGCGATTGCCGATGACGCTATCGCCGTCTTTGATGGCCGCGATGCGCCGGATGTCCAGCCGCACGGTGGCGTAGAATTTCAGCGCGCGCCCGCCCGTGGTGGTTTCCGGGTTGCCGAACATCACCCCGATCTTCTCGCGGATCTGGTTGATGAAAATCAGGCAGGTCCGCGACCGGGAGACCACGCCCGTGAGCTTGCGCAGGGCTTGCGACATCAGCCGGGCCTGGACCCCCATGTGGCTGTCGCCCATCTCGCCGTCGAGCTCGGCCTTGGGCACCAGCGCCGCCACCGAATCCACCACCAGCACGTCGATCTGCCCCGAAGCGGTCAGGTGATTGGTGATCTCCAGCGCCTGCTCCCCGTAGTCGGGTTGCGAGACCAGGAGATTGTCGATGTCCACGCCGAGTTTCCTGGCGTACGCCGGGTCGAGCGCGTGCTCGACGTCGATAAAGGCGGCAATCCCGCCCTTCTTCTGTGCCTCCGCCACCACCTGGAGCGCGATTGTGGTTTTGCCGGAGGATTCCGGTCCGAAGACTTCAATCACCCGGCCGCGAGGCAAGCCGCCCACGCCCAGCGCGGCGTCCAGTGAAATCGACCCCGTCGAGATCACGGCGACCGGTACGATGGCATCCTTCGACCCGAGACGCAGGATTGAGCCTTTGCCAAACTGCTTTTCGATCTGGCTCAAGGCGAGTTCTAACGCGCGCGAGCGCTCTTTTTCATCCATGACGATTCATTGTAACAGTGGGGCGGCGGTACAATTATTCTCATATGGTAGCCCGCTGTCTTGCCCTTTTTTTGTTGCCGGCGTTTCTGCTGCCGGCCGCACCCAAGAAAACCGTGGCCACGGCCCGGGGCGAAAATCAAGACCTGGTCCTCACGGTCACGCTCTACATCGATCCCGCCGGCGTCAAGGAAATGGTCGGTTCCGATCTGGATGGACACTACATTGTGGCCGATGTAAAAGTGCAGCCGAAGTACGGCAAGGAAATCTCCATCGACCGGGACGATTTTCAGCTCCGCACCGATAAAGACGGCGAGAAAACCACGCCCTTCGCCCCCAGCCAGATCGCCGGCAGCGGGGGCCTGGTGCTTAAGCAGGCTCCCATCCAAAGGAGCAGCCCCGGCGTCACCCTCGGCGGCGGCTATCCTGGCGGCTATCCCGGAGGCTACCCCGGCGGCTACCCCGGCGGTTACCCTGGAGGCTACCCCGGCGGCTATCCTGGAGGCGGTGCGACGGTCGGTACCGGCGGCGGAGGGGGCGACTCGGGCGATGTCAACGCCACCGTGAAGAACGGCGCTGGGGAAAAAGAGAATCCGATCAAGAAGGTGCTCGAAGACAAGGTGCTGCCCGAAAAGAAGACCGACCAGCCAGTCTCCGGCCTTCTCTACTTCGCCATGGAGAAGCAGAAGATGAAGGGCCTGGAACTGACCTACGGCGGCCGCGAAAACCGCATCGCCTTGCGCTTCAAGTAGGGGCCGGGCATGCCCGGCCCGGGGTCACCGGCGCTTCAGGGTAATCACCGTCACCGAAAGCTTCGGAAACACGTATCGAATCTCGTTTCCAGTCACGGCCAGGGATGAGGTCACGGGTCGAATCGCGTCCGGGCGGTCGCCCGTATTCTCCGCCAGCAGTGAGTCGGAGGCCAGCGTGTCCACCTGTGCCTGGGCCGCGGCGTTGAATCCCTGAAGCCGTAGCGTCGCCGGAGTATCGTTCTTCCAATCGCGGTTGGCAACGAATAGAGCCAGATCGCCGTTGGTCGAGTTACTGGTCGCCAGCACGTCGAGATAAGGAACATTCGGAATCTCAGGCATACTGGTCATCCCGTCGTGAACATCATAGTGGCGAACCTGGGTTTCGGTGGCCACCACCGTGTCCCCGGCGCGATGCGAGTACAGCCAGAACGCCCAGCACTGGGGAGTGGCCCACACCATTTCTTGCGACTTGCGCAGCCCTCCGCCTCCCATCAGGCCCGACATGCTGGATATGGGCACAAAATCGGCTTGAGACAGCATCATGTTCATCCAGCCCGCGCCCATGACCGCTCCGCCGATGTTGGGAGAGGATGGCCCCGTGCCTCCCCAGTTCCATTCCGTGTATGCCATTCCCACGCGGCCCCTGGTGGCTGGATCCGCGTCGAGTTGCGTCCGGATAGCCTTCAAGAGGTTCGCCATCCCAACCGGGAGGGCCAGAGAGATGGCTGACTGCGTATCGGCATCGGGCGCCTTGGCCACGGTCCCATTGAGATGGACGACGTAGTGTACGCTGAGATAGCTTAGATCCTTGCCGGCTTGCTTGATGAGGGCCCCCGTCCAGGCCGGCGTAAAGTCCGCGCCGGGTCCACAGGCCACCAGCTTCGCGTCCGGCCCAGCTTGCTTGCGCACCACCGGGTAGAACTCCAGGTAACGGGCGGCATTGCT
>Ga0181521_10007084_pt1 | contig 11882 bp, 9 predicted proteins | sample PEATcosm2014_Bin_32_FD_119764 | JGI IMG/M metagenome (GOLD analysis project Ga0181521, IMG submission 119764) | Peatland microbial communities from MTU Mesocosm Facility, Houghton, MI, USA - PEATcosm2014_Bin02_60_metaG | ecosystem: Environmental > Terrestrial > Soil > Wetlands > Peat | place... | reverse complement strand
TGACCGCCGCCTTTGCGGGCCACGGGCGCAAGTAGCCGTCTCACACCGAACTGGATACGCGAATGCGAGCAATCACAAACAGTCAGCTTACCGTTTCAGCAGCCGACGATCGGGCGCGCAGACATCTCCGCCGTCGCTATCTCGAGACTGACTATTCGTCGTATACGGTGTAGTGCCGTACATACGGCTCCAGCTCAATCAGAAACGAACGATCAAAGTCATAGTATTTGGCGACCTGGTAGTCGTCGCCCGCGAACCGCTTGATCGCCTCGACGTCCTCCCAGAATGTGAGCATATCGAAATGCGCAACAACGCCTTCCACGCGGTGGAGACAGTAAGCACCACGGTTTCCAGAGATTGATCTGTAATCCGGCAGCGCCACCTTGCGCATTCGATCCAGATACGCATCGCCTTTCGCAGCCGGTACGACACCATGCCAAATTCGCGCGATCATTTGATTCTCTCCAGTGTGGTGCCGGCCAAGCGGCCTAGATCAATACCCGCGAAGTTGCAGTGGACGCCAACTGATGTAATGTGTCAAGCGCTTCTGATACATTACGGCCCGAAGGTGATGCGTGATGCCAACTGAAAGGCGACGGCCTGTAGCGGCTTTCGGAGTCCTGGCGGATGAAAGAATTTGACGGATTGCGGTTGGTCGGGGGACATCTGGCGCTCGACCTCATGAACACCGTGGAGTATCGCGGGGAGCCGGAGCCCGGCGATCGCTTGGATTCATTTGAGCGACTGGCCCGATGGAGCGCCACCGCCGGTCTCCTATCTCACGACGAATTGAGGGCCGTCATCGCGCCCGGCGTTGCGCGTTCGCCGCGCGCTGCTCGCGCATTGGACTCTGCAATCGAATTACGTGAGGCGCTCTACGCACTCATGGTTGCACACATCCGTAAAACGCCACCTCCTCGGGGTGCCAGGCGCATCGTCGAGCGACAGCTGCGCAACGCGAGCGCGGCGTCGACGTTGCGATATGCGGACGGTGGACCCCCCTTCTCTTGGCATATCCCCATTCACAATGCTGAGGACGTCGCCGTTCGGCTTGCTGATTCAGCGAACAATCTATTGTTGTCGCTTGGCAGGGTTGCCGTGCATCAGTGCAGCGGCCCAATCTGTGATTGGCTGTTCGTCGATCGAAGTCACGGCCACCGCCGCCTCTGGTGTCAGCCAGCCAAGTGCGGAAACATGGTCCGCGTTCGACGGTCCCGCGCGCGCTAGCTTTTCACCTTGCCCGATCTTTTGCGCGCCGACGGTTTGCCGACCCGGGTCGCGGACTTGGCCATAGGAACGGCCGGCAACTTCCTTTTCTTGATGGTGGGTTGATGGGACGGAATCGGGTCCGCGCCGCCCAAGTCGATGCCGAACACGTCGGCCAGTTTCGACGAGTCCAGAATCCGATCGGCGCCCGGCAGTTTTTGAACCGGAACCCCGCTCTCCCCGGCGCGTGCGATCAATTCCTTCGCGTCGACCTTCCGCAAGCCGAACAGAAGTTCCGGCTCCGCATCGAGGCGGGCGCCGATTCCATAGAGTGTCGCGGCGACATGCTTGCACATCGCGGCGGAATCAGGGCAGCTGCAGCTGAAGGAAATCTCCTTCGGTGACGGGAAGAGGCCGGTTCCAGGCCGGGTGATGCGCTCCATGACCGAGGTCGACAGTTGCCCTTGGAGCAGCTCGACCAGCGTGTCGATGGAGCGAGCGCAGTCACGCGCAATAGCTCGCCAATTCGCGCCGGCAACTTCAGCAATTTTCACGCTGACTCGGTAGAGACTCGATCCCATAACCTGGGCGTTCACCTCCCCCGGACCGATCTTGAGATCAATTACCGATCCATTTCGCAGATACGTGCGTCCGCGCGGCAGACGGTTCGAGAAGTCGCTATAGCGCTCCAGGTTGCGGCACCACGCCTTACCCCAGAACGATTTCGCAATCGCGCCGCGGCTTGCAGTCACCGGCGATAGTGTCTGGCCCTTCTTTCGCATTTTCGCGACCGTCCGTTCCGCCGTCTGGCGACGCGCCGCTGCGGGAACATATGGTTTCCAACGAGAATACATCAGCGCTTCTCCGATGATCGATGCACGTCAGACATTCGCCTGCGCCGAATGAATATCAAGCGCCACGAGGTTCAGCAACTCCCTGTCGCTGAGCTCCGTCAGCTGCAGCTCCCTACCTCCTTCGAGCACGTCCTTGACGAGTGTTTGCTTCGATTCGATCAACTGATCGATCTTGTCCTCGACCGTGCCGCGACAAACAAACTTGTGAACAAGAACATTGCGCGACTGCCCGATCCGGAACGCCCGATCGGTTGCCTGATTCTCAACGGCCGGATTCCACCAGCGATCGAAATGCACCACGTGCGAGGCGGCGGTGAGATTGAGGCCGGCGCCGCCCGCTTTCAGCGATAGAACGAAGAACGGAGTCAGCTCGTCGTCCTGGAAGCGCCGAACCAGTGCCTTTCGCTGCGATACCGGCGTGCCGCCATGCAAAACCAACCCTTCACGCCCGAATACGTTGCCGAGGAACGCGGCAATCGGCTGGGTCACCTCCCGGAACTGCGTGAATACAAGCATCTTCTCCTGCTTGGCGGCGATCACGTCCGCGAGCTCGCGCAGGCGCGCGAATTTCCCGCTTTCGGTTTCGGCCCATGCGCCGTCGCCGAGCCACTGCGACGGATGATTGCAGATCTGCTTGAAGCGCATCAGGAACGAAAGCACGATCCCTTTGCGCCCCATGCCCTCCGCCCGGTCGAGCGCATCGGCGAGTTCCTCAACCGCTTTCTGATAGAGCGCCGCTTGCGTGGCGCTCAAGTAACAGAATGCTTTCATCTCCGTCTTGTCGGGTAGATCGGCGATCACCGACTTGTCGGTCTTGAGTCGCCGCAATATATAGGGGCGCACGAGCTCGCGCAGCGGCCCGTAGGTTCTCGCCTCAGCGAGGCGCCGGACGTAGCGTCCAAACGCCTGACCGGAGCCCAACAGACCCGGATGAGTGAAATCGAAAATCGACCACAGATCGGAGAGACGGTTCTCGACCGGCGTACCGGTGAGCGCAATCCGGGTGTGGGCAATGAGTTTCTTGACGGCGCGCGTCTGCTTCGCGCCCGGATTCTTGATTGCCTGCGCTTCGTCGATGACGGCGACATGCCAGTTGGTGCTCGAAAGCCAGTCATAGCGCAGCAAGGCACCGTAGCTCGTAATCACGAGATCGACGTCCGCGAGTGTCTCCGACGTCATGGTCTTGAGGTCCGCCGCACTGGACGCTGAGGGATGAGCGATCAAGAATCTCAGCATCGGTGCGAAGCGTTCGATCTCGGCGGCCCAATTCGCCAACAGCGAGGCCGGCGCCACGAGCACGCTCGGAGCCGGCATCGGCGTTGCCGTCCGCGGCGCCTTCGACTCGTGCTTGAGAATCAAGAGGAGCGACAGCACCTGGATGGTTTTGCCCAATCCCATGTCATCCGCGAGACAAGCGCCGAGCCCGAGGCGGTGCAGCAGGTAGAGCCAACGGACACCGGCCTGCTGATATGGCCGCAGCGTCGCCTTGAGCGCTGCACCGGGCTCGATGCGGGCGAGCCCGTCGGGGCTGCGGAGGCCCTTGAGAGTCTCTGCGAGCCAGGGGCCGGCGCTCACCGTCGACCAGTCGGGATCAGACGGGTCGCCCGATTCCTCCTCATCTACCGCAACACCTGCCAAAAGTCGCATGGCATCGGCGAACGGCAGCCCGCCGGCTGCCGCAGCTGCCTCGACCTTGCGGAATTTCTCGAGGAGTTGCCCGAGCTTCGCCCGATCCACCTCGACCCACCGTCCGCGTAGCAACTGAAGTCCGTCGGACCCTTTGAGAAGGGCGCGGATTTCGCTTGCCGTGAGGCGCTCCTCGCCGAGCGTGAGTTCCATCTGAAAATCGAGCAGCGCATCCTTGCCGAGGACCGAGGGTATCCGGCCGCCGACAGTCGCCCGGACCATCGGGCGAAGCGGTCGGCCCGAGGCCCACGCGCTCGGCGCGCGCACGACAATCCCGGCGGCTTCGAGCTTCGGCACGTCGGTCAGGAATTGAAATGCCTCGGCCGCGGACCACCTGAGCGGATGATAGATCTCGCCGGATTCCACCATGGCGCGCAGCCACGCGCACTGCGTCGCACCTTCCTGCACCGGTTTCAACAGCGAGAGCAGACGCGCCTTGTTCTTCGAGCCCGCGAACTCCCGCAGCGCCTCGGCGAGCGGCAGGTGCTGGGCACGAGCCTGCGCCGAGAGACGCGTCGTATAGGTGGCAATGAACGCGAACGGTGCTTCCTCGTCGGTGCGGTTCTCGGCGAGATTGAAATGCACGCGGCCGACGAGATGCCAAGCCGGATTTCGCTCTTTCAAGAACTCCTGCAGCGTTTGCCTTGCATGGGCGCGCTCGGCACGGCATGCCGCATCGATCTGCTCCCACAGCGCGGCGAGCACCTCGGCATTCAGGTACTCCCCGCCCGGCATCGGCGGTGCGGCGCTTGCCAGGTCCGCGAGCACCTCCGACGCCGGGCTTGCGACAGTGCTTAAGGCGGCGGAGCTTTCGCCGCTGGCGGGTTCCGCGGACGTGCATAGCGTCGTGACGTAGCGGCCGGCGAAATCGCGCCAGTACGCAAAATCCGCCGGCAGAGCCGTGCCGGCCTCGCGAATCCCAAGCTCGAGCAGCCCATGTCCGACGCCGCGCCCAAACGCAGATTCGAGACGATTCCACAAATCGGCCGGTAACTTATGCGCCTCATCTGCCGGCGCGAGCACGAGGTGGCCCTGTGGCGTGAGTACAGGAATTCTTGATGGGGTCGTCAAATCATTCGCGCCTTTCACAAAATGGCTGCCACGACAGTCAGACATCAACATTCGATGCACCTCGTATTTTATAGCGCAATCGATGCGCACCTGCTGGCAGTGCGAACGGGATACCCACGTGTTCAGTTTTCTTCTTCCGCGTGGACACGAAGCGGCGGCGAGACAGTGACGAATCGGTCGACTGGGGCCCCTTCGGCTCCCGCCGCCGCTGCTCCTTGCTCTCGCGGCCCCGTCGATGAGTATTTGCATTGCTCTGTGCGCTGCCAAACAGACCGTATTGCGGGGGTGTGCGCAAATACACGTCGTGCCGCCCTTGCGCCACGATCTGCGGCAGCGGGGCCGCTTCTGGAGAACTGATATGACGACAACAGCACGTTTTTTCGGCAGCGCCGCATTTGTACTCGGCTGCATCGGCGGGATCGGTCTCTCCCAGAGGGCGGATGCGAGTGCGACCTCCATCACCGGCGAAGGAAGCACCAGCCTAACTGGAACAACGTACGCGACAGCGCGGATCGCGCAGTTCGATGAAACCAACGCGTACGACACCCTTGGGAACCTTCGTGGTGCCAATGTCATCGTTGAAAATGGCAATGCGAGGGACGGCGTGTTCTTTCAACTCGGCCGCTCGGCCATGTTTGGCTCGGGTACGCTGTTTGAAGGAAATATTCTTGCACTCGACAGCATCAGCCTTGACCGTCAAAGCGCCGGTCTGCGCAAACTCCCTACCGCAGAGAATTTTCGCCGAGGCGGTATCAACGACCCTTGGAGCGTCGGCTATAGTGGAGGCGACTTCGTGAAAGCAGGCCACAAAGGCGGCTTCATCGGAGTTCCCAGTCGCGGCGTGCAAGCGCCGGAAATCGATCCGGCCTCGGCCGCGACTGGTCTGACGCTGCTTCTGGGCTCGCTGCTCGTCCTTCGCGGTCGTCTGCGCATGCAGCCAGGTCGCAGCTCGCTCGCCTGATGTCGGCACCCAACGCCGCGGCACGGCGGTTCATCATTAGGCGGCTATCGTAATAGCCGCCCTGTGATCCGCGCGACCGGCACCGAGATCGCCTGCTGCCCGCCCGCCCAAGAGTCAGTCCCACATGCGTGCCGATCAGACGGCAGGCCAATTGAGTCCAGCCGGATCTAATTGTGTGATAACCTATTGAAAATTATAGGATTATGTCACGCAACGGAAGGTACACGTTGGTCGGCAGGCTCTCAGCAGCCCAGAATGTTTTCTGCGACTGCGCGCTATGACGCTGCGGTGCTCTAAACTGTCACACAAATGTCGTCGAGCCCCCACTCCGCAAAACAGGATGAGCCCGTTCAAAAGGATGGACGCGAAGTGGAATGGCAGCTCGCGTGCACCGATCTCGGCTCCGTTCGCCGCTGGTTGACCGACCACGGCACGATCGACGGGCTCGTCCTCGAGCCGCGCTCCCCTGTGCAGATCTTCGATACGTACTTGGACACGGATGACTGGCGAATCCATCGTGCGGGCTTCGCGCTGCGCATCCGCTCGGAGTCCGGGAAATCGGAAGCGACGCTCAAGTCGCTTCATTCCGCCAGCGAGGAGGTCGCGGACCGCCGGGAGTTGAGCGAAACACTGCAGAGCAGCGCGAGTGAGTCGATTCGACAATCGATTGGGCCGGTTGGAACGCGCGTACACGCCGTCAGCGGTGCGCGCGCTTTGCTGCCATTGTTCGAGGTACGCACCTCGAGGCAGAGATTCGCGATCCGCAGAGAAGACGAGGCGCAGCAACTGGGCGAGATTGCCCTCGATGATACCGTCATCTCGCGCCCACACGGCGAGCCCCAGACGAGCATGCAGCGTGTCGAGGTGGAAGCCCTCACTGCAGCCCACGAGCCGCTTCAGTCGCTGGTGAAGACGCTCCGCAGCGACTGTGCACTCGAGACGGCGTCCGACACAAAATTCTCGCACGGCCTCAAGTCAGTAGGCTTGGCACCCGGGCCAGCGCCGGAATTCGCGCCGACGGCGGTAGACGCTTCCATGACCATTGTCGAGGTCGCTCTGGCGAACCTCCGTCGCTACCTGTCTGCTTGGCATCTCCACGAGCCCGGCGCCCGCCTGGGAGATGATCCGGAAGAATTGCACGACTTGCGCGTCGCCGGTCGTAGATTGGATGCCATCCTGCGTCAGTTCCGATCGTCTCTGCCCGAATCGTTTCTGCGGATTCGGCCGACGCTCAAGACCGTCTTGAGAGCTCTCGGTCACGCGCGCGACCTGGACGTTGCCTTGATTGAGTTGCAGACGTTCAGCCGCGAATTGCCGAAATCGGATCGGGAAAGCGTCGAACCTCTGAAACAGCATCTGGTGTCGGAGCGCGGCCGGGCGCGTGCCCATATGTTGAGCGTTCTCGATTCGATCTGGGTACAGAAGAATCTGCAGGAATTGACCGCATTGCTGGCCGCACCCTCCGTGGCATCGCAGCAGACGCCGCAGCCGTCTCCGGAGTTGGCGCTGAACGTGGCGCCGGAATTGATCCGACGACGCTACCGGAAGTTACGCAAGAGCGCGGACCTCGTGACGTCGGATTCCTCGATGGAGGTGTATCACGAGGTCCGCGGACATGTGAAGAAGTTTCGCTACGCGCTGGAAGCGGTGGCAGTCATCTACGGGAAACCTGCGGATGAGATGCTGCGTACGTTGCGCCGCTGGCAGGAAAAGCTGGGAGTGCAACAGGATGCCGCCATAGCAAGCCGGCGCCTGCAGGCTCTCGCCGGCGCGCCACCCAAGGGTCTTCCGCCCGAGACGTTGTTCTTGATGGGGCGGCTTGCGCAGCATTATGCAAGCGCCGCTGAGCGGGCACGGAAGCGGTATGCAAAGGGTTATCGAAAAGTTCGCGGAAGATGGAAGAGACTGCGGATGAAATTCGAGGATTCGGCTACCAACGACGCACCGAAGCTTCCCGACGCCGGGCAGTGAAACTATGGAATCGTTGATCGTCCGACATGCGATTGCAGGATCGCACCGCAATCTGCAATCGCGGCAGAAGTACATTGGCTGAATGAAGATAATCGCCGTCACGAACATCAAGGGTGGCGTCGGCAAGACGACCACCGCTGTTAACCTTTCTTATCTCTGCGCGGTGAGCGGCCGACCCACGCTGTTGTGGGACCTGGATCCGCAAGGCGCCGCGACTTACACGCTGAGAGGCGAACCGCTCGAACGCGCTACCCCGAAGAAACTGCTGGCCGGCAAGCGTCACCTGACAGAACTGATCCTGTCGACGGGATACCCGAGATTGGACCTTCTGCCCGCGGATTTCTCCTATCGCAATTTTGACGTTCACCTGAGCGCGCGCAAGCGACCCACCGAGCGGCTTCTGAAAATGAGCCGATCATTGCGAGAAGTCTATTCAGCGCTATTCCTCGACTGCGCGCCCGGCATTTCACTGCTGTCGGAGAACGTGCTGCGCGCTGCGGACGCGATCATCGTCCCGCTGCTTCCCACGCCATTGTCGGTGCGCATGCTGTGGCAATTGCGAGACTTCATTAGCGACGAGGGCTGGGTGGACCTGATGCTTTTGCCGTTCTTCTCGATGGTCGATCGTCGCAAGTCGCTGCACCACGACGTCATGGCGAGTACGCGCGAGGAGTTTCCCAACATGCTCGCAACCGAAGTGCCGTACTGGAGCGAGATCGAACGCATGAGCCTGCGCCGGGCGCCGCTACCTGCATTCGCGCCTAAAAGTACGGCGGCGCAGATTTATGCGGCGCTATGGGCGGAGGTGGCGGCGCGAATGCGAGAACTGCCGCCAGCGGCGGGCAGGCAACAGACGAGCCTCAACGGAGAAGCCTCACTCCTATCGCAACCGCATCACTTCACACCGCCGTCGCGCGCCAGCTGAGCAACCAAACTCGCGTATCACGGCCGCACGAGGGATCTGCCCCTGTGCTACAGTTGTTGTTACCTCCTGACCTTCGGTACCTGTTTTACGGTGGACGGATGCGTACCGAGCCCGCTGAACTGCCGCCTGTCATTACTCTGCCTGACGTTCGTGAGGCGCATGCCAGAATTGCTCGCTTTGTTCACCGAACGGCGGTCATCTCGAGCACATCGCTCAACGATCAGACTGGCGCGAGGGTCTTCTTCAAGTGTGAGAACTTCCAGCGGGCCGGGGTATTCAAGGCCCGTGGTGCGTTCAACGCCGTGTACTCGCTGACCGATCAGGAAGCGTCCCGCGGCGTCGTCACCAGTTCTTCCGGCAACCAGGCTGCGGCGCTGTCGCTGGCAGCGAGGGCACGCAGAATCCCGGCCTACATCGCCATGCCGAAGGTCGCGCTGCGCTCGAAGGTGGCAGCGGTGCAGCGCTACGGCGGCAATATCGTGTGGGTCGACGCGCACGGAACCGTGCCGACCTCCGAGGAATACGAAGCGACGGCCGCAGCGATCCAGTCCCGGACGGGTGCCAGCCCGGTGCATCCTTACAACGACGTCAGAACTATTGCGGGCCAGGCGACCTGTGCAGTGGAGTTTCTCGAGCAACAGCCGGATCTGGATCTGCTGCTCGCGCCGGTCGGCGGCGGCGGACTGCTGGCCGGGACAGCACTCGCTGCAAAGCAGCTGCAACCATCGGTCCGGGTCATTGGCTGCGAGCCCGAGATGGCCAACGACGCGCAGCAGTCGTTCCGCTCGGGCCGTATCGTCGCGCAATTGCAGCCACGGACGATTGCTGACGGACTGCGCACCTCGCTCGGTGATCTCACGTTTCCCCTGATCGCACGGTTTGTCGACGATATCGTGACGGTCAGCGAAGATGGCATCGTAAACGCGATGCGGCACGTGTGGGAGATCCTGAAAATCGTCATCGAGCCAAGCAGCGCAGTGCCGCTGGCCGCGATCCTGGATGGCAAGGTCTCGGTCGCGGGCAAGTCGATTGGCATCATTCTGTCCGGCGGCAATGTCGACCTTGATAGCCTGCCGTGGAAGGCATCGGCACGGTCATGAGAACTTGCCCGAGCGGGCGTCGCTAATCTGAAACAGTACCGCGTATTCCTTGCAGTGCCCGATCGGGCTTGACACTAACTTACTTTGCGATACAAAGTAAACGCAACTTCGCGCTTTACACGAGTGTCATATGTATGCAACGTTCGACGCCATTCTCATGGGCTTGCGCTTCAATCGGACCCGGTATGCGTTGCAAGATGTTAATTACTTTGGCGCTGATGGTTGGCATCATGCAAATGAGCCATGCAGAAACGAGGCAGGAACCCTTGTGGGAATACGGGCTCGGCCTCGGTGCAACCACGTTTCAAGATTATCCCGGTTCGAACACCTCTCGCCTGTACCCAGTACCCATCGCTTACGTCGTGTACAACGGTTCGTTCCTCAAAGCCGACAAGAATGGCGTGCGCGGCTTACTGCTCAACCAGGACTGGATGGAACTCAATATCAGTGCCAACATCAACGCTCCGGTGCCCAAGGATACCGCACGTTACGGCATGCCGGAATTGCGACCGACGCTGGAGCTTGGGCCCGCTGTGGACTTTCACTTGATTCACGGCAGCGCGGAGCGGGTGAAATTGGATCTGCATTTGCCGGTTCGTTCCGCCATCACGATCGCCGATTCACCGCAGACCCTCGGTGCGATCTTCGATCCTCGGCTAATCCTGACAATTAAAGATGCTTTCGGGATGCCCGGCTGGGTGGCCGATCTGGGCAGCGGCCCGATGTTTGCGCAGCGGCGATACAATGATTATTTCTACTCGGTTGCACCCCAGTACGCGACCGCGGTACGTCCGGCGTACGCGGCTTCGGGGGGTTATTCCGGAACGCAGTTTGGCGTTAAGCTCACGAAACGGTTTCCGAAATTCTGGTTCGGGGCCTACCTGCATTACGACGCGCTTCGCGGTGCGGTGTTCATTGACAGTCCGCTGGTGGAAAGGAAATACGATTGGTCGGCGGGATGCGGCTTTGCCTGGATACTCGGAAAATCCACACATCTCGTCGAGGTGCCCGACTGATGTTCACGGCAAGCTTCGATAGACGCGCGTGGCTCAGATCGCTGAGTCTCGCGCTGGGCGGTTTGGGCGTCTCGCGGCTGCTCGGCGCACAGCCATCATCGCAGCCCGCCGCCGGCGGTAGCGGCGTCAATCTGGCGAGGCTGTCCCTCAACGAAAATCCGTACGGTCCTGCCCCGGCCGTGACCACGGCCATTCAGCGCGAATTCTCGAATCTCTGCCGCTATACCGGCGCAGAATACGATGAGCTGGTCGGAGCGATTGCGGCAAGGGAAAGCGTAAGCAAGGAACAGATCATCCTCGGCGAAATCTTGGAGCCGCTGGGCACCTATCTGAGCTTGCAAGGCGGCCCCGGCGGCGAATTCATCTACTCTGATCCGGGCTATACGGCGCTCATCGATTCAGCCGTGGCGGTCGGGGGCCGCGCGGTCGGTGTACCGCTCAACTCGCGGTTGGAAAACGATTTACCGGCCATCACCGCCAAGGTGAATCAACGCACCCGCGCTGTGTATCTGGTGAACCCGCACAATCCAACCGGCATCGTCAGCGACGCGAACCAGCTGCGGGAGTTTGCTCGAGAGATTTCGACACAAGCGCTGGTCATCATCGATGAGGCATATCTGGAATTCGCTGATCACTTCGCTGAACGCACACTCGTCGATTTGCCTCGCGCGGGCGCGAACGTAATCGTCTTTCGAACATTTGCCAAAGTCTATGGATTGGCGGGGCTCGACATCGGCTATGGACTCTTGCCGAGACCGATCGCAACGGCGCTGAGCGCCCAGGGCTTGAACAATCCGCATTTGTTCAATCGGCTGGCCATTGTCGCCGCGGCCGCCAGTTTGCGGGATTCAAGCTACGTCGCCATAGTCACGCGGCAGGTGACACAGGAGCGCGAAAAGTGGTTCCGGCTATTTCGCGATCTGAAATTGAATTTCACGCCGTCCAGCGGCAACTTCGTATTCTTCAAAACCGGCATCCCACACGCCGAATTCGCGGCCGCCCTATTGAAGGACGGCATTGCAATCGGTCACGCCTTTTTGCCGTATGATCTCTGGGCTCGGATATCGATCGGATTACCGAGCGAGAACGCCG
>Ga0181521_10007083_pt1 | contig 11885 bp, 8 predicted proteins | sample PEATcosm2014_Bin_32_FD_119764 | JGI IMG/M metagenome (GOLD analysis project Ga0181521, IMG submission 119764) | Peatland microbial communities from MTU Mesocosm Facility, Houghton, MI, USA - PEATcosm2014_Bin02_60_metaG | ecosystem: Environmental > Terrestrial > Soil > Wetlands > Peat | place... | reverse complement strand
TCATCATGACCGGCGATCACGACGACCGCGTGTTCCCCGCGCACAGCTTCAAATTTGCGGCCGCTATGCAGCATGCGGATCCGCAGGGGCGCCCCATATTGCTGCGCGTCGAAACCCGCGCCGGACATGGCGACGGGATGCCGACCGCGAAGCGCATCGACGAAGTGGTCGATATGTATGCATTTGTTTTGCAGGCGTTCGGCATGGCGAACTGAATCCTCATCGGGCTGGCGACACTCACGCTGCCCGTGGCAGGCTGGTACAGTAGCGGCATCGGATAACGACAGAGGAATCATGTCGATGAATAACCTGCTAGCTCACTTTGCCCGCGTCACGGCGTCCGTGGCTGCGCTCACCGCCTGTGTCGGCGCGATGGCGGCGATGCCCGATCCTGCATTGACGGCAGCCGTCGCGGATCCCGCGCGCAGCGCCAATTTCGCTGCACGCGACAAGGCTCGACACCCTGTGGAAGAACTGACGTTCTTCGGCATTACACCCAAGATGACGGTGGTCGAGCTGTGGCCCGGCGGCGGCTACTGGACCGAAATCCTGGGGCCATATCTTGCCAATGGGGGTACGTACTACGTGGCGCAACCGGCACCCGGCAATGAGGAAGAGGACAAGACGGTTGAACATTGGCGCTCGCGCATGGCCGCTCAGAAAGATCGTCTCGGCACGATTCACGAGACCACGCTCGGCGCCGGCCATTTCGCTATCGCTCCGCCCGGATCCGCGGACCTCGTGCTGACTTTCCGTAACCTTCACAATTGGATGGATGCGGGATATGCCGAGCAGGCGCTGGCGGCGTGCTTCACCGCACTCAAGCCCGGAGGCTTGCTGGGGATCGAGGAGCATCGGGGCCGCAACGACAAGCCGCAGGATCCCAAGGCTGCGGATGGTTACGTGCGTGAGGACTATACGATCACGCTCGCCAAAAAGGCGGGATTCGTGCTCGTCGGTTCATCCGAGATCAACGCCAATCCGAAGGACACGAAGGATTGGGTGGACGGCGTGTGGACGTTACCACCCACCTTGTCGCAGGGCGACAAGGATCGCGCCCGCTACATTGCAGTCGGCGAAGCGGATAACTTCGTGCTCGAATTTCGCAAGCCCAAACAATAGTCCTGGGGCGGCGAGCGCGCGATCAAATTTCCGGACCGATGACGATGGGTGATCCATCGCTGAATCGCGAGACTCGAAACGCCGACGGATCGACCGAGGGTGCCTGCTCCGTCGCGAGTTCGGCGGCGAGCCGCCCTGCCCCGGGGCCTATGCCGAAGCCATGTCCGGAAAAACCTGTCGCGACGATGAGGCCGGGGACCGCGCCCACGGCGCCTATGTAGGGCACCACGTCCGGCGTGACGTCGATGTATCCGCCCCACTCCTGCACGACCGGGACGTCGCGAAATTGTGGATAAAGCCTGATCATTGCATCTCTAGCCTCGCGATTCAGGGTCTTGTTGGGCGCGGGATCCAAGACCCGTGTCCGTTCGAAGGGACTGGGTCGATCCAGCGGCCAGCGGCGCGGCGCGCTCAGCTCGCGCAAGGATTGGGAGTTCAATCGCGGCTTGAGCGCCGACGCTTCTTTGCGGATCGTGGGGAGATACTCGCGCAGATATCGCAGGGAATCCGGTACCAACGGCACGATGTAGCCCGACCCTCTGGCGATGGTGTACCCGCCGTCGAGTCGCCTGCGATAACCCAAGTCGTTCATGTAGGTGCACGTGTCGGGGCCATCGGCGACTGGCGCCGTGCGCATCACCGACGACAGCACTTTCAATTGGGGCAGACGAACCCCTAGGCTTGCGCAAAACAGGCTGGTCCATGCTCCACCGGCCAGAATGACCGCGTCGCATGCAATGCGTCCGCGTTCCGTGACGACCGCGTTGACCCGACCGGCACCGCGTTCGATGCCCCGCACTGCGCAATGCGCGAGGATGTGGGCGCCCCGGCGTTGCGCGGCGCGCGCAATGGCGGGAGCCGCCTTTTGCGGTTCGGCACAGCCGTCGGTCGGCACGTGCAACGCACAGCGATATGCGTGACGTGCGCCCGGCATCAATGCCCTGAGATCCTCGCCGCGTACGATGCAGGCGCCGATGTCATAGGGGCGCGCCATCTCGAGCCACGCGGTGAAACGCATTTCATCGTCTTCGGATTCACCCACGTACATGACGCCGCATTCGCGAAAACCCGTGGCGCTGTCGATCAGCCGATCCATGTCGCGCCAGAGGCGCAGGCTCTCGACGATCAGCGGCATCTCGCGCGCGTCACGCCCAGCCTGACGACACCAGCCCCAATTGCGGCTGGATTGTTCACAGGCGATGTACCCCTTCTCGCACAGCGCCACGGGGATGCCGCGCGCGGCCAGCGTCAGTGCCGCCGACGTCCCGATGATGCCGCCGCCGATGACGACGACGCCGGTGGCGGGGGGCAACACTTCATCCGATGAAACCGAATCGACGTAAGGGCCCATGACTTTGCCTGCTACAAACGTGGCATTATACGACGCGACACAGACAAATATGTCGGACCCCTCCATAGCCGTCATCGACGTTTCGGCCCTGTTCGGTGCGCCGACGGCAGCGCGTGACCATACGGACCGAGCCATCAGGAGCGCCGCGGCGACGTCCGGGTTCTTCGTGGCGCGAGGATTTGCGCCTGACGTGCCGATCGACCGCCATTCGAGAGCGGACTTGCTGCGCTTGTTTCAATTGCCCGAACGCGAGATACGGGCCCTATGGCGGCAGAAGTTCGATGCGTCGCATGCGAATGTCTATCGCGGCTGGTTTCCGCTGCAAAAGGGCTTTCTCACCAGCAAGGAAGGCATCGATCTTGGCCCGGACGTGGCCTATGGACCGTGCGTGGTGCACGACGATGATCCACTACGAGAGGCCACGCCGCTACCGCCGGCGGAGGTTCTACCGGGTTGGCGAGACTCGGTGGCCCGATATTATCGGGCCATGGTGCACACCAGTCAGGCGCTCATGCGCTCCATCGCACGCGGCTTGACCTTGCAGGAGCATTTTTTCGATCGCGCATTCGACAAGGGGTTATCGACGTTGCGCCTGCTGCGTTACCCGGTGCGCACGGATACGGAGCAGGCCGCCGAGGCAGACCGAGATGTGTGGGTGAGGCACCATGACACTCGCTTCTATGTGACCGGGGCGCCGCATGTCGATTCCGGATTTCTCACCCTGCTGGCGCAAGACGGTGTCGCCGGCTTGCAGGCACGACATCGAAACGGGCAGTGGATCGATGTACCGCCGGCGGAAGGCACATTGGCAGTAAATTTCGGCAAGGTCCTCGAACGATGGAGCGTAGGGCGGATCAAGGCCACCGAACACCGCGTCATCGGCTCGGGCCGGCAAAGAATGTCCATTCCGTTCTTCTATGAGGCGCGTGCGGATGCCGAGATTCGGCCGCTTCCGATGGATCCCAGTGACGCGTTCGAACCGTTCCTATACGGTGACTATTTATGGGCGACGACGACCCAATTCCTGGAGTTCAAGGGAATGGAGTCACTGCGCAAGCCGCTGCGTAGCTGAGCCCCGCCGCGCAGTTGCACCCCCCGCCGCGCCGATGGCTGGCCGCCGTCGTAGTAGCCGGGGTTTGGCGCAGCGCGCCATAACGCCCCCCATTTGCGCGTCAAGATTACAGATTTTCGGCCGATAGATCACTGTGCCAAATCCTGACGCCACGAAGATGCCCCACACGCGTGCCGCGCGATTGCTCGGGCGCCGCATTCGGCTGACGTATGCCGCCGTATTCCTGTTGTTCGTCGCCGCGGCCGTGAGCGCCAGCGCGGTCGCTTACCGCTTCCTTCAGCAAGACGCGGCGCACGGCGAGATGGTCAGCGTAGCCGGCCGTATGCGCGGGCAGTCCACCGAAGTCGTGCACGCTGTATTTGTCCATGTGCTGACACCCCAGCTTGAACGCAGCGATGAGTTGAACGCAGCGATCGACCGATGGGGCGCGCAACACGCCAAGGTGCTGCACATCTTGGAGAAAATCTGCATCGGGGAAGAAGATCCGCTGTGCCGCAAGTTTCAGACGGTTCAGGCGCTGATGCAAGGTCTCGCTCGCGCCGCGCGCGATGCGTCGCAAAGTCCACCGGATGAGCGGATGGCGGCACTTGCGCGGCTCGGCACCTTGCAAAGCGAACATTTTACCGCGGCAAAAGACTTCGTCAGCCAGTTGGCCGCTCGCTTCAGTGCGGACGAAGCTGCACAACAGCGGCAGCTGCTGCTGTGGCTGTCCGTGACGCTTGCCGCCGTTTTAATTATCATCGCAGTCGGCATCGAACCGGGCACGCGGTATCTGCAACGTGAACGCTCCATCATCGATAGGGCGGGCGACGAGAATCTCCGCCTTGCGACCGTCGTCCAGCATGCGACCTACCCTGTCATCATCATCACGCCCACGGGCCACATCGAGTGGGTGAACGACGGCTTTACGCGTCTTACCGGGTATGCGCGGGAAGCGATCATCGGGAAGCGGTACAAGGACCTGCTGCGCGGCCAAGATTCGTATGAAACGGCACGCGTTGCTTTGAGGTCGGCACTCGAGAGCGGTACCAGCTGCCAGATCGAGTTGGTGTCGAAAACAACCAGCCAGCGCCGATACTGGGTTGACATCAACCCGCAGCCGATTCGTTCAATGTCCGGGGAGACTTCATCGTTCATCGCGATCCTCACCGACGTGACGGAACGCAAGCGCCAACAGGACGCCCGGCAGGAGATCTTGGATCGGCTGCAAAAGTTGGCCTCGCAACTACCGGGTGTCGTCTACCAGTATCAACTGCGCGTCGACGGCACATCATGCTATCCGTATGCGAGTGAGAGGATCCGGGATATCTACCGCCTGACTCCCGAGCAGGTGAGTCAGGATGGATCACCGGTGCACGAAATGATTCACCCGGATGACCGGGACGCGGTGATCGCCTCCATCCAAGAGTCGGCGCAAGACCTCACGCCGTGGGTGGCCGAATACCGCGTGTGCTTCGGCGACGGGACGATTGAATGGTTGTTCGGCCACGCAATGCCTGAACGCCTGTCCGACGGCGGCGTGTTGTGGCACGGGTATATCACCAATGTGTCCGCGCAGCACCGTGCCGCGGCGGCAATGGCGGCCGCGGAGGACACATTCCGCGGCGCATTCGAATCAGCCGCGCAGGGCATGGCGCTTGCCGATTCGGACGCACGTTGGATCAAGGTCAACGCAGCGCTGTGCGCAATCATCGGGTACCGTCCGGAAGAGCTCCTCGGCAAGACGATCACCGAATTCAGTTATATCGACGACCGAGCAACCGGGCTTGAACTCGCTCGGAAACTTGTCGCGGGTGAGTTGGGTGCGTACCAATTTGAGCGGCGCTTCCAGCACAAACACGGCCATGCGGTCTGGGTGCTGCAGTGCGTATCACTGGTGCGGGATGCGTCCGGAAAACCGCTGCACTTCGTCATCCAGGTGCAGAGCATCGACGCCCAGAAGGAGGCAGCCAGAATTCAGGCGGAAGCCGAACGGGCCCTGAAGGAATCAGCACTGCTCGCCGAGCAGGGCAATCGCGCGAAAAGCGAGTTTCTCGCCAACATGAGCCACGAGATCCGTACGCCGCTGAACGGCATCATCGGAATGACCGGCCTGCTACTCGACACGCCTCTTTCGTCGGAACAGCATGAATATGCCGATATCGTGCGATCGAGCGGCGAGTCTTTGCTCGTCATCATTAACGACATCCTGGATTTTTCAAAGATCGAGGCCGGTCGGCTGGAACTCGAAATCGTCGATTTCTCGCTGTCCAAGATTCTCGAGGGGTGCGCGGACGCCGTCGCTCTTCGCGCCGGCGAGAAGAGCATCGAACTGGTCGTCGACACCATGCTCGAGGGACCCGACGCAGTGCGCGGTGACCCGACGCGCCTGCGGCAAATCGTGCTGAACCTCTTGTCCAATGCGGTGAAGTTCACCGAGCGCGGCGAGGTCATCCTTGCAGCCCGAACCTCACTCACGGCGGACGGACGAATCGATGCCGATATCACGATATTGGATACCGGCGTGGGAATGACCGACGATCAGGCCGAACGGCTTTTTCAGCCTTTTGTGCAGGCCGACGCCTCGACGACACGGCGCTTCGGCGGGACCGGACTCGGACTATCGATAAGCAAGCGGCTCGTGGCACTCATGGGCGGACAAATACGGGTCGAAAGTCGTCACCGCGTTGGGTCCACCTTCAGCGTGCACCTCACGTTTCATGAGGCCCAGTCGCCGCTCGTCACGGTCACGACGACAGTGCTACGAGACGTTCACGCTCTTCTCGTCGATGACCATCCGGGCAACCTTCAGATCGCCACCCGACAACTCACATTGGCCGGCTGCCGTGTGACGGGCGTCGCGAGTGCCCTGGCGGCGCTCGAACAATGGCAGTCGCTGACCGTCGCCAATGACCGGCCCGACATTTTGATCCTGGACCAAGACCTCCCGGATCACCCGGGATCATGGATCGCCGCGCAGGTCCGCGCGCCGGCGAGCGGCCAGGTCGTTCCGGTCGTATATCTTGGCGCGGCGGGCGGTCTGAGCGGCATTACAGCGGACGAGCTGACTCGAGTGCTTACGAAGCCTGCCAAGCCGCAGACCTTGCTCGATACGATTACAAACCTGCTCGCTCTCGCGCAAAGCACAGTCGCGGATCGACTGAGCCCCTCGCGGACGCAGCCCGCGGCCATGTCAACCGCCGCTCTCTGTGCAGGTCGACGGGTGCTGTTGGTCGAAGACAACGTCGTCAACCAAAAGCTCGCGAGACGGCTGCTCGAGAAATTGGGCGTTCAGGTCACTGACGCGGACAACGGTTGCGAGGCGGTCGAGCGGCTCAAGCAAATCCCGTTCGACGCCGTCTTGATGGATTGTCAAATGCCCATCATGGACGGTTATGAGGCAACGGCGCAAATCCGCCGCGGCGCTGCCGGGGACACCCGCTGTCACGTGCCGATCATTGCGATGACCGCGAACGCCCTCACCGGCGATCGCGACCGCTGTCTCGTCGCCGGGATGGACGACTATGTCTCGAAGCCGGTGGCGCCCGATCTGCTTCGCGTTGCGCTGGAACGGTCCTTCGCGCGGGCAGCGGGCGCACCGCGGCCCAAGGACTCGGAGCACCGCTGGGAAGGCGACGAACCGAATACGCCGATTTGGGACGTCGAGCGCCTGCTCGAGAACATCGGAGACGATCCTGCGTTCGTCGCGGAGCTAATCGAAGTATTCCTCCAAACCACCGCCGAGAAGATCGAGTCACTCGCCACGGCACAACCGGCCGCCATTGCCGGGATTGTGCACGCCGTGAAGGGGGCTGCCGCAAATTTTCATGCGAGCCACCTTGCGGGTCGCGCGGCCGAACTCGAATCGACGGCACGCACCCGCACGGTCGGCGCGGGCGACCTTGAACGCCTCACGACCGCCTGGACCGCGACCGAACGAGTCATACGTCGCTACGCATCGAGTTTCATGGACAAACGGGCGGGTTAGCGCACCGCATGGGAATTCGCGGTCGGCGGATGCGAGAGAGAGAACGGCCGCGGGTTCGTCCCCCGCAGCCGGCAGCTCCCAGACAGGCGAATCTATCGAATGTCGGGATCCGCACTCAGCGTATCGGCCACAACGGCGAGCCAACGATCAGGTATGCCCTGAATCGTATGTGATGCGCGTTGTGATTCGCTCGCCTTTGTATGGAGATGCATCAAGTCCGTGACCGCGCCAGCGGGTTAGGCGTCGGGTCGCCAACCTTGGTCAGCGTATTGCGATCCGTATGATGAAAAGGCTCCGGCCGGCCGCGCACCGTGAGCAACGTATCCTCCTCATACGACCAAGTTATATCGGGATTGACGGTCACTTTGATCCTGAATTCGACCGTAGTGAACGCATACTCCAGAAAACGCGTGGAGCAGATACCATTCTCCGTGGAGCCCCGTGTCGCGACGACCTCAAAGCTCCTGGCGTCGGGCGCCGCCTTGCCCACCGCCAGTGCGACCTGAGCGCGCGGAATGGTGAGAGTGTGGATCACGGTTCCCGTGGCAGGCTCCCACAACCAGTACCCTACCTGATCGTGATAGGTCTCGACTTCGCGCGGTTTGACGATGTGGGTGTGGTAACGCAATCCATAGAAGATTTGGGGCCCGTTCGCCTGTGGATCGATCGGCTGAAGCTCGATGTGCTCGAGGTAGGCCTGTTTGCGTGGACCTTCCGGCTTCGGATTGACATCGAAGCCACGCACCCCTTCCCAGATGCCGGCCAATCCCGTGAGCGGGCCGAGATTGGCCAGGGTGTTGACGTCGACGTTCTCCGGCTCGGTATAGATGTCCTCGGGAAATTCGCTCATGGTCACCGCCAGGTCAAGTGGTTGCGCAGCTATCTGTTCATGCGATCTGCGGGCGCGCTGCGCGCGTCCAGGAATCGTTGTCTGCGATTCTGTCGAACCCGCGCAGATTCGTCCACACACCGTCCGCGCACACACATTCACTTGCTATTTGTTCGTTGTTCTGGCCGCTGTCAGCGGTTCCACGGTGCGCGCCGCCGCACCGAACTCCTGCAGTTTCCTGACACCCGCGGCCGTGTCGGGTGCGATCGGCCAACCGGTTACAGGCGGCACTCAGTCGGTCATCAATGATCCCTCCTCCTCAACCTCGATCTGCATGTACCGCGCCGGCAGCCTGGTAATTTCTCTCTCTGTTAATCAGTTGCCTTCGGCCGCCGCCGCTCGGGCGGAGTTCAGCGACGAACTTAGCAACAGCCGCAGCCACGATGGCGAAAACTCGGCTCAAAAAACCGTGCTGATTTCGGGAATCGGAGACGGAGCTTTCTACGCGGTCGATGGTCCGGCAATTGGGTTGACTGGATTGCGTGGCAGCTTTGTAATCGGCATTGCCCTGCTGGGCAGCGGGGCCGTGGCCGTGCCGCAGGAACGCCTGCGCAACCTGCTGCAGACCGCACTTTCTCACAGCCAGGCTCACCTAATTTGAACGGCCGCTTTGGAGTAGGCATTGCGGCACCGCCCGTGCCCGGTATTGGCCCGATAGCACCAGTTCGCCGGGGCGCAGGCGCTAATCCATCCGGTCAGACTGGTGTCAACCTCAGGAACCAGTGGCAAACGACAGCTACAGGAGCGATGAGTTCCTCCTCCGCGATCAGCCCGTGTCGGTCCGATCGATCGCGGCTATTTCTTCAGGGGGTACGGGGCGCCATCGCGGTGGATGTAGCGCGTCACGCCCGGCCCAGCGATCATATCGATGTCCGAATAGACGCAGCGATCCTGCGGATCGCTGTTACCGATCTCGAGTACTCTCGCAGGGCGGCTGGATTTATTGACGAGGTGGTGGCCATCGGGGTCGCCGCGTCGGAACGCGGCGCAATCTCCTGCCCGCAGCACTTCTTCGCCACCGTCGGTGACCAGCGTCAGCTCGCCCTCGAGCACCCACACCAGTTCGTCCTCATGGCTGTGCCAGTGACGCTGGCTCGACCAGGCGCCGGGTTCGATGATGGTCAGATTCACGCCGAACTGAGTCAGGCCCGCATGGCGCGCGAGCCGCTGCGTGGACTGGTCGAGGCACGGCCGGTCGAAGGGCGACGGATAGTTGCACCCGGACTCAACGGGTACCGCGGTGAGGGAGATCTTCTTTGTCATAAACCACAATCATTAAGGCACGGAGTCTGGGCTCTTCCATCAACGACGTTAGCCTACCGCAAGCCGCACACGACAGATGTATTCAACGACATTCATGCACTCCCTGTGCTAGGCCGTGTTCGTCAAACATCGGCGAAGCATACCGCAGCCGGCGAGCGGCTGCTTTCTGGCATGCATTTTTATTAGCTGACGTACCGGTAGTGACTGGCAGGCGCGCCTGATGCTCGTCGAGACACCGGACATTCGGCGCGAAGCACCCAGAGCCATCCGTGAGGGACGCCTCACTTCGGACCTTCATGACTGGCAGCAATCGGAAAGTTAAAATGGCGCGGTCGACCCAACTCCGATGGCAAGGCACTGAAGCTCGCCGGTTTCGATTCGGTCTGATATGACTGGCACCTGCGCTGATCAGCTGAGTTTGTCGTCGAGGTTGAATGAGTAAAACAGTCGGTCTTGCTAGCCGCTGCGTTGTCCCATCATGCAGGTGCGCTCCCTTCGCTACTCCCTGCACTTAAGATCTTGAAATCGCGGCACTGTTCAAATGGTTTTTCAACAGAATAGACCCGTTGCGGGCCTACACGAGCGACTGCTTCAGAGCATCGAACTTAAGGCTTACAGGGTCGAACGTATCGAGGATCTTGTTGGACGCGCCTGCATGCGGGCAGTTCAGAAGTCGCGTGCAAAATGCAGTGGAAACGGGTATTAGCTGTGTTGGATTGTGTTGGATTGTGTTGGATAAAAAAATTACCCGCGCTGGGGATTCTTATGATACCGGTGCACCTTTTCATGGCAGGGACGGCGATGCTATTGGCGAACGGCGCCGGTGCGGAGAATGCAGTCAAAACCTTTCATCTCGAAGAAGCCACGATCGGCGATGTGCACGCAGCGTACATGTCCGGCGCGCTCACTGCCTCAAAATAGGTGCAGGCGTATCTGGAGCGGATTCAGGCCTATGACCAGGCGGGGCCAAAGCTTAATGTGGTGATCTTTCTGAATCCAAAGGCGCTGGAGGAGGCGGCTGCGCTCGATGAACAGCTGCGAAGAACCGGGAAGTTCCTTGGGCCGCTGCATGGGATCCCGGTGCTGCTGAAAGACAACGTCAATACCAAGAACATGCCGACCACAGGTGGCTCGCTCAGCATGGCGGGATACACACCAGCGACCGACGCAGCGATTACGCAGAAATTGCGCAGCGCGGGAGCCATCATCCTCGCGAAGGTCAATCTGCACGAGTTCGCGATATGGGGTGAGACAGTCAGCTCGATCCGCGGGCAGACCCTCAATCCCTATGACCTGACCCGCACGCCCGGCGGTTCGAGCGGTGGAACTGGCGCGGGCCTGGCTGCCAACTTTGCGATCGCGGGAATTGGCACCGATACCGTCAACTCCATTCGTTCACCCGCCTCGGCGAATAGCATCGTGGGTATTCGACCAACCCTCGGTCTCGTCAGCCGAGCCGGCGTCATCCCGTATTCGTTCACCCAGGATGCGGCTGGCCCGCTCGCCCGCACTGTTACGGACGCGGCGAAGCTGCTCAACGTGCTCGTCGGCTATGATCCCGGCGATCCCGCCACGGCATGGAGCATCGGGAATATCGAGAAGGACTACACAAAATTCCTGACCGCCAACGGCGTGAAGGGCAAGCGCATCGGCGTCTTGCGCAGCTTCTTCGGCAATGCGCCCGTCAATGAGGAAGTCAATACTGTAGCGAACAAGGCGATCGAGGACCTGCGGAGGTTAGGCGCGGCGGTGATCGAGCTGAACACTCCGGATCTCGACAGCGGGAAGATTTCCTCCGACATCAGCGTTCATCTCTACGAATTTAAGCCGGCAATCAACACCTATCTTGCCGCAGGGAACGCGCCAGTCAAATCGCTGGAGGAGATCATCTCCTCCGGCAAGTACCATCCGAACATCGATGAGAGCATCAGGAAAGCGCAAAGCCTCGAGCTGGACGACGGCTATCGCCTGCGTCTGCAGAAGCGCTCCGAGTTGCAGCAGTGTGTCATGAAGATAATGGCTGACGATCAACTCGATGCCATTGTCTTCCCACACCAGAAGCGGCTGGTAGTACGCATTGGAGAGACCCAAGTGGAACGCAACGGCGGTCTCGGTTCGGTGACAGGCTTCCCGTCAATGGTGGTCCCCGGCGGCTTTTCCTCGCCAACCCCGACCGCCCAACTCGGCGTCCCTGTGGGTATTGAATTCCTCGGCAGACCTT
>Ga0181521_10007081_pt1 | contig 11890 bp, 9 predicted proteins | sample PEATcosm2014_Bin_32_FD_119764 | JGI IMG/M metagenome (GOLD analysis project Ga0181521, IMG submission 119764) | Peatland microbial communities from MTU Mesocosm Facility, Houghton, MI, USA - PEATcosm2014_Bin02_60_metaG | ecosystem: Environmental > Terrestrial > Soil > Wetlands > Peat | place... | reverse complement strand
GATTTCAAGTCCCAGACCGCGCATAAGGGCGCGCAACCGCTTCACCTCACGCACCGCGAGTTCGAAATCCTGCACTATCTGGCGGCGCGCGCGGGTCACGTGGTCTACCGCAATGAACTGCTCCGCGCGGTATGGGGCTATCCGGACAACTCCGCTTACACCCGCGCCGTCGACCATGCCATCGCCCGCCTCCGCAAAAAGATAGAGGCGGAGCCGGATGCGCCGCGCGTCATCCTCACCGTCCACGGCGACGGGTATTCGCTGACTCCGGGCGTCATATAAGCGACAAAATGCGACATCCGTTGCCGGAAACGCGCGTATATTTCGCTGTAGTCTGTAATAGTGTCGGCACGTCCACTTCGATCGAACAGAGAGGTAACCCTGCCATGACAGCGAAAATTTGGCTGGTCGCGATCCCGCTCGCAGCACTCGCCATCGCGGCCTCCGCCGAGTCCCAAAAGACAGTGCTGGACGGTGTCTATACAACCGCCCAGGCCGAGCGCGGCAAAGCTTCCTACAACTTGTTCTGCGCGGGGTGTCACAAGGAAGATCTCAGCGGTGGCGGAGACGACGCAGCGCGGGCGGCCGCCCTCAAAGGCGACAAAATTATCGTCCGTAAAGATCTCAATAATCTCTTCAGCTACATCCGGGACTGGATGCCTCAGGACGACCGCGGAAGCCTGAACGACCCCACCTGCATCGATATCGTGGCTTATATCCTGCAGCAGAATTCCTTCCCGAGCGGGGCCGAGGAACTCAAGGCCGATCACGAAGCTCTCAAGCAAATCCTGCTCGTGAAAAAGCCGCAGTAAGTAATCCCCGGCTGCCGCCAGGCCTTCTGCCAGCGCGACAAAATACGACACCCGCACCGCGGCGTCCCGCTTATACTTCGTTCCAAGCGCCGTTATCGTTTCCCCATGCGGCAAGCGCCGCGGGCGACCATCCCCTGTCGCCCGCGGCGCAAACTCGATTTCTTCCGTGCCGTTGCTTCAGACTGAAAAGTACTATTCAGTACAACAAGGGCCTGGCCGCCGCGACAAAATGCGACAGCACTGGACAGGATTTCCGCATATACTTCCAACTGGGCATTTCCCCCTGGGTCGGGCCGTTGAGACGTCAGGCAGGACAGGATTCAGAACTGGAAAAGGAGAACGCGATGTCGTTTTTGAAACAGTTATCAGTGCCGCGGCGGAGATTTCTGCAGGGCATGGGAGCCGCGGTAGCACTCCCGTTTTTGGATTCTATGGTGCCGGCCATGAAGGCGGATGCAGTGAAGCCCGTGCAGCGCTTTGGCGCGGTATTTACGCCGCTGGGCGCGCGGATGGACCACTGGACGCCTGCCGCCGGGGGAACCAGTTTCGAATTCACCGATCTCCTGAAGCCGGTCGAGGTGCATCGCAACGATCTGACGATCGTCTCCACTCTGTTCCGGCCGCCGCACGGGGCGCACTCGGGCAGCTCCACATGGCTGACGGCTTCGAATATCAAGGAAACCGAGGCGGAAGACGTCCGCGCCGGGGTATCGATCGATCAGGTCATTGCGAACAAGATCGGCGGCGACACGCAGTTCAAGTCCCTCGAAGTGGGTATTGAAGATCTGACCGGCTACATCGGCGCGTGCGATGTGGGATATAGCTGCACCTACATCAACACGCTGTCGTGGTCGACTCCCACGACGCCGCTGCCCATGGAAGTGAATCCGCGGCTGCTGTTCGAGCGGCTGTTTGGCGGCAGCGGGACCCTCGAAGAGCGGCAGGCGCGCCGCCGCGAGAATGCCAGCATTCTCGATTCGATCCAGCTGGACGCAAAAGAACTGGTGAGAGGCCTGGGTCCGCAGGACCGGTCGCGCCTGAGCGAGTATCTCGACGACGTGCGCGAAATCGAGCAGAGAATTCAGCGCGCCGAGAAGCAGAACACGGCGAACGTGAATGCGCCGGATCAGCCGATCGGGATACCCCAGTCGTATGACGAGCACATGACGCTGATGTACGACATGCTCAAGATTGCGCTGCAGACGGATATGACGCGCGTTGCCACCTTCATGGTGGGCCGCGAGGTGAGTCAGAAAACCTTCCCCGAACTGGGCCTTACCGAGCCGTGGCACCATATGTCGCATCACCGCGGACTGCCCGAGTACATTGCGGGCCTGCTGGTGATTCAGAAGTATCAGGTGCAGATGTTCGGACGCTTTCTGCAGAAACTGAAGGATACTCCGGACGGAGACGGGAGCCTGCTCGATCACAGCATTATTCTGTTCGGCAGCGGAATGAGCGAGAGCGACAATCACGATCCCAAGAACCTGCCGCTGCTGATCGGTGGTCATGGAGCGGGAACGATTAAGGGTGGCCAGCACCTGAAACTGCCCACAACGCCTTTGGCAAACGCGTTTCTGCCCATCCTGAACAAGTTTGGTGTCGAAGCCGACAGCTTTGCCACCAGCACGGGCCGCATCGACCTGTAACGGGCGGCCAACGGAGAAAACTGCGATGCGAAACACTGCGACTGCCACTGGTCTGCTCAGCCTTCTGGCGTTCTGGTCCGCGGCGGGTGCGGCCACGGTCGCTGGCCCGCACGCCGTGGCGGACGCCGTCCGCGGGGGAGATAGCGGTGCGCTTCGAGCTCTGCTCAAACAGCACGCCGACGTAAACGCGCCGCAGGAGGACGGCACGACAGCCCTCCACTGGGCGGTTCGTTCCGATGACAAGGCTACCGTCAGTCTGTTGCTGGCCGCGGGCGCAAATCCCATGGCGGCGAACCGCTATGGCGTGAGGCCGTTGTCGCTCGCCGCTCTGAACGGCAACGCCGCCATCACCGAGGCACTCCTCAAAGCCGGCGCCGATGCGAACACAGCGAACCCGGAAGGCGAGACCGTGCTGATGACAGCCTCGCGCAGCGGCAGCCTGGACGTTGTGAAGGCTCTGCTGGCGCGTAAGGCCGATCCGAACGCCAAAGAAAAGTGGCTCCAGGAAACGGCCCTGATGTGGGCCGCAGCCGAGAATCATGCCGATGTCGTGGCTGCTCTGCTCGCGGCGGGAGCGAATATCGATCAGAAGTCCTGGGTCACGGATACCCCGATCCTCGGCTTCCCGGAAAGCGGCGGTCCGAATACTCCGTTCCCGCGCGGTGGCTGGACGGCTTTGATGTATGCGGCCCGGCAGAACGGCAGGGATGCCATCAAGGTGCTCCTGGAAAAAGGCGCCAATCCGAACCTGCAGGATCCGCAGGGCGCGACCGCGATGGAACTGGCGATTATCAATCTGCACTACGATGCAGCGGCGTTGGTTCTCGACAAAGGCGGCGATCCGAACATTTGCGACGAGACTGGCATGAGTCCGCTGTACGCCGTGGCTAATATGAATACCCTGATATGGGTCCAGGGCCGGCCGGCGCCCGCTCTCGAATCGAACGCCGAAGTGGACGCGGCCGGCATGGTCAACCGGCTGATCGATCACGGTGCAAACGTGAACGTGCAGTTAAAGAAGACCATCCTCAAGCGGCACCATTATTTCCTTGCCGACCGGCAGATGATCGAAGGCGCCACGCCGCTCATGCGCGCGGCAAAATATGGCGACGCGAAACTGGCGAAAATACTGCTCGACCGGGGCGCCAATCCCAACCTGAAGACGAAAGACGGAAATAACGCGCTGACGATCGCCGCCGGCGTTAACCTGCCCTCTGTTTCCGGTGAAGATCCGCATCTCTTCCATCCATCCGAAGAGGGCTCCGTCGAGATCATCAAGATGCTGCTCGACCGCGGCGTTGACATCAATTACGCCAACGATCAGGGGCTTACCGCGCTCCACGGCGCTGTTCAGCGCGGACAGGGAGCCGGAAACGGCAGTGGAGAGCCGACCATCCGCTTCCTTGCATCTCGTGGCGCGAAATTGGACATCAAGGATAAGAAGGGCCGCACGCCGCTGGATATGGCGCGCGCCGGCGAGGGCGCCATTCTGAACCGCGTGAATGACAGCGGTCCAACGGCAAAGTTGCTGGCCAGCCTGTCGAAAGATGCGGGTATTCCGGTCGACGCCGATACCGTTAACAAGAAACCGGAGGATACTTCTGCAAAGAGCAGCGGCCTGTCGACGAATAGCCGTTAATGACCATCAAAAAGCTTCTGCCGCTGGGTTTTGCCTTTGTCGCCGCGCTGAGCGGCCTTGCGTCTGCAACCGCTGCGATTTCTTAAGCAATCCCGCGGCAAGAATAAGGAGATGGGGAGGGTCAATGCGAATTTGGGTTGTTGCGCGGCCGGTTGCCTGTGTGTGGCTGCTGGCAGCTTTCGTGAGCGTCCCGCGGACGTCGGCTGCCGATGCGGGCGATCCAGCGCAATATCGTGCGCTCTTCGATCAGTACTGCGTAAGCTGTCACAATGATCGCCTGAAAACTGCGGGATTGAGCCTGCAGTCGGTTGACCTCGCCCAGCCCTCGGCCCGCGCCGATATCTTCGAGAAGGTGATCCGTAAAGTGCACGGCGGGATGATGCCTCCGGCCGGATTGCCTCGTCCCGACAAAGCGACTGCGGATGGCCTTGTTACAGCGCTGAGGACGTCGCTGGATAAAACCGCGGCGGCTCACCCATGGCCCGGAAGGCCCCTGCTGCAGCGCTTAAACCGCACCGAATATGCCAATGCCATTCGCGATCTGCTGGCGCTCGATGTCGATGTTTCCACGCTTCTCCCTCCGGACAACTCGGGCTACGGCTTCGATAACGTGACCGACGTCCTGGGCGTCTCTCCCATGCTGCTCGAAAGCTATCTGACGGCGGCGGGAAAGATCGCCGTGCTGGCGATCGGCGATCCCAAAAGTCCTCCGGCCGGGCAGGTCTTTCACGAGAGGCAGGATGCCTCGCAGGATAAACATATCGAAGGTCTCCCGCTCGGCACCATCGGCGGACAGGCCTTCAAAGTTACGCTGCCGGCCGATGGCGAATATGTGCTGGAACCGAGGTTATTCCGTACTAACCTCGGTACCATGCGCGGTCTGGAAAATTTCCAGCAACTTGAAATTGCGGTAGATGGCGCCCGGGTGCATCTGGCGCACTTTGGCGGCAATGAGGAGGTTACTAACTCGAGCGCGAACCCCACCAGGACCGGTGACGCCGTCGACGACCGCCTCAAAGCGCGTGTGCCCATCAAGGCCGGCCCTCACACTATTACGGTCGCGTTCCTCGAGAGAAGTCACGTTCAGAACACCTGGCGGCTGCAGCCGTTCCAGCGAAGCTCGGCGGATACGATCGACTTCGGCGGCTATCCTCATCTCGATACTTTCACCGTTACGGGTCCCTACAATCCGACGGGAGTGAGTCAGACTCCCAGCCGGCGGCGGATTTTCGTTTGTAGCCCGGCGGCTCCGAAAGACGAGCCTGCCTGCGCCAAAACAATACTAAGTACGCTGGTTCGCCGGGCCTACCGGGGGCAAAACAGCGACGCCGACCTGGATCGTTTGCTTGAGTTTTACCAGACCGAAAGAACCAAAGGCGGCACTTTCGACCAGGGAATTTCTCTTGCCCTTCGACGGATGTTATCCAGTCCCAAGTTCACCTTCCGCGTCGAACGCGATCCGGACGGCCCGCCCGGGCTGGTCTACAAAGTGAGCGATCTGGAACTGGCATCACGCCTGTCATTTTTTCTCTGGAGCAGTATCCCCGACGATGAACTTTTGAATATTGCGAAGCAGGGTAAGCTCAGAACACCGGCGATCCTGCAGCAACAGGTGCGCCGGATGATGATCGACCCCAGGGCCACCGATGCGTTGGTCAATAACTTCGTGGGTCAATGGCTCTATCTGCGGAATCTTAATAATCAGCAGCCGAACTCCACCGTGTTTCCGGATTTCGACGACAATCTGAGGTATTCATTCCGTCATGAGAGTGAAATGCTTTTCGAGAGCATCATGCATGAAGACCACAGTGTGCTCGATCTGCTGACGGCCGACTATACCTTCGTGGATGAGCGTCTGGCGAGACATTACGGTATCCCGAATGTCTATGGCGACGCTTTCCGGCGTGTTGCGGTGACCGACGAGAACCGCCGGGGAATACTGGGCGAGGGAAGTTTCCTGCTGGTCACTTCCAACGCCGACCGCACATCGCCCGTGAAACGCGGCAAGTGGATCCTCGAGAACATCTTTGGCACGCCGCCTCCTCCTCCGCCTCCCAACGTACCGCCGCTGCCGGAGCGTAACGGCGCTCAGCCCACGACGATGCGCGCGCAGATGGAACAGCACCGCAAAAACCCGGTGTGCGCGGGTTGCCACCAGATGATGGACCCGATCGGCCTGTCGCTTGAAAATTTCGATGCTGTCGGCGCGTGGCGTGTGCGTGAAGTGGGGAACATCCAGGAAAAAGGCCCCGTCATCGACGCATCCGGCCAGTTGCTGGATGGCACGAAGATCAACGGCCCGGCGGAACTGCGGAAGGCGATCATGCGCCGGCCCGAAGATTTCGTGCAGACGTTCACCGAGAAACTCATGACCTATGCGCTCGGGCGCGGCGTGGGCGCGCAGGATATGCCAACGGTTCGTGCAGTAGTGCAGGAGGCGGCGGCAAAAAATTACAGCTTCTCGTCGATCGTACTTGGAATCGTCGACAGCACGCCGTTCCAGATGCGCATGAAGCCTCTGCCGGCGAACGATGCGCCACCCGTTACCGTGGCGGCGCGTTAGTCGGCTCAATACATACTGGTGTAGAATACGGGGCTATAAGCTGCGGAAGCCTATGGCCAGGTATAACTCTTCGGGAAACGATCCTCAGGGCTGGCCCGCGCTGGTGGGTGGCGGTCTTCTGAACGTTGCGCTCGGCACATACTATGCGTGGAGCGTATTCGTCCCCGCGCTGGAGCGCGAATTCGGCTGGAGCCGAACACAAACGTCGCTCGTGCCCACGATCGACATGGTCACCCTCGCCTCAACGTTTGTGCTGGCCGGGTTCCTGCAAAAGCGCATTGGCCCGCGGGCGACATCCGCGATCGGGGGCGTCCTTTACTGTCTTGGGCTGCTGCTTGCGAGCTGGACACAATCCCTGCCCATGCTTTATCTGACGTGGGGTTTGATGGTTGGCGCCGGTATCGGCTTCGGTTATCTCGCGCCGATCACAGTTGGCTCAAAATGGTTTCCTCATCATCGCGGCCTGGTCAACGGCCTCGCCATCGGCATATTCGCCGCGGGTTCGGGCATCTTCGGACCGGTTGCGGGAATGATGACCGAACGGATCGGCTGGCGCGCCACGTTTCAGATTATGGCCGCAGTCTTCTTCGTTTTCTCGATGGTCGGCGCGTATCTCCTGAAAGATCCGCCTGCAGGATACGAGGGGCCTCCGAGCAAATCCACTCGGGCGGGACGCGCGCGCACGCATCACATGGATACGCCGACCTCGCAGATGGTCCGGAGCCCCGTCTTCGCGGCGTTATGGGCGGCTTATGCGCTGGGCGCGGCGGCGGGCACCATGGTCATCAGCCAGTTAGTACCATTCGCAAGATCGGCGGGTCTCAGTGCGAAGACCGCGGCCTTCGCCCTCACGATCGGTGCCGTCGGCAGCGCTTCGGGCAGGTTCTTGTCCGGCTGGATGTCCGACCATCTCGGCCGCCTGCGCACGCTGCGGACCATCATTTTCACTTCGATGCTGGTCACTCCGGCACTGTACGTCTTTCGCGAGGAGATCGTCGCGTTTTACGTGTTGTTGTTTTTCGTCTACTACTGTTACGGCACTCAGTTATCGGTCTATACCGCGCTGGCGGGAGACTTCTGGGGCACGAAGTATCTGGCGACGAATTATGGATTGCTGCTGCTGGCCTGGGGATTTGCGGGCGTGATGGGACCGGTCCTGGGCTCGCGTGTATTCGTGAGCACCGGCGTTTATCAATACGCCTTCTTCGGCTCGGCGGGCCTGGCCTGCGCCGCGCTCATCATTCTCAGTCTTGTCCGTAACCCGCAGGCGGTAGCTGCCACGCCCGCCCCCGCCATGGCGGTTGGGCGATAGCCCCTCAGAATTCCGGCAGCGAGCGCAGCATCCACTCGCTCGTCGAGCCGTCCGGGAAACGCACGGCGTCCAGCAGGCGGCCCCGGCTGTCGACCGCCCCGATATAGCGGCCGTCGGCGGCCGTTGAACCCATCAGGATGACCGAAAAATAGCGCGCTCCATACCCCATGGAACGATAGCCGAGCAAACGGTAAACACGGCCATCGGCGCCCCGGGACCGGTCGATGACCGGCGCTCCCAGTTTTCGAATCGCGGACGTATAATCGTCGCTCGGCTTCAATTGCAGGTATCCGCGGTAAGGCCGGAAAACCTCCCCGCGCTGTGGCCCCTGGATTTGCCGCACGATGCCGGCGACGATCGTCAGCCCGACTGCGCCCAGCAGCAGCGCAACCCCCATCCGCTTGCCGAACCGGAGTTCCGTCGGCGGCTCGAGGCGAATGTTGATGACAGGCGCGAGATGGCCGGAACGAGCCGGCGCTTCATTCACCGGCACGGGCATTTCGATCACGCGGCGCTCGTGCGGCACGATGGCCCCCGATCGCCACGCCAGCTCCCGCGTCAGTCCCACGATCATGACCGGTTCGTCGACGTGCGAAACGTCGCCCAGGAACATGCGCGGAATGCACACTTCTTCTCCCGAGCAGGCGTTGGCGACCACGCACTCCGACCACGTCGCGCCCCGGTAGAGCCATTCGTTGTGCTCCAGGTTGCGGATCGGCGGATAGAACGAAAACCGGCGTCCGCCCAGGTGCTGTAAAGGCGTTGGCAGCGGCGCGATCGACATCAGACCCCCATCATAGCCGAGAGGCCCGCCAACTTGCGCTACCATGGTGTAAATGAAATACCTTTTGGCCCTTTTGGCCCTGTCCGCCGTCCCCGTCCTCATAGCGCAGGCTCCGGTTCAAACGCTGCCCGCGCCGGCCTCTCCCGCCACCGATCCGAGTAAGGTCATCCTGACCGTCGGAACGCAGAAGATCACGGCGGGCGAGTACGACGATTTCGTCAATTCACTTCCGGCCCAGTACCAGACGTACGCGCGTGGCGCCGGCAAGCGGGCCTTCGGCGAGCAGATCGTTCAGTTGACGCTCCTCGCCGCCGAAGCCGAGAAACAGAAGCTCGATCAGGATCCCAAAGTACAAAAGGAGATCATGTTCCAGCGGGAGAATCTTCTGGCCGGCCTCATGTTCGCGGATCTGCAGAAGAACGCCAAAATCGACGATGCGGCCATTCAGAAGTATTACGACGAACACAAGAACGACTATGAAACGGTAACCGCGCGGCACATCCTGATTCGCGTCAAAGGCGCTCCCATGCAGGCCACGGCGGGCAAGCCTGAGCTGAGCGATGAAGAGGCTCTCGCCAAAGCCCAGGATGTGCGTAAGCGCCTGGTGGGCGGCGAGGACTTTGCCAAGGTCGCCAAAGAGGTATCCGACGACTCGGGATCGGCCTCGATGGGCGGCAATCTGGGCTCATTCAAGAAGGGAATGATGGTGCCTCCCTTCGAGACGGCGGCGTTCGCGGCGAAAGTCAACGACATCAGCGAGCCGGTGAAGACGCCCTTTGGCTATCACATCATCCAGGTGCAGTCGCATGAGACGAAGTCCCTTGCCGATTCCAAATCCGACATCGAAGGCAAACTGCGCCCCGACATCGCCCGTCAGGCGGTGGAAGCGCTGCGCAAGAGTACAACCGTCGAGCTGGACGATGCGTTCTTCGGACCAGCGCCGCCCGCGGCCCCTGCGTCGGCTACCGCGCCGCGCGCTGTCCCGCTCCCGATCAAGTAATTGGCCCGGCTCTTCGCAGGCACCTCCGGCTTCTCCTATCCGGCCTGGAAGCCGGAGTTCTATCCGAAGGATCTGCCGTCGAAACGATTCCTCGAATATTATGCGACGCGTCTCAACAGCGTCGAAGTGAACTACACTTTCCGCCGCCTCGCGCCCGCGAAAGTGCTCGAAGGGTGGGTGAACGCCACGCCCGCGGGCTTCGCGTTCGCATGCAAGGCGCATCAAAACATGACGCACATCCTGAAGATGAAGGAGGCGGAGAGTTTCACTGAGCTGTTTCTGAAATCGCTCGAGCCGCTGCGCGTGGCCCGGCGTCTGGGGCCAGTGCTGTTCCAGTTTCCGCCCACTTTCAAGTGCGATCTGGAACGCCTCGATGGCTGGCTGCCGCTGCTTCCGAACGACATTCGGTTTGCGTTTGAGTTCCGGCATGCCTCATGGCTGGTAGACGCGGTGTACGAGCGCCTGGCCAAACGGAATCTGGCGTTGTGCCTCGCGGAATCCGACAAACTCGAAGTGCCCAGCGTGCTGACCGCCGACTTCGGATACTTCCGGCTTCGCAAAGGGGACTACCCGGAGGAGGCGCGGCGCGGGATTGCCGCCCGCGTGCGCGCGTTACTCGACGGTGGACGCGATGCGTACGTCTACTTCAAGCACGAGGAAGATCCGCACGGAGCGATCTGGGCGGAAGAACTGATTAAGCGGTTTTGAGTCCGCTTACTTACGTGAATGTTACCGAAACGCGACCGTGAGGGAGCGGACGATGCCGACAACCGTCTCACGCTGTTCTGACTTTGCCCGCGCGTTTCTTTTTGGGTTGTTCCGCGACGGCTTCAAGCTCATGCGAGCCTGCCGCGGCCGAGGCTGTCTTCGGTGGTTTGCGCGCTTCGAGACTTTTCTTCAGCGCTTCCATGATGTCGACCACCGGCGCGATGTGCGCGTGCGGCGTCTCCACCACCTTATGCCCCTGGACCTTTGCCTCGATCATCTGTCGCAGGTTGTCTCGATAGGTGTCGTGGTACTTCTCCGGCTCGAAGCCGGAAGCCAATGACTCGACCAGCGTCTTCGCCAGCGTCAGTTCTTTATCCTTAACCTGACTTATGTCGGTACGGAACTCTTCCGTGCGCCGCACTTCATCGGCGAAGTACATCGTATGCAGCACCATGCCATGTGCGCCCGGCCGCACGATCACAACATGCTCACGATTGTGCATTGCGATCTTGGCCACGGCATAAAACCTGGTTCCCCTGAGAGCCTCGAATAACAAAGCGTAGGGCTTTTCGCCGCCTTCATCGGGAGCCATATAATACGAGCTCTCGAGAAACACAGGATCGACGTCGTCCGCTTTGACGAACTCCTGGATTTCCATGACTTTTGCAGTTTTCGGGGCGACCTTCCTGATGTCCTCGTCCTCTATGACGACGTACTTGCCTTTTTCGTATTCGTAACCCTTCACGATTTCATCGCGGGGGATGGGTTTGTCTTCGGCCTGGCAGTAGATGACCTGCTTGATGCGCGAGTTGTCATTCTTGTGCAGCTGGTTGAAACTGACGTTCTCGGACCGCGCCGCTGTGAACAATCGCACTGGTATGGAAACCAGTCCAAACGTTAAGTGCCCCTTCCACACGCTTGTCGCCATGTTACAGCTATAACATGGAAATGGGAACATTTCCAAACCTTTATGTCTTTGAAAGAATACGCCCGGAAGCGCGACTTTAAGAAAACGCCCGAGCCGAAGCCCGGGAAGCCGCTGGCCAGTGCCGCGCACACCGGCCGTTACTTCATTCAGAGACATAATGCAACCCGACTTCACTACGATTTCCGGCTGGAGATCGACGGCACGCTGAAATCCTGGGCAGTGCCGAAAGGGCCATCGCTCGATCCGTCCGTGAAGCACCTTGCCGCGATGGTGGAAGACCACCCGCTCGACTACGGCGATTTTGAAGGCAACATTCCGAAAGGCCAGTATGGCGGCGGCAGTGTGATGCTGTGGGATCGCGGGACGTTCGATCTGATCGGTCCGGAATCGGGCGCGGAACAGATCGAGCGCGGCGATCTGAAATTCGAGTTGCACGGAGAAAAGCTGAAGGGCACATGGGCGCTGGTCCGCATGAAGAACCGCGGCAAGGGAAAT
>Ga0181521_10007079_pt1 | contig 11892 bp, 10 predicted proteins | sample PEATcosm2014_Bin_32_FD_119764 | JGI IMG/M metagenome (GOLD analysis project Ga0181521, IMG submission 119764) | Peatland microbial communities from MTU Mesocosm Facility, Houghton, MI, USA - PEATcosm2014_Bin02_60_metaG | ecosystem: Environmental > Terrestrial > Soil > Wetlands > Peat | place... | reverse complement strand
ATCCGCTCACCGAGAAAGCGTTCGCGCGGGCCCTGTCCGGGCCCCGCTGCGACGAAGCACACCTCCTGACTGTCGGGCTTCGCCGCCGTCGGCAGGCCCAATGCCGCGGCACGTGCACGCACCTCGCGCTTTGTGAGCTCGCCGACCGGAAGGAGCACCCGGGAGAGCTCCCGGATCGTGAGCATCGACAGCACGTAGGACTGGTCCTTGGCCGCGTCGCGTCCACGGAGCAGTCTTGGCAGTCCATCCGGTCCTTCGTTCGCGATGCGGGCGTGATGCCCGGTCGCCACCGCCTCGAATCCGAGCCGCACGGCACGGTCGAGAAACCGGCGGAACTTCAAGTGCCGGTTGCACTCTATGCAGGGATTCGGCGTACGCCCGAGGGCATGCGCCTCGGCATAAGGCGCGACGACCCGTTGCTCGAACTCCTCTGCAAAATTGAAGACGTGATGATCGATCCCCAGCCGTGCCGCCACGCGCCTCGCGTCGTCGACGTCGCCGACCGAGCAACATCCTGAGTCGCCTGCACCGCCCCAGAGCTTCATCGTGGCGGCGACGACGTCATGGCCCTCTTCGAGCAGCAGCGCGGCGGCGACCGACGAGTCCACGCCACCTGAGAGCCCGACCAGCACCCGCACGCCCCAAGTCTCGCAGAACACCGAGGACCTGAGCACCGGCTGGCAGCTGCGACCGTCTGCAGGCGCAGCGGGCCGCCCACACCTTCTCAGCCGCGCAGCCGCCCCACAGCCCTCGGGAAGGCGAGCAGCGCTGCGTCGATGTCCGCAGCGGTCGTCGCGTGGCCGAGAGAGAGCCTCACGTGACGCTTGGCCTCCTCGATTGTCCGGCCCATCGCCAACAGGACGTGGCTCGGCTCGATCGCACCGCTCGCACACGCCGATCCCGCCGACGCGCAGACCCCGAGCTCGTCGAGGACCACGAGCAGCTCCTCCGCCTCGACCCCCTCGATGCCGAGATTGCAGATCGCGTCGACGCGGTCCGCTCGTGCCGTCGCCTCGTGCACGCAGGGAACCGCCTCCAGGATCCCTCCGACCAGCCGCGTCGACAGATCCCGGACGCGCCGGCTCGCCTCTTCGCGGTCGCGCACGGTGGCCTCGGCCGCCGCCGCCATCGCGACGATGCCGGCCACGTTCTGTGTGCCAGCCCGGCGTTCGCGCTCCTGGGGACCGCCGCGCAGGATGGGTCTCAGCAACGCTGCCCGGTCCCGCGCGACAAGCGCACCCACTCCCTTCGGCCCTCCGAACTTGTGAGCGCTCACGCTCACCAGGTCCACACTGGCCGTCAGCGCGGCGACGTCGAGCCAGCTGAACGCCTGTACGGCATCGGAGTGCACGAGGGCCTCGGGGGCGCGCGCGTGCACCAACGCGACGACGGACTCGAGCGGCTGGCGAACTCCCGTCTCGTTGTTGACGAGCATCACCGAGACCAACCGCACTCTTTCGTCCAACAGGTCGGCAAGCTCGTCGAGGTCCACGACACCACGACGGTCGACACCCACGACACTGCCGCCGACTGCCAGGCACGCTTCCAGCACGGCGGGGTGCTCGACGGCGCTGCAAAGTGCCGACCCAACGCCGGCTGCAACGCCTGAGATCGCAAGGTTGTCCGCCTCGGTGCCGCCACTGGTGAACACCACGTCGCCAGGGCGGGCCCCGAGCAGATCGGCGACAGTTTCACGGGCATCGTCGAGAGCGCGCCGGGCCGCTCTCGCGACGCTGTGGCTCCCGGAGGGGTTGCCGTAGCTGTCGGCGAGGAACGGGAGCATGGCCTCGACCGCCTCGGCGCACATCGGAGTGGTCGCGGCATGGTCGAGATAGACGGTCCGGTCGCGTTCTCTGCCGGTCAATCTGTCGGCGCTCCCGCCGGCGCGGCGCAGGCGCCCGGCACGTAAGGCGGGGCCGGGTACAGCGGAACGCTCGTCGCGCTCGAGATCGTGCTCACTCCGGGCTGGTCGCCGTCGTGCCCGAGGATCGCAGGCGTCACCTTGCCCCGTCCAACTTCGAGATCGAAGAAGCCCGCCGTCACCCGCTCCACCGTGGCAGCCGCAGCACCGTCGCCGACGTAGGGACCCAGGTGCGGGGCGTCCTCGAGGGCAAGGAACCACTTCGGGCCCGCCAGCATGTTGTAGAGCAGGGAGCTGTCGGAGGGGTCGTTGCATGAGTCGGTCAAGCTCTGCACCACGAGCACCGGCGACCCACCGCGGTCGGGAGCCGAGTAGACGTCTTCGGTGCGGGTCCATTCAGCCCCCGAGAGGAGTGCCACGGCTATCGGCTGAACTGGCATCGAGGCGCGGGTTCTCGCGTACTCATGGTCGTACAGGAGCGCAGCAACGGTGTCGGCACCATCGGACTGGCCGGCGAGAACGAGGCGGGCGGGATCCACCAAGCCGGCGAGATAGGACGCGCGCGGCGGCGATCCGTGCGCTGCCCCGACAACCTGCGACACCACGAAAGCTACGTCACCGGGCTGGTTGAACATGTCGGACTCGGTGTCGGCTCCGTGCTGGGCTTGGACCGCCGCGAGGCTCGTATCGGGAAAGAACGGCGCGACCACCACGTAACCTGCCTCGACCCAGGACACGAGCAAAACGCGATAGGTGTTGGGGTCCACGTCGAAGCCGTGGGCGAACACGATCACGGGGTATGGGCCGAAACGGTAGGCAGGAGGTGCCCAAGGCTTCACCGCCGGCGCCTTCACGCTCAGAGTTGGGTACAGGATCTCTACTTGCATCTGCCGTCCGGGCTCACTGGTGCCTTCGTAAAAATTCTCCGTAGAGCCCTGGGGCTCCGTCCAGGTCGCGGTCCACAAGCCGACACCGAAGGCGGCGGGCGCCTTGTGCGAAGACCGCGCCTTGCCCGTGAGGCGCGTGGACCTGCTGCCAGCGCCGGCTACAGGACGCACGCCGTCGCGTCCTCCAGCGTGAGCGACGGCTCGCCCCCGCGGCGTCCTCGTGTCAGAGTGAGTGCCCCCGGCTGCGGCCGTGCAGGCCGCCAGGGCCCCGGCGGCAACCAGAAGGACAAGAGCACCGAGCGCTCTCGTCGAACTGCGTCCGGGCACAAGGACACGGTCCCGCCGGGTTGCCTGGGCCTCCACGGCTGGCAAATCTACTGGCGCTCCGGGCGACCCCGGACAGCGCCCAGCGAAGAAGTCGAGATCAGAGCCCTTTGAAAGTCATCGGGGCTGCCAGATCATCGCCACGACAGCCGCGAGGAAACACAGCGAAGTCGCCGACGCACCCCACTGCACGGAACGGCACGCCTCCCGGAACTCTGCAAGCCCGGGCGGCGGCCGCTCTCCGCTTTCAGGCACATCGACGAGCCACGCCTGGATCTTCCGCTCGGCGGGCCAGCACCGGCTGGTCGCGATCGCCGCCGCCAAGATCCAACAGCCGAGCCCGATCCACGGCCACACCTGCCAGACGGCGGAACGGTCCCCTGCCCAGAGCACGATTGCACCGAGGACTGGGGTCAAGAACAGGGAACGCTCCGCCCAGTTCGTGCTCGGATGGAAGTACCGCTGCAGCCCTGGATCTTGGCGCGGCTCGGCAGCCGACCGGGCACGGGCCGCGTACGTCCCAGAGACGCCGACGGCGCCGAAGCCGACTACCGCACTTAGCGCGTGAAGTCCCACCAACAGGTCATAACTTGGCCCTCTCATGTCGAAAGCCGACTCGACACGACTCTTGCGGCGATAGCTTTGAAAGAGATGACAATCATCTGTCGAGCTTCTGTTTCGAAGGAGGTCCTGGTCCGAGCGTGAACCAGCTTCGCATTGATCCGCTTTCGGGACGGTGGGTGACAGTGGCCACCGACCGCGCTCCGCGACAGGCCCTGTTCGTGCCGCGCCAGCCCACGCTCGACTCCCTCGAGGGAATCCCGTGCCCGTTCTGCCCGGGCATGGAAACTTCGGCGCCCCCGGCCCTCGAGATCTACGGGGCCTCCGGCACCTGGCTCGTGCGAGTCCTGCCGAACCGCTACCCGGCTTTTGAGGGTGACGCGCCCTTCGTGATCGAGAATCGAGGGCCGGTGTTCACCGAAGCTCCGGCAAGTGGAATCCACGAGGTGCTGGTCCTCTCGCCTGACCACGACGTAACGATGGCGTCGCTCCCCGACGAGCAAGTGGCGCTCGTAATGCTCGCCATCCGCGACCGAGTCGAGGAGCACGAGAACACTCCCGGCCTGCGCTACAGCCAGGTGATCATCAACCACGGTCGCCAGGCCGGTGCCTCCATCGCCCACCCGCATGGCCAGCTGCTCGGGATCCCGTTCGTGCCCAGGGAGCTTGCCGACGAACAGGCCAGTTTCGAGCGGTTTGCAGGCGGGTGCGTCGTCTGCGCGGCGGCGGCCGCCGAGCAGACCTTCGAGTCCCGGATGATCCAGGCGACCGAGCACGCTGTGACCTTCTGCCCGTACTGGAGCGGGACCCCTTATGAAATCCTCGTCGTGCCTCGTGACCACGGCGCTCACCTCCACCGGGCATCCACCGAGGGCATTGTGGGCGTCGGGCGAGCTGTCCGCAGCGCGCTCCGTGCGGTCAACGAAGGCCTCGGGGACGTGGCCTACAACGTCGTGTTCCACTCCGCTCCGTACAGTGCGACCGGCGAGTACCACTGGCACGTGCACATCCTGCCCTGCTTGACTACGCGTGCGGGTTTCGAGCTCGGCACCGGGGTCATGATCAACGTGGTCGGGCCCGAGAAGGCTGCCGAGGACCTGCGCGACGCGCTGAGACACGCGGAGCCGGACACCGCCGCCGGGAGCATGACCGCAGCCTCCTGAGGCCGCGCGCCCGCCGGCGGCCCGAGGGATCTAGCGGGACCTAGGTCGCCGTCGCACGCTTGGTGACCAGGGACTTGATTGCCTCTGCCGCCGCCGGGCGGTCCAACGCGATGAGCCTGCCGATGCCGCCGACGCCGAGGTAACCGCTAAGGAAGGAGCCCCGGTTGCGACGCTCCCAGGCCTTCGCGAGTCTCTCGGCCTGCACGCGCGTCACGGCCGGTTGCGCCGCCACGGCCTCAGCCGCCACCTGGCGAAGTGAGTAGGAAAGGTCCGCGAGGTCCTCGAGCGGCGAGACGAAGCGGGGCTCGCGGCTCTGCGTGCTGTCGCCGAGCTTGCCGATCAACGGGTCATCGCCGAAACCGCCGACGATCCAACCAGCGTCTGTCCGGAAGACCCGACGAAGGTGGTAGTCGCCGTGGACCCTGATGGCGGCGCTACGCGGGACGTCGCCGGCGGGAAGCGCACGAACGCCGAAGGCCTCAGCGAGGGCTAGATGGAGGCTGCCGGTGGTCTCTCCCAGGCGACGCACCTCCGAGGAAAGGTCCCCGCCGGCCCCGCCGACCTCGTCAAGCTTCGGTCGATCGTCGTCGAGATTACGACCGAGCAGGTCGCGCAGAGAGGTCAGCGCGAGGAGGCGGCCCTCCACGGCTCCCGGGATGTACTCGCGGACAAGCGCCAGGTCCCACCCGCTTCGCTCCCAACAAGCGACCGGCCTCAAGGTGTGCTCGAAACCGACCTCCTCCAGCTTGAGCATGAGCTCGATCTCGGGCCGTGGCGCGGGCTCGAGAACCCGGTAGGACTTCATGAACAGGCGCTCGTCGTACACGAGCGAGGCGTGGCTCACGAGCGAATGGACCAGGCGCACGCGTCTTGCTCTCTCGCGCCCTGCGGTCGCCACGGCAAGAAGCCGCGTCGAGAGCTCCTCGTCGGCGAGGGCGTCGTAGCACAGCACGTCGCCCGAGCCGTCGTCGCACATGCCGAGGACTGCACCTTGACGGTCTCCGAGAACCGCCGGGGCGAGCGCCGGTTCCCGCCATCCGACCAGGACGTGGAACGGGCGGTTGCCGACAGTGACGACCACGCTCGCCAGTCCCGGACGCCCGTCGATCACGATCTCGAGGTCAGCGAGCTGGAAGGTGGCCCATACGCCGCGGTCGAACCGCGACATGTCGGCCAGGAACCAGGGCTGGCGCTGCAGGTAGGGAACGACGAGCCCTTCGAAAGCTGACGGGGTGGGGTGCACTTTCAGCGCTCCTCTAGCTCGAACCAGTAGATGCCGTAGGGCGCCAGCGTGACCGAGTAGGGCTTCACGGTGATGCGCGGGAACGGCACCCGCCCCAGCAGCTCGATAGGCGTGCAGCCCTCCCAGCGGCCGAGGCTGAGCTCAACCGGCTGGGCGAAACGACTCAAGTTCGACACGCACAACACAGCGGCGGGCGCGCCGTCGAGCTTGGGCGCGCCGTCGAGCTTGGGCGCGCCGTCGAGCTCGGGCGCGCCGTCGAGCTCGGGCGCGCCGTCTGAGCCGGGCTCCTCGCCAAGCGGGCCATCGGTAACGCGGGTCTGCCTCACGTAGGCGAGCACGGAAGGATTGTCAGCAGGGAGAACTTCGAGGGAGCCGGTGGCGAACTGCGGGTACTGGTGCCGCACCAACAACATGCGCCTCAACCAGTGAAGAAACGACGACGGGTCCCGCTGCTCGGCCTCGACATTGACAGCCTGGTAGCCGTGGACCGGGTCCATCAGCGGAGGTAGGTAAAGCTGCGCGAAGTCGGCTCTGGAGAAGCCGGCGTTTCGGTCCGGCGCCCACTGCATCGGCGTGCGGACCCCGTCACGGTCCCCAAGGTAGATGTTGTCGCCCATGAGCAGCTCGTCGCCGTAATAGAGCACGGGGCTACCCGGCAATGACAGGAGCAGCCCGTATAGCAGTTCGGCGACGCGGCGGTCGTTGTCGACGAGCGGGGCGAGGCGCCGCCGGATCCCGATGTTCCTGCGCATCCTGGGGTCATGGGCGTACTCGTTGTACATGTAGTCGCGCTCTTCGTCGGTCACCATCTCGAGGGTGAGCTCGTCGTGGTTGCGCAAGAAGATCCCCCATTGGCAACCGTCGGGAATCGGAGGAGTCTGGGCGAGGATCTCGGTGATCGGGAAGCGCTGTTCACGGCGGACAGCCATGAACATGCGCGGCATTAGCGGGAAATTGAAGCACATATGGCACTCGTCGCCGGCGCCGAAGTACTCGGTGACAACGCTCGGCCACTGGTTGACCTCCGCGAGCAGGAGTCGGTTGGGATAGGAGGCGTCTATCTCCGCCCGGACCCGGCGAAGCAGCGTGTGGGTCGCGGGGAGGTTCTCGCAAGAGGTCCCCTCGGCCTTGTACAGGTACGGGACTGCGTCGAGCCGGAACCCGTCGATGCCGAGATCGAGCCAGAACCGGACGATTCCGAGCATCGCATCGACAACCTCGGGGTTGTCGTAGTTCAGGTCCGGCTGCTGATGAAAGAAACGATGCCAGTAGTACTGCTGGCGTCTCTGGTCGAAAGTCCAGTTGGACGGCTCGACGTCGCAGAAGATCACGCGGACATCGGCGAAGCCGTGGTCGTCGTCGGCCCACATGTACCAGTCGGCCTTTGGGTTGTCGCGCGAGGACCGGGACTCGATGAACCAGGGATGCTGGTCGCTCGTGTGGTTCATCACGAGGTCGGAGATGATCCGGATCCCTCGGTGATGGGCGTCCTCGATCAGCGCGACGAGGTCGTCGAGGTTTCCGAGATCGGGTGCGACCGTTACGAAGTCGCTGATGTCGTAGCCGCCGTCATGGAGCGGTGAGGGATAGAAGGGCAGGAGCCAAACGCAGTCGATGCCCAGCCACTGGAGGTAGTCGAGCTTCTGGCGCAGGCCCGCGAAGTCGCCAACCCCGTCCGCGTTGGAATCGAAAAAGCCCCGAGGCAGCAGCTCGTAGAAGACAGCCTCCTCGTACCACCGCGCCTCGTGTCTGCCTGGACGTGAGCTCGAAGCCATTGGCCTCGTTCAGCCGAGCTCGATGGCCGAGAACTCGCGCAACTCGGAGAGCTGGTGGTCAGCGGTCTCGCGGACAAGTCCCACGGCAAGGTCCCGATCGGGGAGCTGGCGCTTGTCACTCACCGTGTCGACGATAGCTTGCGGCGCGCCGGCGAACGGCGAGTTCTCGCACCCGAAGCTGGCCTCGGTAGGTCGCGACTTGTTCCCGGCGGTACTGTCTCGCCGTGGATCGCTTCGTCTTGCACTCATCCGGCCCTTTGCACGGCACTGTGTGCGTCAACGGGGCCAAGAACTCGGTGCTGAAGCTCATGGCCGCCTGTCTTCTCGCCCCGGGCGTCCACCGCCTCGACAACGTGCCGGTCATCAGCGACGTCGCGATCATGTCGGATGTGCTTCGTGCGATGGGCGCCGAGGTTGTCCACGAAGGCCGAGGCCCGAATGGACACCTCGAGATCACGATCCCTCAAGACGTGACGCCCGTCGCACCCTACGAGCTCGTCGAGAAGATGCGGGCGTCGATCGTCGTGCTTGGCCCTTTGCTCGCTCGCTACGGCACTGCCAGGGTCTCGATGCCTGGCGGCGACGACTTCGGGTACCGTCCGATCGATTTCCACCTGAGCGCGTTCGAGGACCTCGGAGCCACTTTCGTGGCCGAGCACGGCTATGTGGAAGGGCACTGCGACCGGCTCGTCGGCGCGCGGATCGTGCTCCAGTTCCCGAGCCACACCGCGACCGACAACATCCTGATGGGTGCTGTGCTCGCCCGGGGCACGACTGTGATCGAGAATGCCGCCCGGGAACCTGAGATCAGCGACCTCGCGTCGATGTTGATCGAGATGGGAGCGCGCGTCCACGGCGCCGGGACCTCCCGCATCGAAGTCGAGGGAGTGGACGAGCTGCGCCCCGCCTATCACCGCGCGATCCCCGACAGGGTGGAGGCGGCGACGCTTGTCGCTGCGGTGGGTCTCGCCGGCGGAGAAGTGCTCGTCAAAGGGGCACGACCCGAGCACATGGACATGCTCCTCGAGAAGCTCCGCCAGATGGGCATGGACTGCACGCCGACAGCCGAAGGCCTCCTCGCCGCCGCCGAGGGGCGCCTGCGGTCGGTTGACGTCGCCACGCTTCCCTATCCGGGCGTCGCGACGGACTACAAGCCGCTGTTTGTGACACTGCTGTCGGTCGCGGACGGGGTCGCGATCGTGAGCGAGAACCTGTTTGCCGGCCGCTTCCGCTACATCGACGAGCTCAGGCGGATGGGGGCGAAGATCAAGACTGAAGGGCACCACGCGATCGTGCGCGGCGTGCCGAGGTTGTCAGGTGCCCGGGTTCGGGCATCGGACATACGCGCGGGAGCGGCGCTCGTGCTGGCCGGCCTTGCAGCCGACGGCGTCACGGACGTGAGCGGAGCCGAGCACATCGACCGCGGTTATGAGGACCTCGACGAGCGCCTTCGATCGCTCGGTGCGAACATCGAGCGCGTCTCCTCCCCGTGAAGCGAGGCCGGCCGGGCACGAGTACGAGCGAGCTGTTCCAAGCCGCCGCCTCAGGCGACCGAGGTGCCCTCGCTCGCCTGCTCTCCATCGTCGAACGGGGTGGTGACGAAGGCCGCAAGCTTGCCGGGCTGACCTTCAAGAGAGCCGGGAGCGCCTACACCATAGGCTTCACGGGCGCACCGGGCTCTGGGAAGTCGACGCTGGCGAGCGCCTTGCTCGCCGACATTCGCAAGCGCCTCGACAGTCCTGTTGCCGTGCTCGCCATCGACCCCTCCTCGCCAGTGACGGGGGGAGCAATTCTCGGGGACCGGGTGCGCATGCAGCAGCACGCGCTCGACGACGCCGTCTTCATCCGCTCGATGGCCACGCGTGGCCACCTCGGTGGCCTCGCAGCCGCCGTGCCCGAAGCGGTCCGCCTGCTCGATGCAACGGGATGGCCGCTCGTGATCGTCGAGACCGTCGGCGTCGGGCAGGTCGAGGTCGAGATCGCCGCCACCTGCGACACCGTCGTTGTAGTGGTGAATCCTGGCTGGGGAGACGCCGTTCAAGCCAACAAGGCCGGGCTCCTCGAGATCGCCGATGTCCTGGTCATCAACAAGGCCGACCGGCCTGGCGTTCAAGAAACGTCACGTGACCTGAGGCTCATGCTCCAGCTCTCGGGAACCCTCGATTGGACGCCGCCCATCGTGAGGACCGTCGCTTCGGCCGGTGAGGGCATCGCCGAGCTGTGGGACGCGATCGCCTCGCACCGCAAGCACCTCGAGAGCCGGGGACAGCTCGAGGTGAGGCGCGCCGAGCGTGCGAGGGATGAGGCGCTCAGGATCGCGAAGGGACGTTTCGAAAACGCACTCGGCGCGGCGGTCGCCGGCTCAGCCAGCGCCGCCTTGTTGACAGCACTGAGGGAGAGGCGGACAGACCCCGAACAAGCGGCCGGCCGGCTCGTCGAGGAAGTGGCGCGTGAGCTCGGCGGCGAGCCCGGGCCGCCCTCTAGGTGAGGCGGTCACGCCCAGCGGGGGGCGGGTTCCTCTCGATTCGCCGCCGAGCTGGTGATCCTCCGACCGTGACGACGATGTCGCGCTCCATCAGGACGAAGTCGCGCTCCTCTCGCCACCTCGGGAGGGTCCCGGTGACCACGTAGCCGCGCCCTGCGTAGAACTGCTCCGCGGGGCCCCCGGAAAGCGTCTCGAGCCGGACCCGCCCGCAGCCCCGCTCGAGCCCGAGCCGCTCAACGGCGCGCAGCACGTGTGAACCGACTCCCAGGCTCCGCCACTGAGGGCTGACGATCAACCGGCCGATCCGCAGGACCGGGCCCCGGATCTCGCCGTCTGCAAACCCGACGGGACGGCCGTCGGCCCTCGCGACGAGCGCGTACGGCGTGATCGGGCGGACCGCGTCGCCGTAGCGCTCTCTCGAGTAGCTCGCCCATTGCTCGTCGGCCCACGCGGCGACTACGGGATCGGGGCGGTCGACCACGGAGACCTCCAGATCGAGACTTCCTCTCCCGGCCACCACAGGCGTGCCTAGTGCGGCATCGGCGAGCGGCTGCCAACGGTGGTCGGCGTCCTGCTCGAGAACGGTGACGCGCTCGAAACAGTAAGTCGTTCGATAATCGGCCAGCGCCTCCAGCGCGTGAGGCAGCCGACTGGGCTCGATGCGTTGGTCGAGGGTGAGGTGCGGTACGAAGTGGCGTCCGGGGCGAGCCTTCGGTGGGGCAAGCGGACCGACCCCTAGGTTGTCCCGGAGCACTGTCATGGCGTCGAGGTCCCCGGCGACCGCCAGGTAGAGCACGGGCGTACGCGGCCAGAACGTGGCGAGCGGGCCTAGGTTCACCGCGATCGGCGCGCTCGTTCGGGCGGCGGCTCGGACATTTGAAAGGACCGCCTCGAGGCTCTCTGCGCGGACATTCACCGGAGGGATGAGGGTGCAGTGCGGAGCGATGCGCTCCAGAGCTCTGGCCCCGAGTGCTCGGCGCAGGCCGTCGATCTCGTTGGCTACCGTACCGGTCACCACGAGGGCGACCGTCAGCCGGCGTCTTGGGGGCACTGCGCGAGGTTAGGGCGGAACGTGACCTGGTGGTGGCTTCGCCCGGTTTCTGACAACGCGGGCGATCGTCGCGGCTCAGCCCAACGCGCTGAAAGCCTCCGCCAACGGCTCGAGCACGGCGGGGGTGTGGGGCGGCCGTAGATAGACGATGGCGAGACCCGCACCGGCCTCCGCGAGCGCCGCGGCCGCCGCCGCCGTCGCGGCAGGGTCGCCCTCGTGGCGCACGTGGCTCGACAGCAGTATCTCTTCCGGGTCGCGCCCGAGGTTCGCGCAGTGCTCGTGGAGAACCTCACGCTTGCGGGCGAACTCCTCGACCGTGCCCCCGACGAAGTTCCAGTGCTGGGCGAAGCGGGCCGCAGTGCGCAAAGTGCGCCTCTCACCGTTGCCGCCGATGCAGATTGGCGGATGAGGCCGCTGGACCGGCTTGGGGTTGCATCGAGCACTCGTCAGCTCGTAGTAGGTCCCACTGAACGAGGTCGTGTCGTCCGAGAGGAGGCCGATGATGACTTCACACGCCTCTTCGAAGCGGTCGCTTCGCTCCT
>Ga0181521_10007077_pt1 | contig 11894 bp, 5 predicted proteins | sample PEATcosm2014_Bin_32_FD_119764 | JGI IMG/M metagenome (GOLD analysis project Ga0181521, IMG submission 119764) | Peatland microbial communities from MTU Mesocosm Facility, Houghton, MI, USA - PEATcosm2014_Bin02_60_metaG | ecosystem: Environmental > Terrestrial > Soil > Wetlands > Peat | place... | reverse complement strand
CCCCCGCCACAAGCTGAAGAGCGCGGCTCGAATACTGCGGCGATGCGACGACAAAAGTCTGATTGAATACCTGGCGGCGGTCGGCGCCGGGACAGGGCCCGCGATCCGCGGCGCGATTGTTGTACTGTGTCTCGGAATAGGACGAGAGGCCTAAAGCAGCCGTGTAGTAGTCGGAGATGCAGTGCGCCCACGTGTAATTAGTGCTCGAAGTGAAGTTGCTTCCGAAGCGATGCTGAGCGGAGACTATGAGGCTGTTGTAGTATCCCGTCCCGCCCGTGTCGAGAACTTCGGTTTCGCCGAAGTAAGGTCCCCACTTCGGACTTATGAAATTGAGCCGGCGGCGCTGGGCCGTAGTGGCCGTGCTGTTGCACTGCGCCTGGGTGTAAGTAACTCCGAGGAGAACACACGGCCCCGTCGCGTTCAGGAATTGCGATTGATTCACCGGATTATTCAGCCAGAGATGGCGCGTGGAATTGCCGGAGTAGCTCGCCGAAAACAGCCAGTTCGCTCCCACCTGCTTCTGGACGCTGAGATTGTACTGCTCGATGTAAGTGGGTTGCAGATTCAGCGGGTAGCCATAGGTCAGCTGCGCGTTCCCCTGCGGAAATGGATAGGTGGTGGGCGGCCCCAGGGGGAATGGGTTTCCGCCCGGGAAAGTGGCCCACGGATTAGCAAAGGAAGGGGGATTGGTAACGCTGAGGCTTGCCCCCCAGGGAGGCGAGAAACCAAACTGATCGTATGCCATGCTCGGGAAATCGTAAAAAATGCCGTAGCCCGCCCGAATGGACATCCTGCCATCCCCTTTCGGGTCCCACACAAGTCCAACCCGGGGATCGAAATTCATCAGCTTGTTGTCGCTGTATTGGTATTTGGGAAGCTGCGAATCACCACCAAAAATCAGTCCGGCCGGCGCATTGGGCAGGACTGTACTGACGATGCCGTTCGTAAAATTAGCCAGCGAAAATGTCAGGGTTTCGTTATACGGATTGGTATGCGCGAAGAACGGATCCCAGCGGACACCGCCCGTGAGGGTCAGGCGGCGGGTTACTTTCCAGGCATCCTGTACGTACATCCCGAAGACATTCTGGTGTTGATCGGAATATGACGGGCCCGCCTGGTTAAAGGCGCTGGGCATTCCCAACAGTAAGTCGGCGTTCCCAAGACCGGTGAATTGGCCGTTGAACGTGAATGATCCATTGGAGTTGAGATAGTTAATCGCCGTAGCTTTCAGATTGACAAACAGAAATCCGAAAGCGATCTGGTGCGATCCCCGAGTCATTGACAAATCGTCGGACGCTTGCCACGTGAGATAGGGCTGGCCGGACGGCGTTGTACTGATTCCAAAGCCGCCCGTCGTGGTTATCCCGCCTATGTATTTGCCGAATTCAGCCGAGGGTAATTGATAGACGCCGGTGATCCCCAGATCGGGATAGCCGATATAAGAGTTGTTGACGGTAGTGTTGGAGGTGCGGTTGGCCATGAGGCGGAAACTGTTCACCATAGTGGGCGTGATCACCCAGGTGTCGCCGAGGGTCGCGTTGAAGACGTTGTCGGATGCGCCGCCTATGCCCTCAACAAAAAGACCGGCGCTGGGGCTCCCGGCCGGGCTAACATAGTGAGTGTCGAAATATCGTCCGAACAACGAGTTTTTGCTGTTCATTTGATAGTCGACTCTGCCGATCGCCTGATTCTCGGTGAAACTGGCGGGCGTCGCATAGGTGATTTTGCCGCACGGGTCGGATGTTTGCGGCAGAAGCTTCTCGAGATTCAACGCGATCGGGCTGAACAGAGAAGGGCTGATCGTGTTGTTTACGAAACCCAGCGAGGCGGGCAAGTTCAGCTGCGCCGCGCGGCACTGAGTCGAGGTGACGGTCTGGAAGTTTCCGGCAAGCATCGCCGGTGTAGGGACAAAGGCTACGGTCGCCGTCGGGCTGGATTTCACGATGTTGCCCTGGTAACCTCCGAAGAAAAAGAGCTTGTTCTTCTTGATTGGTCCGCCGATGGTGCCGCCGAATTGATTGCGTTTCAAGGAGTCCCGGAGGGGCTGAAAGCTGTTGCGCGCGTTGAACTCGTAGTTCCGCACGAATTCGAAGGCGTCGCCATGGAACTCGTTGCCGCCGGATTTGGTCACCACGTTCACGGCCCCCGCCGAGTGGTAGCCATACTGCGCCGGCAGCGAACTCGTCTCAACCTTGAATTCCTGTACTGCGTCCGGGAACGGGAGCGGCAGATTCTGATTGCTCAACGGATCGTTGTGCGTGCCGCCGTCGAGAATATACCCGACGGTGCCGACCCCGCCCCCGCCAATAGACACTCCCGTCGAGGACGGATAAGAGGGACGGCCGTTCAGAGTCGATGAGTTGGCTCCCGGTGTCAGCAAAATCAAGTCTGTAAGCTGGCGCCCATTCAGCGGCAGATCCACGACGCGCTGCTGATCGATCACCTGCCCGACGCCGGAGTTCTGAGTTTCCACCATCGCCGCCGCCGCTTCCACAACCACCTGTTCACTCGCCGCGCCGACTTTCAGCGTGACATCGATAGTGGGGTTGCTGGCAATCTGAAGCACGATACCGGACTGGACAGACTTGCTGAAACCTGCCTTGGCGACTTGAAGCTGATACGGGCCAACCGGGAGCTCGGTAAACAAATACCCGCCGTCCGCACCCGTTGTTACGTTTCTGGCGACGCCGGTGTCGGTCTGAGTTACGGTAACTTCAGCGCCGGGCACCACGGAGCCGCTGGGATCCTGAACCGTACCTTTAAGCTGCGAAGTGGAGACGGCCTGCGCCCAAAGCGTGACGCAAGCGAAGAAACAACCGAGAAAAAAGCCACCAATGATTCTCACGAGTAACCTCCAGCCATTGGTGCATACCGGAAAGCCAAGTATGCATACCTGAATACGTTGTTTCGGGGAATAATATCGTGCGCATAAGACGGTGTCAAGCGCGTTTAATGTTTTCTTGTATTTCGATCAGGACTTCGTTCGCGTCGTCGACAGCAAGCGGTTCAGGGACTATCATTCATGCATGCACGACGCGGGCGGCGCCCTTGACAAGTCATGCCTGCTGCATTAATGATGATGCATGCAAAAGCCCGCGGCGACTCCGGCGATGCCTGAGTTCCGCCTGGCGTGGCGCTGCGGCACTAATTCAGGAGGCAAACGTGGCTGAGAAAAATGTGGCGAACGGGGTAGGGCGCAGGCAATTCCTCGGCGCCGCGGGCGCGATCACGCTGGGCGCATTGCGCGGCGCGAAACTGCGCGCGCAGCCACAGCCCGCGACAGGGACAGGCGCCATGGACCTCGCGCTGGTTAACGGCAGGATCCATACGATGGACCCGAACAACCGGACCGTTTCGCAAGTGCTGATCCAGGGCGGCCGCTTCACCGCCGTGAGTAACAACATCTCCGTGCCGCGTAACGCCAGGCGTGTCGACCTCAGGGGGAAGACGGTGATTCCCGGCATCATCGACGCGCACAACCACATCGTGCTCGTCGGAAACCGGCCGGGATGGCACACTCCGCTGGAGCATGTCTTCACGATTCCGGACGCGATCGCGGCGTTGAAAGCACGCAGCGCCGAAGTGCCTGCCGGCGAGTTTATTACCACGGTCGGCCCGGTGTCGGCGATGCAGTTCATGGAACGTCGCCTGCCTTCGCTGTCCGAGCTCGACGCGGTCAACCGCCCCGTCTACATCCAGGCGGCCCAGGGCGGCGCGCGAACGAACAGCCAGGGAAAGGAATGGCTCGCAGCCAGGGGCGTGACGGTCGCGGCGGAAGGCGCGATTGCCGGGCCGTCGCTTGGCATGGCTCTGCAGGCACTGCGCAAAGAACTGTTGACCCCGGAGACGAGGAAGCGATCCGCGTCCGATGCGCTGAAGTATTACGCGAAGCTGGGCATCACGACGCATCGCGACTGCGGCGCATTTCAGTCGGATGAGCCCTCCGGCGGGATCGCCAATGAGAACACCTACACGATGCATAACCCATTTCTCGCGCTTCACCGGGAGGGCGCGATGCCGGCGCGGTTGCGGATCGACTTTTTGCACCAGGACTCCCCGTCCGCGAATCCGCCGCTGCCGACGCTGTCGCAGCGTTTGAAGAACTCGTTTCCATTCTTCGGGGACGAGTGGATCCGGACGGGCGGCATCGGTGAGTTCACGGGCGGCGGAGTCGAGGGCCTGAGGGCCATCGCAAGGGCCGGGTGGCGCGCTGAAGACCACGCCCTCAACTTGGCCATGGTCACGAAACTTGTGCAGGATCGCGAGACGGTCAACGCGGAGATTCCGCTGTCCGGTCTGCGCTGGATCATTTCCCACGTGCCGGAGTTCCCGCTGGACCTGGCCAATCGAATGGACGCCATGGGGATGGGAGTGCTCGTCGGCTGGGGTCCGCTGCGCAACGGTACCAACGTTGGGCCGCCCTATCGGATGCTGATGAATCACCACATCAGGAAGGGCTACCACTCCGATGGCGGCGACATCACGGCGATCAATCCGTGGCTCAACTTCTCCACCATCGTCACCGGCCGGAATCTGGCCGGGCAGCAGATCCTCGGCGATCAAACGCTCATGCGCCAGGAAGTGCTCTGGCTGGCGACCGCCGCCAATAAGTGGTTCATCGAGGAAGACGATCTGGGCTCAATTGAGATCGGCAACCACGGCGATCTGGCGGTGCTTGACAGAGACTGCTTCGCGGTTTCCGATGAAGACCTCAAGCATACGCGATCGCTGTTGACGGTTGTCGGCGGCAAGGTCGTACACAATGACGGCGTCCTGGCATAGCGGGACTATTGGGGGCGGTTGAGTTCGTGAAATCACTGAGTCGCGAGGGGCCAATCCGGATGGTCGCCCTTGATCAGCTGACTGCCTGGCATTTCGCCGATACCTTTGTGCTGAAGAGCCAATTCCAGATTTCTTCGCGCCATTCTCGCGTGTTCGCGGACGATCATTTCAGCCCGTGTTCCCTCTTTGTCCGCAACGGCTTCCAGAATGGCGCGATGCTGCTCCTTTGCAATGGTCAGGAGTTCGGTCGCCTGCGGGAGAATGACCGCGCGCGGGGTGGCAAACGGAATCATTTGAAGCCGTTCGATGGTCCACTGCAGCATCGGGCTCCTGGCCAGTTCGACCAGCGCGGAGTGAAATGCCAAGTTTAATTCGGCGTAAGGGACGATGACGTCGCTCGAGGCCGCGGTACTCGATGCGCAGATGTACGGTTCCGTAAGGCGGTCCATCTCGTCGTTGATCTGCCGGATCCGGTTCAGCGCGCGAGGATCGGTCAGACGTTCCGCCGCCAGCCTCGCCGCCGCCCCTTCCAGCACGCCGCGGGCTTCAATCGCGTCCCAGATGTCGCGAAGGGTGAACTCCCGCACCGTAAAACCGATGCCGGATTCCAGCGTTTCGAGAAGGCCTTCCTGCGCCAGACGCTCGAGCGCGAGCCGGATCGGCGTTCGCGAAACACCCAGGCGCTCGGCGAGCGGCACTTCGAATATTCGTTCGCCCGGCTTGAACTCGCCGCGCAGAACCATTTCGCGGATATTCACCAGGGCGCGTCCGCGCTGGGATTCCGCGCTGTCCGTCGTTTGGCGGTACCGCTTCACAATTTCCAGTTATGATAGCGCAGCCGCCGGCGGCCCCGGTGAATTAACGGACACTCCCGCTTGGGCGGCCTTATTACAATCGATATCAGGTGATCGAAACACGCCATTCCGTCTGCGCGCTCGATTGTCCGGATGCCTGTTCTCTGCTGATCGATGTCGCGACCAATGCGGACGGAAGCGGGCGCGGCTCGAAGCTTCGCGGCAACCCGGCGCACCCGGTCACGCGCGGTTTCCTTTGTGGCAAAGTCGCGCGCTATCTCGAGCGCGAGTACTCCTCCGCGCGTTTGCTTCACCCCCTGCGGCGGATCGGCGCTAAAGGTCAAGGCCGTTTCAGCCCGATCTCATGGAACGAGGCGCTCGATGAAATCGCCGAAAAACTCAAGTCCATATCCGGCGAATTCGGCCCCGAATCGATCCTTCCTTACAGCTACGCCGGCACCATGGGTCTGCTCAACGGGTCGGGCATGGACCGCCGCTTCTTTCACCGCGTGGGCGCGTCCCGGCTCGACCGCACCATTTGCTCCGCGGCCGGCGCCGCGGGGATGACCGACGCCCTGGGGGTTCGTTACGGGATCGAACCCGAACAGTTCCGCCGCGCGAAGCTGATCATTGCCTGGGGGGCCAATATCCTCGGCACCAACGTCCATCTCTGGCCTTTTATCGTGGAAGCCCGGCGCAACGGGGCCAGGTTCTATACCATCGATCCGCACCGGAATCGCACCGGCAAGCTCTCGGACCGCCACTACGCTATTCGCCCCGGGACCGACGCCGCTTTGGCCCTCGCCATGATGCACGTCATCCTTTCCGAAGGTCTCGAAGACCGGGCTTACATCGCAGAGCACACGCTGGGCGTCGCGGAACTGGCAGACCGTGTCCGCTGCTGGACACCCCAACGGGCTTCGGAACTGACCGGCCTCGCCTCGGAAGATATCGTCCAACTCGCGCGCGAGTACGCTGCCACGCGCCCCGCCGCGATTCGTCTGAACTACGGAGTGCAGCGCTCCGAGCGGGGGGCGATGTCGGTTCGCACGATTGCATTATTGCCTGCCCTGACCGGGGCGTGGCGGGATATTGGCGGCGGCGTGCAGCTCTCGACTTCGGCGGCATTTCAATTCAACCGCACCGGCCTCGAACGTCCCGACCTGCAATTCGAATCTCCGCTCAGGCGCGAAGCACGCATCCTGAATATGTCGGAGCTGGGCCGGATTCTGACGGAGGCCGATAACCCTCCCGTAAAGGCCCTCGTGGTCTACAATTCGAACCCGGCCGCCATCGCTCCCGACCAGAATGCCGTCCGGCGCGGTCTCAAACGGGACGATCTCTTCACGGTTGTGCTCGAACAATTCCAGACCGACACGGCCGATTTCGCCGACATTGTCCTGCCCGTGACCACGTTTCTGGAACACACCGATCTCTACTACGCGTACGGCCACTACCACCTTCAACTCGCCCGCCCCGCGCTGGAAGCGCCCGGCGAGACTCTGCCGAACACGGAAGTCTTCCGCCGTTTGGCTTCGTTTATGCGTTTCGAGGAACCCTGCTTCCGCGACACGGACGACGAGATGATCCGGACTTTGCTCGACACGCGGCATCCCTTTCTCGACGGCATCACGCTGGAGCAACTCGACCGCGAACACTCCGTCCGTCTCAAGATCGGCGATCCGTTCCTGCCGTTCGCCAACGGTGGGTTTGGCACGCCATCGGGCAAGTGCGAATTCCACGCCGATTCGCTCGAGTACGCGCCGCCTGTGGAATCGCGTCTGGGCAACGCAGGCCTGAGTGCGCGTTATCCGCTGGAAATGATCTCACCCAAGAACGACGACAGCATGAACTCGACCTTCGGGCTGCGGCAGGACACCGACTGCCAGACCGCCGCCCTCAAGCTGCACCCTGCCGATGCGTCCCCGCGCCGCATATCGACCGGCGATGCAGTCCGCGTGTTCAACGATCGCGGCCAATGTATTCTGCGCGCCGAGGTTTCGGAAACGATCGCCAGCGGCGTTGTATCGGCCCCCTCCGTCCGCTGGCCGAAGCTTGCGCCCGACGGCAATTCGGTGAATATGCTGACATCCCAGCGCCTCACCGACAAAGGGGGCGGGCCGACGTTCTATAGTTGTTTAGTTAATGTGGAAAAAATTGGAGACTAAACGTTACATTGTCGCAGGGTTGTTGCTCACGCTGGCCAGCGTCGCCTGCACGGGCAAACGCAACGGGGTTACCGGTCAGAACAATGAGCCGGATATCCATGGGCCGTTGTTGTCGAACGTGGCTATGAACGATCCCAATGCCGGCGCTCAACTGCTGAGTGGTTTTTACGGGGTCGAAAACAACGCGTGGCGATGGACCGCGGGCACGTTCTCGGTTCTGTTGAAAACTCCTTCCGGCGCGGGCCAGCGCGGCGCCACTCTGACTGTCGCTTTCTCGCTCCCTGATGTGGAAATCCAAAAACTCAAAGACAATGGGATCACCGCTTCCATCAACGGCGCGTTGGTGAAATCGGAGAAATACGAGACCGGGGGGTCGTATGTCTTCAGCGCCGACGTGCCCGCTGCTCTGCTCTCCGCGGATTCTGTTAAAGTCGATTTCGCCCTCGACAGGACTATGCGGGCGGATGGCGACAAGAGGGATCTGGGGATCATTGCGAACTCCGTGAGTATCAGCTCCAGGTAGTTCAATTCTTCTCTGTATATGAGCCGATCGACTGCCAGGTACCTCGTCCTGCTCGCAGTGGCGGTCGTTCTCTTCTACTGGAAGACACTGCTGACGAATCAGTTCACCCTCATCATCGGTTCCGAAGGGGTGAATCAGACATACGCTTGGCTCCATTACTGGGTCCGCTCCATCTGGCAGGGACATGTGCCCCTTTGGGATCCGTACGCCTTTGCCGGCAGCCCATTTGCGGGTGAAACGCTGCCGACCGTCTTCTATCCCCCGCGCCTTCTTTTCGCGCTGGTGCCCCTGAACCGGAACGGCATCATTTCGCCCCGGTTTTTCGACGAATACCTCGCCCTGACGCACTTGCTGTGCGCGTGGTTTACCTTTGCGCTGCTGCGTGAGCTGGGCCGCAGCCGCTTCGCCGCCTTCGCGGGCGCCGTCGCTTTTTCGCTGGGCGGCCTGCTGGTCAGAATGATCTGGCCCCAATACATTGAAAGCTGTATCTGGCTGCCCGCCATCTTTCTATTCCTGCTGCGTGCGTTGCGGGCGGAACGGCGCGACCGTGCGCTGGTGGAGGCGGCTCTTGGCGGCCTGTGCCTGGGAATGTCGATCCTGACCGGAGGCATGGCGTTTTTCATCATGCAGGCCATCTTCACGGTCACGGCGGTCGGCTTCCATGGGGCAAGTTCGCCTTCCACGCCGGAGTTCGGCCGGCGGTCCCGCTGGATCCGGATCGCGCTCATCCTGATGGTGGCTTTGGTTGTGGCGGGCGGCCTGGGGGCAGTGCAGCTCCTGCCCGCGATGGAATACAGCAGCCTGAGCCTGCGCTACATCGACGGCGGGACGTTCCCGGCGGCCGAAAAAATTCCGTACCATCGTCTGACTCCCGGCATGTGGCCCCAGAGTATCGTCTCGGCCCTCTTCCCGGCCGGTTTCGACGGCAAGATCGGCGGCGAGGAATACTATCCGTTTTACATCGGCGTCTTCCCGTTCTTTCTCGCCATAGCGGCAATCTGGAAGTGTTGGGAGAACCGGTGGGTGCGGTATTTGACGGGGCTTTCGGTGTTGGTGTTTGCCTATTCGCTGGGCGAATTTTCTCCTCTCCATGGCGTGCTCTATGCGCTTGTCCCTTTCTTGTGGCTTACCCGTGGCGCCAACCGGTTCTTTTACCTGATTTCCTTCGCCCTCGCGATTCTCGCCGCTTTCGGTCTGGACGCGCTTCTCGATCCGGTTGGCCGGGGCACCTCGTGGAATCCCGCCACGCGCATCCTGAAGTGGGTTGCCATTGCCGCCGCCGCTATTCTGTTTCTCTCCGGTATTTTCACTCAACTCAACCTGGGTATCTGGAATGCGTTATCGCTGCTGCTGATTCTGGGTTCCTGCGGCTGGTTCGTTCGCCTGACGGCAAATCCGGCCTCGTCCGGCCTCCGTGTGATGCTGGCTGCATTTATACTTTTCGATCTCGCGGCGTTCAGTTGGGTGGAAGCCGACAAAGCGAAGTTGAGCGTGGCCGACGATCAGTTGCAGCAGATGGTCAGCTTGCGGGGAGCGGCGGAGTTTATCAAATCGCGCCCCGGACCTCACCGTGTTCGCGTGTCGGCTGATCCCGAGCCGAACGTCGGCGACGTCTACGGAATCGACAGCGTTTGGGGAGGCGGGCCGGCAGTGCTGACCGCCTACTCGCAGCTGGGGCCGCGGGAAGATCTGCTCAATGTGCGCTACTACATAAAACCGGCTTCGGCTGCCGATCCGGGTCCGGTCTATAAAGATGCAAGATGGAAGGTTTACGAAAACCCGAACGCCTACCCGCGCGGCTGGATCGTTCATCAGGTCGTCGTGGAGCCGGCCCACGAAGCCGCGTTCCGCCGCCTCGACCAGCCCGGGATCGACCTCCATCGGATCGCCGTCATCGAGACGCCATTGCCGCAGTCTCCCGTCCCGGCGGCGGGAACAAGCGAATCCGTGCGCTTCCGTTCGTACGAGCCCGACCGGATGGCGATGGATGTCAACGCAGAAAGTGCCGGACTGCTGGTCCTGAGCGAAATGTACTATCCGGGCTGGATCGCGACCGTAAACGGAAAAGCGGCGAAGATTTACCCGGTTGACGGCGCGCTCCGCGGGATTGCCGTTTCCGGGGGCGCGAACAGGATCGAACTGGAATACGCACCATCCAGCTTCCGAGCGGGGGCCGCGCTCAGTCTATTGACGCTGTTTTGCGTGCTGGCAGGATGGGTATATGCCAGGCGACGCCAATCCGTCAGTGAACTATGAGGGCATCCACATCCACATATCGATCGGTGGCCGGGGAGTCCTTTCGTCCGGAGACGATCACTTCGAACGTGTGTTTGCCCGGTGACAGATCGCCGAATACGGTCCGGGCCTGCCAGACTATCTTCGGGCTGTAAAGGTCGATTTCACCGCGCGGAATCCCATCCAGTTTCACTTCGGCGATTCCACGATTGAAGGCTCTTGAGTAGACGTACGTGATCTCGCTGCCTTCAAACGACAAGCGGGCAACCGATCCCGGAGAGTTCGAATACATCACTGTTCCGCCGGCCGCGAACGGGAATGAGCCGTGGCTCCACGCGCCCGCGTAGTGAATGTCTTGGCTGACATCGTCGAAAGTACCTTTTACCTGAAGCGGGTGGACGTCGATCGGCGCGCAGTTCGCCGGGCGAAACGTGGCGTACCAGCCTACCTGGTTGACGGTCATCCGCTGCACGCAAACGGCGGAACCGGAGGCCAGCGTCACGATGGTGCGTTTCATGAGTTTCACGTCGGCAAAAGGCGGCTTGGGCGGAGTCTGACGCGCGCTGAATACCGAGAGGTCCCGAATCTTCAACGCGCGAAGACACTGAGCCAGTTTGCCGTAAACGCCGGCGTCGTCCGGCTCGAGATTCCACTCCGTCTTGTCCCGAAACACGAGCATCTGTTCCGGCCCCCGGCGCAGGCGGTAAACATCGATTCCCGGAATGGATGGTTGAGGTTGGAGCGATGACCACCTCCAGTCATGGTGAAACGTGAAGAATGTAATGAGGTTAAACTGATCGAGATACACTGCGGCAGGCATGGGCTCGAGGCGGTCGAATACCGCCATCCCGTCCGCTCCCACGTTTCCCCCGACTTTCGGGTACTGCTGGAATCGAACCGCCGAGACGCAGACGATGGCTGCAATCGCCAGGGCATTCAACAGCAATGGGCCCTGGCGCGGCACCGCGCCGGACAGCTTGCCGGCCAAGCTCTCCACGACGATCGCGCCCGATAGTACCAGGAACGGAAACAGAAGAAATTGCTGGCGCAGGTCGCCGCCAAAAGGATACTTGCCGGCCAGCGCGGCGAGGACGAATCCGGCCAGCATTATGGCGGTGATGAGGATGGTCCAGGATGCCCTTGCAGACTCGGGCGCGCGCTGCCGCAAGCCTGCCGATAACGTGCCAACAACGAGGGCCGGCAACAATACCGCGAGCGCCAACACTCCGATCGCCGCGAGGCTGCCCGATATCTCAACTGGGGAAAACAGGTTGACGAAATTCTTCCAGTTACGAAACAGGAAGGCGGTCACCGTCTCGTGCCCGGCAGGATCGTAGTAGTAGGGGATCAAATGCCCCTGGATTTGGGCGAGCGGACCGGCGTGTACCCGAT
>Ga0181521_10007076_pt1 | contig 11894 bp, 9 predicted proteins | sample PEATcosm2014_Bin_32_FD_119764 | JGI IMG/M metagenome (GOLD analysis project Ga0181521, IMG submission 119764) | Peatland microbial communities from MTU Mesocosm Facility, Houghton, MI, USA - PEATcosm2014_Bin02_60_metaG | ecosystem: Environmental > Terrestrial > Soil > Wetlands > Peat | place... | reverse complement strand
CTCATCGCACCTCGCCGCGCTTACGCGCGCCGGCACTGTCGTGTGCTCGCAGCGGTCCAAATGAGCCGTTTGGTGCATCCCTTAGGCGGCCATCCTGGTGCCCTCTCTCACCGGCGCTAACATTCGACAGGGTCTGCGGTCCAGCCGCGGAGTTCCTCACGCAATAACTGATCGATTTCCGCCAACCGGCTCTGCGGAAACGCCAGGACGCGAACGCCGGCAAGATCGTTCAAGCTTGTCAGTGTATAGATCTCCGGCCGGTTCCTCTGGAAAGCCCTTTCCTCTTGGTGCCTCCGAAGCTTCTCAAGCGCGCTCTCGCAAGACTTGACCCGGCATTTGACGGCCAACCTTTCGTGCCCCTGCAGCCCTCCGGAGATCGGCAGCAAGTGATATCGGATCTCAGCTTCGAGCCGATCGGCAACACGGCGGATTTCCGGCAGAAGAGTAAAATACTCTTCTCGCAGGCGATCCTCAACGGTGCGTTCAACCTCGGCCAAGCGAAGCCTCAATCTCGCGTCTGACCGATTCAGGCGGCTCACCAGAATTGAAGTAAAACTTCCACTCCTCACCGCCGGTATCCTCGCGAATCGCAAGTTCGAGATCATCCTCATCGTGGTCCTCTACATACTCCACGCTGAAGATTTTCTTGCTCTTCCGATTGAAGTAGGCCATTCGGTCGATGCTGTAGGCGAATCCGGCATCATCCAAGATGTTCTGCTTTGTGTCCAGCGTTTTCAATCCGAGTCACCTCCCTTGCTCTGAATTGTAGCGAGTTCTTTGCTCGCCCGCCTCAATCCCCCCGCGAGTACTCCGGCTCCGCCTGCCGCGCCAGAGGAGCCAGCCGCTGGCTCCGGTAACAATACGCCGCGCCGATGAAGGCCTTGAACAGCGGATGCGGCTCCAGCGGCTTGGACTTGAACTCCGGATGGAACTGGCAGCCCAACATCCAGGGATGCGCGGGAATCTCGCAGATTTCCACGTAGGTCTGGTCGGGTGTCTCGCCGGTGATGCGTAATCCGCAGGCGGTGAGACGCTCCTCGTATTCGCGGTTGAATTCGTAACGATGCCGGTGCCGCTCGCTGATGTCGCGCGTGCCGTAAGCTTTTTGCGCCACACTGCCCTCGGCCAGGTGGCACGGCCACGCGCCCAGACGCATCGTGCCGCCCAAATCGTCGATGCCCTTCAACTCGCGCAGCTTGAAGATCACCCGGTGCGGCGTTCCCGGATTGAATTCGGTGGAATCCGCCTGTTCCAGGCCGGAAACGTTGCGCGCGAACTCGATCACCATGGTCTGCATGCCCAGGCAGATGCCGAAATACGGGACCTGGTTTTCACGGGCGTAGCGAATGGCGTTCAGCATGCCATCGATGCCGCGCTTGCCGAAACCGCCCGGCACCAGGATGCCGTCGTAGCCTTCCAACTGCCTGTCCCAGTCGGTCCCGCTCACGCCCTCAGCCTCGATCCAGTTGATACTGACTCTGAGCTGATGCGCCAGGCCGCCATGCAGCAGGGCCTCTTTGAGGCTCTTGTAGGAATCCTCGTACTCCACGTATTTGCCTACCAGGCCGATGGAGACTTCGTCCATCGGATGCCGCATGCGGCTCAGCATGGCGCTCCATTGGCTCAGGTCGCGCGGCCCGCCGTCCAGTTTCAGCATCCGCACTACCATCTCGTCCACGCCTTCATCGGCGAATACCAGCGGGACTTCGTAGACCGATGGAACATCGCGGGCGGTCACCACCGCGCGCGCGTCCACGTCGCAGAACAGCGCGATTTTGTCCTTCATTTCCGATGAAATGAAGCGTTCGCAGCGGCACAACAGGATATCCGGCTGGATACCGATGGCGCGCAGTTCCTTCACGCTATGCTGGGTGGGCTTGGTCTTCAGTTCCTGGGCGGCGGCGATCCAGGGCACCAGGGTCACGTGCACGAAGACGCAATTGTCGCGGCCCTGCTCGTGGCGCATCTGGCGGATAGCCTCCAGAAATGGCAGCGACTCGATGTCGCCGACGGTTCCGCCGATCTCCACGATGACCACGTCGACGTCGGCTGCGACTTTGCGCATGGCCGCCTTGATCTCGTTGGTCACGTGCGGGATCACCTGCACCGTCTTCCCCAGATAGTCGCCGCGCCGCTCGCGGGTGATGATCTGCTCGTAGATGCGGCCCGAGGTAACATTGTTGGCCTGCGTGAGCTTGGCGTGCGTGAAGCGCTCGTAATGGCCCAGGTCCAGGTCGGTTTCGGCGCCATCGTCGGTGACGAACACCTCGCCATGCTGGAAGGGGCTCATGGTGCCGGGATCCACGTTGAGATACGGGTCGAACTTTTGCAGGGTGACTCGTATTCCGCGGCTCTCCAGAAGGCACCCGATGGAAGCCGCGGCGATGCCCTTGCCCAACGATGAGACCACACCGCCGGTCACAAATACGTATTTAGCCATATGGTTTCGCAAGTTCGATCGAAGCCTCAAACAGCTTCGACACTCGTTCCAGATCCTCGGGCGTATCCACGCCCAGCGATTCGTACTCGGTCTCGACCACCCGGATAGAGTAGCCATTTTCCAGTGCGCGCAACTGCTCCAGCCGCTCGGCCTGTTCGAGCGGCCCCACCGGCAGATCGGAGTATCCCAGGAGAAAGTCCCGGCGGTAAACGTACAAGCCAACATGTTTGTAGTGCGCCACTTCCGAGCCGCGACCGTCAGGGAGCGGTACATGCAAATAAGGAATGGTGGACCGCGAAAAATAGATCGCGTTTCCGGATCGGTCCGTGACCACCTTCACCACGTTGGGATCGCCGATCTCGCGCGGATCCTCAATGCGCTTCTTCAGCGTACCCATCGCGATCTCGTCGTCGTGGAGCAGGGGCAGGATGGCGGCGTCAATCGCGGCGGGATCGATCAGCGGTTCGTCGCCCTGGATGTTGACGACCAGTTCGGCCGTGTCGGCGGATGCCACCTCCGCCACGCGGTCGGTGCCCGACAAGTGGTCCGCGCGCGTCATGCGCACGGGCGCGCCGAAGCTGCGCGCGGCGTCCGCGATGCGTTCATCGTCGGTGGCGATGGTGACGCTGGTCAGGTAGCGGGCTTGGGAGGTGCGTTCGAATACATGCTCCAGCATCGATTTGGAGCCGATTCGAGCGAGAGGTTTGCCTGGGAAACGAGAAGAAGTATAACGCGCAGGGATAACGCCCAAAATTTTACGGCGCACAGGAGATTCTACCACAAAAATGCTGTGCTACACTCATGGAAGAAGGAAAGACCGGGAAGCTGCGATGGGCCTGCGATTGAGCCGCGTGCTGGTAGTGGCCAGCGTCGTTCCCTTACTCCAGATTTCCTTGGTTACGGCTATTGAAAACGCCGATGAAAAGTCGGGTGCCGACGCGCAGGTTTCCATTGTTCCTCGCCCCAAGCCGCCAGCGCCGAGCGAGGTTCTGCCGAAGAGCAATATTCGCGTGGATACCACGCTGGTGTTGATCCCGGTCACCGTCACCGACCCGCTCAACCGGTTTGTCACGGGGCTGGAGAAGGAGAACTTCCGCGTCTTCGAGGACAAGACCGAGCAGCAAATTCTGCAGTTCTCCAGCGAGGATGCTCCGTTGTCGGTGGGCATCGTCTTCGATTGCAGCGGCAGCATGGGCAGCAAACTGGAAAAATCGCGCCAGGCGGTGGCTCAATTCTTCAAGACGGCCAACCCCGAGGACGAATTCTTCCTGGTGGAGTTCAGCGACCGCGCCGAACTGGCGATCAAGTTCACCACCAGCCTGGAGGAGATCCAAAACCGTCTGGCTTTCACGCCGTCCAGGGGCAAGACGGCGCTGCTGGACGCCGTGTACCTGGGCTTGCACCAGATGAAGAAGGCCAAAAATGCCCGCAAGGCCCTGCTGATCATTTCCGATGGCGGCGACAACAACAGCCGCTACACCGAAGCGGAAATCAAGAACCTGGTGCGCGAAGCGGACGTCCAAATCTATGCGATCGGTATTTTCGAGCCGGCGGCCACGCGCGGCCGGACCGCGGAAGAACTGGCGGGCCCCAGCCTGCTGAGCGAAATCGCGGAACAGACCGGCGGACGGCATTTTCCGGTGGAGAACCTCAACGAACTCCCCAATATCGCGGAGAAAATCGGCATCGAGTTGCGCAATCAGTATATTATCGGCTACTCTCCGAAGAACCTGGAAAGGAATGGCAAATACCGGCGGGTCCAAGTCAAGCTGGTGCAACCGCGCGGGCTGCCTCCTCTCCGGCCCTTCTGGAGATTGGGCTACTATGCTCCTACCCAATAAGAGAATCGTGACATCGGCGCTGTGCGCCGTCGTGGTTTTTGGACTCTGGGCGGCGGATACGCCCGGACAAACCCCGGTCATTCGCGTGGACACGCGTCTGGTAGTCTTGCACGCCACGGTGGTGGACAAGACCGGTCACCTGGTGTTGAACCTGCCGGAAAACGCCTTCCAGGTGTTTGAAAACGGCGTGCCGCAGCAGATTAAGGTGTTCAAGCGCGAAGACGTTCCCGTCTCCATGGGCCTGGTCATCGACAACAGCGGCAGCATGCGCGACAAGCGCGCCAAAGTCGAGGCCGCCGCGCTGGCCCTGGTGAAAGATTCCAACCCGCAGGATGAAGTCTTCATCGTCAACTTCAACGACGAGGCTTTCCTGGACAAGGAATTCACCAACGATGTGAAAGACCTGCAGGAAGGGCTGGCGCGCATCGATTCGCGCGGCGGCACGGCCATGCGCGACGCCATCCGCATGTCCATCGACCACCTGAAGGAAAAAGCCAAGAAAGACAAAAAGGTGCTAGTGGTGGTGACCGACGGCAACGACAATAGCAGCCTGATCAGCCGGGAAAACCTGGTCAAAGCCTCGCAAGATAGCGGCGTATTGATCTACAGCGTGGGACTGCTGAGCGAGGAAGAACGCCGCGAGGCGAAACGCTGCCGGCAGGCTTTGGAGGAACTAGCCACGGCCACTGGCGGCGAATCCTATTTCCCCAAAGAACTGGCCGAGGTGGACCGCGTCGCGCACCAGGTGGCGCGCGATATCCGCAATCAGTACACGCTGGCGTACACGCCCGTGAATATCTCTTTGGACGGATCGTTCCGGCAAATCAAGGTGACGGCGAACGGTCCTAACCGGCCCACGGTGCGCACGCGTTCCGGCTACTACGCCACGCCCGACGGCATCGGCGCCAGCGCCGCGGCCCGCAACTCCGGCAGCAATTAGTCCGGCCAGCCATCTTGCGAAAAATGCTGCGAGTTCTCTGGCGGCTCACGCGCGGATACCGGTTTAGCCCCTGGCGCAGTCCCTATCTCCGATGGCGCATGGAAACCTACTGGGGCCTCCACGCGGAACAAGTCGGCTTCACTGATTTCTGGCGATTTGCGTGGCAGCGGCGGGCGGACTTGTGGCGGTACTTGCGATGGGCGAAAAACCGTGGGCAGGCGCGCAAGCCGGAACTTCATCACGGACCGTGGGAGTGAGATACTCGGCTCACGCAGCGTTCGGCGAATTGCGGTCGGACCTTGTTCCGGAGGCCGTTCCGTATGCGGTGGTCACGCCGCAGGGCGGCGATCCCGGACCTTTTCCGCTGTGCGTTGTGCTGCACGGCGGCGGCGGCAGCCGGCAGAGTCTGGCGGATTGCGGCAGCCTGTTTGAGAACTGGTGGTCGGATGGATCGCTCCCTCCCATGGTGCTGGCTTCGCCCAGCGCGGGCTTGAGCTACTACGTGGAGGATGCCGCGGCTTCCGTCCGCTGGGACGCATTCATCGCGGAGTCCTTTGTCGGCCGCTTGCGCGCTACCTGCAACATACGGAGTGACCGGAGTTCGACGGTAATCACGGGGATGTCGATGGGAGGCTATGGCGCGCTCAAGATTGCCTTCGCTTACCCCGAACTGTTTTCCGCAGTGGCGGCCATGGAGGCCGTGCTCGAGCCGGGATTGCGCGATGACCAGATCACCGCGCGCAACAGGCTGCATCATGGGTCTGGCGGTCCAGCCCGGCTGATCGGGCCGCATCGGGATCCGGATCTGTTTGCGGCGAACAATCCGGCCAACCGCGCGATGCGAAACGCCGCACGGATTCGAGAGCACGATCTGGCAATCTATATCGAGGCCGGAGATCACGACTTCATCAACGTCCACGACGGCGCGGAGTTCTTGCATCGAGTTCTGTGGGATTTGGATATCTCGCATGAGTATCGTCTGACACGCGGCGCCGATCACGTGGGGCCGACGCTGACTCCGCGCATGCGGGAGATGTATCTGTGGCTGGGGCGCGTGCTGCATGCCTCGTCGCGGCCGGAGGCGCGGGACGAACGTATCGAGGGAGGCGCGGTTTCGCCGTCGAGCCAGGAGTGCGTCCGGCTGCTCAGGGCACAAATGGAGCCCGTGCGCAAATTGGCGGCGGCATCCGATGCCACCACCAATCGGCGCTACGGTGTGCTGGCGGCTACGCGGCCGGTGAGCGGCTGATTGCCGGCCGTCGATCCCTGGCCGCCGCCGCGCACAGGCGCAAAAAAGCCGGGCGGTGGTTAGCCGCCCGGCTGGTCGTTACGTGTTTCGCTCCGCTATCTTACGAACACCTGAATCACGGAGGTTACCGGCCCGCCTGGACCATAAGCGGTCAGCGTGTAATCCGAGTTGGTGGTCGGATAAATGGTGACGCTGCCGTTGACGGACTGAGTTCCGCTCGGCACGCCTGTGCCGGTAATGGTTACGGAAGTGGCGTTCTGGGTCGTCCACGACAAGACTACGGGCGATCCGGAAGCCGGCGAGAAAGCCGGGCTAGAAGAGAACGTAAGGATCTGAACAGCTCCCACGCTCACTGTTACGGCGGCTTGGTTTGAGCCACTGGGGTTGGTGGCCGTTAGCGTGTAGGTAGTGGTTGCAGTCGGCGAGACGGTGGTGCAGCCGGTGGGGCCGGTGACTGCACCGGGTCCAGGCTGAATCGTGATCGTCGTGGCATTGGACACGTTCCAGCACAGCGATGATTGACCACCCGTGGCGATGACCGTTGGCGTAGCTGTAAAGCTAAGTATATTAGGTGCCCCTACGTTCACCGTAACGGTGACGGCGGCGGTAACCGAGGTGACTCCATCGGCGCCCGTGGCTGTCAGGGTGTACGTCGTAGTTGTGGACGGCGAGACGCTAACACTGCCGTTCAGAGAGACGGAGCCTACTCCGTTGTTGATAGTGACGGTGGTGGCGCCCGTGGTGGTCCAGGACAGCAGCGAAGACCCGCCCTTGCTGATGCTAGTCGGCGAGGCCGCGAACCGTATGATCGCCGGCTTGGACGGGCCGACGGTAACAGTAACGCTCGCGGTGACCGTCTGGCCACCCTGGCCGGTGGCGGTCAAAGTATAGGTGGTGGTCGTGGTCGGCTTCACCACGGCGGTGCCTGCCGCATTGAGACCCGATCCGACGCCCGAGATAGTGACCGAAGTGGCGTTGGTTACGTTCCAGGCGAGAGTGGACGACTGTCCCGAGGCGATCTGGCTGGGAGTCGCCGAGAACTGCACCACTTGCAGCGCTCTCTGGGTGGTCACCGAGGTGGTAGCAGTGCCGGTCAGGCCGTCCACCTGATCGGTAACGGTCAGGCGGAAGCCGTAGCTGGTGGATCCTGCCGCGGTGAATGTGGCGATGGCCGCATTGGCGCCGGATATTGCCACGGTGGGACCGGAGACCTGGGTCCACGCGTAGTTGAGAGCGTCGTGGTCCGGGCTATAGGAGCCGCTGCCATTCAGGGTGACGGTGCCGGGCGGTACGCCGATCTGGGGCGGACCCGCGTCCGCTATCGGCGCGCTGTGGCCAACCTGGCGCGTCAACAGTTCATACCGGATGCGCGGCACGTCCATGGGGACCGGATGCGTGAAGGTCGTGTATTCCTTCGGGCGCATGAAGTTGCCGAATTCCAACCCGACCGTGAGTTCGCCGGTATTCTTGTCCGTCAGCAGGGTGGGGTTGAGGCCCGCGCGGACGCTGAAAGCCAATTCCTTGCTGAAGGGCTGCACGAGTTTGACCTCGCCGCCCGGGCGATTATGCGTCGTACTGTGGCTATGAATATAGCCGAAATTTCCTTGAATCCAGGCGTCGCCCCAGACACCCACCTGCGTGCTGAAGCCGAACTGGTTCATGGGGCGCGCATAGGTCTCGATGAACGACGTCAGGCCCAGCGGCGTCTCGGTGAGCGCGCCTGTATTCTTGAAGCCTTCCGTGCCGTAGAAACCGATCCGGCCGCGGCTGAAGAGATAATCGAGCAGGAAAGCGCCCTGCCCCATGCTGCCGCCATTTTCGTATTCGCTGAGCCGGATGTACTTGAAGCTGGAGAACAAGCCTGCCTGCAGGTGATCCCAACGGTTGACCAGACCGATGTCGAACTGGCCTTCCTGACGGCCGGGATAACGCAGGTACTCGCCTTCCGCCTGGACGGCGTGCGATCCATCGCCGCCAAATGGCGAGAAGAACTGGCCTCTCCCCTGGATCGTGACGTCGCCGGACGGCCGGTTGCCCATGGTGGGACCAACGTCGAGGCCCAACAGCGAGAACTTCTTGTTGCGCTCCTGCGCCGTAGCCACGGTCTCCTGGGCCACCTTTTCGGGCTCGTTCGCCGGCGGTTTCTGTGCCACGTTCTGCGCCGCGTTGACCTTGTCCTCCAGCGCTTTCTCCTGATTCTGGAGTTCGGCCACCTGGCCCTTCAGCCGGTCGTTCTCGCCCTTGAGATCGCGCAGGGCCGCAAGAATGTCGTCCAGCTTGTCGAGCCGCTTCAGGATCGCGGTGCAGCACTCCTCCTGTTTCTTGAGAAGCTCCTGCAATATAGGCATGATGTCGGAAGGGCCGCCGACGGCCACAATCTTGCCTTGGCCATCGGTGACGATCATGACCACGCGCCGGTTCATGAAACGGCCTTCCTTGGTCTTGTTGTCGACCTCGGGATCCTTTTTGCCGTCGCCAGCGGTGGACACCTGGTCGGCCGCGGCTCCATATTTCACCAGGAAGTCGCGAACGGTTTCGGCGCGCCGCATCGCCAAGCGGTCGTTGTAACGCGCGGAACCCACGTAGTCGGTGTTTCCGACCAGCTTCACATGGTAATCGCGATGCTGGCTCAACAGTTCGGCCAGCCGCAAGAGGCTCGGATATCCGTCCGAGAGGATGGAAGAATTGAACTCGAAGTTGATCTCTTCCCATTGATCTTTGGTCTGGCTCGTCGAGGTCAAGCCCTGGGCGAACAGGCACGTCGAGAATACACCGACCGCCCCGATTGCCGCCAGTTGTTTCATCATGAGAACCTCCTCAATATTTCAGCGTGTACGCGAGACTTTTTTCTGCGAATGCAAACAACCAACCGTAAAATCTAGGATACACCCGTAGCCTTTCCACATCTACAACATTTTGCGCTGCTTAGTCAATAGGTTGGGCGTTCCCTCACACAAAAAATGGGATAATGGGAGCTGTAGCCTGCTGGATGGGCAGCCGCCCGGAAACGGGAGGAAAGTCCGGTCTCCACAGGGCAGCGTGCCGGCTAACGGCCGGGAAGGGTTCTGGCGACGGAATCCTTACGGAAAGTGCAACAGAAAAGATACCGCCCGAGGCGCGTGCCGAAGCGCGCGGTCTTCGGGTAAGGGTGAAATGGTGCGGTAAGAGCGCACCGCGGACGGAGCAATCCGGCCGGCGGGGCAAACCCCACGCGGAGCAAGACCAAATAGGAGAGGAGGAGCGGCCCGCTCCGATGAACTCTCGGGTAGGTCGCTAGAGCCGGGCAGCAATGTCCGGCCCAGATGAATGGCTGCCGCCCGCAAGGGTACAGAAACCGGCTTATAGTCCGGCAGGCTGCATCGTGGTGCAAGCTTCATCTGGGGTGCCCTCTGGGCCCGGCGAACTTCAGTTCGCCGTCCTGCCGGCTGAAGCCGGCAGCTCGAGTTTCTGCATTTCAGGATGGCGTATTTGGCCGCGACGTGGCGCACGCTTTAGCGTGCAGCGGCGAACTTCAGTTCGCCGTCCGGGCGAGCTTCGCTCGCCGTCCTGCCGGCTGAAGCCGGCAGCAGCACGCTGAAGCGTGCGCCACTCCCGCACGTGTGATAATCTCGTCAACATCATGAAACATTTGTGGCTGTTGCTGCTTGCCCCCCTTCTGTTGGCTCAAGAAAAGGTGGATTTGTACACCGTCAACCGCATCAAGGCCGAGGAATTTCAAAATTCCAAAGTGATGGAAAACGCCTTTTACCTGGCCGACGTTTATGGTCCAAGGCTGACGGGCTCGCCGGGTCTGAAGGCAGCTGCCGAATGGGCTGTCCGCCGCATGAGCGAGTGGGGACTGGCCAACCCCGGCCTGGAAAAGTGGGGACCCTTCGGCAAGGGCTGGACTTGTGTGCATTTCAGCGGAAGTCTCAAGGAACCGCAGTATGCGCCGTTGAACGCCTTCGCGCGGCCCTGGTCGCCGGGCACGAATGGTCCGGTTTCGGGAGAGCCAGTGTTGGCCATCCTCACAACCGATGCGGACCTCGACAAATTCAAAGGGAAGCTCAAGGGCAAGATTGTGCTGTTGGAGGCGCCCAGGCCGCTGGTTTCCGAGACCGAGCCGGATCTGAAACGTTTCACCGACACCGAATTGGCAGCGGAGATGCTGGCGCCCGATCCATCGGCGCGCTCGCCGTTTGCCAATCCGATTCCGTTGATCCCCGGACAGCCGGCGCGTCCTGGGGGGCCCCCGGCGGGGCAGCCTTTCGGTCCCGAGGCGCGCGAGGCGCGCGAGAAGTTTCGCGATAAGGTGAATCAGTTTCTCACCGACGAGGGCGTGCTGGTGACGATCTCCCCGAGCTATCGCGCCACCAGCGGCATCGTGTTCGGCGCCGCTGGCGGATCGCAGGATCCTAAGAAACCGCTTCCGCCGCCGTCGGTGGCGCTGGAGGTGGAGCAGTATAACCGCCTCGCGCGGCTGATCGACAAGAAGATTCCAATCACGCTGGAGTTCGACATTCAAAACAAGTTCCTGGACGACACCCAGGATTCCTTCACCGTGACCGGCGAGCTGCCCGGCACGAGCAAGAAAGACGAACTGGTAATGCTGGGCGCGCATCTGGACTCCTGGACGGGCGGCACGGGCGCCACCGATAACGGCGCCGGGAGCGCCGTGGTGTTGGAGGCCATGCGCATTCTGAAGGCGCTGGATCTGAAGATGGCGCGCACGGTGCGAATGGCGTTATGGACCGGCGAAGAAGAGGGGCTGCTCGGGTCGCGGGCCTATGTGAAGGAGCACTTCGCGGACCGCGAAACGATGGCGCTGAAGCCGGAGCACGCCAAGCTCTCGGGTTACTTCAACCTGGACAACGGCACCGGCAAGATCCGCGGCGCCTATCTGCAAGGCAACGACATGATGCGGTCCATCTTCCAGGCGTGGCTGGACCCGTTCAGGGATTACGGCGCAAACACGGTCACTATCCGCAACACGGGCGGAACGGATCACCAGTCGTTCGACGCGGTGGGGCTGCCGGGCTTCCAGTTCATCCAGGATCCGCTAGACTACTCCAGCGAAACCCATCACTCCACCGCCGACACGTACGACCACTTGCAGGCCGGCGATCTGATGCAGGCGTCCGCCATCATGGCCGCCGTGGTCTACGACGCAGCCACGCGCGACGAGATGCTGCCGCGCAAGCCATTGCCGAAGCCTCAGCCGCGAAGGCAGGAGTCAGAAGTCAGGAGTCAGAAGACAGAATAGACCCCAAGACAGGAGTCAGAAGTCATCCCAGCCACCGTGGATGTGACTTCTCAGAACCGCCGATTCCGCTACGAATTGTGGGGCGGGCAATTGTGCCCGCAGCCGGCTTTTCAGCCGGCTTGGCCGCCTGAAAGGCGGCTGCGGCCAACATTGGCCGCCCCACAACCAGCTTCCCGTGGAAT
>Ga0181521_10007075_pt1 | contig 11894 bp, 10 predicted proteins | sample PEATcosm2014_Bin_32_FD_119764 | JGI IMG/M metagenome (GOLD analysis project Ga0181521, IMG submission 119764) | Peatland microbial communities from MTU Mesocosm Facility, Houghton, MI, USA - PEATcosm2014_Bin02_60_metaG | ecosystem: Environmental > Terrestrial > Soil > Wetlands > Peat | place... | reverse complement strand
CTCCACTTCCCATTGTCCATGCAGCCCGTAAATCGCCATGCGCGGCGCCATCACGTACCCGCCATCAAGCAGCGATGGATACCCGCCTATGCCCACGAGTCCACCCCACGTCCGCGTTCCCACGAGCGGCCCGAGTTTGTCTTGACGGAACATCCACGGCAGCGCATCTCCGCCCGATCCGCTCATCTCGTTGATGATCATCGTCTTCGGTCCGTAGATTTGCGCCATCGGCGAGCAGTACTTCTCTCCCTCGCGCGTTGTCACGCAACTCCGCAGCGGCCTTCCGATCAAATCCACGATGTAGTCCGCGATCGCTCCCCCGTGGTTGTAGCGTTCGTCAATGATGGCTCCCTGTTTGTCTTCTTGCGCCAGGTAGAACCGGTTGAAGTTGATGTACCCGCCGTTGGCCGTGTCCGGAACGTGCACGTACGCCAGTTTACCGCCGCTCAGTTCATCCACTTTCCGGCGGCAGTCCTCTTCCCACGCGCGGTTCCGCAGGTCGAACTCGTTGTCCACCGGCACCACCGTCACTTCCCGCGCGTCTTTCCCATCCGCGTTCGGCCCCACCTTGATCTTGATTTGCGTTCCCGCGGTGTTTTCAAAGAAGCTGTAAACTTCCGCCGGCGCCTTCACGTCTCTTCCGTTCACCTCAATCAGGTAATCCCCCACCTTTACGTCTACTCCCGGTTGCGTTAACGGTGCCCGCAACTGCGGATTCCAGTTCTCGCCGTTGAAGATCCGCGCGAACCGGTATCTTCCGTTCTCCACCTTGTAATCCGCGCCTAGCAGACCGCCCTTCACTTTCGGTGCGTCGGGAACATCTCCGCCAAATACAAACATGTGTCCTACCGTCAGTTCGCCCAGCATTTCCACGAACAGGTGGTTCAAGTCGTTTCGCCCTCCCACTCCACTCAAATACGGCGCGTACTTCTTCTCCGTCTCCGCAATATTCAAGCCGTGAAAATTTGGCGCGTAGAAAAAGTCCCTCTCGATGCGCCACACCTCGTGGTACATCTGGTTCCATTCCGCGCGCGGGTCGACATACACTTCCATCCCGTCAAGCTTCAGTTGCCCTTCGCCCGGTTTTGGTGCCGCCGCCGTTGCGGCAATAAACCACTGTCCGCCTTGCGGTGGCCCTTGCCGGTACAGCACTTTCTCTCCGTTCGCCGAAACCGAAAATGAGCTGATCCCGCTCACGAACGGTTCCGTCTTCCGCGTGCTCAAATCAAATTTCGACTCGCTCGCCAGCGTCGGCCCATCCAGCGCCGGAATCGAAGGAATTTCCCCCAGGAATAGGATTCCGGTCTTGCCTGCGTCCAGGCCAACGTAGTTCGCCGCCTTGATCGGCAACGCCACAATTCGCTGCCCGATCCCTTCAAAGTCGATCGTGACCTTGACCTCTTCTTCTTTCTTGTCCTTGTCCCCGTCCTTCGCTTTGTCCTTATCCTTACCCTTGTCTTTGTCTTTATCCTTGCCTTTATCCTTGTCCGCTTCCTTGCCCTTCTCTTCGTCCTTCTTCTCCGCGATCTTTTCGTCGTCGCTCTGCGGCTCCACCGGATTCGCGTCGGTCTTCTTCAGTACGATGGCATACACGCTTCGCGAGGCTGGCCGCTGGAATCCCGATAGATCCAAAAAGCTCAGGCCCAGACCTTCATCCGTGCTCGCCGCGAAATAAAGATACTTCCCGTCGCGGTCAAAAACGGAAAACGCTGCGTCGCTCATCCCATCTGTCAATTGCGTGCTCTTCCCGCTCTCCACCGAGTACACGTCGATGGCGCGGTAGTGGTTCGGCAGAAACTTCGCGTAAGTAATCCACTTGCTGTCCGGCGACCACTGTTGGCTGAACGAAGGGCCAACATCGAACAGATTCGTCGCCACCTTCACCGGTATGCCTTTCTCGATGTCCACGTACCACAGGTTCAGCCGCTTGTCCTGATACGCAATCTTCTTGCTGTCCGGAGACCACATCGGTGAATAGAAAAACGACCCCGGTGTCCCCAGGTTGATTTTCTTTACCTCTCCCAGTCCGCTCTGCTCGGCTAGATGTAAGGCATACTCTCCCGATTCATCGGAAAAATAGGCGATCCACTTTCCGTCCGGCGACCATGACGGATCACGCTCCGCCACCGTCGTCGTCCGCGTCAGGTTCCGTATATCTCCCTTCTCCGCCGGCGCCGTTAATATCTCCCCCCGGGCCTCGAACACCGCTCGCGCTCCCGTCGGCGAAATCCCCGCGTTTTGAATCTTGTCCCCCACCTTCGCCCAGTGTGGCCGCGTCGCGGGCAGGTCACCGGCGATCTCGATGTTCACCCGCGACGATTTCCCGCTCTGCGGATCAAACAAATAGATTCCGCCAAACTGTTCGTAGACCAGCGCGTCCGGCCCCGCCGATACGCTCTTCAGGTCCAGTCCCTTGTTCTCCAGGACTTGCTTGACGCTTTTGCTTTTCGTGTCGTATGCGAATAGTGTTACTGGCCCGTTCCGGTCAGACAGGAAATAGACCGTATCTCCATACCAGACGGGGCTTGCATCGTTGGAGTTTTCACGCGGGACCTTCTCTATTTGCAGGTCCTTCAGATTCACTATGTATATCGGCGTCGTCTGCCCGCCACGGTATCGCTTCCACGCCTGCTGCCACTGGAAATTCGGCACATACGCCATTCGCGTTCCATCTGGCGAATACTGCCCGTCAAACGCCCGCCACATCGGCAGTACTTCCGCCACACCGCCTTCTACAGGCACGGTATAGAACCTCGTAAAATCCGCGTACGCATCGCGGCCGGAAACAAACAGCACTCGCTTGCCATCCGGTGTCCAGCCTAGTGCTCCGTCCTGGTCCGGATGCCATGTCAACCGCTTCGGCGTGCCTCCGGCGGCAGGCATGACGTAAACATCCGTATTTCCGTCGTACTGTCCGCTGAAGGCGATCTGCGTGCCATCGGGCGAGAAAACGGCAGACCCTTCATGGCCTCCCGTCGTCAGTTGCCGCGCCACGCCGCCTTCCCGTGGCACGCTCCACAAATATCCGCCATAGGTGAATACAATCGTGGTTTTGCTGACCGTCGGTTGCTGCGCCAGCAGCGGCTTCTGCTCCGCCGCGCTTCCCACTCCCGTCGACAACAACACAACCATCGCCAACAGCGTGATTCGTGTCCTCACAGTTCCCCCTTCGCACCTCGTTACGCTATCTTGCTGCTTCTTGCCCACCTTCTGAATTCCGATTCCTTTATTGCCAACTCCACTCACGCCCCGCCCTCTACGTTCGCGACCCCGCGCTACCAGAAATCTGTCTGACGCAAAAGAACCGCTGCCCCGGACGTATCTCTCATCTCATTGCTTTTTGGCTGGAAGTTCGCACACACCACTGTAGGTATTGACGGATTCTGCCGCCAAATGTTCGCTCGTTTTTGTGGAAAAGGTCAAGCTTTGGTGGGCTTTCTGCCGTTCCCCTTACAGCAGCGGCACTCCCGGCATGGCCACGATTCCCGCCATCCGCAACAACTCCTGGTACTCTTCCTCGCTCAGGGCCGAAATAATCAGCCGCACGTTCTTCAGCAGCTTCATCTTCCTCACCGCGGGATTCGCTCTCATCTCCGCAAGCGTCACCGGCCGCGGCAACTTTTCGTATGCGCGCAGATCCGCCACCAGGTTCTTCCCCTTCAGATCATGTGGGTCGGGATAGGGATCGCGGGTAATCTCCGCGATCGAGTACAAGGACCGCTCTGGCGTGGAGTGATAGCACAGCACGCGGTCCCCTTTCCTCACTTGCTTCAGCGCACGGATCGCATCGGGCTTTGACCCAGCCCCATGCCACATCTCTTTCCCTTTAACGAATAACGTATCCCAGTGATACTGATGCGGGTCTGCGCTGAAGATCCAATAATGTCGGGTCTGCGAAGTTACAGTTACCATCGGCACCAGATTCGGCTGCAATATACACGTCTGCAAGACGAAAACCAAACAAAATATGAGGGATAGGGCGGTTTTCCACATCCAAAACGTCAACACACCCTGCTTTTCAGGACAAAACCAACATTAACTTCTTTATTTTATATAAGTTAACGGAACAGTAGGCTGCCCGGATGGCTCCGAGCCTCTTCGCAGCCCTTTCCTCGCCCTAAACATCCACGAATATATCTTCCCCGCGCACTTCCGTGCGGTAACAATCCACCCCCGCCGCTGGATTCTGCACGGCTTTCCCGCTCGTCACGTCAAACTGCCATCCGTGCCAGGGACAAGTCACCACCTTGCCCTCCAGCACTCCTTCTCCTAGCGGGCCGCCGCGGTGCAGGCACGTGTTGTTGATGGCATAAATTGTCCCGCCAACATTTGCCAGCGCAATCGCTTTTCCTTCTACGTGAAATTCCCGCACCGTCCCCGCCGGTAATTCCCCCACCTTCGCCGTCCGAACGAATCCCATCTCTGTCTAATCCCTTCTTCATCCTCGGAATCTTGCCTAACAGCTCCACTCACACTTCACTCAACAAGCCGAACCTGCCAAACCCAATTTCGAGTTTTCTTGAACTGATAACTGATAACTGAAAACTGATCACTGATTACTCGGCTCCGCCACCTGCGCCACCATCACGCTCTTCTTGAAATCCTCCACCATTTCCGGCCGCAATTTCACTTCCGTCGGCCGCTTCGCCAGCGTCATATCATCAATCTTGTCCTGCAGCTTCAACAATGCATAAAAGAGCGCTTCCGGCCTCGGCGGGCATCCCACCACATACACATCCACGGGCACAATCCGGTCCACACCTTGCAGCACCGAATACGCATTGAATGGCCCGCCCACGCTCGAGCACGCTCCCATCGATATACACCACTTCGGGTCCGGCATCTGTTGCCACACGCGTTGGATCACCTGCGCCATCTTCAGCGTCACCGTTCCCGAGACGATCATCAGGTCCGCCTGCCGCGGCGATGGCCGAAACACCTCCGCCCCGAATCGCGCCATATCAAACCGCGACGTCGTGGACGCAATCATCTCGATCGCGCAGCAGGCCAGCCCAAACGTAAGCGGCCACAGCGAACTCTTCCGCGCCCAATTGAATACGTAGTCCACCGACGTGATTAGTACGTTCTTTTCAAACCTCTGGTCTATGACACCCACGGGTCTCTCCGTTCTATTTCCCTTCTCGCGGAGTATACCGCTCCGCTTCTTACCCCGTCAAAAACTCCCTCTTACGATTCCTCCACTTTCAGCTTATCAATCCACATTGCCATTCTCTCGCAACTTTGTTACATTCGCCGAAAATTCACGCGGGTAAAGGAGTTGTTTATGGCTTCGCCTACTTCCTCTTCGGCAGTTTCCCCAAAGCTCGATCTCGCCCTTCTGATCTTCCGTCTCGCTGGCGCATCCGTCTTCCTCTATCACGGCAGCGCCATTCTCTTTGGCGCTTTTGGCGGCCCCGGCATTCACGGCTTAGCGGGATTCATGCACTTTTCGCTCCTCACCGCCTTTCTGGTAGGGCTGGCGCAATTCGCTGGTGGGCTTGCTTTGCTCACCGGTGTCTTCATCCGCGTCGGCGCGCTCTGCATCATGATCGTGATGGCAGGCGCCATATTCCTTGTCCACCTTCCTCACGGCTACAACATCGCGCAAGGTGGCGTGGAGTACGCTCTCACGCAGTTCCTGCTTGCTCTTGGCTTTCTCTTCGCCGGTCCGGGTTCCTATTCGCTGGCGGGCATTCTTCCCCCGGCTCTCCGCAAACTTTAGCGCCGAATTCCGAAACAGACCGGGAAAGCTAGCCAGTTCCCAATCCATTGTGCATTTGGGCTCGGCGCGCTTGAACAACGGGGCAGCCCCGTTCGCGTGACTCCTGTCACATCTTCCCTACCCATCCTTCACTACCATTCCTTCAGGATCTGGGGCGCCGGTTGGTCTCTCTGTTCCTCTTTTTCTCTCGCCAGCTACTGGATCCATCCATCGCTTCGGGCGCCGTTTTGTGATGTGTGCCTCGTCTCCGCGCACTTCACTTGAGGTTCCATCCATGTCCAAACAAAGCGCCCTCTCGCGACGCCGCTTCCTGCAAGTCGCTGCTACCGTCGCTGCTTCCTCCGCTGTGATCTCCTGTGGCCGCCGTGCCGGTCCTTGGCGTTTCTTCACGCCCGCCGAGGCACACACCATGGAAGCTCTCTGCGATCAGATTATTCCCGCGGACCAGGATCCCGGTGCCGCCTGGGCCGGCACGCTCTACTACATTGACTCCCAGCTTGTCGGCCACTTCCGCAAGCTACAATCTGCCTACCGCGAAGGCCTCGCCGCCTTTGACGCAGCCTGCCTCTCCGCTCACCGCGCCGCTTTCGCCGATCTCCCCGTTGACCAGCAGACCGCCTTCCTCAATCACCTCCCCGCATCATTGCAACCCTTCTTTGACATGGTTATCGCCCACACCATGCAGGGCTTCTACAGCGACGCCCGCCACCAGGGCAATCGCGACGCCGTTAGTTGGCGCATGCTCGGCATTCCCATCATCCCCATCCGGGGCCGCGCTCAGTACGAATTCATCAGGAAAGGCTGACGACCACCATGTCTTTGCCTCGCGTAAATGTCGTCATTATCGGAGCCGGAGCCGGCGGCGGAGTCGTCGCCAAGGAACTCTCCCAAGCCGGTCTCCACGTCGCTCTTCTCGAGCGCGGCCTCTGGTACACCGCCAACGATTGCCGCAAGGACGATCTTCGCAACCAGCGCTCTTCCATTCTCGGCAATAATTCCGGCCCCGATGACGAACGTAATCCCCGCGTCTTCGTGGACCTCGAGGGCAATCGTCATGTCGTCCTCGCCAGTGAAGGCGGCTATAGCAACAACGCCGCTTGCGTTGGTGGTGGCACTCTTACCTATGGCGCCATGGCTTGGCGCTACCAGCCCAAGGATTTTCGCTTGCGTACCACCTACGGCAGTCTTGCGGGCGGCACTCTCGAGGATTGGCCCATCTCTTACGACGATCTCGAGCCCTTCTATGAGAAAGCTGAGTATGAGGTCGGCGTCTCCGGCGATGTCAGCAATGATCCCTTCAAAGGCCCTCGCGCCAAGCCTCTCCCCATGCCCCCGCTCCCTCCCACGCGCGAGTACGAAATCCTTAAGCCCGCCGCGCAACGTCTCGGCCTCCATCCTTTTGACCTTCCCATGCTCCGCAATAGCGTTCCCTACAACGGCCGCCCTCCCTGCATGCGCTGCCGCTGGTGCGTAGGTTTCATCTGCGAAGTGGACGCCAAGTGCGGCACGCACAACACCGTCATTCCTCGCGCTCTTGCCACCGGCCTTTGCGACCTTCGTCTCGGCTGCATGGCCAAGGAAATCCTTACCAACGATCAGGGCAAAGTCACCGGCGTCTCCTATTTCGACGCTCACGACCGTCTTCAAGTGCAACCCGCCGATCTCGTCATTGTCTCCGCGGCCGCCATCGAATCCGCGCGACTTCTTCTCAATTCCAAAAGCAGGCTTTTTCCGACAGGCCTAGGCAATCGCTACGATTGGGTCGGCCGCAACCTTCAGGGCCACGCCTATTCCGGCGCCACGGGCCTGTTCGATTTTGAAACCTACGATGATGTCGGCCCCGGCGCCAACATCGCCATCTGCGATTACAACCACGGCAATCCCGGCCTTCGCGGCGGCGCCATGCTCTGCAATGAATTCATCCGCCTGCCCATTCAGTTTGTGGACATGGCCCCGGAAGGTGTCCGCTGGGGCAAAGCCCATAAAGACTTCATGCGCAGGTCCTATCGCCGCAGCATCAAAATTATGGGCCCCACGCAGGAGATGCCCGTCTTCGATTCTCGCGTGCAACTCGATCCTGTGGTCAAGGACTTCTGGGGAATGCCGGTAGCTCAACTTTCGGGCTATCGCCATTCACACACGGTGGAAATTTCCGACGTCATGGCCGCAAAAGCGGAGGCCTGGCTCAAGGAAGCCGGCGCAGTCCAAACCTGGCGAAATCTCTCGGGCAGGGACCTCAGCGGCGGCCAGCATCAAGCCGGCACCTGCCGGATGGGCAATGATCCCAAGACATCCGTCGTCGATTCCTGGTGCCGCGTCCACGATTTTGACAACCTCCATGTGATTGATGCCAGCGTCCATGTCAGCAATGGCGGCTTTAATCCTGTCCTTACCATTCTCGCGAACGCCTACCGCGTTTCCGCTCACCTTGCGCAATCCTGGAAAGGAAAAGTCTAGCCATGGCTTTCTTCCACTCCCGTCTGGCTCTCCTCGCGATCGCCATCGGCCTCCTGATCGTCCTTGCACTCCCCGCAGCCAGCCTCTACTACGAATACTCCGCCGGAGAATCCTGCGCTCGCTGTCATGAAATCCGCTCAGAGCACTCTTCCTGGCAAACTTCCAGCCACCGTGCCGTTTCTTGTGGCGCATGTCACGGCGAAATCCTCACCTTTGATCCCGGCTTCCACCTGGGCAATGTCCGCCGCCTCGTTCAACACATTCGCGGCGCTTATCGCGACCCTATCCGCCTCCGCACCGTGGACGTCAACGCCATGGTCGGCCGCTGCCAGAAATGCCATCAGCAGGAAGCCGCCCAGTGGCAGAACGGCCCGCACGGCCTCACTTATGAAAATGTCTTCCTTGATACCAAACACAACCACAACCGCCTCTTGATGGATGATTGTCTTCGCTGTCACGGCATGTTCTTTGAAGGTGGCATCCGCGATCTTGTCGCGCCACTCAACACCGACGGCCCATGGAAGCTTCTGCCGGCCTCTGTCGTTCACCAACCTGTAGTCCCGTGCCTCACTTGCCACTCCATCCATCGCTTCGGCGACCCGCTCCGCAAAGAGGACGACGATGATTCCAAGGCGAAATTCGCTGGCCGAGAAGAACTCACTCGCCCTTCACTCGCCTTCTTTGACCGCCGCGAACGCCTCAGTTTCTCCGTCACTCTTCTTCCTCTGCCTGCCATGCTTGATTCCGGCAGGCCGGTGAAGATCAGCCCCGATCCGCGCCAGGCCCTCTGCTACCAGTGCCACGCGCCTCTCGCTAATAGGGAAGTTCATTCCGGCGACGACCGCACGCCTGTTGGCGTCCACGAAGGTCTCAGTTGCTTATCGTGCCATCAGAAACACGGCCAGCACACTCGCGCGTCCTGCGCCACTTGTCATCCGCGCCTCTCCAATTGCGGCCTCGATGTCGAAAAAATGGACACCACCTTCGCCACGACCAAGAGCCCTCACAACATTCATTTCGTCAAATGCCAGGACTGCCATCCCAAAGGCATCCCCAAAAAACGCACCACCGCCGACGCCAGTAACCCCGTCCATTCCCTGTAGTCTCTGGGTCGGCACCTGTACCTCACCCCTTCAGGGGTGAGGCCTTCCATAGCCACGGAGTGCCCGACCGTCAAGGCAATTCCCAGGTTAGTAGGGGCGCAGCTTGCTGCGCCCCATTTGAGCAAACTGTAAACCCTCCAATCTTTTCGCCTTTCGTATTTCGCTTTTCGCTTTCTCTACAACGTCTCATTCGCCGATATCGCCTGCACCATACCCTCTAACTCCACCTGCAATTTCACACGCTTGCCCTGCAAATCCGCATTCTCCTTCTTCAACTCCGCCAACCGATCCTCCTGTCCATCCAATTGCTTCGTGTACCGCTGCAACAGCGCCTTTTCTTCCGGGCTGCCTTTCAATGCCTTCATGTTCTCCCGCAATCGCGCTTGATCCTTGTCAATCGCATCCATCTCCAACTGTCGCGTCCGCATCTCCTGCTCCGCATCGAAAATCTGCTGTCTTTTGCCGATGATTTCCCGCAGCCTTGCTTCCAGCTCGGGCTTTATCGTTTTCTCTTCCACCAACAGCTTCAACTGGTCGTCCGTCATTCCGCCGATATGGATGCTTGTAAACACCGGCCGGCTTTCTTTCACGTCCAACTTCTCCGTCTTTCCCGGTTCCACGCTCACGCGGAATCGATAATACGTTGCGCCCGTATCTTCTGGTTTCAGATCACCCGTCAGTTTCCAGTGGTCGCGTATGGGGTGCTCCAAAATCACCTGGCGCGGCGTTGTGTCTGCATTGTGCAACGTGTACACCCGCTCGGAGCGCTCTTCCCGCGTCACCGTCATCACTCCCTTCATGATGATGACCCGCTTCGCCGTCTTCGATTCATCCCCTTCCCTACTCGTCACTCGCAGTGCTGTGTCCGCCGCGTACGACAGCAATCTCCGTTCGCCCGGGTGCAGAATCTCCATGATTCCTTCCCCGGCAAACGAGTCCTGATCCAGTATGTTGAAGGTGCCGCCGTCCAGCGTCAGCCCTGAAGTGTTTCGCAGCCACAACGCGCGCAGTGGCCGGTCGACCATTTCGCCGTTCTCCTGCGCCGTTACCAATGTCACTTTCTCCGCTTCGATTGGCGACTGCACAATCGGCACCAGCGCCGACTGGTTCTTCATCACCGTGATTTTTTCTTTCAGGTTGTACTCGAACAAATCACCCGTATTGCTCCCAACCGCCGCCGCAGTTTCGTTCTCCAGCGCCGCGGTCGCTTCCCCCTCTTCCGATTCAACCTCAGCGCTATCCGTGTTGACTGTCCGGTCCCCAGTCGCTATCCCGCCAACTACGCCGCCGATGACTCCTCCCATCGATCCACCTGCAACTCCTCCAGGAACACCACCGGCAACTCCGGTCCGAAACGTGCCTCCTCCTGTGCCACCTCCCGATCCGGGACCAATCCCTGCGCCGCTCCCTGAGCCAACGCCTCCCCCTGCTCCTGAGCCAATCCCCTCCTCCATGCTCGCCTCATGCGCCTGCGGCGTCAGCATCATCGATTGCGGCATCGGCACCACGGGCCGTCTGGTGTAGTAGGGCTGCGAAATGTTCTGTATGAACGATTGTGGCGCGCCAGACACCATCGAAAGCTGCACATCTTTCCAATCTTCGCCCACCGTGTTGTCAATGATCGCCCAGCCCTGCAAAAACGGCGTCCCCGGCGCTTTCGGCAATACGATCCGGTACGTGCTTTTCCACACCGGCACTTCGCTGATGTAGCTCACGAACAAATTCCTGTCGCCGCTGCCCGTCGCGCTGATGGTCATCCTCCGCACATCCTTTGATCGCGTCGAGCCCATCAAATTCAGGTACCTGCTCACATCTTCGCGGATTTCGCCATCCGCCGCCCGCACCGTAACCCCCGGTCCCAGCTCAAACACCCGCAACTCTCCCGTATCCGTCACAATCGCCAGTTGCGTCACGTCCACCGTTCCGCCCTTGGTGGTCTCCTTCTTCACCGTTTCCACGCTGAACACCTTTCCCAGCGCGCTCGCCGTCCCGTTCCGCACTTCCACCCGCGTCCCTCGCAGCGCAATCAGAAACGCCGCGCTGGTCACGTCTTCGCTCAGCGGAATCTGCAGGCTCTTCAAACGCTCGCTAAGCGGTGCCACGGAGTTGTAGCGCACCCCGCTGATCTTTCCCCCGTTCAGGTCCACCACGGTCAGCGATTTCAGCACGTCATTCAGTTGCGCGGTCGTGAACTCGATCCCCAATTCCTGATTCCCGTGCACTCGCCCGCTGTGCTCGAAATAGCCCACTCCGTTCTTGTACAGCACCACTTTCTTCACTGGCAGCGAAGCGTTGCCGGTTGTCTCCTTGACTTCCGTTTCTGACTTCGTCTGTTGCGTTGGTGGATTCTGCGCAAACGCTGCGGCCGCAAACAACGCCGTCACACACAAGTAACCTACACGCATGGGCTACCCCCTTTGAGCAGTCGGATGCTACTTCTTAGACACCAGTTGTTCTGGATTTGCTCCCGCCCAGTTGCACGTCAACTCAGGAATGTTCTCGTCAGGGCACGGCTTTAGCCGTGCCGAGAGACTCACGATAAACGGGGGTTTTAACCCCTGAGGCTGCCCTGCCAAAAGTCATACGATCACTTCGCGCTCGGGTCCTTGAAT
>Ga0181521_10007073_pt1 | contig 11895 bp, 8 predicted proteins | sample PEATcosm2014_Bin_32_FD_119764 | JGI IMG/M metagenome (GOLD analysis project Ga0181521, IMG submission 119764) | Peatland microbial communities from MTU Mesocosm Facility, Houghton, MI, USA - PEATcosm2014_Bin02_60_metaG | ecosystem: Environmental > Terrestrial > Soil > Wetlands > Peat | place... | reverse complement strand
CGCGCCCGGCGAAAGAAACAAAAAGACGTTGCCCGAAGGGCGGGTAGATATGCGGCTGAAGCCGTTGTAAGTCTGGGATCCCAGCTCGACCCGCGCCACATCTTTGATGCGCAGCAGCGAAGCGTCCGGCAGCGCGCGAATCACGATGTCGCCGAACTGCGCCGGGTCCGCCAGCCGCCCTGGCGCGTTCACGGTGTATTGAAAATCGGTGCCCTGAGGCGCGGGCGCGATCCCGATCGATCCCGCCGGGTTCTGTCTGTTCTGCGCGGCGATGGCGTCGCGGATATCGGTGGCCGTAACGCCCAGCTTCGTCATCTTGTCCGGATTCACCCAGATCCGCATCGAGTAAACCAGCGACGAGCCGAGGCGCGAGTCGCCCACTCCTGGCATGCTGCCCAGCTGATTCACCAGATGAAGCTGCGCGTAGTTGGTGAGGAATCCGGTGTCGTAGCGGTCGTCTTTGGATTCCAGGATGACCGCCATCAGGAACGCCGTGGAAACTTTCTTCACCACCACGCCCTGCTGCTGCACCTCGGGAGGAAGACGCGGCAGCGCGATATTCACGCGGTCCTCGGTCTGCACGGCGGCGATGTCGGGGTTGGTTCCGAGCTTGAACGTCAGTGTGATCGTCATGACGCCGTTGTTGGCAGAGCTCGACCCGTAATAGAGCAGACCATCCAGACCCACGAGCTGCTCTTCGATCGGTTGCGCGACCGTCTTTTCGAGATCCTGCGCGCTCCCGCCGAGGTAGTTGGCGGTCACCGTTACCTGCGGCGGAACCACCTCGGGATAGCTGGCGATCGGAAGATTCGGAATCGCGACCGCGCCCAGCAGCACGATAATGATCGCAATCACCATCGCGAAAACGGGCCGGTCGATGAAGAAGCGCGCCATGATTCTAGTTCGCTCCGGTCGTCTTCTGGAAAGGTCTCGACCGCACGGTCATGCCGGGCTGCACCCTCAATTGTCCTTCTACCACAACGCGATCGCCCGCCTTCAAACCCTGGGTGACGATCACCACATCGCCGGTGCGGTCGCCCGTAGTCACCGCGCGCACCTGAATCTTGTTATCGCTTCCCACCGTGTAAACCGACTGCGTATTCTGCGTCTGCACGATCGCCCGCTGCGGTATCGTCACCACGCCACTCTTCAAATCCGTCTGGAACCGGATGCGTCCAAACTGTCCCGGCAGCAGATTGTGTTTCGGATTCGGAAACGTCGCTTGTATCTCGAGCGTGCCTGTGCGCGAATCGAGCTGGTTGAGCGCGTTCTCGATCTTCCCCGGGGAAGGAAACGTCGAGTTATCCGCGAGGATGAGCTGAATCGGCGGCGTGTGCGCGGGGTCCAGCTTGCCACTCTTAACAAACGTCAGGTACTGCGTTTCGCTGACTTTGAAACGGGCCCACATGGGATCGAGGGGAACGATCGTCGTGAGCGGCGTCGCCGAGGCCGGGTTCACGATCCCTCCCACCGGCACTTGCGTATCGCCGATCAGGCCGCTGATGGGCGCGCGGATTGTCCCGTATTCGAGGTTCAGCCGCGCGGCGTCGAGACTGCCTTTCAGCGACTCGACCTTTCCCTCGTTGGCGCCGATCTGCGTGTCCGTCTGGATCCTCGCCTGATTCACCGCCGCCTCGGACGCCCGCACGATCGCTTCGTTCGCCGCCAGCGCCGCGGCCGCCGTATCCAGATCCTGCTTCGGCGCGGCATCGGCTTCAACCATCGGCTTCAGCCGGTCGTAATCCTGTTGCGCTTTCAGAAGGTTGGCCTTCGCGGCGGCGAGATTCGCCTGTGCCTGCAGCAGCGACACTTGATTCTTCGCGAATTCCAGATCGGCTTCGCTTTGCTTCAGACTTCCCTCGGCCGCCTGCGCACTGGCCTGCAGCGGACGCAGATCGAGCACGTACAGCACCTGCCCCGCTGTTACTTCCTGGCCCGGCCGGAACAGCCACTTGTCGATGTACCCGGCCACGCGTCCCCTTACTTCGACCGTATTGCGAGCATAGGTCTGCGCCGCATATTCGGAGAAAATCGGCACGTCCGACGCACGCACGTCGATCGTGTCGACCGTTTGCGCGGCAGGCGCGACCGTTTGCTGGGCCTGCGAGCTGTAGCTTTCAAGCAGGAAAATGCCGGATGCCAGCAGTACCCCGGCGAGGAACCTTGTCATCTGTATCTCTAACTAGGATGCCATTGGCTCATGCGGGGTCGCAAGAATCCCCGCTGTGGGTAGTTACCGATAACGGTGGCCCGGCCTTATGGCAACGTTATCCGGCCTGCCGTGATCGCGCCCTTCTCGAAGATGCCTGTGCGCAGTTTGTGCCGATCGGCCAGCGCATCGAGATCGGCAGAATCGAGCGACACGGACTCGTCAAGTTTGAGAAAGTACATCACGGACGACCCGTTCGGATTATGCGGCAGTCCAAGCAGATGACCGATTTCATGGACCGAAACCAGGAACATCTCGTGTTCGGTTAACCTGGAAACGGGATTGAACGCAATCCAGCCCTGGAATGCAGGCCTGTCCGGGATCTGCGCCCGCGCGGCTATGGCAGCGGGATCGAAAAGCTCGGGCGTTCCGTCCACCAGCTGAATCGAGCAGTCCGGAGAGTCCACTTGGTGCCATTCGAGATCCAGAATTCCGGTCCAGAAGTCCATTGCCTTGGCGAATTGCCGGGCGAGAGACGTATTGGCGGTCGAGATTCGCACACCAAGGTCCACATGGTCCCGAGTCAGCAAATCGGGATGGCGATTGCAGGGCGGGTAATTCCCGCTCCAGTTTGGCGGCGATGCCTGCGCAATGCCGAAGCTGGCCAACAGAAGAAGAAAGGTCATGTTCATCCCTCCGGTCAGACTGGAACTGCCTACAAAGGTAGAGATTACCATAGCTGTGTTAAACAGCACAGAGATCTCATGCGCCGCTGCACATTTATCTTATCGGCGGTTCTGGCAGTTTCAATAACGCGGGATTGGTATTACGGAGGCTCCACAAAAATGACCGCATGTGACCAAACGCCCTCATATGGTCAATTTCGCTCGCCTCGATCTCAATAAGGTCACGATAAAATCGTGAACCCGGTGTCCGGAGCAATGCCTGCGCGCCTTCGCCGGTTCTGGCCACTGGCTTGCTCTTTCGCGCAAATATGCTTACCGCGCGAACTTTCGCGTTGCTGTCCGGTGTTGTGGTGTCGTTTGCCTGATCGCTCAGCGCTTATGAAAGGCGACATGCGATCTCCAAAGCCCAAGGCTGTTAAGACGGAAATTCCTCCCGCCAGTCTCCCAAAATGCCCGACTGGAATCCACGGCCTGGATGAGATCACGCTGGGCGGCCTCCCGCGAGGGCGACCCACTCTCGTCTGCGGCAGCGCTGGCTGCGGGAAGACGCTTCTCGGCATGGAGTTTCTCGTCCGCGGCGCGATGGAATTCGGCGAGCCCGGCGTCTGTTTATCTTTTGAAGAAACCGCCGAAGAACTCGCCGGCAATGTGGCGTCGCTCGGGTTCGACCTGGCCTCGCTGGTTGCGCGGAAGAAACTGGTAATCGATCACATCTATCTGGACCGGAGTCTGATCGAAGAGACCGGCGAGTACGATCTGGAGGCGCTGTTCGTCCGCCTTGGACATGCCGTGGATTCGATCGGAGCCAAAAGAGTGCTCCTCGACAGCGTTGAGGCTCTGTTCGCCGGCCTCGACAATGAATCGGTATTGCGGTCCGAACTGCGGCGCCTGTTCCGATGGCTCAAGGACAGAAATCTCACCGCCGTCGTCACAGGCGAGCGAGGGCAAACGACTCTGTCCCGCCACGGACTGGAAGAGTACATCTCGGACTGCGTCATCCTGCTCGATCACCAGGTTACCGAAACGGTGCTGACGCGGCGTCTGCGCGTCGTCAAGTACCGGGGCTCCACGCACGGGATGAACGAGTATCCGTTCCTGATCGAGAGCGACGGTATTTCCGTTCTGCCTGTGACTTCGATGTATCTGAATCACGTGGCGAGCAACGAGCGGGTGTCAACGGGGATTCCCGCACTCGACACGATGTTCGGCGGCAAAGGCTACTTTCGGGGTAACAGCATTCTCGTGTCGGGTACGGCGGGAACGGGAAAAACGAGCCTGACCGCTCATTTTGTCAACGCCGCCTGCGCTCGCGGAGAGAAATGTGTCTTCTTCTCTTTTGAAGAATCCGCCGACCAGCTCGTCCGCAACATGATGTCGATAGGAATCGATCTGGCGCGCTGGATCAAGAAAGGCCTTCTTCACTTTCACGCGGTTCGACCCACCACCTTTGGCCTTGAAATGCATCTTGTCAAAATCCACAAGATCATCGACGAGGTTAAGCCCAGCATCGTCGTAGTGGATCCGGTCACCGGACTGCTGCACGCCGGCACTGAATCCGAGACCAGGAGCATCCTGCTCCGCCTGATCGATTTTCTGAAAGAAAAACAGATCACAGCTGTCATGACAACCCTGACCAGCGGCGCGATCGCCCAGGAGCAAACGGAGATCGACATCTCTTCTCTCGTGGATGCGTGGCTGCTGCTGCGCGATATCGAGAGCGGGGGAGAGCGGAACCGGGGTCTCTACATCCTCAAGGCCCGTGGTATTGCCCATTCGAACCAGATTCGCGAATTCCTCCTGACCGATCACGGCGTCGAACTTCGCGAGGTCTATTTGGGCGAAGCGGGAATGCTCACCGGCTCCGGCCGCGTTACGCAGGAAGCGAAAGACGCATCCGCGGCGATGCTGGCCCGGCAGGAAATTGAGAGGAAGCAGCTTCTGCTGCAGCGCAAGCGAATGGTGCTCGATGCCCAGATCGCCGCTCTCCAGCTTGACCTGGTGACCGAGGAGCAGGAATCGCAGCAGCTCATTGCGCAGGAAAAACTGAAAATAGTTAAGTGGGAACGGGACCGGGGTGAAATGGCAAAGAGTCGCTTCGGAGACAAAGGTCCCCAGGAATACGCCAACGGGAGCTTTAAAGCTCCGCGGCAGTCAGGCTCGGGCGCGTGAACCGCGCTCGGGTGCACGACAAGACGGCGGCTCTTGGTGCCGCTCTGGCGGCGGAACGGGATGCGGCGCACTACCGTCTGCGGCTCTTCGTAACCGGAACGACCCCCAGGTCCGCTCGCGCCATCCAGAACATACGGGCGATTTGTGAAGACTGTCTGCAGGGACGCTACGATCTGGAAGTGATCGATATTTACCAGCATCCGGAGCACGTTAAGGCGGAACAGATTGTCGTTACCCCGACGCTGGTTAAGCAATCGCCCCTCCCGGTCCGCAAGCTGATCGGGGACCTGTCCGACACGGAACGGGTCCTGGTCGGACTGGATATCGCGCCGCGCCACCTTTCGGCCATGCCGCCAAAGAACGAACATGCCGCTTGATACACAAGAACACCTTCTTGATCGCCTGCGGGACTTGCAGGGACGCCTCGATGAAGCCGAAGAGACCCTCCGCGCACTCAGAAGCGGCGAGGTAGACGCGATCGTCGCCGCGGGTCCGGAAGGCGATCGCGTCTACACGCTCCAGGGAGCCGACGAAACCTACCAGGTCATGGTGCAGGAGATGGCGGAGGGCGCCTTGACCCTTACCCTCGATGGTTTGATCCTGTTCTCCAACAGACAGTTTGCGAAGATGCTCCGCCGTCCTCTCGAACGCGTGATTGGCTCCCGCATCCTGGATTTCGTCGCCCCGGAAGATGCCCATATAGTCTCCGCACTACTCAGCCGGGCGGGCGGCAGAAAAGCCGAAGCGCGATTGAGCCCGGACGGCGCGGCGTTCGTACCGGTCTACTTATCCTTACAGAACGTGATGCTGGACGGAGCTGAGTGTCATTGCCTCATTGTCACGGACTTGAGCGCACAGAAACGCTATGAAGAGATCGTCGCCCTCATGGAGGCGGTCCCCGTGGGCGTCTTCATTGCGCGCGATGCGGAATGCCGTAAAGTGGTCGGAAACCGCGCGGCCTGGGAACTGTTGCGCCTGCCCGCCGGCGCCAGTGTCTCGGAGTCTGCGCCTGAACGCGAAGTGCCGAGGAGCTGGCGCGAAGTGAGGAATGGCAGAGACATCCCGGCCGGGGAATTGCCCATGCAGATCGCCGCGCGCTCCGGTCAGCCCGTGCATAACTACGAGTTTGACATGGTATTCGACGATGGCACTTCCCGATGCTGGCTCGGTAATGCGGTGCCCTTATTCGATGAAACGCGCCGTTCACGAGGCGCGGTAGGCACATTCGTCGATATTACCGACCGTAAACGGGCTGCCGAGGCGCTCGAATCGACCAATGCGGAACTTCGGAACCTTGCCTATGTCCTGGCGCACGGCCTTCAGGAGCCACTGCACATGGTGCTGGACTCCAGTCGGCTGCTGGCACGGGAGAGCGAAGGGAAGCTGGGCGCGGACGCAGACAAATGTATCTCCCGATCCGTCGCGGGCGCTTTAGCGATGGAGACCATCCTGAAGGACTTACTTCGTTACTGGGAGGTCACGGAGCGAAGCGGAGAAGCCTTATCACCCGTCGACTGCAATCAGTTGCTGTCACGGGTTCTGGTAAGCCTCCAGCCGGAGATTCAGCAAAGCCATGCGGTTGTGACTTCCGATCCTTTGCCGAACCTGGTAGCCGATGAGGTTATGGTCATGCAGGTTTTCCAGAACCTTATTGGCAATGCGGTCAAGTACAGGGGCGATGGGGTACCGACAATACACGTCTCCGCTATGAGAGCGGGTGAACGGTGGCAGTTCCAGGTGCGGGACAATGGCATCGGCATCGATCGGGCAGACGCTGCGCGCGTATTCGAGATGCGGCGTCCGGACAAAGAACGAGTTCCAGGTACAGGCATTGGACTTGCTCTTTGCCGGAAGGCGGTGGAACGCCACGGTGGACGCATTTGGGTGGAATCGGAAGCGGGCCGGGGTGCGGCGTTCCGATTCACGATTCCCATTTACCTGGATACCACCCTCCCCGGATTTTCGACGCCCGATCTCGCTCTTGGATTGTCTTGACGCGCGGGCAGCGATTACACCTGAGCGCTGCTTGGCACGCCCGGCTTTCAGGAGCGAAGGTCCAACTCTATGGCATGGATCAGGGGAGCTAACCATGTCAGAAGTGCCTGATGCGCGGGATGCTTAGGATAGGCATCAAGCGATGCCCGGTCTTTAAACTGCATGATGCCGCCGAAAGGTATAACCATGACCATTTGGAGACAGGTTTGGACCCACGTGGGTCGGAAGAAGTCCTCATGCGGGGTCGCAAGAATCGCCATGGCGGGGTCGATCTCAACGCGTGGGGGCGAGCGCATCAACCGGAGAATGCGCGACCAAAGCCGCACTGCCCGTCCCTGAACCCTGGACAGCAACCGTCACGCTGGCCTGCGTTGTCGCGCCGCCTATATTGATGAGCAGCGGAACGCTGCTTCCGGGTGTAACGCTCTGCGGTATCTGAAGATTGACCTGAAACACTCCGGCGACGACCCCGGCCACTCCACCGGCATATTCAACGTATGCGTTTATCCCGCCAATCGTCGCGGTGACCGTCTGGGATGGACTGGGAGCCGGAAACCCATCGAGCGCACCGTCCGCTCCCGCAGGATTGGTCTGACCCTCTCCAGTCCCATAAACGAAGACATACGATCCGAGCTGTGCTGGATTACTGGCAGAATTGACCGTTCCGTCAATGTTGAGGACGGCGCCCGCACCGCTTCCGGACGAATCCAGCGTGAAAATTCCCGGCGCGGCATTCGCAACGGGAACCGTGACGGTGTTGGACGCTTGCCCCTGCCAGGTTACCTGCACCTGGGTGGACGTCTGTCCGTCGACTTCATAAGGTACGACTGCACTAAGCTGACTGGACGAAACGTAAATCAGCGGTGCCGGACGACCGTCGAATAAAACCTGAACTCCCGCCAGCGTCGTCGCGAGGTTCCCGGCATTGTCCAACTGGAGATTCACCGGCGTAGTCGGTCCCATGCCGGTTCCGAAGATTACAACAAGTTCTCCGGGCGCAACACTTCCCCCGGCGTAGCTTGCCGAATTCACAATCCCCGCTGACGAAATCGTAATCGTGCCCGACGAATTAACCGTGAGGCTGAACTGTTTCGTGGCAGTCGCGCTCACGCTGTCGGTAACCTGAACGGTAAATGAATAGGTGCCGGACGCGGTTGGCGTGCCGCTGAACAGCGCGGTGAGAATGCCCCCGATCGTGGTCAGGGACATCCCCGGAGGAAGCGTCCCGGCGGTGATCGCCCAGTTCCGGTAGGGTGTCGTGCCGCTGGCTGCGGCGAAAGCGACAGTGTATGGAACCCCGACTGTGCCGGCAGGCAGCGGGTTCGTCGTGATAATCGTCAGGCCGGAAGGTTGACTGACGGCGATCGATAAGCTTTTCGCGGCCGATACGGCGCCGGTGCTGTCCTTGACAATCACGCTGAATCTGAATGTAGTGCCTGCTCCGGAGTTCGGAGTTCCTGTAATGGATCCGGCCGAGGCATCGAGGGTCAATCCAGGGGGCAAAGCTCCGTCGCTGATTAACCAATTGCTGTATGGAGCTGTTCCTCCGCTGGCTGAAAGGCTCTGTGAGTAAGCCGTGCCGATCGTTGCCGCCGGCATGGACGAAGTCGTGATCGTCAGCGTCGTTTGACCGATCTTGAATGACAGGCTGTCGGATGCCGGGCCCGTTGCGTTGGCGACGGTGATCGTCGCCCTGCCGGCTGAAGCGATGAGGCTCGCCGGAACCGCCGCGGTCACCTGCGTTGCGCTCACGTACGTGGTTGTTAGTGGCGATCCGTTCCACTGGACGACCGCCCCGGATACGAAGCCCGCGCCATTCACTGCAAGGGTGAACGCCGGGCCGCCCGCAGTCCCCGCAGCCGGACTCAAACTCGTAATCGAAAGCGCAGCGATCGGGAAGGTGACTGAGTTCGACGCCGCACCCCCGGGGCTTAATACGCTGATGGCCGCGGTCCCGGAACTTGCGATCAGGCTGGCCGGTACGGCGGCGGAAAGTTGAGTGGAGCTGCCGAATGTGGTTGTGAGCGCGGACCCGTTCCACTCAACGGCGGAGCCGGAGACAAAGTTGGTGCCGACGACCGAGAGCGTAAAAGCGGAACCTCCGGCAGTCGCGGAAGCAGGGCTGAAACTTTTGACGGTCAGCCCGTTGATAGTAAACGTTGCCGGGCTTGTGCTCAGCCCGCCCGGCTCCGTGACCGTTACGTTTACTTTGCCCGAATTGGCAATGAGGTTGGCTGGAACTGTCGCCGCCAATTGCGTGGAATTAAAGAAGGCCGTCGTGAGCGCACTCCCGTTCCATTGCACGGTAGAGTTGGAAACGAAACCCTTTCCGTTCACGATGAGCGTGAAAGCAGGGCCGCCCGGGGAGGCTGCGTCAGGGCTCAGGCTCGTCACGGCCAGAGCGCTGATCGTGAAGGAAAGCGCCATGGAAGCCGGCCCGCCCGGATTGCTCACTGCGACGGTTGCCATGCCTGCGGCACCGATCAGGCTGGCTGGGACCGTCGCCCTCACCTGCGTCGCGCTCACATAGGTGGTCACCAGCGCCGAGCCGTTCCATTGCACCGTCGAGCCACTTACGAATCCGGCGCCCGTCACCGTAAGCGTGAACGCCGCGCCGCCCGCTGTGGCAGCATCCGGACTCAGCGCGGCAATCGTGGCGTTCGAGGTGCTGATGGCGAATGTCACCGCGTTCGAGAACACGCCGCCGGCACTGGCAACGCCGCCGGCACTGGCAACAGTGATGTTTGCGGTGCCTGCACTCGCGATGGCGCTGGCCGGCACAATAGCAGTTAACTGCGTCGCGTTGACGATGGTGCTGTTCAGTTCCGTTCCATTCCACTTCACCTGCGATCCCTGCGCGAATCCCGTCCCGTTCACCGTCAAAGTGAATGCCGCGCCTCCGGCGGTGGCTGAACTCGGGCTCAAACTCGTAATAACCGGCACGGTCAGTGCCGCCGGTGGGATTGTGAATGCCGCCGATGATGATGTCTGGCCGCCGCTTGAAACCGTGATTGAGGCCATGCCTGCAGAAGCAATGAGACTGGCCGGCACCGACGCCGTTAACTGCGTCGCGCTTACATAGGTGGTGTCCAGCGCCGTTGCGTTCCACTGCACCGTGGCCCCGGACTGGAAACCCGTGCCATTGACCGTCAGCGTAAAGGCCTCGCCTCCGGCGGCAGTCGAACTCGGGCTCAGGCTGGTAATAACCGGCGAGACTGTCGCTGCGGCCGATACGTCCTGTGTGATGCTTTGGGAAACGAAGCCGCCGTAGTTACCGCTGCCGGCAAAGAGCGCTTGAACACGATGTGTGCCAACGGACAGCGTCGATATGCTCGCGGTTGCCACTCCGCCAACAACCGTCACGGGGCCTAAGGCTAATGAGTCGTAGCCGAATGTCACCGACCCAGTCGCGCTTGCCGGTGAAATCGTCGCGGTGAACGTCACGCTTTGGCCGAATATTGACGGATTGGGAGACGACGTCAGCGTGACCGTTGTTGTGACGGTTTGACCACAAAGGGAAGCCGCCGCAAGTATTCCGGCGGCAAGTATGCTAACCAGAGTACGGGAATTCATCCTCCATCCAGGGAAACAATGGGCACTTATACATAACACCGGGTAGTGTCCTAAAGTTGCGTTGACCTCAACGCAACTTTAGGATACTACCCCCGAATAACTGCGCCAGTTCGCTGAACCGGTTGACCACCATCAGCCGCCCGTCGCCGCTGCGGAGCTCTTCGCGCTCCAGCGTCCATGTCCGTTCGTGCGGAACGAACACGGCCCGCAGCCCCGCCGCCAGCGCCGGATTGATGTCCGACTTCGGACTGTTTCCGATCATCCACGTTCGCTCCGGATCGAACCCCCGCGCGTGCGCCAGTTCCGCGTAGGCCTCCGGGTTCTTCTCCTTCACCACGGCGCAGTGCGTGAACAGCGGACGCAGCCCGGAAAGGTCGATCTTCCGATTCTGTTCGTCGGGATGTCCCTTCGTGAACAAGGTCAGTTCATGCCGCTCGGCGAGCAGCGGCAGAGTCTCGGCGACGCCCTCCCGCAGTTCCACTTCCCGCGAAAGAATCTCGTGCGCGAACGCCGTCACGCGCTTCAGATCGTGCTCCTCCACCGCGCGCTCCGCCAGATGCAGAAAGCACTGGCTCAGGTTACGCCCGAAGTTCAGCGCGCCATACCCGTGAATCCGGTTGTTCTCGATTTCGATTTCGTCCAGCACGCCGCGAATCTCGTCCGGTGTGAGAGTCGAGTGATTCAAGTAAGCGCAAAACTCGGCGAAAGCCTGCTCGAAGTAGATGTTGTTCTCCCACAACGTATCGTCCGCATCGAAAATGAGCTGCTGGCGTCCATGGATATTCATCAAAACGAAACCGGTGTGTGCGGCTCGAGCTTGAATGGAATCTCGACCAGTACGTCCACTTCCACGGGCTTGCCCTGGCGCGACGCCGGTGTAAATTCCCATTTTGCCAGGGCTTCTGCCGCGCTCTGATTCAGCCGGTCGTCCAGCCCGTTCACCACCTCGATGGTGGAAACGTGGCCCTCCCTGTCGATGACGCAGGCCAGCCGCACCTTGCCCTCGATGCGATCCGCCACCGCCGTGGCGACGTACTTCGGATCGACCTTGCGCCAGGCAACGGGCGGCGCGACCGGCGCCAGTCCGGCTTCCTTTTGCGTGCGGTCCGCATACCACATCAGCCAGCTTCCGGAAAAGCTTGTCAGATTCGGCATCTGAATCGCCATCATGTAAGTCTCTCGGCCGTTGAATCTGGGATCCGGCGCGCCCGAGACCTGGATGGCGCCCGACTGCGATGCCTGCAATGCCCGCGTCGCTGGCGCGCGAACAGTCGTTCCCGGTGCCGTCGATGCTGAACGGAGCGCCTCGCGGATCGCCACGCT